>Ga0208693_1001651_pt1 | contig 15671 bp, 17 predicted proteins | sample AD_UKC071_MetaG_FD_184438 | JGI IMG/M metagenome (GOLD analysis project Ga0208693, IMG submission 184438) | Active sludge microbial communities of municipal wastewater-treating anaerobic digesters from USA - AD_UKC071_MetaG (SPAdes) (version 2) | ecosystem: Engineered > Bioreactor > Anaerobic >... | reverse complement strand
TCTCTCTTTCAAGCCTTCTTACATACTCTAGATCCGGCCTCATGTGCCCGCTGCCTGGAAAAGCATTTTCCCCATCTTCTGAGTACTTCTTTAGCCATATATAAATCGTTGATTTATGCAACCCCACAATTCCCTTGCTGCTTCGATCGCTGTTAGCTTACCTGCCCTAATCTGCTCTACATAAGCTATCTTTGTATCCCTGCCATAGTGCTTCGCCATTTAGACACCTCCAGACGATCCTCCCTTTATTATCGTCGATCTTCTCGGTGTCCGCTACTAGGGTACCACAGCCATTAGAACTTACTACGAAGCCTAAATCGGTTCGCTGCCATTCTAAACACTAATGAGAAGGCTTTTTCTTGTTATATCCAAGATTTCAGCCAGGAGGTGTTGCTATGGAACGTGGTATTAGAGCTTATTGCAAAAAGCCACCGCTACGAAAAACAATAACAAGGTATCCGGAAGGAGGTTGCCCTGAACTATTGTAAGATCTATTGGGAGAATTGGAAGGTGCCTCTCAAATACATATTGCGGCGTACTTGTTCAACAATCCAATTTATGCCGAGTTCATAAAAGGTCTTGTTGACAGAGGATTTGCCGATCGCGCGATACGGTTCATCCCGATCGCCTAATACGGCTCAAGCCGGTCACTTTTGGCAGGGGTATCCTCATCACTAACTTGCCGTAGGACATCTGTAACTCGAATCTAAGTACTCAAGTGACTTAGATAAGAAAGGTGGATACGGACCTATGGCTACGAGGAGGATATCCGTGCGTAAGATCCTAGAAATCCTGAAACTGAAATGGCAGGACGGATTGAGCAACCGTCAGATCGCCGTTAGCTGCAATGTTTCACCTAGCACAGTGAGCGATCTGGTTCAACGAGCGACCCATGCAGGTCTGTCGTGGCCAGCGGTTCAGCAGATGACTGATACAGAGTTAGAGGCGCTACTCTACGTTGATGTGAGCGTTAGGAAGCCTCCTGAGGTGATGCCTGATTGGCAAAAGGTTCATAAAGAGCTGTCCCGGCCAAATGTAACCCTTAAGCTGCTGTGGTGGGAATACAAAGAGCTGCACCCAGACGGGTTTCAGTACACCCAGTTCTGCTACCATTACCGGCAGTGGGCCGAGCATCTCGATGTCGTTATGCGCCAGCACCATAAGGCTGGAGAGAAGGTCTTTGTTGACTGGGCTGGGCAAACCGTCCCCATCCACGACCCAATGACCGGTGAGGTTCATGAAGCGTACTCGTTCGTGGCAGTCTTGGGAGCCAGCAGCTACGTTTTTGCGTATGTGTTCCCCTCAATGGAGATCAATGGAGAAGAAGTACTGGGTTTTGGGTCACTGCCTGGCTTTTGAGTTCTTTGGCGGAACACCGGTCATAGTGGTGCCAGACAATCTGAAAACAGGTGTCACTAAGCCCAATTACTATGATCCCGACATCAATCCAACCTATGCTGACATGGCCCGCCACTATGGGGTAATCATCCTGCCAACCCGAGTACGCAAACCCAGTGACAAAGCCAAGGTCGAGAATGCGGTTCTTCATGGCGAGCGCAGCATTCTGGCGGCTTTGAGAGACTACACATTCTTCGGCCACGATGAGGCAAACGCCGCTGTGTCCGAAGAGCTTGAAAAGCTCAACAACCGCCCGTTTCAGAAACTGCACGGTTCAAGGACTTCATGGTTCCTGGAAGTCGACAAGCCAGCACTGCGGCCTCTTCCGGATAGGCGATATGAGTTCCGGCAATGGAAAAGAGCCGCTGTTCACATGGACTACCATGTTGAATTTGACAAGAGCTTGTACAGCGTCCCCTATCAGCTTGTGGGGAAGTCCCTTGAGATACTCGCCACTCAGACGCTAGTAGAGGTCTACCACCAGGGAATGCTTGTGGCCACGCACAAACGCTGCGGCCGTCACCAGCGGCATTCAACCCTCAAGGAGCATATGCCCTCTTCGCACCGGCACTATGCCGGCCGCAGCCCCGAAAGCATGGCAGCTTGGGCCGGAAAACTGGGTGAACATGCCGAAGAATGGGCCAATGGCCTGTTTGAGCGATGCCAACATCCTGAGCAGGGATATCGCACTGTCTTGGGAGTCATTCGACTGGCCAAGAAGTACTCCCCTGAGCGAGTAAATCGGGCATGCAAAAGGGCGATTGCCTTCGGCGCTTACACGTATCGCAGCATCAAGTCGATTCTTGAGAAAGGACTGGATAGCGTTCCCGTAGATCCCCCCTCACCCAGACATGCTCCCCTGATTCTGCCGACCACAGATCAAGGATGCCTCGATAGCTTCCGCTAGCTAGCAGATGTCCTTTGCTGCCCCAACCTAGGGCCAGGATGTCATTGGCCGCCTTGATGCTCTGCACCAGCTCGCGCCGTTCCATGTCCCAAATCTGGATCAGTTGGTCTGTACCTGCGGCCAGGTAGCGGCCATCAAAAGACCAGCTCAAGGCAGCAACTCCGCCTTGGAACTGCTGGGAGAAAACCTCCTCGCCTGTCTCCAAGTCTAAAACCTTTAGTGCACCGCTTTCCAGAGCCAGGGCCACCAAAGACCCCTGGGGTGCAGCAGCTAGGGACATGATCTTATCCCCCATGGCGAATTCAGCGTCGAGCTACCCGGGATCAACCTGCCAGACCGTTAAGCTTAAGTCATCGCCGCCACTGAGCAAAAACCGACCGTCTGGCGACCAGGCGACCGCCCTCACCCAGCGTTCATGGGCAAACGTCTGTAGTTCACTCCCCGTGCCCACATCCCAGATCCTCACCATGCCATCCCAGCCCGAACTGGCCAGTTTGGTTCCATGGGGTGACCAGGCTAGATCGGTCAGGGAGAGGTCGTGGCCTGGCAGTGTCTTGACTTCCAGCCCTGTCCGCCAATCCCAGATCTCGATCTTGCCATCCCTGGCACCGCTGGCTAAGTAGCTGCCTTGAGGGGAAAAGGCGATGACCTTGATGCCACTCGTGTGACCGATCATTGTTCTCATCAACTGTCCATCAGCTGTTCTCCAGATTCTGATTGTGCGATCATTGCTGGCGGTGGCCATGTATCGATCATCGGGAGAAAAGGCAATCGCTTCAATCCAATCCAGGTGATCGGCGAAGGAAAACTGGACGCCCCAATTGGCAAAATCAGGTTCTGGCCAGGGATGGGCCTCAAACTCCAGCTCCTGTCCTGCCTCACCACCTGCCTCTCCGGGACAAAGCGATAACCGGTTTTGCGGGGAATGATAACCGTGCCGCTGAGGGCAGCGGTTTCGAAGTACCCTTCCTCATTTGTTGCCACATATGAACTCGTATCATCCACAACTAAAAGGCTTGCACCTGCCAAACCCGCTGCCTGCTCCTGGGCCAAGACAACTCTCCCCGCGACAGTACTTGCCTCGGGCTTGCGATCACCCTGAACGCAGCCACTTACGGGCAGAACAAGCAGAGTCAAACCAACAATTAAGGAAAGGCATCCCCACTTCCTGTTCATGTCTTCCATACCCCTTCATCTCTTTGTCCTCTTAGACTAGTACTGCGGAAACCTACAGAATCCTCCTATCCCAGATCCAGCAAGCGACGCCCTGCTTAACGCCTTCTTCTAACAGGGATCTTGCTGGCACATTCTCCTAGATCAAAACGCCGCAACAAGCAGTCTGACTTCGAACTTCTTGCCGCGGCAAGACTTCAGATGTGTTTAGTGAGTGGAAATAAGAGAAAGCTGTTGGCTCCAGTGTAACCCATTTCCAGCAGCATTGCGCCTGGCCCAGTGCTCAACACTGCACCTTGCAGTAGACAATCATCAACGGACTAAACCCACGGCCAGCATAGCTCCTTGCCAAGTCTGCACTTAAAACTAAAAACCTACCACATTGCTGAGGGCATGGATCAGGATCCAAGGCCAGAGCATTCCTGTGCGGTACACGCCGTAGGCCATCAAGCCTCCAAACAACGCCGTGCTCGCCACACTGCTTAAGGCCAAGGGTACGGTGGGATAGACGCGGTACACAAAATCCGGAATGTGCAGGAAGGCAAACAAACAGACCGATAGGCCCATACCCCAAACGGGTTTTTTGGTGACAGCGATGAACAGAGGCTGCAGCACACCGCGGAAGAAGAATTCCTCTTGGAATCCAGAATACAAGGTGGCATACAAGAGAAGGATCCAGCGTTCTACAGTCAAGCCGCTGAACAGGAATGCCGCCACGTAGATCAGCAAAAACGGAATGGCAGGTTTCAGATTGCCCCCAGAAAAGGCAAACCCTCCCCACTTGACCCCTAACCTGCGCAAAACATAGGCGGGAAGGAGCACAAAGAAGGGCAAGCCGCGTACGATATTGGCGGTCATATATCCGCCTGGAAAACTACTGAAGAGGTTGTGCCACAGCCCCCATCCCGGGATCCAGGAAAACACCGGATACCCTGGCATCAAGCCCTGCCTCTGCAGCCGGTCCACAATGGAACCGAGGATGAAGAAGTAAAGAATGACTCCGAGCACCAAGCCCCACTTCGCCTGCCCTGATGCCAATTGCTGCGCAGCAGACCGATCCCCCAAAGGCTTCCCGGACAGGAGATAAATCAATCCCACGGCAAGTGCATAAACCAAAATGCCCATCAGTCCAGAGCGCAGCCCATTAACCAGACTGCCGCCGTATGAAATGTTCGACCACACTTTGGCCAATACAAACAGGAGCGCAAAGACCAGGGGGACAGGGTGACACACTAGGCGTCGGTAGAACCCTAATAGCTTTTTCACCATGGCCATCACCTCTGCCCTCACCGCGCGAGATATAAGGCCTCCACCAGGGCCGCACCCACGAGAAGAAGCAGTGTTAACACAGCTAGTGCCTTTTCTTCACCTGAGAACCTCAGAGAACGGAGCGCATGCTGTTCTGCCCACTCCCTGGCTGGGAAACTGTTGGCCACAAGCAGCGATTTTGTGAGAGTCAGCCCACAAAAAACGGCATAGGCACTGGTCTCCCATAGGCCTATGCGCAAATACTGCATGTTGGCAGCCGCCACACTGGGAAACGGAACTTCAAAGCCATTGGTCCCGGCTAGCCAGCCAATGGCAGCTCCTTGCACGATGAGGACCAGCAGGCCAGGCGTTACCGGACCAAAACGGACAAACAGGTTACCTGCACCGATGAGCAGCAGTACGATGCAGTTTCTCAGCACGATATAGCCTAATGTGCTGGCCACCCCGCCAACTGCTGCACTGGAAGGCGCCACTGCCGGCACATTTTGCCATGCGCTGGGCTGGGCCACATACCCGACGGCGAAAAACACCCAGAGTACAGCCTGGAGAAGCAGCCATATGATGATGGTCCTCTTAACCGCCCCAACCTGATACAAACCGCTGAACAGTCTGCCTATTGATTTCGACATGCCGACACTCCCTCAATTGTGTTAGTCCTGCACCATATACTCATGGCAGTAACTGCCAACCATTCCGGTCGCCAGTTCAGACCAGGATCTGCCCAGCCATGCCTGCGATTGCCCTCTCCACCTGTAGCATGGACTCCAGGAGGCTAGCTTGTTCCTTGAGGAAACGCGGGCTGACCTTTGTGTCAATGGCATTATAGCGGAGGCTCTCGCCATCACTCGCCTTTAGCTTGCAGCGGAAGGCACCCAGTTTTTCGGCCATTCCACGGTACAGTGAAGCCATTTCAGTGAGCAAATCAGCTTTTTCGCCCCTCAGCAGGGAAACATGTGCGCTCAGGTATTCGGCGGCACACCGCCTGGCGTCTATTAGGTTCAGCAGCAGGTAATCGTTAACCGCAAGCCGCCTGTGGATCTCGTCCTTGGAATTGCCTTGATCCCAGAGCCCATCATTACGCAGTCCGGCTATCCATCGCTCATAGGCCTGTGCACCCTGGAAATAGCCGCTGCTGTATTCCGCTTCAAAGGACTGAAGGAGAGTGTGCAGTGATGCTCTGAGATTGTCCAGATCACTCGGCCTAGCCTTTTTCTCACCGAAGTGCATGATCAAAAACGGCCAGAAGTCACTTTCCAGGTAATCCTGGTTTTCGTTCCAGAAATCCTTGTCGAAGTAAGTACGGCAGTAGAATACCCTGCCGTGTTCCCCGTAGCCCGTGATCACTCCCCATTCGGGGGCCACCCGGAGGTTGATGGCCAGAACAGGTTTGCCTTTAGCAATGTCTTCTACGATCCTCCTCCGCTCCTCGCTGCGCTCATCTTTGTCGCTTCTGTCTACTCAAATCAGTTCATATCCCGTCGCGCTGGACAAAACACTTGCGTAGTCAAAGGCGACCAGCGCATCGGCGGCACTCCAGTCCCATACTTCCGTAAAGGCAATACGGTAGCAGGCTCCCGACATACCCATGATCTGTTCATAAGTATAGGGTTCACCTAGGTACCTGAGGGCCGCGTACATCGCTCCGGCCCACGTGGAGTCCATGCCAGCTTCCCATTGAAGCGCCACAATGCCCGGTAAGGTACAAGTTGAGGTATCCTTCAGATGCAGTTCGGTCCGGTCAGCGGAGCAGCAGAGCGTCTCGTTCTCCGCGCAGCTGATCACCTGGATGCCCTTAGCGTTCAGGTAAACAAGGGTCAGGTACTCGGGTGCGTCAGCAGCAGGCGAGCTGGGAAATGTCTCGTGATTGACAGGGATCTCTCTCCACTGGAAGTAGTCGTAATGCCGCATCTTTTCTAAGGCTGATCTGTATTCATGGCGGTTGCCGTAATAAGCACCGATGATCTCAAGTGTACTGCCCGCCGTGTACGCCTTATCAGTCACGTCGATGGTCAGTAGCTCATCCTGCACGGCAAAAGTGAAGAAGGTGCCGTTTGGAGTCCGGTATTTGACGGTGAGGACGCTGATCCGCTCACTGTCGAGCGCTACACCCAGAAACCGGGGATTGACCATGATACTCAGGCGGTTACCCTGCACCTGATTACTTACGTACTGCGTCACGTTGAAGTGCTGCTCGCCATCTGAATAGACTGTGTTCAGTATGATCAGCTTCTTGGGCACCAATAGGGAATCAATGGACACTCCCAGTACTTCAGCGAGGCGCGGGAGCACGGCAGTCTCCGGCAAACTCCTCCCGTTTTCCCATTTGGAAACGGCCTGTGGCGAAACGCCAACCAGCTCGGCAAGTCTTTCGCTGGTCAGTCCCTTTTCCTTTCGCAGTAGTGTGATCATGTTCCCGAACTGATACGTGTCCAACGTTAAGCCACCTCCAGTATGTGGCATCGCACTTTGATTATAGACTCTCCGCGGTCAAGAAACCATACACTGAAGGCGAAAAGATGAGTTTTGCCGATCAACCTGAGGTTGATCTTCTTTGGACGCGCAGGCGTTGGAGGCAAGATGAGACCACAGTACTTAGATGTCCAGGGGCGTTTCACAGCTGCTTCTTCCGCCTAGAACCCGGATCTTGCATCCACCTCACCGGGTGTTTGTTGCCCATTTCTTGCTGTGACGACAATAGATGTCAGATATCATCTTCTCAATCCCTTTCACCAGCAGCCTGGTCCAGCACATCCGCATAACTGGTCAAATCACAAAATGGTCCCCTCAGCTAACGTGATCAAAAGCTGCGGATCAATCACATCCAATCCATGCTTGTTCGTAGTTATCGAGTCGCCCAATAGCCGCAGCAGTTCATAGTTTGTGAGTTCAGGGTTGACTTGCAGGGCCAGCGCAGCAAGACCCGACAAAAGTGGCGTGCCCCAACTCAAGCCCCAATCAAGATCGTAGATATACCCATTTTTGCTGCTGTGGGAAGCGACATAGCGCCTACCACAGGGAAGGTAGAGGGTGATGAAGCCCATTTCCGCATCTCTTTCTTTCCTGATCGCCACCAAATCTTCCCTAGTCATGCTGTGCTCCTGCAAAAACTCGTCCATCCACTCCCCGATGACGATGTTATCGAGGTTGTCCAGATCCTGCTTGTTGTCATAGGCGGCCTCCCTCAAAGCAAAGGGTGGATTCGTCAATGTGGGCACGGTGGAAGTGAAAACAAGGATCCCCTGTTCCCCGGCTTGCTGAACAAGGCGATGAAAGGCAGCCTCATTTTCACGCAATCCGGTGGAGATGCTCACGATCCTGATTCTTTCGGACGGTTCCAGCGTATCATTGTAGCTGAGCAACCTCTCTAGGGCTGCCAGGACATTATTCTCATCCACAAAGCTGGCAGCAAAAAGTGCAAGTTTGCTGCGGGTACTACGCCACACCTGTTTCCCACGAGCACACTGGCAACCGTTGTTCCATGATACAGATCAGTCTCATTTACGACCCCAACCTTCTCGGAATGGACCAAACGTCCACTGAACTCCTCATGATCCACCAAGAGGGGACCATCGATAATGGCCACATTCACGCCCTTACCTGTATACCCCTGCTCATGCAGGGCCCTTAAGCCCAGCCCAGGGTGCACTGCAGATACGTCCTTGCCGATGATCACTCTCTGGCTGGCCTGCTGATTTTTAAGATAGGTGTATCCAAGCACACCAGCTAACACAATGACTAAAAGCCCGATAGTCACACTGATTTTTTCATAAAGCCGCACTCCTCTTAACGTACATGGCTAACGGCAACCAAGCACACGTTGACAAACACGACTAAAAGGAGCTGACAATGCCCACGCTGAAGCTGTGGGTATCTGCGAGGGACAGGTTCTTGCTGTACTGAGCCCTGATCTTGACGCCGATGGGCGTTTGGTAAGTTAGGCCCCCGCCGACACTGTGCAGCAGATCGCTACGGGCGAGATGAGTGGCATCTTCCCAGATCTTCGCCACCTCGTAATTTACGTGAGCCGCTAAGTCGTGGGTGAAGTAGCGCTGCAGTTCCAGATTGGAATGCAGATACATCTCCCCCACAAACAGGGGAGAACTTGCTCCCAGCTGCCCACCGCCACCCAGGCGCAGCCTGCGATCAAAGGGGGTCCCGCTTGTGGTCCACGCCCCATTGACTTCTGCACGGGCCACAAAGCCTGCACCAAGGTAGGATAGATGCCTCGCTCTCATATGCCAGCTGGCAAACTTCTCATTTAAGTCTTGCCTGTTGGCCAAGATGGCAACACCCACCTGTAGAGAAGTCCCTTCCCTGGTCCAGGTAGTAGTGCCAGGTAAACCTGTTTGGGCCGTGAGGGCCAGGGTCACATAATCGCCGCTGGGTACTGTTAAACCTGTGGTTGTAGTTATGTCCTGGACGTTACTCTGTGAATAGCCCAGCGTGATACCTAGAGCACTGTGTTCCCCAATAGGCACGCTACCGCTCACAGAAGCGTCCTTTCTCTCCAGGCTGTATGCGCTTCCCTCATGCGCACCCCAGCCGACCTTAGTGTAGGTTGTATGGGACTGATAACGCATGGAGACCGGCCAAGAGCCCACCGGGAAGGAGAGGTACGCTGCTCTGCTGCGGCTCGGCCCAAAACCGTATCCCCCACCGATGGACGCTAATGTGCCTGCAACATTGTAATAGCGTAGGGCTATAGTTTTTTGGGAAAGGTTCAAGGCGTTCTCTACCACGAACTGAACGGGATCCAGGTAAAGGCCGAACCCTTCACTGATGCGCACCACAATGTCAACCGCATTGTCCCCAACCGGAACCACATACATCTGAACCTGATCCAGAGCTCCCAGGGCATCCAGGCGCCGCTTGCCAGCTGCCAAGCGGGAAGAATCAAAGGGCGAACCTGGTTCTAGCCGGAGAATCCTAGCAACGAGCCCTTCATCTGTCCTGTGGGCTCCAAGAACGCGAACATTGGTTATCTGCCTACCATCATACTGGCTGTACAGATGGGCATCACCCCACGGGATCGCTTGGGGAGCCTGAAAGAACCGGGCCAGGGCGCTATCCCGAGTCGTGAAATAATACGAGGAACCGGAGAATTCTAGATAGACGGACCTGCGCAGGCCCACCTCGGCTAGCTGTCGGTAAAAAGGCGTATTGCCAGCCAGATCGGCCACTTGTACCGCAAGCGCCGCTTGATAGCACTCCACTGCTTCCGCCCGCTCCCCTGCATTGTCATGCAGTGACCCGAGAATGGCCAGAGCTTCCAGGAGATGGTAAGCCTCCGCTACGTGAGGCCTTTCTGCCAAGATTTGGAAGTATCTCTGCGCCTCCGCCTGATTTCCCAGCCGCAGATGGGTGTGAGCCCTGAGGTTGATTGCCGCCTCAGCCTGGGAAAACGCCGGATCAAGCTGTTCTAGATAATCCAGCGTGGCAGCCAGCCTGTTCTCGCCATAGGCAAGCGCTGCCGCGCGGACCAGTAGCCAGTTGGCCAGGTTGTGATCCTCTGTGGTTGGCTTGGTGTTTCGAGAAGAAATCGCCGGCTCTTCCCCCGCTAGCGCTTTTGCCAGGCTAAAGGCATAGAATTCGTTGTCCGGGGATCCGCGTCCGTCGCCAGGGATGGACACCCACATCATCTGCTCCTCCGGGGAGAACACGCAGCTCAACAAAGAACCGGTGTTGTTGATTCCGTCCAGCAGGCCCTCATATTCTCCACTGCCAGGCTGGCCCCGATCCCGCAGCAGCTCCACCATGGATTCCACCTTAATCTCCCCGTAATGGTCGGCAAGGAACTGGGCGAGCCTTTGATCACGACGTTCCGAAGCTAACCAGCCTGAGGCTTGGAACTGCCGCATATACTCACTGCTATACCGATTTGTGGCCGACAGCAGCCCTGCCTGGGCTTTCCTCACGGCGAAACGGTTCGCATCCACCTCCAGCACGACCGCATCAGGGATCTTGCTGTCCGAAATGATGATATTCATCCCGAAAGTTCGCGGTGTACCAAGTACGATTTCCACGGCTTCGTCCAGACGGGATGCATACTGCACAATCTGGCGCAGCAGAAACATCATGGCCATGCCATCGAGGGAGTTCGCAGCCTGATCCACCAAAGAGTAATTTACGGAAACGGTGATGCCTTGGTTGTTCATGGCCTGCATTAGACCTGCGTAGGTCGGGTATGTGTAGGTAATAAATGGGTATCCTTGATCCGGCTCATAGACCACAACATATCCGTATTGCGCCCACTCCATCATGGATACGTTATCGAGGTTGCGGGCATGGTATAAAGCTCCGTTAGCCGTTGCCTCGCCAAAAGCCACGATGGACGTACAGCCGAAGGTCATGTTTAGGTCTTGGGACACATTGCCCACAACAATGTCCATGGGATCAGTATCAGCGCCCCCGCTCACCCCACAGACCAGGCCCTCGAGCTCTTGAAACAGATCATCCGGGATGTTTCTACGAATCCAGGGAGCCATCTTGTACTGAAAATAGAATCGCTTGAATCCCTGAACTAGCCGCTCAAATCCGGAGACCTGAGCCTTTAATGGATTGAGCTCATCCCTCATCCTCAGCAGATGCCCTTCGGGAAATAACTGGGTGAGCAGCGTCCCATGCTGCATCCCCATTTCGTAGGGCGTGCCCTTGAGATGCATGAATACAACGGGACCTGTGATCTCCATATAACCTTTTCCAGCTTGGAACCTGTTGCCAATCTGCTCAACACGCAATTCCGGTGAACTCTGTGCTGAACTGGAAAGCAGTACGACTAAGAGCACCGCAAACGCCAGAACCCGTACTCTTGGATAAACGTAGTCCATGCCGCCGACCGTCTCCCATTGTGGACTGATGGCAATTACTTACTGCCTTCTTTCTCACTATTCGTCACCGGGAAATGCTATCCTCCTGGAAAAGGTAGCCACTTTTCGGATTTTTTTCAACGGTAGGCCCATGCCGATGTTGTAAGGCTTGTCATCAACAAAATGACGGGACTGGCTCAGCAGTCCCGCCGTTCTTCAATCACCACCCTGATGTTGTTACGCTCAACGTGTACCGCACTGCCCTGCATGGGAAAAGGGGCCACAGTTTTTGCATCAAGACGGCACTCCACTTCCCCCATCAGCCAGCTGACTCACATCCTCTTCCGATACCCGCAATTTCGGCACACATAGGAGTCACCGACGGGCATCCACTCAAACCAGAGCCCACAGCTTCGGCAAATACCGCCACCCTTATCTTGTCCGCCAGTAACCGCATCCAGTTCACTGTCGGAGAGCTCGCCAGACTTGGGATTCATTACACCCAACAGCTTAACGGCTTCTTCTTCTGTAAGCTCGATGTCGTTGTCTTTGGCCAGCTTCATAAGTTCTTCTACCGTCTCGCACCGCATCGCCTTTTTGATCAAGTCCTCAGGGGTCTGATCCAGCTGCATGTGCCATGCCCCCTAATACGGTTGCACCCGCCATATTCACTACCACATTCTGCCACTACATCCTCGCCACTGCGGCCAACACAAAGAAAATCCTTCACTAAAGCACTACCATAAGATCTGCAGCAATCCTTCCGCTTCTCGGACACCGCGATTTTTGTAAGAACTAAGAACACAGATTCAGGCTCATGGGCAGATCATGGGCACAACAATTCTGTGCCTTATCTTCCTAGTGTGCCTGTGGGTTGAACCATAGGCACAGCCGCAAGCGGGCAATCCATGCGCTTTTCCAGTCTATCTCTGCCTATCTTCCTATAAAAAACCATATTAAATCTATAACTATAGTAAAAAAGAGATACTGGCACGCGTATACGCGTGCATATACGCGTAAGAGTTTAAACCCCTTGCGCACAAGCATGGGCACACGGAGGTTGAAATGAGAGAAAAACAGCTAGAACAAAAACTGGTCAAGGCAGTAAAAAACGTGGGAGGTTTAGCCTTAAAATTTGTTTCCCCGGGCTATGATGGAGTGCCTGATCGCCTATTGCTATTTCCTGGCGGCAAGATGGCCTTTGTTGAGGTGAAAGCGCCGGGGTCAAAACTTCGGCCGCTCCAAAGAAAGAGGCATGAGATGCTCAGGCGCCTTGGCTTTAAGGTACATGTGTTGGACGATGAAAGGCGAATTGCAGCAGTGATTTCAGGAGGCGATGCCTAGTGAAGTTCATTCCACATGGATATCAGCGATATGCCATTGACTATCTATTAAAGAGGCCTGTGGCGGCCATATTCTTGGACATGGGCTTAGGTTAGCAAGACAGTTATTGCCCTCACTTCCATATTTGACCTTGCCCTTGACAGCTTTCTGGTTAGTAAAGTTCTCGTGATTGCACCACTTAGAGTAGCTCGGGATACTTGGCCAGCAGAAATTGAAAAGTGGGATCACCTTAGCGAATTGAAGTATGGCTGTGGTACCCTAGTAGCGGACACCGAGAAGATCGACGATAATAAAGGGAGGATCGTCTGGAGGTGTCTAAATGGCTGTTTTTGTCCGCACCCCCGTTCCGGAACTTAAAAAGTGTAGCACCCTGGATCCATTCTTAGGAATTAATGGTAGAGTGTTTCAGCCGCCAGCTGGTTCCGGTAAAGATCAGCAGGTGACTGTGGTGCACAAGCCTATCAATGATAGCAGCAGTCATCTTCTCATCGTAGAACACCCCATTCCATTTGCTAAACTCGAGGTTTGTGGTAATAATGACGCTCTTGGTCTCATAGCATTCCGAGATTACCTGGAATAACAGCTGCGTCCCTTCTCTTTCAAATGGGATGTATCCCCACTCGTCACACATCAATAGGTCGCATTTTCTTATCTCTTTAAACAGCTTAGGAAGCTCTCCGGAAGCCTTGGCTGCTACAAGCCGGTTCACCAGAGCAGCCGTCCTGAAAAACTTCACCGGCCTTCCCTGGTTGCATGCCTCTACCCCGATGACGGTGGCCAAATGAGTTTTCCCTGTGCCCACCGGACCGAATAGGATCGGGTTCTCCTTTTTCTTAATGAAGCTGCCGGTCTTGAGATCTTCTATCGATAGTGATGCAGGTATCTGGATCTCATCAAAGGAGTAATTGTCGAATGTCTTAACCACATCGAAGCCGGCTGCCTTTAGGAGCCTCTTCTTCCGCGATATTTCCCGGTTCTTAAGCTCCTGCTGCAGCAGCTTAAGCAGAAACTCCTCGTGGGTTTCCGCTTTGATGTCTTTATACCCCTCGTAGAAGCCTCTCCCGATTTTCATCTTCTTGCAGCAAGCTCTTATCAAGTCCTCCATTACCGCCCACCTCCTAAGAGCCTATCGTAGACGGTAATGTCAGGGAGGTACCCTTTAAGTTCCGGAACTTTATCCGGAACTTTAAGGTCAGTAACTTCGATGGGGCTGGATGTTAAACGGGTGTAGATGGCCCATAGGCTGTCGTGGTCATACACATTGCTCCTGATGGCTTCGGAAAACGCATCTATGGCACGTTCAAGGCTGCCTTCCTGGGCTATTTTAGCCAGCATCTTTAACGCACGTTTCTTCTCCAAAGCTGAACACCTGTCAAAAAACTCCTGGACCGGCGACGGCAGTTGGCTGAAGAATTCCGTGTACTTGAGCGCCCTCGGCCTTTTTGCCATGAGTTCCAAATAGGGAACCCACTTCATAGACTCTTTCCGGCTGCCGTAAAGCCTCTCGTGAACCACCACTTCTTGGTACTCCCGGTTCATTATGATGACTTTACACGCTGTGGCTTTTACCGAAACCTCCTGCGCGGCCAAAGACGGGGAGGATGAGTATACACCGCTATCGAATCTTACTTTGCCGTATTTATCGGCTTTTGCCGGCTCAAGCCTGTATATTTCAAACGGTACTTCAGGTAGGGGTTTCATTGCCGCCTTATCTATCTCGAATAGCTCTTTTATGGTTTTGCCCTTTTTGTAGTATCTTCTCTGCATGTCTTCATCGCAGCGCCTAAGCAACTCTCTATTGAACTCTTTGAGATCGTCGAAACGAGGGATGGGCACGAGCATGTTTCGCCTATGGTACCCCACCTTGTTTTCCACATTGCCTTTCTCATGAGCGCTTTCAGGATTGCAGAAGTTGGAGAAGAACCCATGGTGGAGCATAAACCTTTCAAACTCTTTGCTAAGCTCCCTACCGGAATCCTTTCCGATGGCCTTAACTATGCTGGACGCGTTATCAAACCAGATAAACGTGGGGACGCATCTCATGTGTTCAAAAATCGTCTTAAGGCCTTCCAAAAGGCATTCCTGGTTCTGTCCTTTGAATAGCTGCATGTAGCCTGCGTTGCTGTACGGAAGGGAAAGGTTAAGGTAGTACCCTCGATACCTGATTCCTCTCTCGTAGAATTCCGCTTCACCGAAGTCCACTTGGGCTTCTCCGGGAGGGTGCTTAAGCGGTATGTACCCTTCGTCAGAAGAGGATATCTCCTGCCGCCGTTTTGACACGTACTTTCTTACAGCCCGGTCCGATACATTGAATCCGTCCCCATAGATTTCTTTCAGCCTGTTGTAAATCCGCTGCGCTGTGTGCCGCTGTTTCGAGCCGACCTCCAGATCGTCTTTTAGCCATTGATCAATCAGTGGTTTAAAAGGATCCAGTTTTCCAGCACGTTTCCTGGGAGGTTTCGGCCTATAGTTAAAGTCCTGTTGAGCCGCATATTTCTTGACAGTTGACAAGTGATGGCCTGTCTCACGAGCTACCTTCCTCATTGACTTCCCTTCATAATCGCAAAGATATCTGATACGATATATCTGCTCCATTGTTAGCATCCTTTCTTCTACCCCCCTTAGCTTGCAGACACTAAGAGGGTATTAGATTTCCAGGGTGCCGGTGTTAATGGTCACGATAAAATGGACATAAATGGCCACGGAAATTCCCCACAATCAGACGGTTGAAAGAAGAAAAATGCCCACCCTCTCGAATTGGATTGGTAGAACAA
>Ga0208693_1001638_pt1 | contig 15797 bp, 15 predicted proteins | sample AD_UKC071_MetaG_FD_184438 | JGI IMG/M metagenome (GOLD analysis project Ga0208693, IMG submission 184438) | Active sludge microbial communities of municipal wastewater-treating anaerobic digesters from USA - AD_UKC071_MetaG (SPAdes) (version 2) | ecosystem: Engineered > Bioreactor > Anaerobic >... | reverse complement strand
GACGTGAGCTTCCCCCCTTTTTTTAGGGTGATATTTGTAAGATTTCGTGAGATTTGACGCTCTTCGCCCTCTTTTTAAGGTGTCTAATTTTGTCTAGTCTCTCTCTTTTTATGCCGTTGTGTTTTGTTGCCTGGATCCCAAGAAAAGAAGCGAACACTGCGTGCAGGACAGCCCTCAGCAATGCGTTACATGTGTCGGTAGGCATAAAGATACCTACGGCGCAAAAGACAGGCCTTATTTAGCGTTCTGAAGCCTTATATTTCGGTGTCAAGCCTTCTCTCAGGTGTGTCGTGCCTTTTTTGGTGAGCAAAATGTGCAGTTTTGCGCAATGCGCCTTTTTTATACTGTCCGATTGTCCGCTTTTTTTATGGTGTTCTATTGTTCGGTTTCGTCACCAGCTATGCCATAGGAGGGATATACATGCCATTCAAGAACCCGCGAGGATACCGCAAACACATGCGAGAGCACTCTGCATAACCAACGTGGATGAAAACCCAAACATACATCCGATAGACCCGCATCTAGACCAGCGAAAAAGAGCTAAACGGTCCCATCTGCTGAAAAGGATTCTTTCACATGGTGCCTAACGAGGCATAACAGATCGCCAGAAAATCTAAGGCATAGGTGATCGATACTCGCTAAAGCCCTTCGCTCTGTAATCTCTCCGATTCACCTGTGAGCCACTGATATGTCTGGAAAAGGGAAATCTCGCCAGCCTCCATGAGGTCCATAGTGCCAAGGAATATTCTCATGTAGATCGTAGGCGTATAAGGTCCAATGTCCCTCAGCGGGGCAATTCTTGCCTTGAATACGTAATCTGGGTCTGGCTGGAGCATCTGCTTGACTACCAAGTATCGAGACAGTCTTATCCGCGTTGGATAACTTACATTAGAGTGTAGGCTTGGTAGCACGTAAGCAGCCTCGAACTTAGATAGATCCACATTGGGGTTGGCGGATATGATACTAATGCCGGTATCCCATATTCCGTGTAGAGCACGCACAGTTGGTTGTAAACCAGGACCGTACAGAGTACCCGAAAGGATACTATTTATCGCCTCCTGTTGCGCTGCCCTTAGCCATTCTCCATGTTCACCAGGCTGATTTGCTTTGCAAGCGTTTTCTAATAACAAGTACATATCGCTATCCCTGACAGCCTGGTTATGTTTTGCATAATCGAAAGCCGTCCCGCCGTCATCGGATTTGAGCTTACCATCGGCTCCCTCTTCTATTAAAACCCTGATAACCTCGGGATTATCATTGTATCTGGCAGCGACCATTAGCGGCGTCCAACCAACGTCGTCTTTCGCATTCACCTCAGCGCCTGCCTCTACTAACGCCTTGATAACCTCGGGGTTACTATTCTCCGCTGCGGCCACCATCAGCGGTGTCCAATTACCCACATATTTCTCATTCACTCCGGCGCCTTCTGCTATTAACGCCTTGACAACCTCGGGGTCGTTACTAGATGCTGCAGCTACCAGCAGCGGTGTACAGCCAGCTTCTGTTCTCTCATTCACATCTGCGCCTGCTGCTATCAGATCACGCACCTCGCTCGCAGTCCACTGAGGATCAAAAGGCAGTAAGGAAGGAGCAGCCTCAGCAATCACACAAGAAAACACAGCGAGCAGTACGATGCCCAACATCAATGTCCTCTTCACTATTATCTCTCCTTTTGCAGAGACTAAGGCACTTCATCAAAAATCTGAGTAAACAGTAAGATCCGTCACTTTCCCTTCAATGGTTCTTTGTCCAGACTCTTCTATCTTGGATTCTCTATTAATTCAATCATTCTTAACCCTGGCTAGACGTTGCTTCTAGATTCCCACCCAACCTTCGGGGTGATTTTTGAAATTCCAGCGGCGTCCGGAGCAGTTATAGTCTCTATGCTCCCGGCCAACTATAGTAGCTTCCGGATACCTCCACGCATAGAAACACGTGACCACGGATACCCCGATCGTCCTTTCCATTGTCGCAACCAACGTCCAGAATGGCTCTGGGAGAGCGTGGGATATGGGTTACGAACCATTCTAGATATCGCCGGTAAAGATCCGCTGACCATCTGGAGAACGCTACGCTGAGAGCCAGATTCTGATTTTTCGCCGAGTAGATATCACCTCGTCCATCGTTATCAGTGCGGTCTTCTATGATGCTGTCAAGACGCCTTCGAGTATCTACGCCGAATTGCTCCTCGATCTTCCGCCAAAACCGGCTACTATTCTTCGCCGGCCGAATATCGAGTTCCTTGAAGTATCCGCTTACTGTTCGACTCTCTGTAGACGTAGTAGGGGCCATTGTCCGACACATCCTTTCTGCCCAAACCCAGCAAATGGTGATCCGATCAAGCCCAGGCGGACAGCAAAGAGCTGGACCGATTAACCTTCTCAAAATCCCATTTGATCGTCCTATCGTGTTATACTTACTACATATTCCCTTATTATCCTGCATGTGTAAAGGCAGTACGCCATGCGATTCCACGAATCACTTGGCGTACTGCAGATTCATACACGACAAAACAATGTATATGCCGTAGACTATTACGCCCTACAAATACTTTTTGCTGGTGAAAGGTTGTTTAAGGATGAGAAATCTCGCTTCACTTGCCGGAAATCTATGCTAAGGCCTGCAGTTGCCGGTACAGTCATCAAATTTCCCTACGGGCAGATGGGGTTATGGCAAAGAAAAAACCCCGGAGAAACTCACCCCGGGGTACGTTTTTAGGTACTTAGCCTGTACGTTTGCCTGTACAGGAAACGCCCTTGCTCTCTGAAACCCCTAAATAGCTGGCGCGCCTGGCAGGAATCGAACCTGCGACCCTCTGATTAGAAGTCAGATGCTCTATCCCCTGAGCTACAGGCGCGCACCAACATATAGTCTAGCTACATTATTTGAATCTGTCAATGTACGATGCCCTATTTTTCTTTCCTTTTTCTAAGGCATTCTGATTCTACAAGTCTATACTGCTCTCAATCGCCTCTTCAGGCTTTAAGAACCGATAGTGAAAACAATCTTCACCTTATATTGGCCGGCACGGACGGCTCCAACGTCTGTTTCCAAGAGCGAGTATGAGAGCTTTACACCTTTCGGCAAAGGGCCTCCTCCCTCCCCGCCTGTGCCTGTAACACAGGTTCCAATACCTGTCACAATAGGCTGTGGGTTCCCCGAGTGTACCGATAGTACAGCTTGTCCGGGTGTTCCCGGGTTTCCCGCATAAATGTCGTTCTCATTCTCGATCTCCGCTGTGACAACAAGAGCAAGGCCTTCAGGTAAATGCTTAGGCTGTTGAAGGTGTGCTGTAATAGTGAATGTCTGGCCCTCCGGAACAAGCGTCGTATACTGAAGGTACACTTCGTGTGAACCGTAATCCTTTTCAAACTCCGCACCGGCTGTCTCAGGTACTCTCACAGATAGAACTATACCGTTCTTGTCAAGTCCCCCGATTTCCAGCACAGCGCCTTCCTCGAATTCAATACGGATCTCTCCTCGAACCTGAGCCTCATCGATCGTACTCGCCAATACTGCAGGCGCAACGACCAGCATGAGCAATAACACTGCAAATGCCACGTTTCTCGCTTGTAAACCCATCACACAGCCACCCTTTGGGATTTAGCGGTACTACTGCCATATATTCCTGCGCTTATTCGACATCAAGGCTACTATTCCTTCCAGAATTCCAAGTTTTTTTGTCAAGATTATAGCCATTTGCCGAAACTTCCATTGATCAGTCAATATCCGCAGAGGGAACAAGATAAGTAGGCAACGGGTATCTTGAGAGGCTGTATGGTGTTTCTGGCGAAAGACTCCGTTCTAGCGGCTTTCACGCATGCCTACCAGTCCTGCGAACAGAGCCTTGAAACGCATCTTAGGCCTGGCAAGAACGACACGTGGCTCGGCGAGACGTTTTTCCCACGCACCGAAAAGAAGGGTGAATGCTGTTGTCAGTATAAGGTAGAACACTCCTTTCTAGCGGCTTTCACGCATGCCTACCAGTCCTGCGAACAAAGCCTTGAAACGCATCTTAGGCCTGGCAAGAACGACACGTGGCTCGGCGAGACGTTTTTCCCACGCACCGAAAAGAAGGGTGAATGCTGTTGTCAGTATAAGGTAGAACACCCCTGCCGCAAAGTACACTTCAAGGGGGCGAAAGGTAGTTGCAATAAGTTGCTGAGCTGAGCGCATCAGGTCAACCATGGCGATGGTTGACACCAAAGAGGAATCCTTAAGTCTCGCCACTGCTTCATTACCCAGGGGCGGCATTATTCTGGGAAGGGTCTGAGGGAATATAACCCATCTCATTGACTGCAAATAAGTCATTCCCAGAGATCTGGCTGCCTCTGTCTGGCCTTTATCTATGGACAGAATCCCTCCGCGAAAGATCTCCGCGATGTAAGCAGACGCATTCAATGTCATACCTATAGCTGCAGCAGGGAACGGATCCAGAGTCAGCCCTGCCTGAGGCAAGCCGTAGTAAATCAGGAAAAGCTGCATCAAGAGGGGAGTCCCCCTCATCCACCAGATATAAAAGGAAGCAGGTTTATTCAGCAAGGGATTCCGTGAAATCCGTGCCAGTGCCAGGGGAAGGCCCAAGATCATCCCGCCTATCATAGAAAGGCACGTAAGCTCCATTGTCATTGCTGCACCTTTTAACAAGGCGGGGAAAAGTGCGATCATAAACTTTAAGTCCATAGGCTGCTCTCTCCTCATGGAAGTGCATGATAACTGCTACTTCCTGACCTCAACTTGTTCGTATTCTCAGCTGCCGGTGCCGGCAGTTACATCGCCTCATCTTAGGACGGTTCACAACCCGTCATGCTCCAGGTCACGATAAATTTTCGTTAAGCCACAGGGATGCGGCTTTCGCTAGTAAGACACCGGCAGCCAATCAACACCTAACGCACGAAAACGTTGTAGCAAACCCTCAAATGATGTTTACTACCTGGATACATCCACTCCGAACCATTTCTTGGAGATCTCTGCGTATGTGCCGTCTGCCTTGATATCTTCAATGGCTTGGGCCACAGCTTCTCTGAAAGCAGCTTCTCCCTTCCTGAAACCGATTCCGATGGACTCTTCTTCCATAACCTCTTCCAGCACCCGGTAAGCGCCTTCTTGCTTGGTTATATAGTATCTGCCGACAAACTCGTCTACGATGAGAGCTTCGATACGGCCGATGGCAAGATCTGTGAATGCCTCAGGATACGTGGCATAGAGTTTCAGGTCCTTAAACCCGCCGAACTTCTCCGCGGCGACCTGCCCCGTGCTGCCAAGCTGCGTTCCAACTACTCTGCCTTTTAGATCAGCGAGGACATTGATATCTTTATTCTGCTCTCTGACCACTACGATCTGTGCTCCATAGATGTAAGGCGGGCTGAAATCGATTTTCTGCGCCCTCTCCTCAGTTATGGTAAGAGTAGAGAGAATCATGTCAAACTTCCCGGACTGAAGTGCAAGGATTACTCCATCCCATGCAGTGGGGACCCAAACGATTTCCACCCCGAGCCTCTTGCCAAGCTCATTCGCAAGGTCCACGTCAAAACCGATAAGGTTGCCTTTCTCATCTCTGTACTCCATGGGGGGAAAGGCATCGTCTACTCCTATCCTGATGACGCCTGCTGCCTTTATCTTCTCCCACGAGTCATCGCTTGAGGCGCCCCAAGCCACAGTGGTTACCGCAAGCAAAGCGATGACCATCGACATAACTAAAACCTTTGACATTGCTCTTTTGCTCTTTCTCATGATAATTGCCTCCTCACTTCTCTTCTTTCTCCGGATCTGTGATTTAGTTGATGCGGTTTAACAGCATCTTTTGGATAAAAAAACCTCCCGCCCCATACAAGGGACGAGAGGTAACTCCCGTGGTCCCACCCTAATTGGCTGCCCATTATCGATCATCACATAGATCGAGCAACCCACTCATTATCCGGTACGTCACACCGTCCTAAAACAGACCTGTGTGATTATACCTTCCCGCGGTAACGGGCGGAACCCGTCAAAGCCTACTCCCACTCTCGAGCCACATAATCCTCAAGATGCATGGCATGGTTTCGGTTTGCACTCCGAGGTGTGTTTCAACCGGTGCTTTGTGTCGGGCTTTCACCGTCCCCGACTCGCTCAGACTCCACATCCGGCCTACTCTTCCCCGTCATAGCTTTCTCTTATCGCAACACTTGATTTCGCCTCATCGCTTCCATCCTGACCGCTTTCACCTGCGCAGTCTTATGCTCAGGATGTTCCGATTTATGGATACCTTAGCACGCCCTGCAAGACTTGTCAAGCATCATTTACTAAAATTTTCTCAAGACGCAAGTCCTGCTACCTAACGACTATCCTTCCTTCAACCTCAGCAGATACAGTACCCAACTGTTCAATATATCTTGCTACTATGTCGCGAAGCATCTCACCGGAGGAGAAAACGACCTTGCAATCTAGAAACATGTCGTACCCATTTCCTCCTGCAGCAATGAAATCATTTGTTGCCACTGTGTATGTCTTAGTCTCATCCAGTGGTTCGCCGCTAATCGACACAGATACAACACGCTCCCCAGGAGCCTTATTAGGATCAAATTCAAATGACATCCCTGACACCTGGAGGAACCTGCCGGCTTGCTCGGGGTATGCTTTCACAGAATTCTCCAGTGCTGCCCTGATATCAGCTCCTGTAGCTTCCAACACCACGACAGTGTCGTCAAACGGCAAGACAGAGAACACGTCACCTATTGTGATAGGCCCTTTATTGATAGATACCCGGATTCCGCCGCCGTTCATGAGAGCAATGTCGGCAGCAATAGCCTCTCTCATAGCATCGGCAACAAAATTTCCTAGATTAGTCTCTCTTGTCCTGACATTGCCGCCTTCTTCATCCAGGTAGACAGCTGCCTCACCAATCACTTTCGAAAGCTCCGCTTCAGACTTTTTGTTATACTTCGAGATTATCTCTGCTATTTTGCTGTTGTCGGCAACCTCAGGCCCGACATGAATCAGAGTGCCGGAGTGTTTCGAAACACCCTTATCTCCGTAGCTTACCTCGAGATGGCCGAGGAATTCTGCATGTCTCCCTGTTTGAACTATTATCGTGTCGGCGACTACTTCAGGCTTGTCCAGCCTCGTGTGAGAGTGTCCTCCGACAATAACATCGATCCCCGAGACTTCACCGGCAAGCAGTCTGTCATACTCGTATCCTATGTGTGTAAGCCCGATGACAAGGTCGACCTTCTCTTGATCCCTGAGGTACGGAACCATCCAACCTGAAACCCTTATCGGGTCTAAGAACTCCAATCCCTGGACGTTCTTGGGATGCGTAGACGTAGGCGTTTCAGGCGTAGTCAGCCCGAACACGCCAATCCTTTGTCCGCCAACATCTAGTATCAGCGCACCCGGAAACAGTGCACGCCCGGTGTCCGCCTGGATTGTGTTTGCAGAGAGGAAGGCAAAGTCCGCTTCTTCAGCCGTCTTGAGCAATATAGATGGTCCGTAGTTGAACTCGTGGTTACCCATGGCCATGGCAGCAACACCCATTGCCTCCAAGGCTTCCACCATGGGTTTTCCTTCAAACAAGTTGACAACGCTTGTTCCGTGGATTGAGTCCCCTGCATTTAAGATAATAACTCTACCTGGATTCTCTCTCACGATATCTTCTACGAGCGTCGCAAGTTTGACTAGTCCACCGATGGGCTCGCCATAACCTTCTACCTGGAAAGACTCGAGTCTCCCGTGGACATCGTTCATATAAAGAATCACTAAACCGTCTTGACTATCAGCTGCTAAACACGGGGATTGAACACAAAGAACCGCAAACACCAGCAGGAGAGCCAATAAACTAAGGCTTTTTCTTTTCAAACGTGCTACCCCATGTACGCTCCCCCCAACTACGTCCTTTAGTATGTACACCGTTATTCTCCGGAATTTCTTCCCTGCAAATAAAATGGTCGGGGCGAGAGGATTTGAACCTCCGACCTCCTGCTCCCAAAGCAGGCGCGCTAACCAAACTACGCTACGCCCCGACGCGCAATTCCAGTATACGTGAAGGCAGGCTCTATGTCAAACGTGTAAAAACCGGGTTTATAGTGCTGATGGAGAACAAATAATGAGCAATGATCCGGCGAACATCTCGTCATCATCCAAGATATCCCAATCGCATACGGGTTTTGAAGGAAGGTCTATAACCGGAAAACCTCCTTGATATGGGGAATTGCAGCCTTAAGAGCCAGAGCCCTGTGGCTCATGGCGTTTTTCACATCTTGAGGCAGTGCTGCGAAAGTCTTGGAGTGACCGGAAGGAATGAAAACCGGGTCATATCCGAACCCGCCTGATCCAAGAGGCGCAAAGGCTATCCTTCCTTCACAGACACCTTCAGCCAGTCTGGTTCTACCGGACGGATCAGACAGCGCAACAACACACCTGAACCTTGCTGTTCGCTTGGCCTCCTCGACTCCTTCCAACAGCGACAAGAGCTTCTCATAATTCGCCTTATCCCGCTCAGAGCCGCTGCTATAGACTCCCTCTCTAAACCTGGCAGAATGAACCCCGGGCCTACCGCCAAGCGCATCTACCTCAAGCCCGCTGTCATCTGCAAGTGCGATCTCTCCGGTAGCCCTTGCAACGGCTTGCGCTTTCTTTATGGCGTTCTCCTCGAATGTCTCGCCATCCTCCACAACATCGGGTATGCCCGGATAATCTGAGCAGGCTACAACTTCTATAGGGAGATGTCTTAAGATCTCTTTGAGCTCCAGCACCTTTCCTGGATTCTTCGTTGCCAGAACCAGCCTCTGCGTCTTAGCATCCATCCTAGCGTCCGACCTTTCGGGCAAGGTCGCCCAAGACCTCCTTCTGTAACTTAATGAGGCTCATAATGCCTGACTCTGCAACCTTGAGCATCTCATCTAACTCAGCCTTAGTAAAAGGGCTTCCTTCAGCAGTCCCTTGAACCTCAGCCAGTTTGCCGCATCCGGTCATGACCACATTCATGTCTACTGAGGCCCTAGAGTCTTCTTCAAAAGTCAAATCAAGCATTACTTGGCCATCGACAATGCCTACGCTTGTGGCAGCGATGAAGTCCGTGACAGGAAACGGTTTGTCAAAAGACGGATCTTCCTCAGACCGGATGTTGTTGACAGCGTCTACCAATGCCACAAAAGCACCGGTTATCGCACACGTCCGCGTGCCTCCGTCAGCCTGCAGGACATCGCAATCTACCCAGACAGTCCTTTCACCTAAGGATTCAAGGTTGACAACGGACCTCAGTGCCCGTCCTACCAGCCTTTGAATCTCATAAGTCCGTCCTGACCTGCCCTTTGCGGCTTCCCGCGGATTCCGCTCACCGGTCGCCCTTGGAAGCATGCCGTATTCTGCAGTTACCCAGCCTTTTTCCTGACCTTTGAGAAACTGAGGGACTCTGTCATCAACTGATGCCGTGCATACAACCTTTGTGTCACCGATTTCGATCAACACGGAACCTTCCGCATGTTTGATAAAGCCTCTTGTAATCTTGACAGGCCTCAGCTCATTCCAAGTTCTTCCGTCCTGCCGGGTCATATCGGACTCACCTCCACGCGGCCTACTTTCGTCAAGTCGTCCCCCAGCAACCTTCTGGCAACAGCAAGAAAGCATGCAGGGTCACCGGTTACGATAAACTCATGCTCCCCAACTCTCTCCTGGCTCTGGAGGCCCAGTTCTTGCAGGGCTATAGCAGTTGCAGTAACAGTCTCGACAGCAGGGTCCACAATCTCAATGCCAGGCCCGACAATCCGCCTGATATGCTCATTCAAGTGCGCATAGTGACTGCACCCTAAAACCAGCGTATCGATGTCCTTCTCCAGCAGAGGGCCGATATAGCCGCGAAGCGCGTTGCGAGTCTCCGCTGTATCGATATTCCCCTCCTCAACAAGGGGGGCAAGCCGCGGACATGCTACGCCAAACACCTGCGCCTCAGAGAGATACTGTGTAATCGCCTTCTCATAGGCCCCGCTCCGGATCGTCCCGGTTGTTGCCAAGACACCGATCCTTCCGGTTGCTGTGGCTCTTGAGGCAGCGTACGCCCCTGGTTGCAGAATACCCATGACCGGAATGCCAAACTCCTTTTTCACATCTTCCAGGACTTGTGAACACACTGTATTGCATGCAACGATGATGTATTTCGAACCTTGAGCTATCAGGAACCTAAACGCTTCCCGGGACAACTCAAGGATTTCTTGGGCTCGCTTCTCACCATAGGGAACTCTGGCGGTATCACCGAAATATGCCACACGTTCCCAGGGCAGCTTGGAAGATATTTCCTTGACAACGCTAAGCCCACCTACTCCCGAGTCATAAACACCGATAGGTTGCGAACTCAAAAATGTCACCTCCAGCGACAAACACTACGATGGTTATTATATGTCATATTCGGTGTCGAGCTCAAAAAAAAATAGCCGTTCCCTGAAGAATCAAGCTACATTGCTTCGTCACCGGTCATCTGCCCGAACACCTTCACTTAGCGCAACTACACGATCCCGGCAACAGGCTCTCCGAGTCTGCTATAGTTTTTGAACCAGGGGTGATCTGCATATGGCAGTTCTCCCACAGGTTCACTCTCTTCCGGCCCTATGTCCTCTTGGACGGGTAAGGTCAGGGCTTCTGTCCCCTGCCCTTCCTCACCTGCATCCTCGGCCACGTCATCTCCTGTTTGAGCAGTGTCGCCTACCTCTGCCTCCCGAGCTTCATGGAACCCGAAAAAGGACATGACCCCGGCTGCAATGCCCTCAGCAGCCTTTTGCCTGAAAGCAGGGTCAAGAAGCATTAACTCCTCTGTGTAGTTGGACATAAAGACTACTTCCACAAGACATGCAGGACACTGGGCTTCACGAATCACCAAGAGGTCGTTCCTTTCCCTCGCCCCTCTGTCAACTTGCTGAATCCTGTTGACAAGGGCAGCCTGGACTGATTCTGCCAGCACCCTGCTTAAAGTCATTGTGCCGGAATACAGAGTCTCAGTTCCTGTAGAATCACGGTTTCTCGCTGCGTTTGCGTGAATGCTGACAAAAGCATCAGCTCCTGCGTCCTGCGCAATCTGCACGCGGTCCGGCAAAGCAACAGTCACATCCTCTGAGCGCGTCATAACGACCCTTGCCCCTTTTGCTTCGAGCTCAGCAGCGACCCTCTTTGCAATATCAAGGACCACATCCTTCTCTTTCAGACCTGTAGGCCCAATCGCTCCGGGGTCTACTCCTCCGTGACCCGGGTCTATCGCTATTACCTTGTTTGCCACAGACGACCTGTACACCTCAACCCTGGCCTTTTTCTCAGCAGAATCCACAGCAGCCAAATGCCCGGTATAGTAATTCAAATCCAGCACTACACGGACTGTCATAGGACTGTGCTGTGCCAGACGGATCCTCTCGACTACACCATCCCCCACAGGGATCTCTCTTTCCGTCGTGTCCAGGATCGAGTTTTGGAAGTCCATAACAAGCCTGGTAGGGGAAGACAACAGCATATACTCAACTACCGGATCCCCGGTAGTCATGACATCAACGATCGTTGACTTTTCATTTACTACAAAGCTAGCCCCCAAAATACGACAACCCAGGTTAACAATGATTTCCCCAGGCCGCTTCGATGACGTATACACCGAATAAGTCGAAGGCTTTGCAAGATCCACCACCACTCGAACCTTGTCCGGTTCGAACTGACTGGCCCTGACGGAACTTACCTGAGCATGTGAGACAGGGATCTCCGTAGCATCTGATGCCAGCACTGCCCCGGGCAAATCCACGACAATCCTTGGAGGGTCCAACAAGCTTAGCGTCTCGAATTCGAGTTCACCTTCTCCAAAAATGACCACTTCCGCCCGTCCGTCCCTGTCGAAGAAATTAACCCCGGTCACGCGTTTAGGGAAACAAATAGTCAAAACGTCAGGCTTGTCCTCTGTTTGGACAATAGTGTACGATGCAACTCTCTCCAAATCGAAAACGATCCTCACTACCGTGGGGTTGAACTGACCTACTCTTACCTGGTTAATTATGCCGTCGCCAACAGGGATCGGATCAGGCCTGGATGTAAGAAAGGCGCCTTCTATGTCTACTACAAGCCTAAGAGGATCTGACAGAAAGAATGAGTTGCTGGATGAAGCATTGCCGCTAAGGATGATCTCCACTCTTGTGCTGCCGTCTTCGTCAGTTACGTTGATTTCAAGCACACTGACCGGCCCTGCAGCGGCAGGCTGGACAGCGTCTCCCTCTCCAGCCTGCTCAACGGGCACAGGGAAATTCTCAACATTCTCTTGCCCTTCTTGCGCACTGATTGGATTGCACCATATCGCCACTGATAAGACAACAACTCCCAGAACGACAAGAAAGGCAGTGATCCATGTCCTAGGAATCTTAAACCGCAACCACGTACCTCCACGTATTCACTGACTGCTAAAACCTGTTTCGACTCTATTTGCCAATTTCCTCTTCTAATTAGCAGGAAAGGATCTCTTTTTATCGATGGCATTAATAACCTTTATTCTCCATGCCTTACACGATGAACCTAGCCGCCTTTCTCCCTTTCCGCGCTATAAGTGATAGTTTAACTAGGCAGTACGTGCTCTCAGCTTCTTCACTTACCTGGTGCATGCCTGTAAGATGTAGTCCAGAGGTGGTAATTTTGGGCGAAACCTTCGCCTCTCCCGGAGAGCGAATCAAGATGCTAAGGCAGCATAAGCATCTCACCCAGGAGCAACTAGGGGAGCTCGCAGGGCTGAATCCCAATTACATCGGTCAATTGGAAAGAGGTCAGCGTACTCCTTCAATACAGACAATCCATGCCCTGGCAGAAGCCCTCCAAGTGGACCCCGGATTTCTTCTGTTATCACCTGAAAAATCAGATGCCACATACAACCATCTCATGGCCATTGTTGCACTGGCCACACCTGAGCAGGTTGCGCTCATTACCAAGATAGCGGAAACTGTAGTATCCTCAGGGTACAGAGTCGGTAATGAGTCGGGCAGAGCTGCCTCTGAAATCGGTGAAGTCAATGAAGGGCAGTATAAGGGTGTTGAAGATGAAGCAAGTAGGGGGTAGAGTCTTTACTTAGTAACAACCATCTCTCTGTAGAGGTCTCGAGTTTGCTTCGCCACAGAATCCCAGCTGAAAAAGAGTTCAACTCTCTTCCGTCCTGCCTTCCCCATCCTACGAGCTAATTCTCTATCACGAAGCAGCTTGTTAAGGGCAAGGGCAAGTTCTCCCGGCCGGCCCGGTTCGACCAAGAACCCTGTTTCGCCGTGTACTACAACTTCAATAATCCCACCTACTCTTGATGCCACCACCGGAGTCTCGCATGCCATTGCTTCCAAATTAATAATGCCAAAAGGTTCGTATACAGAGGGACAGCAAAAAACCTGTGCATGAGAGTAAAGCTCAATAAGCTTCTCTTTTGGCACCATCTCTCTAATTAACCTTACGTTTGGCCATTTCGCAGCCTCTCCCACAACTTCAGCCTCGACCTCAGGCGTGTCAGGCGCACCTGCGCATAGGACAACCTGGACATCCTCAGGAAGATCAGGAACCGCACCAAGCAAGTGAAAGATTCCTTTCTGCCTGCTCATCCTTCCGACAAACAGAATATACTTCTCCCAAATCCCGTATTCTTCCCGCGTTATGTCAGACTCTTTACGCTTGTACTCATCAAGGTCAATCCCGTTATGGATAACCCGCACCTTCTCCTCATCAACGTCGTAGCACTTCAAAATGTCTCTCTTCATCTCCTTCGAGACTGCGATTACCCGGTCAGATGCTTCTACCCCTGTCTTCTCCATCCAGCAGCTGAGCCTATATGCTGCTCCCAACTGCTCCTCTTTCCATGGACGCAAAGGCTCCAAGCTGTGAATCGTAGTAACAAGGGGCACACCGTAAAGCTGCTTTGCGTAAAAACCCGCCATAAAGGTGTACCACGTGTGACAGTGCACAACATCAGATGTTATCCTGTCCTTTACCATCGCCAGGTTGACAGAGAGTGGCAAGAGGGCTTTGGCAAAGCGCCTGTCATCCGCCTTCTCCATCAAATCCCACGGTTCATAGGACTTTGCCTCCATCCCTTCCGGCTGGGGCCTCTCCTTACCGAAGCACCTTACTTCCACTTTCATCAGTTTCGAAAGGGACCGTGAGAGGTAATCTACATGAACCCCGGCTCCTCCGTAGACATCCGGCGGGAATTCCCGAGTCATTATTGTTACGCCGAGACCTTTATGCTCGAGATTGGGCACTGTCTTTTCACCACTTTCAACAGTCAAGAATTGACCTGATCTCAGTGATAGTATCGACAACTCCGCGAAGGGCAATGCCTGTCCGGCTTGGCCTTGTGCGAAGTTCGTATTTTACCTCATACAAGGCTTTCTCCAGCTTAAAGCAGAGCAGAAGAAGTTGAAAGCTATGTCGGTTCCGGGGAATGAGAAAAGCACAAGACTTGCCTATTGCATCCAGGTACCCTTTAAGGAACTCATCTTCCCTTCGCCTGCCCCATTGTCTTGCAAGTTCCATGACATGCCCCTTGTGTCCCGGAGGATCATCTACGCCGGAAGCTGCCCAGTACCCTGAATACTCAAAAGACCTCATCATCCCCGCAACATCCCTCAAAGGGCTCTGCTTTTCCCGCCTCTCACAAACAGGACGCAAAGGCTCTCCTTCAAAATCGATTATCACAAAAGGCCCGGAAGCCTTGTCAGAAGTCTTGAGAAACTGCCCGAGGTGAAGATCCCCGTGAATCCGTGTCTTCATGCCAAGTTCGCCTGCACTTGTGAGAATACCCTGCACCTTTTTGAGACACCCCACCACAGACTCATCCTGCATGAAAGCATCGCAAACGCCGGATGCAGGTATCAAGCCCCGAAGATTTAAGCCAGGTTTTGATAATTCCTCAATCGTTTCAGGGATAGATGAAATAATACTCTCTACGAGGCTTGCGACATCTTCAGGACTGAGAGCTTCGGGATAGAAAGCGTCATCCTGAACCTCTGACAATGCCCGGTGCAACCCTGCAGTGATCTCACCGAGACAACCTGCAAGTGAGCACCGAGACAACCTGCAAGTGAGCCGAAGCCGGCCTCGTTGTCGTCTGTACCACTTTCATTATTTGCTCGAGACGGGGATTGCGTTAAGCGCCTTCTGATTGATCTCTTTGCATCATCACACAGCAGGTTCCACGCATCCCCCTGGTTTTCTACGAATTCCTGAATAAAAAAAGCAGGACATGTTATGCCCTGCAGTGTCTGATAGACACCATATCCCATGGGATTCGGGATACCGGTAAAACCCACCTGGTTCAGGCCTCTGCTTATTTCGATTTCAGGAGACTTGCCTTCTTGCAGCCTCCTGTATACTTTAATGACTCTTGACGAATCAACTGTGATAACAGTATTTGTCGTATCCGTATCTTCAATCCTGACAACTTGAACATCTTGATCCGAAATACCGGACCCTATAGGGTCAAACTTAAAGTAACCTCGCAGTGAGCGGAGAGTTTGCCCTTCCTTGACAGCACCTAGTAAAGCACCTGCAAATGCCCCTGTAGGTGTGGCATCGTATACATATCCCCGAAAACCCGCCCCGCATATCACAACAAGGGGATCGCTTTGATTGTGAGGTTCCGACTCGGTGAGAAAAAGAGGCACATTATATAAATCCCAAGCAGGCCTTTGCTCACCGCATGCGCTTCCTGCCCGGGACTTCTCAAAATCCACCTTGACAACAGCTATACCGACTGCAGAGTCTCTGTCGCGAAACAGCGTAGCCCAGTCATATAGGGAAATCTTCCGGATTGTGGCGTCTTTCCTTTGAAGCCATCT
>Ga0208693_1001630_pt1 | contig 15851 bp, 18 predicted proteins | sample AD_UKC071_MetaG_FD_184438 | JGI IMG/M metagenome (GOLD analysis project Ga0208693, IMG submission 184438) | Active sludge microbial communities of municipal wastewater-treating anaerobic digesters from USA - AD_UKC071_MetaG (SPAdes) (version 2) | ecosystem: Engineered > Bioreactor > Anaerobic >... | reverse complement strand
ATTCAGCAAGCACGCGAGGCGACCCAGACCAAAAACAGACAAAACAACAGTTTCCCGCTGGCGGCACCCTAATCTCAATCAGGCGCAGAGGCCGAGTCAAGGAGCAAAGCAGGCCGCAGGCCGATTCTTGACTCGGCCGCGAGCCTGAGCATAATGCGCGGGTCGCCAGCGGAACACAACTACAGGGGTGACATTTTCACAGTCGGTTGACATATATGATTACCTGGCCTGAGCAAAGTCTGTTGGGGTACAGGCCACGTATCTAGGGTCCGGAGTGACAATCGGGGCTTAGATACGTGCCGGTGGGAGCCATGGAATGAAGGACGGAAAGCATCCCAAGCTTGTTCAGGAGTCCGCAAACAGTCACATGTAGATCCGAGATGCTGTTGTCCCGATCGAGATTGCGGCCCAAGACGGGCCCGATTGCCTCTAATTGTTCAGCAATCGGGTTCCTTCCCAGTGCTCGAGCGTAGCAAGTCCAATACCGCTGGAGCAATGGCACGAGATCCTCGGAAATTCCGCCGCAGTTAATGTAGTCCTCATGGCCTTGTCGGCGTCACCGGCAGACCAAATCTGTCAAGAGAGTGAATGGCAAGGTGTCTTACAGGACCGAGACTCTGCCGAGCCTGTAGCGTGACATACAAGGGCCAAGTTCACATCGCTACTGCAATTTCGCGGAGATCATCCCGCCCATCCAAGGCCAGAAGTTCCGCATGCCGTAGACTGTGAGGAGTTCCGAAGTGCTGCATGATACTGGCCGGGGACGATTACCAGTGTTCTAGGGACTTTCGAAAATGTCGTTCAAGTGGTACGATTGCAACTTATCAGAAGAGCAATATGAGGGGGTAATTCCCTGATTGGAGATAGAAAGAATCCCCGCACCTAAGGTCGAAGTTGTTCGACATTCAACCCAGCAAGTTAAAACAAAGGTGCGGGGAAGATGAATAGACTAAAGCAATTTGTTGATTACGCAAACAAGGTGTTTGGGCTGCATGAGTTCGCTACGGGATGTCGTGACTCAAGAGTGAACCCACAGTACCCTTGTGCAACCATTATAGCACTTTTGTCGCCTCCATTGCAGCTAGAGTGGGCAGTTTGTAGCAGATCGAACGCAGGGAAAGAGCGGCGAGCTCGACAGGTTTATACATACCCGAAAAAAGCCTAGCGCTGATACCTTGGGACGCTGGCTGACAGTCGCCGACTACAGCGGATTCAGATCCTATAACGGCAGCATCGTCCAAAAGGCCAGGAGCAACAAGGTTCACGCATATGGGAGCGGGTTGCCGCGATAGACGGCACTGAGACCTTTTGCACCCAGAGCCCGGGGAGGGTGAGGTTACGGCGGCAATTCGGCTCTTGGGGAAGGCTCAGCATCGCAACCGGCGATATTGCGACATGATATGCGCGGATGCCCTGTATGCCCAGGCGCCGTTCATAAACGCCGTAAGCGCCCTTGGCAAGTGGGTCATCCTGGTGCGCGACATGGATGGGCTCGTGGCCGATCGTTCCCCAGATGTGGAGCTTGTGGGGATAACACCGAAAGGCGAACCCATCCCGATCAACCATGGGGTGACCTACAGCGTAGAGATATGGGATCTTCACAAGCTGGGATGGCGTAGATCGTCCGCTGCGGTGCCTGAAGGTCGTTGAAACCAAGATTACGACGTGCCGTGGCGAAGTCGTCAAGGTTGAGCCGACAGTATACCATATCGTAACGACCGCTCCCAAAAGCATTGTGAATGCGGCAATCGTCTGGCAGATAATGCACCGCCGCTGGGATATCGAGAACTCGATCTTCAACGACCTCAAGCAGAACTGGGGCTTTGATCACTGCTACACGCACGACATTAACGGTATACAGACGATGTATGCCTTGTTCTGCATCGTTTTCAACCTGATGATGCTGTTCGCCTACAGGAACCTGAAAGATGCTCCTGGAAGAGGCGTAACGCTGAAAGAGCTGGCAAGACAGATGCTAGTGGGGATGGAAACGCTATGCCAGCCCATAACTGAGTTGCTCCCGAGAGCCAGCCCTGGTTGAACAAGCGGCAAGTTGGCGAGGTAGACTGGGAGAACCTATGGAAGACGATGCAATTGGGCCTGGGGTTTATTGCTATACACCATGCGGCATCTGCATGCCGTATCCTGCCAGGCCGAAACGCATATGCGGAATTCCTGGTTGCTGGCCGGCCTCAATTGCTTTTGCTGGCTACACAGGCTATCATGTAATCGTGTATCGCATTGACATAGGAGGCAGGGGTAATGTCATTATACGAGGTTCCTGTTGGAGTATCCAATCGTCATCTCCATCTTTCCCGTGCAGATTTGGATACGTTGTTTGGCGAAGGCTACGAGCTGACTGTCAGGAAGGATCTGAGCCAGAGAGGGCAATATGCTTCTGAAGAGACTGTCGATGTTGTTGGCCCCAAAGGCACTATTTCAAGAGTTCGCGTTCTCGGTCCAGTTCGCAAACGGACTCAGGTCGAGATTTCCCGCACCGACTCTTTCAAGCTTGGCGTGCAACCTCCGGTGCGCGACTCAGGTGACCTGGACGGTTCGCCTGGAATCAAGCTCATTGGCCCGAAAGCCGAGATCACTATTCCAGTCGGCGTCATAGTGGCCAAGAGGCACATCCACATGACTCCTGAGGAGGCCGAGCGCATCGGGTTAAAGGATAAAGACATTGTAATGACCAAGGTCAATGGGGCTCGAGCACTCATTTTTGATGAAGTTCTTGTACGTGTCGATGATTCCTACACGTGGGAGTTTCATATCGACACCGATGAAGCCAACGCGGCCTGCCTAGGCAACGGCGACCTGGTAACCATAATAAAAAAAGTTGAGTGATTTCGTGTGTGGACACGTACCATCGCCCATGTCGACATGGACTGTTTCTTCGCGGCAGTAGAGGCACTTGACAACCCCGATTACCGCGGGAAACCCGTTATCGTTGGCGGGCCTCGTGACAGCGTTCGGGCTGTGGTGTCTACGTGTTCCTATGAAGCGCGCGCCTATGGTGTGAGGTCGGCGATGCCGATGTCACAGGCAGCGCGGTTGTGCCCTCACGCCATTTTCGTGCCGGGCAACATGGCCCGATATGTGCAGGTGTCAAGGGAAATAATGCGTGTCTTAGAGGCGTTCACGCCCATCATGCAACAGGTCTCCATAGACGAGGCATTTCTCGACATGACCGGGTGTGAACACTTCTACACAGACGCCTTGGATCTGGGCACGCAGATAAAACAGGCCATAAAGGATGCATCGGGGCTTACGGCGTCTGTAGGCATAGCACAAAACAAGTTCTTGGCCAAACTGGCTTCATCGAAGTCCAAGCCAGACGGGCTCTTGGTGATCTGTCCAGAAGATGTGGACGCGTTTCTCTCTCCTCTCCCAGTACGAGATGTATGGGGAGTGGGCGAAAAGGGGGAGAGGTCTCTCGCACGATACGGCATTGAAACCGTAGAGGATCTTCGCCTCTGGTCAAAGGAATGGCTTGTAGAGCAGTATGGAAAATGGGGAGCACAGCTCTACGATTTGGCTCGCGGGATCGATGATGACCCAGTGGTTGCAGATGAGGAGCAGAAATCCTTCGGGTCTGAATCGACATTCGACGAGGATATCGCAGACCGGTACGAACTTGTGCAATACCTGGCGCAACATGCCCGCAGGGTTGGGTCAAGGCTGCGCGGAGCGGGGAAGCTCGCGCGAACCGTGACAGTTAAAGTGAAGTTTGCAGACTTCAGCCAAGTGACGAGAAGCAAGACCATGGCCGAACCCTTCGATGATTACGATACCATCTACAACACTGCATGTACTTTGCTGGACGAAATTGATATGGGCATGGCTGTCAGGCTTATCGGCCTATCTGTATCCGGGCTATCCGATTGTCGGCAGCTTTCGCTTTTCGGATCGGACAATCGGAACTCTGCGATTGACGACGTGTTGGACGAGCTTTCTCAAAGGTATGGGTCGAAGGGTGTGATTCGAGGTAGGGAGTTGGAAGACTGACAAGGCCGACGAAAGAGGCTTCATCAAGCTGGACGGGCCCGGAGTCCATACAGATCTTTGGTTTAGTGGTCGTCCTCCTGAGGATGAATGGTCAAAACCTGACAGTGTCTTGGTCGTGCCTGTAACAGACGGGGAGCTCCTTCTGGTTCGAAATGTCCGCCGCGCAGGTTGGGAGTTTCCCGGAGGACAAATAGAGCAGGGGGAAAGCCCTGAAGAGGCCGCCCGTCGCGAGCTGTTGGAGGAAGCGGGGGCTCTGGTAGACGACTTGAAGCCTCTGTGCTGGTACACAGTGACCAACGGGGTAAACAGTTCCAAGGGGATTGTATACATTGCTTATGTGCTTGCTGTGGGCAAGCCAAGTGATGTCCAAGAAATAGCAGAGGTGAAGTCCTTCGGGAAACCTCCGGCAGAACTCTCGTTCAAGGATGGATTCATAGAGCTTGTCTTCAAGCTGATGGAGGGATCTTCGCCGTGATAGAGGTTGGAACTTGTGGGTTCAGCTACAGGGATTGGCGAGGCGTTTTCTACCCAGAAAGCATTTCCGATCGGGAGATGCTCGAATGGTATGCAACTCAATTCAGCGTGGTGGAGCTGGACTTCACATACTATCGCATGCCGGATGCGAAGACCATTGGAGGCATGTCTCGCAGGACTCCCGAGAATTTCAGCTTTTGCGTAAAGGCACATCGAAGTATGACTCATGAGCTTTCTCGTGACAGCGATGATATCGCAGAGGCATTCCAGACATTCTCCAAAGCGATGGCACCTTTAGTCAGTGAAGGCAAGCTGGGTTGTGTTCTCTGCCAGTTTCCATGGGGCTTTAAGAGGACTCCCGAAAATAGCAGTTATGTCCAGCGCCTTCCTGCACTGCTGCCTGATATCCCCATCGTGGTCGAGTTCAGGAATGTGGAATGGGTATCCCAGTCTACGTTCGACCTGCTCAAAGGGGCGGGAATGGGGTTTTGCTGTGTGGATGAACCCAACCTACGGGGGCTCTTTCCACCTCTTGCCGTATATACGTCTCCCATTGCTTATGTAAGGTTTCACGGGAGAAATGCTAAGACGTGGTGGAAACATAATGAAGCTTGGGAACGTTATAATTATCTATACACCGAAGCAGAGCTCCTTGAGTGGGCGCCAAAAATACAGCGTCTCGCAGAGGCCACGAAGCGTGCTTTCGTTTTGTTCAATAATTGCCACGCCGGGCAAGCCGCGGTAAATGCCAAGACCATGTTGTCACTTCTTGGCATGGCATGACTAGGAGGGACACAAATGCCAATATTCGAGTATAAGTGCGCCAAATGCGGTGAGAAATTTGAAGAGCTAGTTACCGGTTGTTGTGCCGATGTCAAATGTCCAAAGTGTGGGAGCGACGAGGTTAAGAAACTCTTCTCCTCTTTCGGCTTCAAGAGCGGATCGACGTTTTCGTCGTCTTCAGGCGGATCATGTGGTTCGTGCGCTGGTGGATCATGTGGCACATGTAGCCACTGAGCAGGGGTGATGTTCATGGAACGGGAAGTTCAAAACAAATTGGAGAAAGTGCGTCGGCTCATGTTAGAAAGGGGCCTAGACGCCATGCTGCTCGTGGAGCGTTCAAACTTCGCCTGGATCACCGGAGGCGAGGCGCCTTCGGTGGATGAGACAACTGGACGCGTAGCTGCCTGCGCCGTGGTTACTGAGGATTCAGCGTATGTAGCAGCGGATGAGGCCGAAATCGCAAGGCTCAACCAGAATTCGTGCCTAGAACAAAAGGGGTTCAAGCTGATCTCCAGGTCATGGTATGAGGGGCTGCCTGACCCAGACAGTTTCGGCGCGAGGAACGCTGTAGGCGCCGATGTCCTGATGAGCGGCGCAATCTACTACGGCGATGAAGTTGCGCCCCTCAGATTCAAACTCGAACCCGAGGAGATCGACCGATACAGGTGGCTCGGAGGTCAGCTGGGCAAAGCTTTGGAAGAAGTAGCGCGTTGTGTGGAACCCGGCATGACTGAACATAAAATCTCTTCTCTTCTTGCAGTGCGGCTGGTTGATTCAGGAATCGCTCCGCGGGTTACACTTATTGCGACAGATGGAAGGAATACGAGCAATAGCCAACCCACCCCGACCTACTCCCGCATGGAAAAATACGCCATGTTAACAGTTGCTGGCAGTAGATGGGGGCTATCTGCGAGCGCCACAAGGATGGTTTGCATAGGGCCGATCCCAGATCACATCAGAGCATGGCATGATGCGGCAATCCGGATCGAAGCAGCCGCAATCTGTGCAACGCGTCCAGGTCAACCAGTCTCGAAGTGTTTTGATGCCGCCGTCCGGGCCTATGAGGACGTTGGCTATCCTGACGAATGGAAAAAGCACCACTTGGGCGGAGCCACGGGATATCTGGTTCGGGACTACCTAGCAACAGGCTCCAGTCAAGAGACGGTCCTGGAAAACCAGGCTTTCGCTTGGAACCCGATCGTCCATGGCATAAGAAGCGAAGACACGATCATCGCCACGAAGGACGGCCCCGACATCATAACGCAAACCGGGAATTGGCCGATGCGTTCAATGCAAGGCAATGACGGCAGTGAGATAGCGCGACCGGATATCCTCGTAAGATGAGGTTGGTTGGCTTTATGTTAACCTGAAAGCCATTCTGGCGGCATCTTGCAGCCTCACGACTCATGTAGATTCGCACTCATAATGATTTTGTGTTTTGCTCATGACCGCGCAGCAGTTGAGCAAAGGATTTTGCGGCGCACACCCGGGTGTGTGCCGCAAACTTGTTCCTTCGGCGATCTACTGCAGAACTGACGCTCTGTGAGCCTCTGTGAGCGTCGCCAACCTCATTGCACCGGTGATTGGCTTCATTGCAAACCAACACTGCTTGTAGGCGATCGCAGAGGCCCGAGAAACGATATGTCGGTTTCTGCGTCTCCAAGAAGGCCTTCAGAAGGCGTCATACTCACTTTTGACGCCAGACTTGCCCAAAAGTCAAGAGAAATCAGAATCTGGCTAGTTCCGAAAACCCGATTCTGATCGCGGGCATCAATGAAATGCGATTTTCTTGGTACACGTAAAGTTAACATAATGTGTATTATGCGACGTTATATCTGTGTTGGGTCATGGTGATCCGAGATCCCGTGCCTATAGGGGCTGGCATGATGGACGGATAAATGAATTGGTGCGACCGGTTTTGATCTTCGCGATAAGGCTGCCGCATACCCTACAAGAAGCTTGTCCTCTGTGAAGCCTCCCGGGTGTCCGTAGAAATCGAGTTCATAAGAAGCCCCACCCAGATCCACTGAAGCCTTAAGAACTGATAGGATGGAGCTGTATAGCGCTGCCACTTCGGAATCAGCAAGGCTTGAAAGTTGGCGCTGCGGATGGATTCCTGCTGCAAAAAGCACGTCATGGGAGTAAGCATTCTCGATCCCTGAAATGTTTCGCTGGTCCAGAAGAAACGCCTTGACACAGCCGTGCCGGCTACGCACGAGCGTGCGAAAGATCTCCAAGGTGAAAGCCTCGTCGAGGGGCGATGGGCCGAGAGCGCCGACCATCGGGGGGTCATCAAGTCTGTGGAGTTGGGCGATGTGAAAGTATCCAAACCACCACGGTCTGCACGTGAAACCGGAGTGGTCCGCGAAATCAATTCGTAGTTGCCACTTGGCGGGCAGCGGATCATTCGGCGCACGATAGACCAGATTGCCTCCCATCCCCAGTCAGGCACTTGGGTTGCACACATGTGGCATTGATCACCGTTTTGTCCGCAATTGCCTCGCACATCTGTGCAGTTCCGGCACTCACAACCCCCCACTCATGTCCCAACATGGGGTCGCGCTTCCGGCGGGCCGCTCAGCGCCATGGCCGTCTCATGCCGGCCACCTGTGGCCGCTCAACAGGAACCAGGATGCCCTGCCCGGGCCGGATTATTGAGCCTTCCAATCCGTTCAGCTCCGAGATTGTGCGCACCACGTGCCTAATGTCAACATTGCCGTCTGAGAACCGCGACGCAATGCCCCATAGCGTGTCCCCTGGGTGCACAGTCACGGTGACCGTTTCTAGATTTTCTAGCGGCGGAGCCACGTATGGCCTCTGAGAGAACGCCAATGTGAGGCCTACTGTGGCAAGCACCATCGCAGCTAGGATAAATGCAGCTTTCTCGAAATTGACGCGGATGGCGAGCGGCCTCGATTTGGCCCTGCGGGGTTTGGATCGTCTGCCATATTCCTTTGCATTCACCATTCCCTCTTTGTCCACAGATGCTTCCCCCTTGGCAAACAGATGTTCTGGACCCAATCCAAGGTTAACAGAACATATGTTCTGTGTCAAGGGCTGAACCGAACGAATGTTTGCAACAGCTCGGCTGCTGTGATATACTTTCCTCAGCTGAAGGGGGTTGATGGGCTTGGCTATGCTTAGCGCCAGAGAAGAACAGATCCTCCAACTCATATCCGATCAAATCGAAGAGCGAGGCTATCCGCCATCGGTCAGAGAGATTGGTCAAGCTGTAGGGTTGAAATCGACCTCTACTGTCCACGGATATCTCTCATCCCTCGAACGTAAGGGATACATACGCCGCGATGCGGCCAAGCCTCGAGCAATAGAAGTGATCATGGGCGTCGACCGCATGCCTCTGCCCGCTCGCGATGTCTTGAACGTTCCCTTGGTGGGGCGGGTCACTGCCGGGCAGCCTATTCTCGCTGTTGAGAACATTGCGGACTACTTCCCTCTCCCCCGCTCTTTAGCTGGGGAGTGCGATTCCTTCCTGCTTCAGGTGTCCGGCGAAAGCATGGTGGGTGCAGGCATACTCGATGGCGACTATGTTCTTGTCAGAAAACAGCCCACCGCGGAAAATGGCGATATCGTAGTGGCTTTAATTGAGGATGAGGCAACAGTCAAACGCTTCTATCGCGACGGTAATCATGTGAGGCTCGAGCCGGAGAACCCAGCCTTCTCTGCCATAATCACCGACAAAGCCATGCTTTTGGGAAAGGTTATCGGGCTGGTAAGGAAGATTCATTGATTTTTGTGGACCACAGCGAAGCCGGGCTGGATTCATCCCGCCCGGCTTCTATATGTTTACAGAGGAAATGCCCTGTATAAAAAAGCAAAACGCGCCTACATGCGCGCCGTCTTTTGCCCCCGAGCATCCCTTATTGTTTTGCGGTCTACACCAACCGCTTTGAAGAAGACCTCAAGCGCCTGTTTTCTACCACGCGTCTCCGGCTGACCGAATTCGGGCTCATCATAAAGGTTCGGCAGTTCGTTGTAGCATTCTATCGCCTTCTCTATGGCCCGCGGAACTCCAGATGTTTCAATAATCTCTATCAGCTGATCGTACTGTGCCCGTCGGGCTGCTGCTTGAGCCGCCCAAAACTCCGGATTTTCCGTGAGGCCGCTTGCGAGGAAATCTTGCTTCGCGATGCTCCTGAAACGCTCAAGCCCCCGCAGAACATCCTCACGCGCGAGGTGAATCATCTATCATTCCCCCTTGTCGGATTTTGTGGGACTAAAGATTCACTCCAGTTGGTTTAATCGTTCGCCATTGGTCGGCAGATTCCTCCTTGTCCTGCTCACGACCGATTGTACCAAAAGAATAGGCAACCAGCATACGCCGGCTGCCCAGGCAGACGTTCTCGAATCTTGTCGACACGCATTTTGTTGTAGCTACCACCTTATAAATTGACGCCGATGATCCCTCCGAGAGTTGAAACGATTATCGTGGACATCCCACGTGTGAAAACCGATGCCAAGCTCATGGGTTCCCTGACGACGGCTGCAGATATCAGAAGAACGATGCTAAGGTAGACCACACCGATCAAGAGTCCGTTTCTCCCCCCATTCTTGCCTCCCCTCTTGCCTGCCCAGAGACCACCTATTCCCCCGCTAAGATATCCTATGACGGGAACAGCGTTATTGATAGTAGTAGGGTCGAAGGTAAACAGGGTCGTGAGTATTCCACCGACGGCGGACAGTACCAGTGTGGCAAGGAAACAAACGCCGCAACCGAGCGCAACCAGCTTCCAAATGGGGATCTGGGCGCGGTCGCTCTCACGTTTCGGAGCACCCGCCCTCATAATCTCCGCACCTCCTCAAGGTCATTGCCCTCATCGGAAGAGTATTAGTCTGCGCTCGCAGTTATTCTTCCCCCTACGCTTCAAAGTCTTTCATGCAGGCCCTGACCTTCTTCATGTCTTCCCAGACCAAGGCTTTCTTGCTGGTATCGCGAAGCAAAGCCGCCGGATGAAATGTGGGCATTATCCGGATCCCGCTTCGCTCAAGCCATTTGCCTCGCATTCGCGTGATGGAAGCGTTCGGGTCAACCAAAGCTTTGAGCGCCGTGGCGCCCAAGATTACGAGTATGTCCGGATCTATCAGCTCGATCTGACGCGCCAGGTAGGGCATGCAAGCCTCCACTTCATCCGGTGCTGGCACACGATTACCCGGAGGACGGCATTTCACGACATTCCCTATGAAAACGTCTTCGCGTTTCAAGCCCATCGATGCAATGAGCTTGTCCAAAACCCTTCCCGCAGCTCCCACAAACGGCCTCCCTTGCGCATCCTCGTCGGCGCCAGGTCCCTCACCAACGAACATTATTCGCGCATGCGGATTCCCTTCTCCAGGAACTGCATTCTTCCGCATACCACCCAGCTTACAGCGTCTACACTCTTTTGCCTCGCGCGCTACTGCATCAAGATCCGGCAGGTCGGGGGCCCTGACAACACTCGTTTCCCACAGCCCCTTTGGATGAGCGGATAAAGGTACAGCCACAGGAGCGCTTATATGAGCAGCTGCGGACCAGGACGGTATTGCCTGCGCAGTCGACTGATTCGACTCTGCTTCGGCGCTCCATAGGTTCATCTGTTCCACCATGGAATCTTCCGCATCACCATGTTCGAAGAGCGTGAGTTGCTTCTCCTCTGCCATGACATCTCCCTCTTTCTATCCTGTACTAATTATGGCACATGTTTCGCAGGTCTTCCATGCTTGCCCTTGCGCTGAGCACTCAGCATTCCGGATCAACAAATTCCGGCGCGATTTGGTTTGACACCACTGCGGCAATGCCATATACTATTGATGTGCTCTGAGGGGCGCAAGGTCGAGGTGTAGCGCAGTTTGGTAGCGCGCTTGGTTCGGGACCAAGAGGCCCCGGGTTCAAATCCCGGCACCTCGACCATTCTTATGCCTCGGCTCGCAGCAGTACGTGCGAGAGTGGCGGAACGGCAGACGCATCAGACTTAGGATCTGACGGGTAAAACCGTGAGGGTTCAAATCCCTCCTCTCGCACCATGTTCAACACAAACTCCCCTAGACTGCATCAGCCTTAAGATGGCCTATTGCAGTTTTTTCATTTGCAGCAGGTATATGATTGACCAAACCGAGTTTTCCAATTGTGACGGGAACGCCGCTTTATCGGCGAAGGAGTGATTAACTAATGCTAAAAGAGTTCCAAGAATTCGCGGTAAAGGGCAATGTAATCGACATGGCTGTAGGAATAATCATCGGAGGCGCCTTCGGAAAAATCGTATCGTCTCTGGTAAATGACATAATCATGCCGCCCATAGGCCTTCTTGTAGGAAAGGTCGATTTCTCTAACCTCTTCATTGACTTGTCTGGCAACGGATACGCCACTTTGGCGCAGGCGAACGAGGCCGGCGCCCCCACCATCAACTACGGGCTGTTCATAAACAACGTCATCGATTTCCTTGTAGTCGCCTTTTCGCTCTTTCTAATCGTGAGATGGATTAACACTCTCCGGGCAACAGCCGCTGCGGCCATTGAAAACGAAGAAGCGCCATGTGCATCTGCGCCTTCCACAAAAGAGTGCCCATACTGTCTGTCGGAGATACCAGTCAAAGCTATTCGGTGCGCCCACTGCACTTCAGACCTTTCTGATGGGCGATAATCGTGGCCGGTCTCCCTCCGTATGAAAGAGGTTGCCATCCGCGCAAACAATAACGCCCCGGAGCGTGCGCTCAGGGGCATTATTGTCATTCGCATGCCTCAAGCTTATCTCGGACTACGGTGTCATGCACCTAACATTATTACTCATACACCGGCGGCGCCTTCAATACACCCATCCTGTCAAACGGATAGTAGCGAACGCAGGCTCTGCCGACTATACGGTTGACCCGGAGAAATCCCACGCTTCCCCTACTGTCATCGGAGTTATTGCGGTTGTCGCCGAGGACAAAAACGTGATCTTCAGGGACTATAACGGGCCCATAATCCGACCACGGGCGCTCAAGTATATACGGCTCGTCAATGGGTTTGCCATTAAGATACAGAACGCCATTTTTGATCTGAACCCTGTCGCCTGCAACGGCCACGATTCTCTTGATGTACGGCCTCATGGATCCGCTGAAATCGACGAGCTCCCGCATGGCTTCCATGGCAGCGGCCATTCCGGACTGGTCAGGCCTCCAAGGATTCTTCAAGACGATGATTTCACCTCTCGCAGGTTCGCGGAATCTATAAGAGACCTTCTCCACGATTATGCGTTCACGGTTGTGGAGCGTTGGCTCCATTGAAGCTCCTTCCACAACGAAGGAACGCCCGATAAATGTCATAATAACCATAGCCAAGACTATTGCAAGGAGTATTGCTTGCACGTACTCTCTTACCTCGCGAAACGCAGCCTCTCGCTTGCTGGCTGCTTCCCTTAGACGCGCTGCCTCTGCTGCTGCCGCTGCTTCATCAGCGATAGCTCCAACCATCATTCCTTCGATGTCTACGTCGTCCGATTCGCTTCTAATGTCTACATTCTCAATTCGTTCATCGGCAGGTCGTCCCTCATCCGGACATAAATCAGGACGCTCACCCGAACATGGGCCGCTCGATACGGCGTCGTGCGCGGAAGCGACTGCCGACTCGCCTTTGCCGACTGCGCCATCATTCTCGATGCCATTATCCATAAACCTGCGCCTACCTTATTTCTGCATCGGCGTCATTGTAAGTTCTACATAGTTATAACGAAAACGACGCCGACTATGTTCCCGCAACCTGCGGGCTTCTGACACGATAATATCGTTTACTGCACCACATAGCAAGTGCCGCGGAGTCTCGGAGGCATGACCGCCTGATAGGCGCAGTGTCTCCAGTGAAAATCAGTGCTTTGTTCACAATTCCCGATTTCGCGTTAGATCATAAGATGCCATAGGTTATCATGGAGGTGAGCGCGCAATGCCAGATCCTGTAAAGGGCGAACATTTCTTCTTCGGATGGTGGTTTTGGCTACACGTCTTCTTCGTTTGCTTCTTGGTCTGTTGCATCTCCCATTGCCTATTCGATGCGCCTGGGCCATAAAGCCGTAATAGGGACCATGCGCCCGTGCTAGGGCAAATCGCTCGTTGGGCCCGCCTTGCGCGGGCCTATCCACATGCGACTGCAACAGAGCCGGCTTGCTCCGCTTTGCGCAGTTGAGTCGGAAAGACCATCAACACCCTAGCGGTGTCGGCAACTGCTGACCCATTCCTGCCGACCTACCAAGGCACGTGCATAATGCAGACGACTAGGCCCAATACGGCTACGCAACTGTAGACCGCCAGACAAATCCTGTGCGCCGCGATGTTCCTCTTGGTTACCATAAGGTGAGCAACCCAGTAAACGCGCGAGGGGCCTCGTCGGCCCCCACGCGCGGATTCTATCAGCATTAGCAATAGAATTACATGTTCAGAGCCATATCGAGCAATTCAATCGAATACATGCCTTCACGTTCCATATGATCGAGCAGAGAATACGGGAAGTTGACCTGACCCGTTGGCACGCTGCAGGAACCGATCTTAGTCTTGAGAGTCCGAAGATGCTCGAGCCAGGGTATCGTAGCTTCCCTGATCCGAGTCACCACATCTTTCATCTCCTGAAAACTCGAACCCTGCACGATCTTGCCTGTCATCTCATCTAGCAGACATAGAAGTCTGTTCCCGTAACCCTTGGTCGTTTCCGCCAGTTCCTCTTGGATTTCAGGCCTGAAGTAAATGGACAGAACCTGGGCATGTTCCCCGTTGATGTGCGTGAAGAACAGAATACCGTCGAGGAGGATCGACTGTGCAAATTGTCCCATGCATGATATGAGGCTGCGCGGCGCAAGCGCTGCAGGCTCGCTCTCCTTCCCCGGCGGGGTAGGAATCTTTAGATTGCACCTAGTGGGAATCGGGCCGCCAACCAAACCGTTTATAATCCCGAGGAAGAATTCAGCTTCTCTCCTTACGTGGTCAATAAGCTCTGCTGGACGATCGGTCATCACTCGGCACTCCCGGATTGCCACTTCCAGGTCGGCCTTGAACTCCCTGAGGGGCACAACAACGGCATTTGACTCAGCTATGAAGGATTGAACTTCGCCGGGCGAAAATGGAGGATTTACAGACTGAACCCGAGCTAACATTCCATCTAGGTTTTCTGCCAAAGCGTCCGCAAAGCGGAATAGCTCTTCTTCCGCTAGATCGAATCCGTTTCTAATCAGTTTGGCGTGATCCGACATTATGCGGAGCCAGAACCGCATCTCCTCCATGACACCCATGGTTTCCCGCTCCGAAAACGATCCTCCAGCCCACGCCTGAGACATATCGACGTTGATGGAATCATATTCCACGCTACATTCACCTCCGGCTTGCCTTATCACAATACGATAGTCGGCAAGTGGCAGGTTCATGACAGTTCAGACTTTCAAAGCCTTGCATATTGCCGGGATGGCTGCCTTTGCAGCCTCCCGCCCTTTCTCAATGAGCTCCGGGGCCCTCCATAATTCAGCGCCGAAGACCTCACCCACGTCGGGCTTGATAACTACATCCGCAAGGCGTGTGAGGGGCGCTGCAACGAGCCTTCCCATGATGTCAAAGGAGTTTATTAGGGTTGAAGGTATTGACGGAACACGGCCAAGCTGTTCCTCGGATGGCCTCAACACGGGCATTACGTCCACTGCAATAGCGAGGTCGACCCCAAGGGCGCGAAGATAGTTGGCGGGCACAGGATTGAGTATTCCGCCGTCAACCAGTACACGTTTCCCATGGACGACAGGTTGAAATACGCCCGGTATAGAGGACGAAGCCCTCATTGCTTCATAGACGTATCCATCATCGATCGGCACCTCATCACCGGTTAGTATGTCTGCAGCAACACATGCAAAAGGGAATCTCAGCTCGTCGAAGGTTTTCTCCCCAGTGAGCTCTTTCAACAGCGCGCTCAACTTCGAGCCAGCCATCAGTCCTCCACTAGTTGGAGAAACAAGGTCAACATGGCGAGCCACGTCCAGCTTGTTAATGGAAACAGCCACCTCTTCGATGGCTTCAGCTTCCATGCCAGAGGCATAGCACCCACCCACAACGGCGCCCATGCTACATCCCACGACGACGTCTATGTGAATACCTTCGTGAAAAAGGACCTCGAGCACACCAATATGGGCCATCCCGCGCGCTGCTCCACTTCCGAGCGCAATCCCGACAGACTTCCGGTCGAGCCCTTCCATTCTCCTGCGAAACCGCCTGGCAGTCAGTTCGAGTCTATCCTTGAGAGCCTCAACGGGAGTGGCAATCAGGTCCAATTGGCTACACCTCCTGATACAGCTTCTAGAGTCGAAAAAACCCCGAAACCTCCGTTTCGGGGCTAAACTCAATGGTCGGAGCGGGGAGATTTGAACTCCCGACCTCTTGCACCCCAAGCAAGCGCGCTAGCCAAACTGCGCCACGCCCCGATCTTTTTGCAGGCTTTATTATATCAGACATTCAGCCCGTAGGCAACACGCCATAGATTTCCTGTTACGCGTCTGTGATATTGTCACCCCATAACGCGTCTGAGATAATGTCACCCATGAACAAGGGGGACATCATCTTGACGGAAAAATTACGGAAGAGGGTCTTCGT
>Ga0208693_1001627_pt1 | contig 15862 bp, 16 predicted proteins | sample AD_UKC071_MetaG_FD_184438 | JGI IMG/M metagenome (GOLD analysis project Ga0208693, IMG submission 184438) | Active sludge microbial communities of municipal wastewater-treating anaerobic digesters from USA - AD_UKC071_MetaG (SPAdes) (version 2) | ecosystem: Engineered > Bioreactor > Anaerobic >... | reverse complement strand
CACGGCTATATGCCCAGCCCGGCCTGAATCCTTCAGGCTCAGCGCCCACAACAGCGTCCGTCTCTCGCAAAGGCCAGCGTTAGGCCGGGATGCGGCTCGTCTGGACGCTGGTGTCTTTCACGTTAACCGCCCGCGCGAGACAATGCCGTCATGTCCAAGCCTTCCCAGCCCGCCGCCCGCCCACGCGCGGCGACCCTGCCGCGCCAGGTGCGCGTGATCGGCGGCCAGTGGCGCCGCCACCTGCTGCCGGTGCCCGATCGGCCCGGCCTGCGCCCCACGCCCGACCGCGTGCGCGAGACGCTGTTCAACTGGCTGGGGCAGGAGCTGGGCGGCTGGCGCGTGGTCGATGCCTTTGCCGGCACCGGCGCGCTGGGGCTGGAGGCCGCCTCGCGCGGTGCCGCCGACGTGCTGCTCATCGAGCTGGACGCCGGCCTGCTGGCCAACCTGCGCGCGCTCAAGCAGCGGCTGGGCGCCGCCAGCGTGCGCGTGCAGGGCGGCGATGGCGTGGCCGCGCTGGCGGCGCTGGCGCCGGCCAGCGTCGATCTGGTGCTGCTCGATCCGCCGTTCGAGCAGGCCGCGCTGCCGGCGCCGGCGCTGGCCGCGGCGGCCCGCGCCGTGCGGCCCGGCGGCTTCATCTACCTGGAAACTCCGCGGCGCTGGGACGACGCGGCGCTGGACGCGCTGGGCCTGGCCGCGCACCGCCACCTGAAGGCCGGGGCGGTGCACGCCCACCTGCTGGCGCGGCCGGCGCCTTCCGCATAATCGGGCCATCGTCCTCAGTGCCTGAGCGCTCGCGCGCCAGAGAGCCATGTCCCAGAATTCGCCCGTCATCGCTGTCTACCCCGGCACCTTCGACCCCATCACCCTGGGCCACGAGGACATCGTGCGGCGCGCGGCGCGGCTGTTCGACCGCGTGGTCATCGCCGTGGCCACGGCGCACCACAAGAAGACCTTGTTCACGCTGGAGGAGCGCCTGGCCATCACGCGCGAGGCGCTGGCCGACCTGCCGCAGGTCAGCGTCGAGCCCTTCACCGGCCTGGTGACCGCCTTTGCCGTGGCGCAGGGCGCGCGCGTGATGGTGCGCGGCGTGCGCAGCGTGACCGACTTCGACTACGAAGCGCAGCTGGCCGGCATGAACCGCGCCCTGGTGCCCGAGGTCGACACCATCTACCTGACCCCCAGCAGCGCCACCCAGCACATCAGCAGCACGCTGGTGCGCGAGATCAGCATGCTGGGCGGCGACGTCACGCGCTTTGTCTCGCCGCCGGTGCTGGACGCGCTGCGGCACAAGCGCGTCGGCGCGCCGCCGGCCTGAACTCACGGCGCCGCACGCCTGAACCCCTGACCACCGGAGTTTTTACGTATGTCGCTGACCCGCCCCCTGATTGCCCTGACACTGGCCGTGCTGGCCGGCACCCCCGCGGTGTGCGCGGCGGCCGACTGGCCGACGCGGCCGATCACGCTGGTGGTGCCGTTCCCGGCTGGCGGCGGCAACGACAACGTGGCGCGCCTGATCGGCCCCGGGCTCGGGCAGGCGCTCGGGCAGGCGGTCGTCGTCGAGAATCGCCCCGGCGCCGGCGGGACGCTGGGCGCGGCGCTGGTCGCCAAGGCTCCTGCCGACGGCCACACCCTGCTGATCTGCTCGACCGGCAACATGGCCGTGGCGCCCGCGGTGTATTCCAAGCTGGGCTATACCAGCGGCGACTTCGCACCGGTTGCGCACATCGCGAGCACGCGCAACATCTGGATCGCAGCGCCGCAGCTGGCGGCCAGCAGCCTCAAGGAATTCATCGCGCTGGCCAAGCGTGAACCGGGCAAGCACAGCTATGCCTCGTCGGGCAACGGAACCACGCCGCACCTGGCCGGCGCCGCGCTGTCGACCGACAACCGGCTGGACCTGCTGCACGTGCCGTACAAGGGAACGACTCCGGCGTACACCGACTTGGCGTCAGGCCGCGTCAGCGTGATGATGGATTCGATCATCTCGGCGCTGCCGATGGTCCAGTCGGGGCGCGTCAAGGGATTGGGCGTGGGAACGGCGCAGCGCCTGCCGCAGCTGCCCGAGGTGCCGACGCTGGCCGAGCAGGGACTGGGCGAGCGCGCGCATTCGGGCTGGGTCGGCCTCTGCGCGCCGCGCGGCACCCCGGCCGAGGTCGTGGCGCGCATCGGTTCGGGTGTTCAGGCCACGCTGGCGCAGCCCAGCGTGCGCGAGGCGCTGACACGGCAGATGGCCGAGCCGGTGGGCGAGGGGTCGCAGCAGTTTGCCCAGACCATCGCGACCGACAGCGCGGTCTGGAGCCAGATCGTGCGCGCCGCCGGCGCGCGGCTCGACTGATCGCGGAGCGCGCCCATGCTGCTGGCCGCCATCCAGATGGTCTCGACACCTCGACTCGCCGACAACCTCGCGGCGGCCGAGCGGCGCATCGACGAAGCTGTGGCCGCTGGCGCGCGCCTGGTCTCGCTGCCTGAGTATTTCTGCCAGTTCGGGCTGCGCGAGAGCGACAAGTTTCAGATAGCCGAAGCCCCGGGCGGCGGACCGATTCAGGACTGCATCGCGGCCAAGGCCCGCCAGCACGCGATCTGGATTGCCGCCGGTACCCTGCCGCTGCGCCTGGACAACCCGGCCAAGGTGACGAACACGCTGCTGCTGTTCGGCCCCGACGGCACGCAGCGCGCACGCTACGACAAGCTGCACCTGTTCAGCTATCGCGACGGTGCGCGCGATATCGACGAGGGTCGCACCATGCAGGCCGGCGCCGAGGTGGTGAGCGTGGCCACCGAGCTCGGCTGCATCGGACTGTCAATCTGCTACGACCTGCGCTTTCCCGAGCTGTACCGCGCCATGCCGGGGGTGGACCTGATCCTGGCGCCGTCGGCCTTCACTGAAACCACCGGCCGCGCGCACTGGGAACTGCTGCTGCGCGCGCGCGCCGTCGAGAACCAGTGCTACGTCCTGGCCGCGGCGCAGGGCGGGACGCACGAGAACGGGCGGCGCACCTGGGGCCACAGCATGCTGGTCGACCCCTGGGGCGAGGTCGTGGCCTGCCTGCCGCGGGGCGAGGGCGTGCTGCTGGGCGAACTGAGCGCCGAGCGCTTGGCGCAGGTGCGCCGGGAATTGCCCGCGCTGCGCCACCGGCGCATTGCGGCCAGCACCACGGTGCGAGGAGCCGGCGCGTGACCGCGACCGCGCAAGAGTTTCTGCGTAGCTTCCAGTACCAGGTGCTGCCGGGGCGCGCGGCCGACTACGCGGCCTACCTGCGCGAGGTGGTCGAGCCGATCGATCGCCAGGCGCACGCCGACGGCGCGTTTGAAGAGGTGTTCACGGTCGAGCCGCTGGCGCGGCAGGAGCCGCCGATGCTGTGCCGCGTGTTCCGGTTTCGCGACGAGGCCCAGTTGCAGGCCTTTGCCGGTCGCATGGCGCAGGCCGCGGCGCGCTTTGACGCCAGCGCGCAGGCCACCGCGCAGCGCAAGGCCCACGCCGAGACCCTGCGCACCCTGGTCGGCGTGCACGACTACCGGGTCACGCGCTGAGCGCGGTCCGCAGGACGCACGCTGCTTCGCATCCGGGTGCCGCGCGTTGGCGTGATCACTGCTCGACGAACGCCCGCTCCACCACGAAGTCACCCGGCGTGGTGGTGTTGCCTTCCTTGAAGCCGCGCTTTTCCAGCACTTCCTTGATCGACTTGAGCATCTCGGGGCTGCCGCACAGCATCACGCGGTCGAGCTGCGGGTGCAGGTCGGGCAGGCCCAGGTCGCGCGCCATGCGGCCGCTTTCGATCAGGTCGGGAATGCGGCCCTGGGTGGGGAAGGGCTCGCGCGTCACCGTGGGGTAGTACTTGAGCTGGCTGCTCACCATCTCGCCCAGGAACTCGTGCTGGGGCAGCTCCTGGGTGATGTAGTCGCGGTAGGCCAGCTCGCTCACCAGGCGGCAGCCGTGCACCAGGATGACCTGGTCGAACTTCTCGTAGGTGTCGGGGTCGCGGATGATGCTCATGAACGGCGCCAGCCCGGTGCCGGTGCCCAGCAGGTACAGGCGCTTGCCGGGCAGCAGGTAGTCGATCAGCAGCGTGCCGGTGGGCTTGTGGCCGACGATGACGCTGTCGCCCGGCTGGATGTGCTGCAGGCGGCTGGTCAGCGGGCCGTCCGGCACCTTGATGCTGAGGAATTCCAGCGTCTCCTCGTAGTTGGGGCTGACGATGGAATAGGCGCGCAGCAGCGGCTTGCCGTCCACCCGCAGGCCGATCATGGTGAAGTGGCCGTTGGAAAAGCGCAGGCTCTGGCTGCGCGTGGTGGTGAAGGAAAACAGGCGATCGGTCCAATGGTGGACGGAGAGCACTTTTTCGTCGTCGAAGGCGGCCATGGCTTGTGGGGCGGGTGGCGGCGCGGCAGCGCCTGCCCAGTCAGTTGAAAACCGGTTATTGTCGCCCGGTTCAAATAACCGCCGCGCATACCGTCATGCCTGCCGGCGCGGCAGGCCCGCTCAGGCGCCCAACCCTTCCACCAGCAGCCGCACGCGGCGCACGCCCTGCCATTCGTCGGCCTCCAGCCGGAAGGCCAGCAGGGCGCGGGCGGGCAACGGCTCGGTGTGGCCGAACCAGATGCCGTCGACCGGCTGGCCCTGGTGGCGCAGCTTCAGCGCCAGGTGCCGCTCGCCGACCAGGCGCTGGCCGATCACTTCCAGCTCCTCGCTGAACACCGGCGGCGCAAAGCCCTGGCCCCAGACGGCGGCGTGCAGGGTGTCGGCCACGTCGGGGCGGCGGTACTGGGCCGGCAGCGGGCCGTCGGTGGGCAGGCGGCGCGTCAGGGTGGCGGCGTCCAGCCACTCGGCGGCCACCTGCCGCAGCGCGCGCTCGAAGGTGTCGAACTGGTCCTCGGCGATGGTGCAGCCGGCCGCCATGGCATGGCCACCAAAGCGCAGCAGCACGCCGGGGTGGCGCTTGGCCACCAGGTCCAGCGCGTCGCGCAGGTGAAAGCCGGCGATGGAGCGGCCCGAGCCCTTCAGCTCGTGCTCGCGGCCGGGCGCGCCGCTGGCGGCGAACACGAAGGTCGGGCGGTGCCAGCGGTCCTTCAGCCGGGCGGCGACGATGCCGACCACGCCTTCGTGGAAGTCGGGGTCGAACACCGCCAGGGCGGGCGGGGGCTCCTGCGTGACGTCGATCAGGCCTTCGGCGATCTGCATGGCCTGCTCGCGCATGCCGCCCTCGATCTCGCGCCGCTGGCGGTTGATGGCGTCCAGCTGGCGCGCCAGCTCGTCGGCGCGCGCGGCGTCGTCGGTGACCAGCAGCTCGATGCCCAGCGTCATGTCGGCCAGCCGCCCGGCGGCGTTGATGCGCGGCCCCAGGGCAAAGCCGAAATCAAAGGTGGTGGCCCTGGGTGCCGCGCGGCCAGCTATTGAAAACAGAGCATCCAGGCCAGCCGGCAACTGCCCCGCGCGGATGCGCGCCAGGCCCTGGGCGACCAGGCGGCGGTTGTTGGCGTCCAGCGGCACCACGTCGGCCACGGTGCCCAGGGCGATCAGGGGCAGCAGGCCATCGAGCTTTGGTTGATTGGCTGCCGTGAACGCACCGCGCCGGCGCAGCTCGGCGCGCAGCGCCAGCAGCACGTAGAACATCACGCCGGCGCCGGCCAAGGCCTTGCTTTCAAACGTGCAACCCGGCTGGTTGGGGTTGACGATGACGTCGGCTTGCGGCAGCTCGGCGCCGGGCAGATGGTGGTCGGTCACCAGCACCCGCAGGCCCAGTTCGCGCGCGCGCGCCACGCCTTCGACGCTGGCGATGCCGTTGTCGACGGTGATCAGCAGGTCGGCGCCGCGCGCGGCCACGCGCTCGGCGATGGGTGGGGTCAGGCCGTAGCCGTCGACCATGCGGTCGGGCACCAGATAGTCGACGTGCCGCGCGCCCAGCAGCCGCAGGCCGCGCAGGCCCACGGCGCAGGCGGTGGCGCCGTCGCAGTCGTAGTCGGCGACGATGCACAGGCGCTTGCCGGCGGCGATGGCGTCGGCCAGCAGCGCGGCGGCGGCCTGCGCGCCCTTCAGGTCGGCGGGGGGCAGCAGGCGCGCCAGGCCGTCGTCCAGCTCGGCGGCCGAGGTGACGCCGCGGGCGGCGTACAGGCGCGCCAGCAGCGGGTGCACGCCGGTCTGCTCCAGCGCCCAGGCGGCGCGTGGGGGGACGTCTCGAACTTCAATTTTCATAGCTGCTCGCGCAGGTTGGATAAGCGCAAGGGCCTGATTTTGCTCATGATCGTGTGCGGCAGACCCCGGGCGGTGGACAGCGTCAGCGCGCGGCGCGGCCCGCACAGGGTGAGCTGCGCCTGCGCGCCGTCGCGCACCGCCTGCAGCAGCGGCGCCAGCGCGTTCGTCTCGATCGCTCGCCAGGCGCGCTGCCAGTCCTCCAGGCTCAGCTGGGCCGGCAGGTCCAGCAGTTCGGTGCAAACCTGCACGCCCGGCCGGGGCGCCACGGCCCGCGGCAGTTCGCCCGCGCCGCCGATCCACAGCGCGTTCACCGGCCAGCGCCGCTCGCGCTCGCGCGCGTCGTTGACGGGGTGGGTGTAGAGCAGCATCTGCAGCTCGCTTTGCAGGCGTCGCAGCGCGCGGCCCTGGGCGTCGGTCGGCGCCTGGGCCAGCTGCTCGCGCGTGACCGGCTGGGCCAGCGCCCGGCGCAGCGAGCAGCACGACAGGCCGCGCAGCAGCTCGCCCTGGGCCAGCCAGGCGTCGGGGCGCAGGTAGCGCAGCGTCAGCCCGTCGTCGCGCAGCACCGGCTCGACGCTGGCCAGCAGGGCGCGCGATGCGTGTTCGTCCAGCCCCAGCTCGCCCGGGTGCAGCACGCTGACGTCGTTCATGCCCATCTGCCAGTGGCAGGGTTGCAGCCAGGCGCAGGGCGTGCCGGCGACGCCGGCCTCGAACGCCGCCCAGGGCGTGCGCCCGGGCTCGTCGGGCAGGCCGTGGGCACGGGCCAGCGCCACTTCGAACGGGGTGGCGGGGCTGTCGTCGTCCAGCGCCAGCGTGGCGCTGGGGCGCATGCGGCCGACCAGGGCCTGTAGCGTGGGCAGTTCGGGCCAGGGCGGCTGCGCCGCGCCGGCGGGCAGGGCCAGCACGGCGTCGGGGATCAGGACATACGGCGAGGCGGGCGCGACGGACATGGCGGTATTGTCCGGGATGCCACAATGCCGGCCTTGTCGTCCGCGGCGTTGTGCGCCTTCCCCCCGATGTCCCTGGCTCAGAGCCTGCCCTACGAGATGCTGCTTGGCTGGCGCTATACCCGCGCCGGGCGCGGCACGCGGCGCAACGGCTTCATCTCCTTCATCTCGGCGGCGTCGATGCTGGGCATCGCGCTGGGCGTGGCGGCGCTGATCGTGGTGCTGTCGGTGATGAACGGCTTTCGCAAGGACGTCACCGACCGCATGCTCAGCATCATCTCGCACGTCGAGGTGTTCTCGCCCGACGGCCAGGCGCTGGCCGACCCGGCGCGCACGCTGGCCGAAGTGCGCGCCAACCCCGAGGTGGTGGGCGCCGCGCCCTTCGTCGGCGCGCAGGCGCTGCTGGCGCGCGGCGAGACCATGCAGGGCGCCATCGTGCGCGGCATCGACCCGACGCGCGAGCCCTTCGTCACCGACGTCGCCGCGCAACTGAAGGACACGCTGCTGCCGCGGCTGGCGCCGGGCCGCTTCGGCGTCCTGCTGGGCACCGATCTGGCGCGCAAGCTGGGCGTGGGCGAGGGCGACACGGTGACGCTGATCGCCCCCAGCGGCCAGGTCACGCCCGCCGGCGTGGTGCCGCGCCTGAAGCAGATGACGGTGGTGGGCACCTTCAGCAGCGGGCACTATGAATACGACTCGGCGCTGGCGATGCTGAACATCGAGGACGCGGCGCGCATCTTCCGCCTGGAAGGGCCCACCGGCATCCGCCTGAAGCTGCGCGATCTGCACCAGGCGCGCACCGTGGCCGACCAACTGGCGGCCAGCCTGAGCGGCCACCTGCTGATCCTGGACTGGACGCGCCAGAACCGCACCTGGTTTGCCGCCGTGCAGCTGGAAAAACGCATGATGTTCATCATCCTGACGCTGATCGTGGCGGTGGCCGCCTTCAACCTGGTCAGCACGCTGGTGATGACGGTGCAGGACAAGCGCGCCGACATCGCCATCCTGCGCACGCTGGGGGCCAGCCCGGCGTCGATCATGAAGATCTTCGTCGTGCAGGGCGCCCTGGTGGGTGTGATCGGCACGCTGGCGGGGCTGGTGCTGGGCCTGGTCATCGCCTTCAACATCGACGTCATCGTGCCGGCGCTGGAGCGGCTGTTTCACGCCAGCTTCCTGCCCAAGGACATCTACCTGATCAGCCAGATGCCCAGCGACCCGCAGGCCGCCGACATCGTGCCGATCGCCGTGATCTCGCTGCTGCTGTCCTTCGTGGCCACGATCTACCCGAGCTGGCGCGCCAGCCGCGTCAATCCCGCGGAAGCTCTACGCTATGAGTGAGCGGACTATTGATTCAATAGCTGCTGGCGCAATCCCAGCAAGCGCTGAAGCCGTATTGGAGGCCGAGAACGTGAGCAGGCGCTTTCAGGAGGGCCCGCTTGACGTGACGGTGCTGCAGGATGTCGACCTGCGGGTGCGCGCGGGCGAAACGCTGGCCATCGTCGGCCAGTCAGGCTCGGGCAAGAGCACGCTGCTGCACCTGCTGGGCGGGCTGGACGCGCCCAGCGGCGGGCGCGTGCGGCTGATGGGGCAGGACCTGGCCGGCCTGTCGCCGGCCGTGCAGGGTGAGCTGCGCAACCGCCACCTGGGCTTCGTCTACCAGTTCCACCACCTGCTGCCCGAGTTCACGGCGCTGGAAAATGTCGCCATGCCGCTGTGGATCCGCCGCCAGCCGCGCGCGCAGGCGGCCGAGACGGCGGCGCGCATGCTGGCGCAGGTCGGGCTGGCCGCGCGCGTGCAGCACCGCCCGTCCGAGCTGTCCGGTGGCGAGCGCCAGCGCGTGGCCATCGCCCGCGCCCTGGTCACCCAGCCAGCCTGCGTGCTGGCGGACGAGCCCACGGGCAACCTCGACCGCGCCACCGCCGACGCGGTGTTCGCCTTGATGATGGATCTGGCCGCGCGACACGGCACGGCCTTCATCGTCGTCACGCACGACGAGCAACTGGCGGCGCGCTGCGGGCGGACGCTGAGGCTGGTGCAGGGCAAGCTTGGGCCACTGGCGTAGCCGGTGGGCCGCCGCGGCCAGCCCCGTGCGGTTCCTATACTCCTGTCAATTGTCAACAATCAGGGTTTCGGCAAGCCACTTGCCGGTCGAACGGGACATCTGCCATGGCCACAACCGCGTCTGATCAGGAAGTCTTCGAGCGCTGGGAGCGCGCGATCCAGTTCCGGCTGCTGGCCGACAGCCTGGAGCCAACGCGCACCGTGCCCGAACAGGTGGCGGCGCAGGTGGGCGACCGCATCATCGCGGGGCAACTGGCGCCGGGTGCGCGCATCGGCGAGCAGGAGCTGGCCGACGAGTTTGCCATCAGCCGCGGGCCGGTGCGCGAGGCCATCCGCATCCTGGAGCGCGAAGGCCTGGTGGCGGTGCTGCCGCGGCGCGGCGCGGTGGTGACCAGCCTGTCGGCCCAGGAGCTGCGCGAGCTGTTCGAGATCCGCGCCGGGCTGGTGGAGATCGCGTTGCGCAAGGTGATGGCCGCCGGCCTGCCGCCCGAGTTGCTGGCGGTGACGCGTGCCGGCGTGGCGCGGCTCGAAGTGCTGGCCGACGCGCCGGACGGCGGCGATGCCTATGCCGAGACGACGTACCGGCTGATCCAGATCGGCGCCCACTTTGCCGGCAACGAACGACTGCGCCGCATGATCGCCGCGCTGTCGCTGCAAAGCCTGCGCTACAGCAAGCTGGGACTGGCCACGGTGGCGCGGCGCCAGCGCTCGGTCAGGCTGTGGCGCCAGGCGCTCAAGGCGCTGGAGCGCGGCGATGTCGAGCAGACGTTGCGGCTGGCGCGCCAGCGCAGCGAGGAGTCGGCGGAGGAAGCCGCCCGGCGGCTGGAGCCCGCGGACAACGCCTGAGCTTCAGGCCGGTGGCGCGGGGAAGCGCTGGCGCAGGCCCGCTTTTTGCACCTTGCCCGCCAGGTTGCGCGGCAGCGCCTCGGCAAAGGCGATGTGGCGCGGTTTCTTGTAGCCGGCGATGCGCTGGCCGCAGTGCGCGATCAGCTCCGGGACGCTGGCGCTGGCGCCGGCGCGCAGCACCACCACCGCCGCGACCGCCTCGCCCCATTGCGGGTCGGGCAGGCCCAGCACGGCGGCCTCCAGCACGGCCGGGTGCGCGGCCAGGGCGTCCTCCACCTCGCGCGCGTAGACGTTGAAGCCGCCGCTGATGATCATGTCCTTGTTGCGGCCGACGATGTGCAAAAAGCCCTGGGGGTCAAAGCGGCCCAGGTCGCCGCTGTAGTACCAGCCGTCGCGCACGCTTTCGGCCAGCAGCTCGGGGCGGCGCCAGAAATCGACCCGGGCGACACCCTCGTGGGCCAGGGTGATCTCGCCCACCGCGCCCGGCGGCACTTGCTGCCCGCTGGCGTCGCGCAGCACGATGCGCACGTTGGCGCTGGGCCGACCGCAGGAGCCGATCGGGTCGTCGGCGCTGTCGCCCACATGCTCGTGCGGGTAGAGCACGCACAGCGGCTGCACCGCCTCGGTCATGCCGTACTGCTGGCGCAGGATGGGGCCGAAGATGGCCTGCGCGCGCCGGATCAGGGCCACCGGCGTGGGCGCGGTGCCGTAGTGGATGCGCTTGAGCGACGACCAGTCGCCTTGTGCGCCGCCTTCGATCGCTTCCACCAGCCGCAGCATCATGGTCGGCACCAGCATCAGCTGCGTGATGCGCTCGCGCTCGATCGCCGCCAGCACGGCGACCGGGTCGAACTGGTCCAGCACCACGTTGCGCGCGCCGCGCAGAAAGCAGGGGAACAGATACACCCCGGCGGCGTGGGTGAGCGGCCCCACGTGCAGCATGGCGTCGTCCACCGACAGGCCGTACTCCATCGCCAGAAAGTGGTTGGCCAGGCGCGCCTGCCAGCGCTCCAGCGTGTAGGCCACGCCCTTGGGTCGACCGGTGGTGCCGCTGGTGTAGGCGATGCGCATCAGGTGCTCGGGCCCGATCTCGATGGCCGGCGGGCGGTCGGGCGCCGCCGCCGTGGCACGCCGCCAGTCGGTCACGCCGGGAGCGTCCACATCCAGGCCCAGTACGTGGCGCAACCGCGGCAGCGCTCGGCCGGCGGCCTGGACAAAGGCCGTCGCCAGTTCGCCATGGCGCCGCCCCACCAGCACCGCGCTGGCGCCGGCATCGGCCAGGATCTCCAGGTGCTCGGCCAGCGTGTGGCGGGCGTTCAGGGCCACGTAGGTCAGGCCCGCCTTTTCGGCGCCGAAGCCGCTGTCCAGGCTCTCGACCGAGTTGTCCAGCAGCACCGCCAGTCGCTCGCCGGCTTGCAGGCCCAGGGCCAGCGCGGCCTGGGCGAAGCGGTTGCTGCGGGCCTCGATCTCGGCGTGGCTGAAGCGCTGCTCACCAAACACCACCGCGGTGCGCGCGCCGTGCTGCGTCGCGGCCCAGGTGATGAGGTGCCCGGCGATCATTCCAGCACCACGACCGTCTGGCCTTCGCTGACGCCTTCGCCCTCGGCCACCAGCAGCTCCAGCACCACGCCGGCGCGCGGGGCGGTGAGCGGAATCTCCATCTTCATGCTTTCCAGGATGACCAGGGTCTGGTCGGCGGTCACCGGGTCACCGGCGCGCACCTCGACTTTCCAGACGGTACCGGTGACTTCGGAGGGCAGGTGGATGCGCGGCATGGGTTCTCCAGAAAATGGGGCAGTATGCAGATCATAGACAACATAAAGATTGTTGACAATCCATATGTTGAATGATTCAATGCCGCCTTGAAGTCCGGACCCGGCCCGTGCGCTGGGCGGGCGCCACCGTTGTCGCACCGACGAGGAGATGCCATGAAATTTCGAACCCTGGCCGGCCTGATGCTCGGCAGCCTGTGCCTGGCCGCCACGGCGCCGGCGCAAACCGCATGGAAACCCACCGAGCGCATCAACTACATCGTCGGCGTGGCGCCCGGCGGCACGGTCGATCTGTATGCGCGCGCCATCAAGGACGCCCTCGATCGTCTGAAGCTGACCGCTGGCGAGCCCGTCATCGTCGAGAACAAGGTGGGTGCCGGCGGCGCCCTGGCGATGAACGCGTTGCGCGCCGGCAAGGGCAACGCCCACTACCTCGGCACCTTCCACACCGGCGCCATCGCCGGTGCGGTGACCGGGCTGATCAAGGCCGATCCACGCGAGTTCATGCCGGTGGCCATGCTGGTGGAAGAGACCTCGGTGGTGGCGGTGCGCGCCGATTCGCCGCTGCACAGCGGCAGCGACTTGGTCAACGCGCTCAAGGCCGACCCGGCGGCGCTGCGCATCGCGGTGGCGCCCGCCCTGGGCCAGAACATCCACATGGCCATCGCCAAGCCGTTGCACGTGGCGGGGGTGGCGATCGACAAACTCACCATCGCGCCGTTCCGCTCCTCGGGTGAATCGGTGACGGCGCTGATCGGCGGCCATGTCGATGTGGTGTCGGCCACCGCGCCGGTGGTGCTGCCCCAGGTGGCGGCGGGCAAGCTGCGCATCATCGCCAGCGCGGCGCGCGAGCCCGGCAGCGGGCCGCTGGCGGGTGTCAAGACCTGGCGCGAACAGGGCGTGCCGGCCGACTATGTCAGCTACAACGGGGTGACGCTGCCGCCGGGCGTCAACGCCGAACAGATCCGGTTCTGGGAAGACGCGCTGCGCAAGGTGTCGCAGGATCCGCAGTGGCGCGCGCTGGTCGAAAAGTCCGGCAACCAGCCGATTTTCCGCGGCTACGTCGAATCGCACCGCTACATGATGTCGGAGTGGGATGCCGCCGCCGAACTGGCCCGCACGCTGGGTCTGAAGGGGGCGCGATGAGCCTGACGGACCGCCAGGCTCAGGCGCCGGCCGGCGAATGGGCGGCCGAGCTGGCCGAGCTGCACGCGCGCCGCGCCAGCGCGCTGGCCATGGGCGGGCCCGAGGCGCTGGCGAAGTTTCGCGCCAGTGGCCGCCTGAACGCGCGCGAGCGCATTGCCGCCCTGATCGACGCCGGCAGCTTCCACGAGATGGGCATGCTGGCCGGCAAGGGCCACTACGACGCGCAGGGGCGCTACAGCCATACCGACGCGACCAATGCCATCGTCGGCACCGGCCGCATCGCGGGCCGCAAGGTGGCGCTGCACGTGGACGACTACACCATCCGCGCCGGCAGCTCCGAGGGCACCATCGCGGACAAGTGGATCTACATCGAACGGCTGGCGCACCAGCTGCGCATGCCGCTGGTGCGGCTGGTCGACTCGGCCGGCGGCAGCGTCAAGCTGTTGATGCAGATCGGCGGCACCAAGATCCCCGAATACACCACCTGGCCGGCCCAGCCGCTGCTGGACACCGTGCCGGTGGTGGGCGTGGCGCTGGGCGCCTGTGCCGGGCAGGGCGCGATCAAGGTGCTGTCCTCGCATTTCTCGGTGCTGGTGCGCGAGCAGGCCCAGGTCATGGCCGCGGGGCCGCACGTGGTGCGCCAGGCCTACGGGGTGGAGGTGGACAAGAACGCGCTGGGCGGCCACCAGGCGCAGCGCAAGAGCGCGCTGGTGCACAACGAGGCCGAGGACGAGGCCGACGCGCTGGCGCAGGTGCGGCGCTTTTTGTCCTACCTGCCGCGCAGCGTGCACGAGCTGGCACCGGTGACGGCTTGCGATGACGATCCGAACCGCGCCGATGACTGGCTCAAGGACGCCATCCCGCGCGACCGCCGCAAGATCTACGATCCGCGCAGGATCCTGGCGGCCGTGTTCGACCAGGGCAGCCTGTTCGAGATCGGCCGCTGGCAGGGTGGCTCGGTCATCACCATGCTGGGGCGCCTGAACGGCGTGCCGGTGGGCGTGATCGCCAACGACCCCAAGGTGCAGGGCGGCGCCATGACGCTGCAGGCCGCCTACAAGATGGAGCGCCATACCCGGCTGTGCAGCCAGTTCGGCCTGCCGGTGGTCAACTTCGTCGACCAGCCGGGCAATGCCACGGGCCTGGAGGCCGAGCTGTCCGGCACCCTGCTGGGCGCCGTGCGGGTGGGCGAGGCGCTGGCGCGCTGCCGCTCGCCCTGGGTGTCGATCCTGATGCGCCGCTGCTTCGGCATGGCCGGTGCGCTGCACGGACCCAAGGGCGGCGATCGGCTGAATCACCGCTTTGCCTGGCCTTCGGCGCGCTGGGGCTCGATCCCGATCGAAGGTGGCGTGATGGCGGCGCACAAGGCCGAGATCGAGTCCGCCGCCGATCCGGCCGCCAAGCGCGCCGAGCTGGAGGCGCACTACCTGGCGCTGACCTCGCCCTTCCGCACGGCCGAGAAGTTCGGCGTGCTCGACATCATCGACCCGCGCGAGACGCGGCGCGTGTTGTGCGACTGGGTGGAAGACGCCTGGTACGTGGTGCAGGGCGACCTGGTGCGGCGTGGCCCGGGCGCCTGAAATGAAAGCAAGGCCCCCTGAGGTGCTTTGCGCCTGTCTCCGCTCTCGCATGGCGCAGCCGTGCGAGCGGGCGGCACAGCCAAGGTGCCGCGACGGCATTTGCGCGGCAGCGCGGCAAGCAGCGCCGATATCAAAACGATAGCTGCCCGCGCCTTATGCGTGCGCGCTGGAGATCTTATTGGCTGTCGGCTTGCGCCGCGTGGCAGAGGTCGCGATGCCGGTGGAACGCGCGCTTGGCCCACTGCACCGCCGCCAGGTACGCCCCGGTCAGCAGTGCCAGCAGGCCGAAGAATTCCAGCGGCAGCGGCGTGAAGCCCAGCAGCGGTGCCAACGGCGAGAAAGGCAGGGTGATGGCCAGCCCGATGACCGCCAGCGCGGCCAGCACCAGTGCGCGGTGCGGGCGGCTGGCCAGCGGGTTGCCGCGCGTGCGGATGACGAAGATCACCAGCACCTGGGTGGCCAGCGATTCGACGAACCAGCCGGTGCGAAATTCCGCCTGGCCGGCGTGCAGTGCCTGCAGCAGGATGAAGAAGGTGACGAAGTCGAACACCGAGCTGATGGGCCCGATGCGCAGCATGAAGTCGCGGATGAAGCTCATGTCCCAGCGGCGCGGGCTGGCCATCTCCTGCTCGTCCACGCGGTCCAGCGGCAGCGCCAGCTCCGACAGGTCGTACAGCAGGTTGTTCAGCAGAATTTGCAGCGGCAGCAGCGGCAGGAAGGGCAGGAACAGCGTGGCCAGCGCCATGCTGAACATGTTGCCGAAGTTGGAGCTGGTGGCCATCATGATGTATTTCATGACGTTGCCGAAGGTACGCCGCCCCTCGCGGATGCCGGCGTGCAGCACGCCCAGGTCGTTGTGCAGCAGGATCATGGCGGCGGCCTGCTTGGCCACGTCCACCGCGCCGTCGACCGAGATGCCGACGTCGGCGGTGTGCAGCGAGGGCGCGTCGTTGATGCCGTCGCCCAGATAGCCGACCACGTGGCCGCGCGCCTTCATACTAATTTGCACTCAATGATATAGAAACAATCCAATCAAACCCCGTCATCGACTGGGTTCTGATTGGATCTGCTTCCAGGGCAGCCAGGCCGCCACTGAGCACATGTTCGACGGCATCGAGATCACGAAACACGTGATTGGCAAAGCAGTCCTCGCGCAGCGCCTTCCACAGGTGCTCGGCCGGGTTGAGCTCGGGGCTGTAGGGCGGCAGGAACACCAGACGCATGTTCTCGGGCACCACCAGCTCGCCGGCGAGGTGCCAGCCGGCTTGATCCATCACCATCAGCACGAACTCATCGCGGTGGCGCTGCGCCACTTCGGCCAGG
>Ga0208693_1001621_pt1 | contig 15871 bp, 17 predicted proteins | sample AD_UKC071_MetaG_FD_184438 | JGI IMG/M metagenome (GOLD analysis project Ga0208693, IMG submission 184438) | Active sludge microbial communities of municipal wastewater-treating anaerobic digesters from USA - AD_UKC071_MetaG (SPAdes) (version 2) | ecosystem: Engineered > Bioreactor > Anaerobic >... | reverse complement strand
CCCGAGCGGGGGCTCAGCGATGGGCCCGTCCGGTGGCTGGAGCACCCACGCTGGGCGTTCGGCGCACTGCTGGCGGAGTTACTGTTCCCTGACAACAACAACTCCGCCACCAATCGGCTGATCGTTCGCGTGGCCGTGCTTTCCCGATCCGTGAGGTGCCACGCACGCCAGCCAGGCGGATCTGCCGGTTGCGCTCAGTTGCCCGCCGCCCTTGAGCGCGCGGTCCGACTGGACGACAGTGGAGCCATGTCCGATGCCTCGATCGTCGCCGAGTTGGCCGCCTCCGCCCGCACCGTCGGCGGGCCCGAATGCACACTCACGTCCGAGCAGGTCTCCAGCTTCATCGCGGACGCCCTCGGCGCTGCCGATCTGGACGGCAAGAGCGTCTGCCTGATCATCCCGGACGGCACCCGGTCGATGCCCCTGCCCGAGGTGCTGCGAGAGGTCCACAAGTCCCTCCACGGACGCGTCACCAAGCTGACCGCCATGATCGCCCTCGGCACCCACATCCCCATGTCGGACGCCGCCCTCGCGCACCACCTGGGCTACGACGAGGGACGCCTCGAGCAGACCTACCCGGGCATGACCGTGCTGAACCACGAGTGGGACAAGCCCGAGACCTTCGTCACCCTGGGCACCATCTCGGCCGAGCGCGTCTCGGAGCTCTCCGAAGGGCTACTGGCCGTCGAGGCGTCCGTCTCTTTGAATCGCTGCGTGGTCGAACACGACGTCTGCCTCGTGATCGGACCGGTGTTCCCCCACGAGGTGGTCGGCTTCTCGGGCGGCAACAAGTACTTCTTCCCCGGCATCGCCGGGCAGCAGATCATCGACCTCACGCACTGGGTCGGCGCGCTGATCACGTCCGCGCAGATCATCGGCACGCTCGGCATCACGCCGGTGCGGGCGCTGATCAACGAGGCGGCGTCCATGATTCCGAGCGAGAAATTGGCGCTGTGCGCCGTCGCCAAGTCGGGCACGCACGACATGCATGCGCTGACCTTCGGCACGACCGAGGCCGCGTGGGCGGCGGCGGCGTTGACGTCGGCGCAGACGCACGTCCGCTACCTGGACGCCCCCGTCAAGCGCGTGGTGTCGATCATTCCCACCAAGTACGAGGACATCTGGACGGCCGCCAAGGGCTTCTACAAGCTTGAGCCCGTCGTCGCCGACGGCGGCGAGGTCATCATCTACGCGCCGCACGTCAAAGATCTTTCCTTCGTCCACCAGGAGATTTACGAGATCGGTTACCACTGCCGCGACTACTTCGTGAAGCAATGGGATCTGTTCTCCGCCATCCACTGGGGCGTCCTCGCGCACTCCACGCACCTGCGCGGCGCGGGTACGTACGACGAGGTCGAGGGCGAAAAGTGCCGCGTGGACGTCACGCTCGTGACCGGCATCGACAAGGACAAGGTGCTGAAGGCCAACCTCGGCTACCTCGCAGTCGAGGACTTCGACCTCGCGGCGTACGAGGCCGATCCGGACACCATGGTCGTCCCCAACGCTGGCGAGACGCTCTTCCGGCTGCGTTGAGTTCGCCCTTCGACAAGCTCAGGGACCGCCCTTCGACAAGCGCAGGGACCGGTGGCCAAGCCTGTCGAACGCCTGACCTACGGACGCTTCCGCACCCGCGGCCCGGTGGACGCCCGGACGCGCAACTGGACCGGCATCACCATCGCCTCTTCGGACTTCGGCTTCGCGCCCTTGATCAGCGCGACCACGTTGTTCACCGCGGACGCCCCCATCTGTCTCAGCGGCGCCCCCACGGTCGTCAGCGAGGGCAGCACCACCCGGGAAATCAGGATGTCGTCAAAGCCAACGACGCTGACCTGGCCCGGCACCTGGATCGACTCCGCCATCAGGCCGTGGATCACCCCGATCGCCATCAGGTCGTTGTAGGCGATGACCGCGGACGGCAGCCGTTCCAGCAGCACTTTGGACGCCGCGAGTCCACCGTCGAAGGTGGGCAGGAACGGGCCGATCCGATGGACGCCGAGCCCGGCAGACGTCCCGTGGTCACGCAGCGCTCGGAAGCGCATGCCGTCCGGCCAGGCTGCTTCGGGGCCGGCGACGTAGGTGACGGACTGGTGCCCGAGGCTGACGAGCAGGTCGGCCGCCGCGTGCATGCCGCCCGCATTGTCGGTGACGACGCTGGGCACGCCGGCGAGGGCGCGGTTCAGCATGACCATCGGACGCTGCTTGGCGATGGTCCGCAGCGCGGAGTCCGCCATGCGCGAGCTCCCGATGATAAAGCCTTCGACCACCGGCACGACGCGCTCGAGCGCGGCCCGCTCCCGCGTCCCGGACTCGCGCGAGTCCAGCAACATCAGCTCGTACCCGGCCTCGGTGGCCGCGAGCTGCGCCCCCCGGATCAGGCTCGAGTAGAACGGGTTCGCGACGTCAGAGACCATGAGTCCGATCAGGCGCGTTTTCGTGGTCACCAGCGCCTGCCCGATGGGGTTCGTCCGGTAGCCCATCTCCTCGGCGATCTGACGAATCCGGGCGGCGGTATCCGCGTTCACCCGTCCGGGACGCGCGAACGTCCGGCTCACCGTCGAGGGCGCCACGCCGGCGGCCTTGGCCACGTCGTAGATCGTGACCGGATTACGGGATTGCTCCGACACGCGCTCACAGTAGCGCCGCAGCAACGCGTGGCAACCCGTTGCCGCAAAGTCGCTTCGTTGATTGGCTGGCAGTGGCAGTTCAAACGTGGGCTCCGGTTTCCGGGATGCCTCCCGCGCACCATCGAAAGGGTTCCCAGATGACCACCACCTCCGCCGATCGGATCGGCACCGCCCAGATCGGCGTCGTCGGTCTCGCCGTCATGGGCAGCAACCTGGCCCGCAACTTCGCCAGCCGCGGCCACCGCGTCGCCCTGTTCAACCGGACGCCGTCGCGCACGCACGAGCTGATGGCCGCCCACGGCGCCGACGGCGACTTTGTGGCGTCCGACACGGTTGAAGACTTCGTCGCCAGCCTGGAGCGTCCGCGCCGAATCATCATGATGGTGCAGGCCGGGCAGGGCACGGACGCCGCCATCGAGTCGCTGCTCCCTCACCTCGAGACCGGCGACATCCTCGTGGACGGCGGCAACGCCCACTTCCCCGACACGATCCGCCGCGAGGCTGCCCTGCGCGAAGTCGGCATCCACTTCGTCGGCGCCGGCATCTCCGGCGGCGAGGAGGGCGCCCTCAAGGGTCCGGCCATCATGCCCGGCGGCCCGGCGGCGTCCTACGAGGCTCTCGGACCGCTGCTCGAGAGCGTCGCCGCGGTCGTCGACGGCGTCCCCTGCTGCACCCACGTCGGCCCGGATGGCGCCGGCCACTTCGTGAAGATGGTCCATAACGGCATCGAGTACGCCGACATGCAGCTGATCGGCGAGGCCTACCAGCTGCTGCGCACCGGCCTCGGCGCCAGCCCGTCCGAGATCGGCGACATCTTTGCCGAGTGGAACTCCGGCGACCTGGAGTCGTTCCTGATCGAGATCACCGCCGAGGTGCTTCATCATGTGGACGCCGAGACCGGGCGTCCGTTCGTGGACATCGTCGTCGACCAGGCGGGCCAGAAGGGCACCGGACGCTGGACCGTCCAAAACGCGCTCGACCTCGGCGTCCCGGTGACGGGCATCGCGGAGGCGACATTCGCGCGCGCCCTGTCCAGCTCGCTGCCGCAGCGCGAGGCCGCGCGGGCAGTCCTGCCGGCGGAGGCGTCCGAGCTTGTCATCACGGACAAGGCGCAGTTCATCGAGGACGTCCGCGCGGCGCTGTACGCGTCCAAGGTGGTGGCCTACAGCCAGGGCTTCGACCAGATCGCGGCGGCGTCCGTCGAGCACGGCTGGAACATCGACCGCGGCGCCATGGCCCGGATCTGGCGGGGCGGCTGCATCATCCGCGCCAAGTTCCTCAACCGGATCACCGAGGCCTACGAGCGTAACCCCGAGCTGCCGTTGCTCATCGCGGATCCCTACTTCGCCGACGTCGTCACCCGCGGGCTGGCGTCCTGGCGCCGGGTGGTGTCGCAGGCGGCGCTGGCGGGCGTCCCGACGCCGGCGTTCGCATCCTCGCTGTCGTACTACGACGGGCTGCGCGCCGAGCGCTCGACCGCCGCGATCATCCAGGCGCAGCGCGACCTGTTCGGCGCCCACACCTATCGGCGCGTCGACCGGCCGGGCACGTTCCACACCTTGTGGTCGGGCGACAAGACCGAGATCGAGGCGTAGGAGTTGCTGACGACGCCCCACGAGGGGAGGCTGGACCCCATGCCAGCCGCAGCGCCCTCGGGGGGAATGCCCTTCCGGATTGTTGGTGCAGATTTGCACCTCCAATCCGATCAGCAACCCGCCGCCATCACGCTGTTAGAGCGGGTCGAGGCGGCCATCGGGGATCACGGACGCCTGGGCGTCGCGTTCTCCGGGGGTGTCGACTCGACGGTGCTGCTGGCCGTGGCGGCCCGGGTTCTGGGCAGCGACCAGGTCGTGGCCCTGCTGGGGGTCTCGCCGTCACTGCCGGCGTCCGAGCGAAGGGACGCCCACGCGCTGGCGTCCTCGCTCGGGGTCGAGGTCGTCGAGGTGCTGACCCGCGAGGACGAGCTGCCGGGCTACCGGCGCAACGGCCCGGACCGGTGCTTCCACTGCAAATCCGAGCTGTTCGGGCGGATCTCCGAGGAGGTCGTCACCGAGCACGGCCTGGACGCCGTCGCGTACGGCGAGAACGCCGACGACGCGGCGCGTCCCGATCGGCCGGGCTCGCGGGCCGCGGCAGAGCGTGGGGTGCTGCGTCCGTTGGCGGCGGCCGGGCTCACCAAGGCTGACGTGCGCGAGCTCGCCCGCGACCTTGGGCTGCCCAACGCCGACAAGCCAGCGGCGCCGTGCCTGGCCTCGCGCATTCCGCACTTCGAGGAGGTCACGCCAGCCAAGCTGCGCCAGGTCGAGGACGCCGAGAGCGCCGTCCGCGCGCTCGGGTTCAGCGACGTCCGGGTGCGGCACCACGGCGAGGTGGCGCGGGTCGAACTTCCGGCGAACGAGATCGCACGGGCGGCGTCCGAGCTGCGCGAAGCGCTGATCGCGGGCGTCAAAGCGGCCGGCTTTAGGTTCGTGACGCTGGATCTCGGTGGCATCCAGTCCGGCGCGTTCACGCTACCGCTGGTCGTGAGGGCGTCCCGTGACTGACCCACTGGACGGCATCGCGGATCTCGACTTCGACCGAGTGCGGCGGCGGGGGTACGCCGAGGCGGTCCTGTGCGAGCCGAAGACGCCCGAGCAGGTGCGGTTGATCGCGGCCGCGGTGCGCGAGGCCGGCGCAGCGACGTTGTTCACGCGCGCCTCGGACGCCCACGCGGCTGCAGTCTTGACCGAGCTGCCCGACGCGGCCCGGGACGCCGAGGCGCGACTGTTGTGGTGGCCGGCCGAGGTGCCGGAGGCGTCCGGTGGGCTGGTCGTGGTGGTCGCCGCTGGCACCTCCGACTTACCGGTCGCACGCGAAGCCGCGTGTGTGGCGCGGTTCCACGGACGCCGCGTCGAGTTGGTCGTGGACGTCGGCGTCGCTGGGCTGCACCGGGTCTTGGCGCGGGTCGAGCTGCTGCGGGAGGCGTCCTGCGTGGTCGTCGTCGCGGGCATGGACGGCGCCCTGCCCAGCGTCGTGGCCGGGCTGATCGCCGCGCCGGTCGTGGCGGTGCCCACGTCGGTGGGCTACGGGGCCGCCTTCGAAGGGCTGGCCGCGCTGCTCGCCATGCTGAACGCCTGCGCGCCGGGCGTCGCCGTAGTCAACATCGACAACGGCTATGGCGCTGGCCACCTCGCCGCTCAGATCGCGGCCAAGGTCTGACGCATCCATAGCATCCGCCCCGAACGGGTCAGTGTAGGAGGCGCACCGGGTCAACGCTCGCCGCCTTGTTGGCCGGGGATAGTCCGGCGCCAGCACCGACGATCAGCACGACCGCCATGAGCAACAGCCCCGTCAACCAATGGAAGACCATGGGCACCTTTGCCAGGGTCAGGATGACCAGCGCTATCGCGTAACCCAAGACGCAGCCCAACACAGCGAATAGCGTCACGATCGCCAAGGCTTCACTCAAGAACAGGCTCCGGACGCCGCCTTTCGTCATCCCCAGGGACCGATAGATGGCCACCTCATCAGCCCGCTCCAGGGCCGAGATGTACATCACGTTCACGATGTTCAGCGCGGCCACAGCGAGCGAAATGGAGGCGATCAGCCCGAGGAACAGGCCGAGCGTTTGGAATGTCTCTTTGAGCGCCGCTCCCTCTTCGTCTGAGAAGTCGACGAACTTCAAGCTTGCGTCGAGGCCCTCGTTGAGGGAGGCGAGAACGAGCTTCCGGGTTTCTTGAAGTGTTGCCGCACTGCGCACTGTGACGGTGAAAGTGCTGCCCCCCGGCGTCTCGTCGACCTCGATGTGCGAGGCGGCACGGGTGGGCAGGAAGAGTCTTGTGGATCCATCGGCCCCCAGACTTTGGGTAAGGCCCACGATGGTGTGTGCCGCGCCCCGGAGGACAAGTGTGCCCCCGACGCGGGCTGTGTCCGCGAACTCTGGGTTGGCGTAGAGGATGGCGACATTCCCCTCGGTCTGGTCAAACGGCAGACCCTCGACAACCTCAACCTCATCGGCGAACGCAACCCGGAAGTCGGCCAAAGGTGTGCCGTCGGCTCGCCTGACCGGCACAGTGTGCCCACGGGCCGGAGCCTCGATGGTCAACACGTCCGACCGACGGACGATCTCCTGCACCCGCGCGCGCATCGGCCCAGTGGCGAGCGCGGCCACGACGTCCTGGTCTGCTTCGGCGCTGCTGACCAGTCCAACGGTGAACCGGTCGCTATCGTGCGAACTCAGGTGGGCAAAAAGGCTCGAGGTGAGGGTCGTGATCAACACAACCGAGGCGACGCCTATCAAAACCCCTAGTCCCGTCAAGATGGATCGGAGTTTGTTGTAGCGGAGGCTGTCCAGGCAGAGCCTAGTGAAGTACATCGCTGATGACCTCCCCGGCGACCAGTTCCACCGTGCGCTCGGCTGCCGCCGCGACCTCGCGATCATGCGTCACGACCAGAATGCTGCACGCGTGATGCTCGTGAATGCTCCCCAAGAGGTCCAGGATGGACGCTGCCGTCGCGGCATCCAGCGCACCCGTGGGTTCGTCGGCGATGAGGAGGCCAGGCTCGCCCAGCATCGCCCGGGCGATCGCGACCCGCTGCTTTTGACCCCCGGAGAGTTCGTCGGGGTAGCTGAGCGCCTTGTCGTCCAGATCGACACTGGCGAGAGCCTCCGAGATGCGCGACTGATCCGCCCCGTAGCCGCGGATGACCGATGCGATCTCAAGGTTCCGCTTGACGGTGAACCGCGGTATCAGTTGGAAGTCCTGAAACACATAGCCCACCCGACGCCGCGTTCGGGAGAGCTCCTGATCGTTGGCTCCGCGCACGGTTCGCCCTGCGAGCCGATAGTCGCCGGAGTAGTCGAAGTCGAGCAGCCCAATGATCTTCATCAGGGAGGACTTGCCCGAGCCACTCTTTCCGACGACCGACAGGTACTGACCAGGCGGCACGTCGAGGCTCACCGATCGGAGCGCGTGTACCTCGAAGTTGCGTCCTCGGTACGTCTTGGTGACATCGCGGAGCGCGATCATGTCACTTCCCCACTTGCTGAATCACGTCCCCGGCCCTCAGATCCGATGCCGTTACGACGAGCTGCCCGAGGGCATCCTTGCTGGCCGACACGGCGTGTCGGACGCCCCCGACCATGACGAAGTCCCCTCGGTCGTCGTGACCGAGAAACGCGGGGGGAACAGACAGCGCACCCCCTTGGAAGGAGATCGTGGCAGTTCCGTGATCACGCGCCACGAAGTCACCCGTGACAGCTACGTCGAAGGTGAGCCGGTATCGGGGCGAACTCGAGTTGGTCGTTGCATCCGCATCGAACGTTGAGGATGCCAGGGTGAGGGTCCCGACCTTCTTGCCCCGCACGCTCAGCGACAGCTGGGACTGTCCTCGCAGCACCTCCGCCTGGTCTTCGGTCGCGATGTAGATGAAGGAAGCGGTGGCCGAGTCGATCCATACGGCGTCCGCGCGCACCGCCACCACCCCCCCGATCGGCGCCCGCGCGTCGAGCGCAACCAGCTCTTCCTGGGCGGCCTCTCTCGCATGAGCGCACGCGGACGCCACGGCCTGGAGCAATCCCTCCATCCGAATGCGATATTCGCGTTGGGCGAGTTGGCGGCTCTTCGTCAGGAACGCTCGCTCTTGGTCTGACCCGGTGGCAGGCAGCTTGGACAGCTCGCTTCGATACTCCAGACCAGACCGTTCCTCGGCGGCGACGGCGGCGACGACGGCCAGCTCTGCTGAACGGACGTCCGCAGAGGGTGCTGTGCCGTCGGGGCTGTACACGCCCGATCCCCCTCGATGAATCGCCTCGATGGCGCTTTCAAGTCGCTTGATCCGGGTTGAGTAGTTGGCTGTCTCGGCCGACAGCAGCTTGATGCGCGCGCTGCGCTCCGGCGTCACCGCCAGCAGAGGCATACCGGCGGTGACTGCCGTTCCCGGCTTCACCGACAGATCGGACGCCGCAACCGTCAGTTTGCGGCTGTCGGACGGCACCAGGTAGCCCACATAGCTGTACTCAGTGGGTGCCAGCGTGTGGGTAGCCACGACGGTGGCCGGCTTGTCCTGAGTCTCACACCCCGCGGCGAGCAGAGCGACCGCGACGGCCACACAGGCAACGATGGCGGGCCTCATGACGGCTTCGTCTGGAGAAGGTCGTCCAACACCGCCCACTGACGCTGGACGTAGGCGTCTTTGCTCTCGGCCAGGAACCACGTGCCCTCCTCGCGGACGAGTGAGCGCGTCGCCGGATCGAAATCGGCGACATAGAACGTCGTCTCTCCCTCTTGAACCCAGATCTGGTACACCACGGCGTTGCGCTTGTCCGGGTCGGACCCGAGATGGCCGAATCCGACCGTATCCTGACGCGCTTGTGGAGGCAGTTTCTGGGGGTCGTAGTTCACCACGGCGACCGATTCCCAGCCGGGAGAGCGTTCGTCCATGACGTGCAGCCCCGGATGTCGTGCCTCGAATGCTCGGTAGTCGACCCCCTTGACCCGGACGAGGAAAGTCTCGTCCGGCGACGACGTGGCGCTCGGGGACGCGGTGCAGGCGCTGCTCACCATCAACGTGGCCGCAAGCAGCGCGCCCCCGAGGAGGGAGCGCACTGGCCGTCGGGGGGCAATCTTCATGCGACCTGAGCCACCTTGCTGTACCGGTAGCCGTCAACCACGATGGCCTTCAACGCGCCGGCCTGGCCTCGAAGTGCCTCGGCGCGTGCCCCGTCCCAATCGGGGATATCGACCGTCTCGGCCACATTGCCGTCGCTGACCCGAGCGATGACCGCGCGATCGCGGCCGGCGACAAGGTAAAGGCTGGTCGCCATGGAGTCGGCGACGTCGGCGGCTCCGGTGAATGCGCCTCCGCTCACGACCACGTCGAGGAACTCAAGCAGGGGGTTGCGCTTCTTGGTGCGTGTGACCGAGTACACCTGGTCACCGGGTCGACGGAGCGTCGACAAGGCCTGCAACTCGAACTCATCCTTCTTCGCCATCGGATCTCTCCTTCATTCGTTTCATGGGTGGCGGGCGTTCATGCCCGCGCGAACTCGTTGACCGCCCCGTCTGGAGACGGCGTTTCAGTGGCACCAGCTAATCCGGCGACGACCGTGTTGCGGCAGGTAACTTTCGGGCAGAACGGGACCAACAGGCTCGGTAGATAGACCACTCCGACAACTGACGCGGTCAAGGCGGCAAGTCCGAGAGGTTGGCCGAGGATCGTCACCGCGGCGAAGACGGCCAGGACGCCGTACTTGACTGCGTGCCGAAGCGCTCGGCCAGCCCTACCGTCCAGGTACAGCACAGGACCGTCCAGGATCCAGGCGGCCACGAGCACGACGAACGCGGTACACGCCAGATCAGGCCTGAGCTGTCCACTAACGAGGAGAACGAGACCGATCAGGACGCTCTTGATGAGGACGTCCAGCGTTAGGGTCAAGAGCTTGCTCCGACGAAGCCTTGTCCTGTCGTCGGGCAGGGCCAGCTCGCTGAACAGATTGTCGTCCGCCAAGAGGCGGAACTGGCCGTGGCGGCGTCCCAAGAAGAGATTGTCACCTCCCAGGGCGACCACGACGAGACCGGGCAACGCCTCCCGTGGCGCACCCACCGCAAGCAGGCTGAACAGGGCGGCGCCGGTGACCAACCGCTGCACGACCATGCCGTTCAAAAGAAGCACGTCCTTGAACAAGGTGGGAGACACGTGGCCCAGCCAGCGCACGAGGCGGCGTCCCCCGTACGACGCGAGGCCGTTGTTTCGCAGGCGTCTCGCACTCGTATCAACGGCAAGCACCGCTGCAGCTGCGAGCGCGACGGTCATCGGCACCGCGGCCGGCAACCAATGCTCCGACGAGAGCCCTAGGAGGAACAGTGGGATGCCCAGGCCACCCCACCAGGCGTAAAGGGTGGCCACGTACGCAGCGCGTCCACGGTTGGACAGCCGCGATGCCAGGTACACGTGGCTGGGCAGCAGCGCCAAGCCACAGACGACGGCTACAACGAGCCACACAGCGAGCATGGCGCGACCACCGATGATCAGCAGAGTCGTGCCCGCGACGAGGGCGATCGCGTTGGCCACGGTCGCGTCACGAGCCACGTAGTGGCTGATGTAGGTCAGCCGGAATGGGAGATTTGGCTCACGAAACCCGAGGCGACGCAGATCAGCCATGTCGAAGAACATCTCGTTTTCGAGGAAGGCCAGAGCTTGGATCGTGGTGAGGTACAGCAACAGCAGCCAGAAGGCCCAATCAGGCTTCAGTGCGCCCCCGACCCCGATGAGGGCCCCCACGAGGGTCCCGACCGCCACGTCCTTGACGGGACGGCGCGGCTTGCGGACCATCGTCCGTCGGGCAAGCTCTTTCAGGAAGCCAAGCACAGTCGCTCCAGCCTGCGGTTCGCAACTTGGTAGACCGCGTGGACGGCGCGATTCAGCAAGGCGTGGTCATGGCTCACGATCACGAGGCCTCGCCGCTGTTGTTGGAAGATCTGCAGCAGATTGGCGTTCGACTCCGCGTCGATCGACTCGAAGGGCTCATCTATCAAGAGGATGTCGGCCCGAGACAGCAAACCCAGCAAGAGCGAGACCTTCTTGGTGACGCCCTTCGACAGTTCCCCGATAGGGATGCTCCGGTAGTCGGCAAGCCGGAGCTTCTCCATCAGGGAGTCGGCTTGGGTCACGTCGAACGACCGCAGACGGCCGCACAGGGCGAGCAAGTCCTCCGTCGTGAAACTTCGATACCGCGTCAAGTTGAAGTCGACGAGGTAGGTCGACCCAGAAGAGGTCACGGATCCCGACTGAGGGCTCAGTTGCTGGTCAATCAGTCGCAGCAGGGTGGTCTTGCCCGACCCGTTGATGCCGACGATCCCGATCTTGCGCTCTGCAATGGAATCTGAGTAACCCTCGAACAAGTTCTCACGATAGCGAAAACAGAGGCTGTCAAAGATGAACATAAACATGCCCTTCGAGCAAAGCACCGATCACGGTCACGACGGCGATGAGCGCGTAAAGAGGGAGTACGGACCTGAGTCGAACAGCGAGATCGCGGCGCGATTGCGCTTCACGTGAGATGTAATCGCGCATGCCGAAATAGGCGATGTAGCTGATTCGGACTGCCGCGAACAACGCGACAACCTCGAATGCGGTATGGCGATAGAGCAGGTCGATCTGCACGGCTGCAGGCAGACCATGGATCTGATACGCAAGCATCCCCAAGACAAACAACTGCTGCCCCACCATGACCGAGTTCAGGATCGGGAGCAGGGAGACGACCAGGAAGAAGACCAGGTTGGCCCCGAGGATGTGGGGAACGTCGGCGATGGACGACGACACCTGGACCGAGCCGGCGGGCCGCGCATCCGCTGCTAGTGCTTTCGCGAGCGCGGCCTGCGTGACCGCGCCAAGAGTGAAGAGGCAGACACCCACGGCGGCGTAGGCACGACTCACCTCTGCGAGCACTGGCCCGGCGGTCGTCTGTGGTGCAGAGAAGGGCGCCATGACCTCAGGCCCGAGCGAGGGTGAGCAGCAGGGCGCCGTCCATCGCGAGATAGGCGGCGAAGGGCAGGTAGGCGAGCAGCTTTCCCGGCAGAGTGAGCCCTCGGTCCCGAGCGGCCATGACGGACGCCGTCAAGGCGGGGATTGCCAAGGCCGCCACGCCGCTAGGCGTGTGCCACAGCTGCTGGCCGAGGAGCGCGGGAATACGACAGAAGAGCGCGAGGGTCAGCAGCGTGCTCGTCTGTCGACTGACAAGGGGTGTCGGGTATGAACCTGCCGTCGCAAAGCTGAAGGAGAACTTGCTGAGGAACGACACGAACCACACCGTGGCGGCCGTCGTCCCTCCGTAAAGCACGGCCAGGAGGCCCAGCAACAGGTACGTCGACGAGCCGAAGGCTTCGCGGATCGCCGGATCAGCGCCCTGATAGCCGATCCATGTGACGGCAGCCACGTAGGCGGTCCACGCGAGGACGAGGTATTTGTTCACTGGCCATTCCTTTGAACGGGCGCCGGATGGCGCATTTCGGTTGGTTGAGCCGTCTGGCTCCGCACGGCGCTCGCCGCGCGGAGCCAGAGAGCTCCTACCGGTCCGAGGCGGACCGGGAGAGGTCAGAGCCAGCCGCCGACGAACCCAACGAGAGCCCCCAGGGGGCCGGCGATGGCGGCGTTCGCACCCATCAGCGTGGCGATGTAGGCGGCAGCGGCGGTGGCGCCGACCGTGACCACACGGGTCACGATGAGCTTGGCGAAGTAGGACCCGATCTTGGAGGTGAGCCACGCGACCACCGCGTTGTAGCCCATCGAGTTCAGCTTGTCCTGGATCATCTTGGCGACGAGATAACCAGCGTTCATAATTCGTACCCCTTCAGAGGTGACCGCTACTTTGCGGTGGAGTCTCTCTCCGTTACGGACACTAGTTTCTGGCTCCACGATGACTCCAGGGGTACGCCCCGGAACTGGCCATTCGGCCAGTCACGCTCCATTCCAGCGGGGCAGGATCAACGAATCGCAATTGGATGGCTCGGACCAGAATCTGCGTTCGGGAGGACACGCCGAATTTCGACCCGATGGCTGCCAGGTACTGCTTGATCGAGCCTTCGGAGACGAACATAGATTGGCTCATCTGCCGATTACTCTGCCCGTTCAGCAAGCCCTGCAAGACCTCCTGCTCGCGTGAGGTGAGCTGAACGGTCTTCGAGTCCATCGCTTCCCGCTCTGCGCCGAGGGCCGCGACCAACTCGCGTCGCACCGACGATGCCAAAGGCATGTCGCCGCGCACAGCTTGGATGATGCCGGCGGCGAGTTGCTGCGCCCCCAGGTCCTTAAGGAGGTAGCCCGCTGCGCCTGCACGCAGCGCCGCGACGACGAACTCGCGCGTGCCAAAGGTCGTGATAGCCAGGACGCAGGCGTCCGGTGAGCGGCTGCAGATCCGACGGGTCGCTTCGACACCCGAGATATCGGGCAGTTGGAGGTCCATGAGAACCACCCGCGGCCGAACCCGTGCGAACAGCGCGACGGCCTCGCTGCCCGTTGCGGCTTCGCCGACCAGCGTGAGGTCGCGTCGGGCCGAGAAGTACAACCGATAAGCCGCCAAGACAAGCGGATCGTCATCGACGGCGAGGACGGTGATGGGTGGTGAATCGGTCATGGCCAACACCGTCCACCTGCCTCGTGGCGTGTCGACAGTTCACTTCCGGCCAGCCCTGCCGCTGACCCATTGGCCATTGGTGAATGGTCGGGGGACTCGAACAGGATCAAGGATGGAATACATCGCGGCGGACACGTCGCCGTTACCCCACCTGCACCTCATACGAAAGGCGCGACCGTGCGAACTCGACTCCTGAGCGCTGTCATCGTCCCCATTCTTCTCGGGACAACCTTCCTCTCCAGTTCATGGATCACTGCCTCCCAGCAGCAGAGCTACGGCATCTGCACGATTATCCGAATTCCGTTCGTCTGTCGTTGAGTGCAGCTACGCCCCATGGCTGAGGTTGAGTCGTGGCATGGCGAGCGACTGACTCTGTGCTTTGAGCTGCTGGACGCCGTCACGCATCAACTGTCGTCGGTGGCTCTGCTTGCCATGGCTCACAACTCGGCACCCGATCAGACACTCTCCACGATCGCGCACCTCACTGACGACGCACTATCAGACCTGCGCCGGCTGGTGCGGGTCATCGCGCGGCCGAGCCCCGAGGGAGAACGCCTGATGGGGATGGACGTCCTGACCCTGCCTCAACCACCGACTGCGGTCGTTGAGGCCGTGCGCAGCGACCTTGTCGTAGCGGGCCTCAATGCCGTGACCACCGTGACGCCAGAGGCCGACACCGTCTCTCCCGTCCTTGCCGCCACGCTTGCGCGGCTGGCCGAAACTGTCAGCAAACGCATGAGTCGACTGGCCTCGGCGGGATCATGGTGCAGCATTGACATTGGGCTCGACGCCGAGTCGGTCACCTTCGCCGCCTCATTCGTCCCTACTCACGTCGGTGAGCCGGACAAAAGGTTGGAATCGCTCGAAAACCGCATCCTCCTTCTGGGCGGGGCGCTGCGCATCTTGACGTTTCACGGCCGGTGGACGGTTGTCGCCCAGTTACCCCTCTGCTAGGGCCGACTTCGGCCACTCAGACCGAGCGAATGGACACTCAAGAGGCGGAATATCGGTAAGTCGGTGGCCGATGCGTGGCGCTGTTAGATAATGACGGCGTCATGCGCAGGCTCTCCCAGCCCACCCGGCTCTTGTCGCATCCCAAGAACCTGATCAGGATCACGGTCTTGGGATTTTCGGGCGCCGAGATGATCTCGCACCTTCTTGAGCGCACCGCGCCAGAACCCCTCAACGCGATTCTCGCGCTGACCGCCACCGTGGCGGTGGGCCTTGCGCTCTGGTGGCCGGTTTCCGGTTCGGCGCTCACCACGGCGATGCTGGCCGCCAACCTCATCCACGGCTACACCGACTACTCAGCGATGCCCTTCGTGGTGTCCCAGATCGCGATCGCCATCGCTGCTCGCCCTCGAACAGTTGTCGCGTTCGCCGTCGTTGACGCGGCGTTGCTGGTCCTGGCAGCACCCAGACAAGACGTGGCCAGCACGCTCGTCGGGCTGGCGTCGCTCTCACTGTTGACCGTTGTGGGCCTGGTCGTTCGCTACCTGAATGCGCGACTGGCCGGGGGCGAGGCGCAAGTGCGACGCCTTCATGACGCCATCGCCGACTTGCGTCAAGAGGAGCGCTCGAGGCTGGCCATCGACCTGTCCGCGGTCGTTTCGAAGACCGGAGGCGACACGGATGCCCTGCTGAGCAAGGCGCGCGCGACCACTGACCCGGACGACCTACGCACCTACTTGCATCAGGTCGAGTCGGGCTCTCGGCGGGCTCTCTTCGACATTCGACTCCTCGTCGCGCGACTGCGCGACGACGCCACGGCGCTGAGCCTTGCCGGGACCGACGAGACGGTGTTGGCATGGGTAGAGGCGGCCGAGGACGCCTTGGTGGGCCATGGCCACACGGTCGAGTTATCTGGCTTTGATACTGCTCCTCCCCTCGACGAGCAGCGAAGACTCCCGGTCGAGCTCGCCCTGCGCCTCGCCGCCGACCATGCCCGGGAACACGCACCGGCCGGCTCGACATGCGCCTTCGCGCTGACAACAGCCGACGGCGTCCCGGAAGTTGTCAAGTCAAATGAGACGTCTCAAGCCTTCTGAGGTTGGTAGTTCGGGATTCGTTTCGCGGGGTCGTTGATGGTGACGCGTTCGGGGAGCCGGGGTGGGGTGGGACGGCGGTTGAACCG
>Ga0208693_1001619_pt1 | contig 15905 bp, 12 predicted proteins | sample AD_UKC071_MetaG_FD_184438 | JGI IMG/M metagenome (GOLD analysis project Ga0208693, IMG submission 184438) | Active sludge microbial communities of municipal wastewater-treating anaerobic digesters from USA - AD_UKC071_MetaG (SPAdes) (version 2) | ecosystem: Engineered > Bioreactor > Anaerobic >... | reverse complement strand
AGTACCTGAAAGGCAGCTGCTTGTTCTTTAAAACCCTCTCTTCATTGGTCAAATATTCATATACTTTATTCATATTTGATGCTCCGGCCTTGATAATATTGCGGAGGTTTCTCAGCATGGCCATATATCCCAACCTGTTTTCCTCAATCAATCTTTCCCAGGTTTCTTTTGTATTCCCTTTCAACGACAGCTCCGTTTCCCACGTTACAGGAGTTTCAAGCCTGTCTTCCAATAGTCTCCTCCAAAGATCATTCTGTCTTTCATCCTTGGCTTTGGGATGAACCAGACACAATATATCTTTTAATTTTACAATATTCTTTCTGTTGTATTTTGCCAACCGGTACTCATCAAATTTACCGAAGCTGTTGGCCAAGCCTTTCTTTATTGAGTTTGGTATGGGTTTTCCATAGGTAGTGAGGTAATAGGCAAGAATTTCAGTCATATCATCCGGACGCTCAATTATCTTATTCAAAATTCTTCTCACATACTCTTTACCTTCCGCACTTTTTGCAAGCTCCGACACCAAAACATGGGATATTGATCTTAAATGCATCTCATTCCTTGCATAGATGCATAGATTGGCAACAAAACCCGGTTCGGTTTTTATTACGCTTCTGACGGTGTTTAGAATATCCCGGGAGTTATCTCCGTAAAATTTATTCTCATTAAAAAAGCTTGTCAATACTTGCGTTACCAGCTTTTCCTTATCACTCATGGGGTAAGCAATTGCTCCCTCATTATTTACCGTTTTATTAGCTTTTAATGCTCCTAAATTAAATTTAGACATAGTTACTCCCCCTTTTCAGGAATTTTACCCGGGAGAAAGTCGGAAGGAGACTGCCATACGGTGCGTTTTATATTTTTCTGCCATCTAAACTATTTTTGACGGCAGAATACGCAACCTTCCACTCTTTTATCCTAACAGTACGAAGTAACTCCTTCCTTCACTACCCAAGTATTTTGTTGGGAGAAAATCGATTAGAGCATATTTAGTGCTCTACCACCTGAGCTACATGGATTTTCCATGGCCGGACTCGAACCGGCGGCATCTCGCTTAAAAGGCGAAGTATCTCTAATCTGCACTGCCCAACTATTAATATTCACAGTGAAAGAAAATTGAAAAGAGTATCAATTCACTCAAGTATGAAGTAACTCTTTTCTGCACTGCTCACTACATTTTCAGTATATGTGAATAATTTACCAATTAACAGACAAAAAGTTTGCAACTTTAAATTAAACATTGCAAACTTTTTATATATTATACAAGCTTATAGACTTCTTAACCCTCGATATAATCTCGTCTACAATTCTTTGAGGTGATATTACCCTCACATAAGGACCCAGGGAAATGATGTTTCGAATAAGGTTTTCTTCTTCAAAAAGGTAGTAATTAAGTCGTATTTCATACTTATCGTTGCCTAAACTTCGTGCAGTTCTCTCCATCCCCGAAAAACACATAAAGCACCTTTCCATTGCTGCCTTTTTATCCGTTACCTCCAAAACTATCGGCTCTTCCGAATATTTCTGTTCAAACAGCAGCCTTTTTGCCGTTTCCCTATCTATACCTGTCTCTTCATCTACAATCCTTATATCCGATAAAGTAAAAATGTTGGCCATAATAGGCCGGTTTTCATCCAGAAGGTACATGGAGACGCGAAATCTTCCATCCCTCATGGAATATTCAATACTGACAGGCAGTGCCAGCCTGTTGCTGTATATGTTGCCCTTTTTATCAATATTGGTGTACCTTATCGGTTTTTCCTCTATAATGGCATTCAATAAGATGCGAAAATTCTCTTCATAGGCTTCCTGATTTGGAATTGCCGGCAGCTTGATGGTATTTGTAAGTTCAAAATACTCTTCTCTTATGGGAGTATCCATGTCGGCAAGTTCCATTTGAAGTTTGGCAACGGTTTCTTTGCTAAGGATCATTCTGATCCCTTCTTTATCCAAAAGAGCTTTCAGCCATGCTTCCTCTATCGTAGAGAAACGCACCGGAAGCGGAAGCATATCCAATCTTTTTGCATTATCTCCTGCAGTATCTCCCGACTTACCGGAGCTCCCAACGGAAGGATAATACATACCGTCCTTTTCCGTTAGCAGGTTAAAATTTTCATCCGGCTCACACTTATTTAAAACAAGGTCCGCAAAGGACTCTTGATTCTTTCCGATAACCTTTTGCTCAAATTCCCCTTCATCAATAATCTTCATAACTTCACTTTTTGTCTTTCCACCGGCACATTCATTGATAACTCTAAACATCAACTGAAAGTATCTGTTTTTTATTTCACTGAACAACTCCATAGGATAAAAGCATCTCCTTCCAGTCATTAAGGATCATCTCTGACAACTCCTTGCTTTCCAAAACTCTCATATATCCTGCATAACCTCTGATCCAAGGAATAAGCTCACCACTGTCGTTAACTTCAATTGTTATGTGATACCGCCCGTCTTCAATCTTATCCAATACCCCATTGGGTGCTTCATATAGAATTTTCTCAATAATATATCCTTCTGTTTCTTCATCAATAACAACTTCAAGTTTTACCTTCTCCGGTTCTTTTCTTTTGAGAACCAAGCTGGACCAACTGCAGCGCATCTGCTGATCGTATAATTCGTCATAATCCTCTCTTTGAAAAGTATCCTCCAATACTTCCACATTCCCTATTCTATCAAGCCTTGATATTATGCAATTTTTATTGCTGTTGAAGGATACCAGGTAAAATCTTCCGTGCCGGACATCATACCTTATTTTATACGGGATTAAAGCCTTGCTGCTGTGTTGTTCACAAGCATTGTTTGTATCCTTCCTTTGAAAATCCGAATTTTTAGGAGAATGGTAGAAAATCTTTATTTTATGCCTTTCGTGTATAGCTTTTAAAATCTCCCACAACACCTGCTCTTCAATTGCCGGGTGAAATTGCACATGCCTGTAGTTGAAATAATGATTGTCAATACCATCGATATTCTTTTCAAAGCGCATATAATCTCTAAGAGTCTGCTCACAGAAGTAGCCAGCAACCACAGGAAAAACGATATTCTTAAATAGACCGACGGCTGTAAACAATTCCCTTAGCTCATTATTATCCAGTGTTTTTAATATGTCCGGTGCAATGGAATAGTATTTCGTCCTTTTAACCGTTTTACACGTCAAAACTCCAAAACTTGTGCACATTTCCGCAAGCTTTCTTTCAATGGTCTTACTGCTTATTCTGTCAAAGGACAAATGTCCCCCTTGTGCCAGACCGTCTTCTATTTCACTTAAAGAACAAGGACGATTTTGCGACTGAATATATAACAGAATAAAAAAATATGTAATCAGGTCTGTGCGAGTGAAGCTCTTGGTCATATAAGTACTTACCAGGAAATTATCCGAGTGTCTCATAAAATCATAAGTCAAATTTAAAAGTTTGAATCTTCCGTCCTTGTCAACCCTGATATATTTCTCTTCCACATACTGTTGAATACGGCGCATTTCATAGCTGACTTTTCTGGAACTTACTTTTCTTTTGCTTTCCAAGCCGTCTCTGGAATAACATCCGTAAAGGAAACAATCCCTGAGGATATCCCTTATAATATTGTAATGTTTAATAAAATCGCTAAACATGAAACTACTCCTACTGTAAAGGCAAAATTCATTCTATTATTTTTATTTCAGTTTCTTTTTCAAATTTGATAAAGTGCTTCCTTCATCAAAAACTTTTTATTTCATCATAAAACCCAAGGCAAGATATAATTTTTTGAGTCTTATTTTCACTGATATGGAGAACTTTATTTCATCTGCTCTTCTACCCTGTATTTGACAATTTCGCGGATCAAATCTATTGGAAGTGGTTTGTCCAGTGGAAATTGTACTGCTCCTTTAGAAGTTTTATAACCCGACAATTTTTCCTTGAACGCTGTAATACCTTCAGGTTGCGGATAAAATCCTATGTGCTTTTTAAATGCCGCAAAGTGAACCAGCCATTTTCCATTCAAATCATATGTAGGCATCCTCATACAAATTCTTTCTGTTGCCTGTGGTGCTAATTCGAGAATAATATTTCTGATTGCAATCAATCGCTCCTGCACCTCCACAGGGAAACTCTTAATATACTCTTCTACTTGATTCATTCATGATCACCCTCGCTTCCACTTTATTACTTTCAGTCTCAACATGATTTCGTCCTTTTAACCGTTTTGCACGTCAAAACTCCAAAACTTGTGCGCATTTCCGCAAGCTTTCTTTCAATAATTTTACTGCTTATTCTGTCAAAAGACAAATGCCCTCCTTGTGCCAGACCGTCTTCTATTTCACTTAAAGAACAAGGAAAATACAAAACCAGTAATTTATCCTGCTAAATTTAGTCCATACACCTTAAATTGCCTAGACCAATACTTTCAAACTCATCCTTATCGCTTTCTTTATATACACCAAGCCCTTTTAAAACAATATTAATGGCCTTTTCGCCTTCAGGCTTATAATCTAAATTATTAGTTTTTTCATCCCAAAAAGTTTCGGTTTTAAGCGGTTTTGCCTCTATCCAATTATCCGCAAAAGTTTTTATTAAATCTTCCTTTCCGATAATGCCCCTTATACAATGCATAATGTCCTCCTTACCATAATTAAAACTTATTAATCAAGATCATCCTATCCTGGCGAATTTATAATGGACCCATAGGTTAAGACACAAAAATCAAAAAACTAAGCTATAATGGAGCTATGGAAAAGAGAAGAATATTCAAACCGGAAGAAAAAGCGAAAATCGTATTGGAGATGCTACGTGAGGAAAAGACGATAGCCGAAATTGCCTCTGAGTATGGGGTTCACCCCAGCCAGTTACATCGCTGGAAAGCAGAGGCCCTTGAGAACCTGCCTACCCTATTCACCCGGGGCGCAAGCGAAGTAGAAAAGATGAGAAAGCAGCATGAAGCAGAGAAGGAGGAGCTGACCAAGCAAATTGGCCAGTTGACCATAGAGGTCAATTGGTTGAAAAAAAAATCTGCTGAACTCAACTTGCGCCGAAGAAAGACGTGAAATGGTGGAGCGTGATCATCCTAAACTCACCGTGAAGAGGCAGACGGAGTTGCTGGAAGTTAATCGCACTAGTGTCTACTACAAGCCATCGTATGAAGAAGATAAAGATATAGAACTAATGCACCTGATAGACATGATCTATACCCGTTGGCCGCATTATGGTTACAGGCGGATCCGGGAGGTACTAAAGGGTATGGGCTATATAGTTAACAAAAAGCGGGTGCTGCGGCTGATGCGCCAGATGGGGATTGCCGGGCTTTGCCCAGGTCCCAATCTGAGCAAGCGGAACCATCAGCATCACACATATCCCTACCTGCTGCGAGGTGTTAAGGCTGAAAGGCCAAACCACATCTGGGGAATCGACATTACATATATTCGCATGAAGGGTAGCTTTATGTACCTCGTGGCAATTATCGATTGGTATTCCCGGTATGTAGTGAGTTGGGAACTATCACAGACACTGGAACGTTCCTTTGTGCTGCGTGCGTTGAAAAAGGCGTTGGCAGCCAGGAAGCCGTTAATCATCAACAGTGACCAGGGCAGCCATTTTACCTGTGGTGATTATATTGACCTGTTGAAGCAAAATGGGATACAAATCAGCATGGACGGCAAAGGCCGGGCGACCGATAACGCAATTACAGAACGTTTTTTCAGGAATCTGAAGTGGGAAAAAATCTATTACGAGGAGTACCGGATGCCTCGGGAGGTATACCGGGCAGTACGGACTTATATTGACGAATACAATTATGAGAGACCTCATCAGGCGATTAATTATGGGAAACCGGCAGAATTATATTTTGGGCAGGTTAGGCCAATAAAACCCTTAACCACCGCTTGATTACCAAAGACATTCGGAGGTATTTGAATTTCAAGGGCGGGCCTAAGCCCGGCTTTGCGAACCCTTGAAATTCAAATACCGGAGGCTGTATAATACAACGGCCGGTGGTGGGGTTAACCAATTAAAATGAGACAAACGAAGGGAGGAAAATGTAGCTTAAAATTTTTGAAATAGTGTCTTGACAACGGGGGGCACTACACTGCTTCTGCTCTGGTTATAAGTCTCCCCGGTCTGAATGTCCCGTCGGGATAACCCTGTATGATTCCGAAAGATGCGAGATTCTTGATGCTTTTATATGAATAGTCCGCAAATGTATCCTCATCCGCAAACTTATAATCTTCCGCTCCCTCGAAATAGTCATCATCAAACAGCTTTGCCAATATTACAACCGCATCCTGCCTGCTCATATTATCCATCGGCTTGAATGAACCGTTTTTATACCCCTGTATTAAACCTTCACCTGCAGCATACGCTACAGCATTATAAAACCAATCACCTTTTTTTACATCGGTAAAATTGCATTCATTTACGCTTTCTCCTTTTTTAAAAACGTTCATGACCATTGCAGTAAACTCAGCCCTGGTTACAAACCTGTTGGGACGAAACTGTCCGTTTTCATAGCCTGAAACCCAATTTTTGCTCAAAAATTTCTCAATATATTCTCTGCACCAGTGTCCTTCAATATCAGAAAAGGTTTGTGAATTCCGATCGGTATCGGTCCGGGTATTAGTACCCGAAGCTGCAACAGAAATGCTGCCAATCAACATGCAAACAATCAATAAGCAATAAATCGCTTTAAATTTTACTCTCATTGTTATCCTCCCAAAATAAAAATTAAAATAATCGGTTAATAATTAAACTATAATAAACAGATCTGAATTGATAAATCACTACTATTATACCGATATTTTACTAATACTTTATAAAATGGTTATTTTTATCCATACCCCATTTATTATATTATACCGATTGAATTTTTACAACTAGATTCCACTTAACCAAAAAAGAAGCAGGCACTAATTTGCCTGCCCCAAAATTTCCTGTTTTAAAATTAAAACATCTTCCTTTGTTAGCCCTGTAAGTTTTACTATAAGGTCTATGTCCATATTTTCCTTTAGCATATTAATTGCCACCTTTTTTGTGCCTTCCTTAATGCCTTCCTTAATGCCTTCTTCTTTAATTACAGGATTGTACAGCGTTGTTACCATATTCTCAACCTCCTTGCCCACATTGCTGTAGTCTCCATACTTTTTATATAAATACTCCGATATATTTGTTAATACCCTTAATATCTTTTCCAAATCAGACCCTATTATTTCATTGCTGTTATATAACTCACCAATTATATCTATGGTATTTTTTATTACAACTATAAGCTTTTTAAACTCGTTATTTATTAATCTTGCCTTCTCTTCATGACTTATATTTGGATTATCATAAATAGATTTTATACTCTTTCTTGATTTAAACACCTGCAACGGTAAAAGTGCATACATCTTTTTGTTTTTTAAATCTTCTGCTCCATATTCCCAATACTTCATTACCGGAACTTTAAACTTTATCTCCTGCTCATCGGGCAATTTTAACTTAAAATACAGTTCATCCCTAATATTTTTGTTTTCCTCAAGAAAAATAACCAACTGTTTCGGGTAATATAGTATTGTTTCGGTATTAATATCATCTCCACATTGCTCAACTGCTTTTTCAAAACCGTATCTGAACATTCTTATCGCCATTGAATTATCATTTAATGTCTGAAACTCAATGTGATAACTGAAAGATTTATTATCGGTTCTAATTGTAATAAATACATCTCCGTACAGTCTTCCAAAATCATCATCTATAAATTCGCTATTCGAGTATTCCAAGCTCACTTTATTATAATCATAATCCTCATTAAACAGCCCATTTAAAAGGTTTACCATTACTTTTTTTGACAGTTTGAAAAGAACCTTCATCATTTGGTCAAGCTTAATTTTTTCTTTTGAAACCTCTTTATTCATTAACTTTCTCCTACTGCATTTCTTATATAAAATTATATCATATTACAGTGATATCAACAATATCCCGCTCTACAAGGTTATTTAGCACAAAAAAAGTTTTTTTCATTAACATATTAATTCACCGTTGTAAAACTATGGTCTAATATGTAGAATATTATTAGAATAATTTATGCAAGGGGGTTAATGAGAAATGGCTATAAATAAAAAAAGCCCCTATTCACCAAAAAACAGAGAAACGTCAAACAAAATCGATCGTGATAATAAAGCCGTTGATATCGGAAAGAAAATATTGTCTTTTGTGAGCGGCGGAAAGCTTTTTCCCAATGCTGTTCCCACCGACAAGTGTACAACGGCGGGAGACCCCGTAAACGTTGCAACGGGAAGCTTTTACATCGAAGCTGTCGACCTTCTGATTGAAGACCGGGGCTTGAACTTGAACATAAAAAGAAGATACAATTCAACTGAAAATCACCGGGGTGTGATGGGAAAGGGCTGGGTCTTTGAATATGAAAGCCACCTTATAAAAGACGGTGACAAAATATCCCTTGTGTACCCCGACGGACACGTCAAGGAATTTAAGAAAATCGATTCAGCATGGGAAAACCAAACCGACGAAGACCGGTCGGATACCCTAACGGAAGATTCGGCGGGCTTTATCCTCACCACGGGAAAAAGTCTTACATATCGATACGATGTAAAGTGAAGGCTCACCTCCATAAGTGACCCAAACGGCAATACATTATCTTTGAAGTACAACAAAGAAGGCGAAATCCATACTGTCATTTCACCGGGGGGCAAGATACTGACCTTCGAGTATAAAGACGGAAAGATATGCCAAATAACCGACAACATCGGACGCAAGGTGATATATGATTACATCGGAGACAACCTTACCGAAGTTACTCTGCCCAACGGCGGAACGGTAAGGTACACATACGAAAATGACCGGATTGTAAAGGTAACGGACCAGAACGGCATTACTTATGTAACCAACGAGTACGATGAAAAAGGAAGGATAATAAAGCAGTACGACAGCGAGGGTAACCTGACAGTTATTGAATACGACGATGAAAAATGGGAGAATACCTTTACCTACTGTGCCACAGGGGTTGTGGAGAAATACCGGTACAACGACCGAGGGCTGGTTACAGAGAAGCTGTACAAGGACGGTACCTCTGAGAAATACACCTATGACAAATCCTACAACCGGGACAGTGAGACCGACAGAAACGGAAACACCATAAGAAGGTCCTTTGACAGCAGGGGAAATCTTTCGGTTGAAACCTATCCTGACGGGTACAAAATCGAATACGAGTATGACGAAAAAGGAAACCTTGTAAAAAGAACAACATCGGGTGGCAAGGAAACCCTGTATTTCTACGATGACCGTGGAAACCTTCTGGAAGAGCGTGAAAAGATAGATGAAGGGGAATACTCCGTAACAAAATACGGTTATGACAGCTACGGCAGGCTGGTTTTACGGACGGATGTCCTAGGCAACACCACGGAGTTTGAATACGGTGTAAACCACATCAACAAACCCACAAAGGTAAAAGACCCTGAGGGGAATATCTTTGAATACGGATACGACGCTGCAGGAAGAATGACTTCCATCACGACTTCCTACGGGACGGTGCGTTTTTCATACAATGAAATAAACAAATGGGTAAGCATAACCGATGCAGCCGGCAACACCACAAAGATGGAGTATGACAAAATGGGAAATCTCATAAAGAGAGTACTTCCCAATAACGAAAAAAGCGGCATGGGTTATGAGTACCGCTATGACGCCATGGACAGGTTGATTGAAACCATAGACCCGTTAAAGAACGTAATGGCGTTAAAATACGATATTCACGGCAATTTGATAAAGGAAATCAACCCGAATTATTACGATCAAAAAACCGGTGACGGCACCGGTGTGGAATACGTATACGATGAAAGCAACAGAAAAATAAAGACCTTATACCCCACGGGAGGAGTGGCAAGGACAGAGTACGATCCTGCCGGAAACATAATTAAAACGGTGGCTCCGGTGACTTCCGATGCTTCCGGCAAGCCTCCTGCAACAAAGTATGAGTATGACAACAGGAACCGGCTGGTTAGGATAATCGACCCTTTGGGCAATACCTCAAAGGAGTTCGAGTATGATGCCGAGGGAAGGATTGCAAGGGAGAAAAACGCAAAAGGCCATGCTACAATTTACAAATACAACTGTGCCGGCTGGCTTTTGGAAAAAAGAATCCCGGTGGAAGAAAAGGCAGGCCTGGTGCTGTACAACGTAACACTGTACGAATACGACCTGATGGGAAGAAAGATTAAAGAAAAGCTCTCTCCCGAGTGCGTTGCCGAATCCGCTTATCCCGATAAGTGGAATATAATAAGCTATGACTACGACAAAACCGGAAGGATAATAAGGATAACCGATTCCACTGGAGCCAAAGCGGAGTATGAGTATGACTGTCTTGGAAACAGAACCTGCGAGAGGCTAAAAATAAACGACAAAAAGACCAAAACCACCCGCTACCGTTATAACAGCCTGGGCCTTTTAGAGAAAAAGATTGAGGAAATAGACGGTGACGAGCTGAAGCAAAAGGCGGAAGGTAAGGCCATAGCCCAGACGGTTTACGGGTATGACCCCAACGGAAACATAACCTCAATAACCACTCCCGAAGGATTCAAGACCCTTCTTTTCTATGACGCTTCCGACCGGCTCATAAAGATAATCCGTGAAGACGGAAAGGACATTAAGAGAGTTACCGCCTATGAGTATGATGCAGCCGGAAACCTTGTGAAACTGACCGACTGCAACGGAAACTCAATAAAATACGACTATGACAGCATGAACCGCCGGATTAGGATAACCGACAAGGAAGGCGGAGTCACAAGGCTCTTTTATGACGAAGCGGGAAACGTAATAAAGCATGTAACCCCGCAAAACTACGATCCCGAGAAAGATGACGGTCCTGGGACTCAGTACAGGTTTGACGAACTGAACCGCCTCACAGAGATAATCAATGTCCTGGGCGAGACAGTTCAGAAGAACAAATACAACAGTGCCGGGGAACTGGTGGAAAGAATAGATGCCATGCAGAAGGGCATTGAATACCGGTACGACATTGGAGGAAGAATAAAGGAAATAATCACCCCCGGTGCATCCAAAGCAGGTGTGGCAGCACAACAGTATACCTATGACGCCCTGGGCAACATAACCGGAATACAGGACGGTGAGGGCAACCGGACATTCTACACCCTCGATTTATGGGGAAGGATAACCGAAATAAAGAAAGCCGACGGCAGCGTTGAAAAATACACCTACGACTATGCCGGAAACATAACAAGCACCACCGACGGAAACGGCAACACAACAATGTACAATTACAACAGCAGAAACCTTCTGTCGGAAATCATCGACCCTGTGGGAGATAAAATAGAGTACAAATACGACCTTCAGGGAAGGCTGGCACGCAAGACCGACCGGAACCGGAGAATAACGGAATTCTTATATAACCTTGACGACAATCCGGTTTTAATGAAGGACCTTGCCACCGGTATAGCCGAAAGTTTTGTCTACAACACGGACGGAACATTGAAGACGGCATCCGGAGGAGGAATAGTATACAGCTATGACTACACCCCGAACATGAACCTCAAGAGCAAAAAAGCAAACAACAAACCTCTTTTGGAATACAGCTACAACAAAGACGGCAAAGTGGTAGAACTCAAGACCGTCAGAGAAAGCCGAATTCAATACAAATACGACCTTTTGGGCCGGATACAGGAAGTATGGCACAAAGACAAAAAAGAGGCAGAATACAACTATAACCCTGACGGGACCATAGCTTCCATAAAGTTTTCCAACGGAATGGAGGCAAGCTACAGTTATGACGATGACAAGAATATTACCGGAATAATTACAAAGGATGCAGAGGGCAGAGAAATATTAAACCACCGCTATGTCTACGACATCAACGGCAACCGGACGGAACAGGAGGAAAACGGCGAGATAACCCGGTACATCTATGACAATCTGAACCGGCTGTCAAAGGTGCAATACCCCTATGGAGCGGAAGAGTTTGAGTATGACATGGCCGGAAACCGAATAAAGAGAACCTTTAACAATATAGTCACTACATACGATTACGACAAAAGAAACCGCTTGACCGAAAAGGTGGAGGGCGGCGTGCAGACCTCGTACCGCTATGACCCGCAGGGCAACCTGATTGCGGAGGAAGGTCGCCACGGAACCACCAAATATACCTATGACTGCTTTAACCGAACCGCAAGCATACAGAGCACAACGGGCGGATATGTTCAAAACCGGTACGATCCTGAAGGACTGAGGTATGAGCTTTTGGAAAACGGAAAGTTGAGCCGTTTCATATTCAGCGGCAGAGAAGTTGTAGCGGAGGTTGACACCAACAACAGCCTCAAGGCTGCAATAGTAAGGGGACACGAGATTCTTGCCCAAAAGGATGTAAAGGACAACAGCTACTATTACCTCAACAATGCCCATGGGGATGTCATGGGACTTGCGGATGCAGCCGGAAATATCGTGAACAGTTACAAATACGATGCCTTCGGAAATACTGTTGAAGCTGTTGAGAAGGTTCAGAATCGGTTTAGGTATACCGGAGAGCAGTATGACCAGGTTACCGGGCAGTATTACTTACGTGCAAGATTCTATAACCCGGTTGTGGGAAGGTTTACACAAGAAGATACCTACAGAGGCGATGGATTAAACCTCTATACATATGTAAGTAACAATCCAATAAACTATATCGACCCCAGCGGCTATAGCGGTTGTCAAGACAAATCAAAGGCAGTAAAAGCTCCTCCCAAAACACTTGAGGATATGTATAAAATTGATCCCCAAAAAATGGAGTATCAAGCTATCCAAGTAAGTGTAAAGGATAATACTGTTAAAGTTGTAGCGTATATATATTTTACAGGCGATGCAAACGAAAAGCTTGGTGACACCGGTAAGACCTATGCAGAAATTATTGAAAAAGGAATAGAAGAAAAATGGTCAAAAGAATTTACCGGTACAAAAAATGATTTCGGTGAAGGAGTAAAAGGTAAAATTGAAACAGAAGTTATTAGCATGGTTCCAGGTAAACAATATATAGTAGACCCTAAACAAAAGTTCTTTGAAATAAATGTAGTAGATTCAGACGGAGTTTCAAACGTTAACCTTAGCAAAGCCGGTAATACTTGGAGTATAAATAAGACATCAGATATGAAAATGACCCTATTTTCAGGTTTTAAAGGTGGTCCTGCCAGGACAGAAACACAATTAAAGAATACTGCTGCACATGAGTTTGGACATATGCTTGGCTTAGAGGATGCATATAATTATAAAGTCAATAATGATATCAGTCCGGTGACAGACATAATGAGGTGGAGAACCGTAGAGAATCCAACAGTAACCAATAATGATATTAAAATGATGTTAAATGCAGCTACGCAGGATAAATGGCAAAAATGGTCGAGTATGGGACTAATTAAGAAATGATTTTATCAACTAAAAGAGGTTGAGATAAATGAGGAAAATTATACTGCTGATAATTTCAATACTCTTTACTTTTTTCATTTCAGCTTGTAATACAAGGGAGGAAGATAAAATGGAACTGTCAAAAATAAATAATGAAAAGGAAAAAACACAAAAAGAATTTACAGCTTTCATTTCAAAAGATGGCGAAAGGTTGCTGGAATTAATCTACAAATTAAACAGTAAAGAGGGATATTTCTATATGGATATAGATGACAGCGAGATAAGTGTAGACACAAATAAAGGAAAAGAATTTGAAGAAGCAAGTGAATTTGTTAAATCATTATCTATCATAATGAAGGAAAATAATTTTGACCAATTAGTTCAAGAGGAGTCAAACAAGGACATAATATTTTTCAGGACTGTTAGGAAAAGCAATATTTTTGCTATGCACAGGCTAATCTATCATAAAGGTGAGTTAGATCCCGAAACTCAACATGATTATAAGAAGATAGCAAATGATTTTTACTACTCATACTCTGTTGGAGAATAGAGGTAGGGATAGGTACAATGCTTCAATCAAGAATAAGACCGGAATCAAACAATAAACGCAAAAAAATATGTAAGAGGCTTAAGTCTCTTACATATTTTTTAATCAAAATTTCTAGGCTATTTTATCTTTGAAAAATCAAAGGAATCCGCAAATTCCTGCAATACCTCAACCGTAATATTGTCTGAATACGACATCCAGCCTCCTTCCAATCCCGAAAGCACATTTACCGTGACGAAGGAATTGGGAAGGTCTGCAATAACCAATGCCTTTTCATTGCCCAGGGCCAGTGAAACCTTGACACCGCTTCGGGTTTTATATTCCCACTCCGTATAATCATTTACATTACCAATGTTCAGGTAAGTGGTGGAAAAAGTACCTTTTACATAGTTTCCAAACTGGTAGTCAATACTTTTACCGCTTTTGAGATTAGCTCTCCCGTCATAATGGAAGGTGCCGTCATTGTAAACATAACCGCTTAAAACAGTATTCTCATCTCCAATAAAATCACCGATACCTGCCTCTCTTATCAATTCCTCTTCTTCATAGACAATTGTTATGGATTCATGCAATGAAAGATTGTATTTTTGTACGATTTCCTCCAATTTATCGGCCATATCCTTTGAATAAACCAGATACATCGGATATTTTTCCGTATATTCGTTGGAGCTGTTCCCTACCTGGCTCAAAATACTGCCGTCGGTATCGTATCCGGCACAAAACAAATTCCACTCAGCACTCGCTTTATATTCATTACTGTCGGGATATCCCTGCATAACAATTAAGTCAGGTTCTTCCTGTCCATTTTCCATACCCTCCGGCGAACTCGGATTACCTGTATTTGCCGTAATAGCAGGGTCATAATTGTTCTTAATAACCAGGTCTCTAATTCCGTACCAACGTGTAGCCAATGCGGTAACACCAATAGTTGTAATAACGGCTGCAGCTGCTGCAATACCTACAATTTTCTTCATATTCATCTTTTTTTGACCTCCTGATTTCTGTTCGCTTCTTTTTTTGATTTCTTCAGCAAACCGAATCGGCATTTCAGTATACTCTTCTTTACCGCCCTGCAAGCGGAACAATTCATCCGAAATTTCCTCGGCTCTTTCAAAATCTTCATGCAGGACAGCCTTTTCCAATTCTTTTTTTAATGCTGAAATTCTATCCATAATAAATAACCTCCACTTACTCTGTAAAGCGCTTTACACTTATATATGTTTAAATACATCTAATGTAACTTGCTTTTTATAAATTCTCATCAAGTTTTAATTTCTTGACAATCTTTTGTATTTCTCTCCTGAGCCTTACCAGCCGCATACGCATTGCCGTTTCGCTGGTGCCTTGCTCCTTAGCAATTTCTCTAATTGGCTTTCGCTCAATGTAACGCTGTCTATATAGCTCATTATTACTCGAACTCAAGCTGCCGATAACTTGATCGGTATAAGCTGTCTCGTCAATGTTTCGATCCAATTCCGTTAAGATTTTTTCACATAAGTCCGCATCATCTTGGGCAACATTATCAGACAGGTCTTCAAGTATAATAATCCTTTGACGTTTCATATGCGTCAGCGATATGTTCCGTGCCGTTTTGTACAGAAATGCAACCGGTTTTTCATGCTGTAAGAAGTAGTCGCCTTTTTCATACGCGATTATAAAAACTTCCTGAATTAAATCCTCGGTAGTTTCTCTGTTTCCCGTCATGGCAAATATATATTTGTAAATTTTATTATAATTTTCCTGACAAAGCTCCTCAAAACTTTTCATTTTGCCCACCTCTATTATATTTATATATTGTTTTGAGTAATGTAACAAGAAATTTTTATGTCAAATGAAGTGGTATTTAATGGGCCGGTATATATTGAAATGCCGTAAGTGCGTATTCCGGATTATCCGGGCTCTTCCTCAATTTTGGTTGACACAAGGCAAAAAAATATCATTTTTCATTATTATCTTTGCTTTTAACAAAGGTAACTTTGCTCTTCCGTACATCTGCCGCTTTATCA
>Ga0208693_1001614_pt1 | contig 15938 bp, 17 predicted proteins | sample AD_UKC071_MetaG_FD_184438 | JGI IMG/M metagenome (GOLD analysis project Ga0208693, IMG submission 184438) | Active sludge microbial communities of municipal wastewater-treating anaerobic digesters from USA - AD_UKC071_MetaG (SPAdes) (version 2) | ecosystem: Engineered > Bioreactor > Anaerobic >... | reverse complement strand
GCCATAGCGGCAGGGCAACTCCTGTACCCATCCCGAACACAGAAGATAAGCCTGCCCACGTTCCTGACTGTACTGAAGTGCGCGAGCCTTCGGGAACTCAGGATCGCTGCCATGCTCACCCTATATCACTCTAATCTTTTTCTAACTAGTTTTTGTTACTCTTTATTACTGTTACTCTTTATTACTGATCGTATTTTGCCAGTTTTGTGTAATACTTTGGACTTGTTCTCTAGCCAGCCTGTTACATAAGTTTCAGAAATAGTTGAACTGAGGCCGTTTCATAGGCAGCGATTAATGATCTCAGGAATTGACGCTTCAATTTTGAGCTTGAAGACTTAAGAAGCATACCTGTACCTTGCCAGGGTTTTTGAACCCCATAGGAATATTACGAGTACAGCCGTGATTGCAGTGAGCAGTCCGGTAATAGCTGGATCATAATGTGAGCCATTATTCGGGAATAAAGACCAGCTGACATTGTCCATGTCATGAAAGAGTACCACTGCAAATATACTATTTCCGGTATTATTGTAAATCCATACAATCAGGATACGAAATGCAACCGAATAGACACCGCGTTGCCATACTATCCATGCTAGATCATGATGAGCCTGGATATCGGGCACAACATGTAATAATCCCCACACAAGCCCAAGAACAATGCCGGTCGTCAATGCACTCCACCGACATCGCATAGAATCAGAAGCATATCCCATCCAGCCCAGCTCTTCACATACCGCGGTAATAAAGAACCCGATGAAAAGGATCGGTATTGTCAGAAATGGAATTTGTGGTTCTGGAAGTGGTCTGTCCAGAAGGCGCATGATCCCATACGACAGCGAATATATGGCAGGCAGCAGAAAAATAATGAGCAGATACCAGAGCTTTGGCTTGATTTTTTTATAATCAAATATTCTCTTAAATAATTGCTCTATTCCAGAGAGTTTACTTTTTCTATAGGTAAGGATCAAAGCCGCAATCAAAGGACTAACGAATGAAAGCGCACTCACAGGAAGATTCATTGGAACTGGAAGTCCCTTCTCAACCATAGAGCCAATTAACCAGAACGGAGTGGAAAGAGCGAAGGTTAATAGAAAGAACTTTAAAGGCGATCTTTTTGCTAAATTGTCGTTGTTCACGATTCGCGGTCACCTGGGCGGTTTGATCTGATTTTGACTGGATAAGAAGCTTTTTGCGCTGTACTGCATAAACGAGAATCAAGATGTTGATTTTTTATTCCTTTCCGGGATCATTATGGTTTTTAATATATGTTTTTATAATTCTTATTATTTGATAAAAAATGTTTAAACCGTGTTTTCTATAATTGAATTAAAGAATTCATAGAAATTCAAGGGTTCAAAGGGGCAAATCTCATCAAAGAGGATTGTTTCAATGCAGACATAATAAATTATTTATTAATGTTCGCTCAATTACTAGTTATGAATAAATATTATTCATACTGGTTAGCTCTGATCATTCTTTCTGGTATATTTTATATCATATTTGGAGCATCGTATGCACTCTTTGGCTTTAATGGCTTTCTAATTATTGCAGGCACTCTTCTTGTTTTGAGTATTATATACGGTCTATGGTATTCTATTACTCATAAGCCCCATAATTGAAAGAAAGTATAACTGTTTTTAATTATTACGTTTTCAGGGAAGTGTGGAGATAACAGCAAAAAAGTGAAAAATTAAAAACAATTTAAAAGTTAGAAGTTATTTGTTTGCCTTAAAAAATAAAGATTTTGGATCTGTAATAAAATTTGATCCAACTGCACAGAAGACAATTTTTTAAAAAACAATTTTTAATTCATATTCTAAGAGCGTTATCTACGCATCTGTTTATTTCGTAAAGGCTCTGACGTGAGTCAACGAAATAGAAGCGTTCTATCAGAATCTTTTCTTCCTTCAGCCTGTTTAATGCATATCTTACTGTGCGTGAAGGAAGTATTGTTTCACGAATTATGTCTTTCTGTGTCATCTGCCCTTTGGCTTCAAGGGTTTTAAACACCAGCTTTGCCGATGGAGGCAATCTTTCAAGTTTCTCATAGTTTATATCATTCAGAGTTTCATTAGCAACAAAAACGATCCCTCATAGTGAATCACCAACACCTTAAAAGAGTTCTTTGTTTTTAAATCTTTCGGCTCAAACTCTCTGTATAAAGACAAAAAGGATATTTTATTATCCGATAATTCAAAAATAACTTTTTTAATTGTGATAAATTATACAATTGTACCTTCCAGTATCACAATTGTAGAATATTCTGAAATTCGAGCCTGACACCCGATTAAATAAGAAGGATTTAAGTGAGATTGGCAAGGTCTAAGGATTAACTAATAAGGATTAACTAATGATGATAAGTTCAAACGTTCCATCCATACATGAGACTGCAAATTCATGGAAATACTTCATATTATCGGACATTTCTTCGTAAATTGAAGGGGAGACATAAATCCTCATATGTGGGCTCTTTTCAGGATTCTTTTTAAGCTCCATATATAAATCCTTAAAAATTTCCATAAGCGTCCTCAAATTAATACGCCTGAGTATCCTTATATGGCCTATGCCTTCCGAATCGATCATAATCCGGTAGTTTTTACTCTCCTTTAAATTTTGATCACTCAACCCCATTGTTCCTACCAGGGAAATTTGATCTTTATTTTATATATTGAGGTACTGATAATTAATTTTAAATAATCTAACTTTAATAATCAAATTCACAATTGTGAACTATCCTTATTACTTAAGTTATAAAAACATTGTGTTTCCATGAAACATTTAAATTGTCAATCTATTGAAGTGTTGATGAGAATTACAACTTATTGAATTATTGCAATGAGATTTTATTGCAATGAGAATTATATCATACAAATACTATAAGTTCAAGATTTCTGCTGTATAGAAAGTTACAGCAGAAATTTGTTCAGCGAATTGCTAACACTGTGGCTCTCAATTTTTTCATGCAAATTTATCTCAGATCTCGATGCCTACAGGGTTTATTTCTCCGATACTGTGTTTCACCTGTCCTTTCTGTTCGCGCTCCCTGAGAAGTATGTCTGACCAGCTCTCAGCCCAGATTTTGAGTTTTTCGGACTCAAGAGGTGCAGGCACATACTTTTTATCGTTGTTTAAAATGCTTCTTGCAAGTTCCCTGTATAATTCAGCCTGTTCGGATTCGGGTGCATGTTCGATCACGGTCTGTCCTCTGAGTTCACTTCGGGTAACATCAAGCGAACGAGGTATGAAGCCTGCAATCGTTGTCTTTGTCTGTAGTGCAAAGTCATTAATGATCTCTTTTTGAATAGGCTGGTTCATTGAATTTGCAATTATGCCGCTGAACAGTGCACCGCCGTTGTTTGCATATTTTCTTATTCCCTTGAAGAGGTTATTAGCCGCGTATATTGCCATGAAATCCGACGATGCGACGGTATAGACCTGTTCTGCAACGCCTTCACGGATAGGTATTGAAAATCCTCCACAGACTACGTCTCCAAGCACGTCGTAGATTACTACATCAGGCTTGAATTCCTTGAAGACATTTTTTTGCCTCAGGAGTTCTATTGCAGTGATAATACCCCTGCCAGCGCATCCTACTCCAGGTTCCGGGTCCCCGGCCTCCACACATAAAACCCCATTGAAGCCTTCATAGACAATATCGCTGATTTCTATTCTTTTCCCACTCCTTAAAGTATCAAGAACCGAAGGAATCGATTTTCCTCCCCTCAGATTATTGGTGGAGTCACTCTTGGGGTCACAGCCGATCTGCATTACCTTAAGCCCCAGATCTGAAAGAGCTGCTGAAAGGTTTGATGAGGTAGTCGATTTTCCAATTCCGCCTTTTCCGTATATTGCAATGTTTCTTGCTTTTGTCATTTCATCACCATACACGGAAACAAATCGAACCGATTTATACGCTTACACTTCAGCAATAATTGACAACGAAATTCTGTTTTTCTGAATTTTGCGGCAAAAATTTCATTATTCGAAACTCAGCAGCTTGCATACCCGAGAATTATTGCCGCAAAAATTCGGATAATGAGAAACTAGACCACATTTTTGCTGAATTCCCGATTTATATATTCATTAATACGAATGGAGGAGGTGATGCCAGGAGCAGAACATAACGGAGACGAATCAATTATGAATAATATGTCTCCTACGGAGAAATATTAATGTCAGGAACAGAACTCACTGAAAATAAATTGATCGAGGAAAGAATCGATCTATCGCGGGCCACATGTCCCAACAGAGAACAGAGGGCAAGCGGTATTAATGTCTGGTATGGAAAAGCAAGCGACCTTGTAAAAGAAGCCCGCAGCGGTTGTCTCAGGCAAAGGGAGAGGAATTTCCAGCAGTCAAGTGGTTGTGTTCTGAACTTCTACCTTTCAGTAAGGATAGGAACAATCCGTGATGCTGTGGCAATATACCATGCACCTGTAGGCTGTTCATCAGCAGCACTCGGATACCGTGAACTCTACAGGCATGTGCCTGTTGAACTCGGGCGCCCTGCAAATTATGACCTCCACTGGATGACAACAAATCTCGGGGAAAAAGATGTCGTGTATGGTGCAGGTGACAAGCTTGCAGCAGCAATAAAAGAAGCTGAGAGACGGTACAATCCGAAAGCAATCTTCATACTCACATCCTGTACTTCAGGAATAATCGGAGAGGACATCGAAGGAGTTGTCGCACAGGTTCAGCCTGAAATAAAGGCAACTATAGTCCCGATTCACTGTGAGGGTTCACGTTCAAAGCTTGTCCAGACTGGGTATGACGCCTTCTGGCATGCAGTTTTGAAATACCTCACAAAAAAGCCGGAAAAGAAGCAGAATGATCTCGTAAATGTAGCGAGTATGCTCTCGTACACCTGGCAGGACAGGCTGGAGATAAAACGCCTGCTTGGGAAAATTGGCCTGAGAGTGAATTTTGTTCCCGAATTCGCATCAGTAGAACAGTTTGAACAGCTCTCAGAAGCTGCTGTTACTGCACCCCTGTGCCCGACTTACACAGACTATCTCGCACGCGGGCTCAAGCAGGAATATGGAGTGCCTTATTTCCTCTATCCCTCGCCTATGGGTATCGCAAATACGGATGAGTGGCTGAGAGAGATCGGAAGGCACACCGGGAAAGAAAAGGAAGTAGAAGCCCTCATCGAAGAAGAACATAAAAAGTGGCTTCCAAAACTGAAAGCAATAAAACACGAGTTTGAGAACTTCAAAGGCAATGGAGAGAAAGTGGAAGTTCTGGGTGCACTTGGTCAGGGAAGACTTCTGGCGCAGGTCCCGTACTTTGACGAACTCGGGCTTAAATCTTCAGCTGCAATGTGCCAGGACTTTGACAATCTCATCCTTCAGGACTTGGAGAGATTACTCTCTCAGGTAGGGGATTTTGACATACTGGTAAATACCTTCCAGGCTGCCGAACAGACACACATAACAAACCATAGGAATCCCGATATTGCAATGACCTGCCCATTCCAGGGAGGCGCATTCAAGCGCGACAAAGGAGTAACAAGGGTGCATGCCTTAAGGTCCGATGCGCATCCCTGGAGCGCTCAGAGCGGGTATACGGGAGCGATTGCATTTGGGAATTTCCTTTTGCAGTCTTTAAAAAGCCATTCTTATCAACGGACAATGAAAGAGAAGACTCAGAGTACATACAAAGACTGGTGGTACAAACAACCTAATCCGCTGTATTATCTAAAAGCGGAGGACTGAGCAGGGAAAGAAAGGATATACAGAGATAAATAAAGGAGATAGAAACTGGCCAGATAAATAAAAAGGTGTAATCATGGGAATCAGTGAAACTTTAGAGACTACTAATCTTATATCAGGTGCAATCGAAGCCCCTCGCTACTCCTGCGCGCTTGGAGGGGCATATGCAACCGCAGTCGGCATATTCGGAACTGTACCTATCCTTCATTCAGGCGCAGGGTGTGGAATCGGACAGCTTTTCGGCCAGTTCTACGCAGGCGGCCAGAACGCAGGAGGACCCTTCGGAGGTACAAGTACTCCCTGTTCATCTCTGGTTGAGGAGCATGTTATTTTCGGTGGGGAGAAGAAACTTGAAAATCTCATAAAATCTACAACTGAACTTGTAAACGGGGAATTATTTGCAATCATCTCAGGCTGTGTGCCCTCCCTCATCGGAGACGATGTCGAATCCGTTGTCAGGGCATTTAAGGAAAAGAATCCAGGAATCCCAATTATACATGTGAATACCTCGGGCTTTGCAGGAACCTCGTATGACGGTTATGAGTACTTCTTCGATGCAGTCATAAATCAGCTTCTTGAGGAGACTCCAAAAGAGAAAGGGCTTGTAAACGTATTCGGAATAGTTCCTTCTCAGCATATCTTCTGGAAAGGCGAGGCAAATGCGGTAAAGAAACTCCTTGAAAGAATAGGCTTGAAGCCGAATCTAATTGTAGGGGAATTTGACGCGCTCAAAAACCTGAAAAAAATCTCGGCTGCGGAATATAATATCGTACTCTCTTCCTGGATCGGGCATAAAACCGCACAGAAACTGGAAGAAAAGTTCGGGATTCCTTATATCTCCTTCCCTGGGGTGCCGGTCGGACCTAAACAGACTTCGGAATTCCTAAGAGTCGTCGGTGAAAGATTAGGTGTTTCATCCGATCTGATTGAAAACCTGATTGCCACTGAGGAAAAGCGGGCTTATAGGTTTGCAGAATACATCGGGGATGTACTTTTGATCGCCAGGCCTCATCCTTATTTTGCAGTGGTCGCTGACAGCAATTCCGCTGTAAGCATTACAAAATACCTTGCAAATGAAGTTGGATACCTGCCTGACCTTGTTCAGATAACGGACAATCCACCTTGGGAAGCCCGTAAACTGATAAATGAGGAACTGACAGTCAATCTTGAAACCCCAGCCTGGCCTGAGATAATATATGAAGTGGATGCCCACAGGATTCGAGAGAATTTGAAAGACAGGAATTTCATGTTCCTGCTTGCAAGTTCTCTTGAGACTTTCATATCCGGCCCGGAATTTAATGCCATACACCTGACGGTTTCATTCCCTTCCTATAACCGTGTGATACTTGAGCGGAGTTACGCAGGGTTCAGCGGAGGGCTTACTTTAATGGAAGACATAATGAGCAAATATGCAGGGCCTCTGTGATATGCCTTGTAAGTTTGCCTCCGTGAGTTTTACCTCTATGAGTGGATCTAACCTCCAGTTTCCACTCATTTTGTAAGTTAGGAGTTTCACCATCTGTCCTTTTCCTTTATCCTTTTTTAAGCCAGGAAAAACAGGAATCGAAAACAATATGCTGGCGGACGCTTTGCAGCCAAAATCCATAGAGTATTGAATATGAAAATCAGAGAAAGCGGTATGCCAGCCGAAAACCAGTGGGAAGACTTTTTTGACCCGGGAAAAATCCAGGTGACGATGGGATTTGATCATGGCGTAGTAAATGCAATTGATTTTGAATGCGGATACGGAACTTTTACCATACCTGCATCAAAGCTGATAAACGGGACAATATATGCTATTGATATTGAAGAAGAAATGGTAAAAAGAGTTACTGAAAAAGCAATCAATGAGAATCTAATAAACGTAAAAGCAATGCTCTGTGACTTTATTCTTGAAGGTTCAGGGCTGAAGGACCAGAGTGTGGACTATGCAATGCTTTTTAATATCCTGCGTGCAGAAAAACCTGAAGGGCTTCTTAAAGAGGCTTACCGTATTTTAATTCCAGGAGGTAAATTCGGCATTATACACTGGAGTTATGATCCTGAAACTCCACGGGGTCCACCAATAGCTATACGGCTCAGACCCGAACAATGCATTAAATGGGCTTCTGATCTGGGATTTAAGTTAGACAGCAGGCATGATCTGAATCTATACCACTATGGGCTTGTCTTTTCAAAGCCAATATGAAAATAAAGTTACGTTCATTATGTGATTACAATGAAGCTATTGATGTTTGATACCGAGGATTTCTGGTATAAAAAGTTCAGCAAGACCGTGGACTCTGCTGAGACCTGTGAGGTTGAAAAATCCACAACTGATTCCCTGGTCATATTTCTTAATGTCGAGAAAGAAGATGAAGACCAGAGGATAGAGTTGTTAAAAAGGCTGTAAATAACATCAGCTGGCTGGCAAAAAAACCGACAGAAACAAAGTCATCCTGCATTCTTTTGGGCACCTCTCTGAGAGCAAGTCAGTATCGAATTTGCTGCAGATGAAATTAAAACAATCATGGAAAAACTAAATTCAAAGGGATTTGAAACTTCGATGACGCCATTCGGATATCTATTCGAATTTAAAATCCACGTGAAAGGGGAATAGCTGGCAAAGGTCTGGAAATCAATATGATCCAAAATGGATAAAAATATTATGAGTCCTGCAATAAGATCTCGAGCTTCTGAATCCTATCCAACTGCTTGAACAGATAATGATTATACTCTAGGTCTGAGTCTATCTTTACTCTGACCTCTTCCCTCGAAGGATGCATGATCCAGTTTCTGAATTTATCCAGACCCCCGAATTGTTCAACATCTCTTATTGACAAACCGTATTTTTGCTTAAAAAAATCATAATTTTTCAGGGCTACAAGATAATCGTAAAAGCTGCACTCTTCAAAAACAGAGAGTTCGTACACCTTATTTTGTGATCTGCATTTGGGTTTTGCGAGTTCTATAAATTCGGCTTCAGACATCCTTTCCTTAAAAAATGCTTTCATCCGGTTCTCCAGCCTGTAAAGCAGTAAATAGAAGAACATCCTCACAGCTCCCTTCCTTAAGTCTGCAACAGTAACTATTCCTACAATCTCGTCATGAGTTACAAAGAAAAATGAGTTTCGATCCAGCATTTTAATTAAAGACATTATATCCAGGTTTTTTGAAACCACCTTGTTCGGCAATATATAATGTTCTCTGGAACCCTCACTATCATAATATCTAATGATTGATCCGTCTTCATTTTTAATAGGAAATATAGTTATTTCTTTATGAAGTTTTGAATCTTGAGGATGGAAATAAAACTCTTCTTTCGGGGTCATTATTTGTTCCACAGTTAAGCTCCTGTGAATTTGTTCAAAAATTTCGTCGTTCACTTAAACCACCCAGTATTATTGATATCAGCTATGGTGTAGTGCGTCTGATAATCTTGATCATTGATATTATAACGTTATCGTAACACTTGATTTTTATTCGGATATATGTTTCATCCTGAAATAATTTCGCCTCAAAACCCAGAAGTTATCTCTTAAATTTTAGTAAATATGAAAATCTACTGTTTTGTTAAATTTATAGTGCACTCATGATTAACTTCACATCTTAGTACAATTCAAATTTATCATCTTAAAAACAAAATTATGGAAAATATTCGATCCAGATTTTATAGCCGCAGAAAACACGGAAGCAACTTTGCCAATAATCAGTATTCTTGAGCAAAATGAAACAGAGCGGAAAGGATATCTTGCTATTGCGATTACATCGTAGCTCTCAGAAAATATACGATTTCCCGTGGGCCTGAAGCAAAACTCGGGAACCGGATTTATAAAGTAAGAATAATCTCTGTGCAGACTAAAATCAATATCTTATGGACACGAATCGATCTTATCAGTCTGTTTTTTTACCATTTTGTATGCGTCTATTACTGCAAATATCCAGATAGTGGGAAATGTGAGTAATCCTATAATGAGAGCCATCAAACATAAGCTAATCCCAGTCCTACAAGTAATGCAAGTCCTCTAAGTAAATCACCTGCATAGACCTGGCCGAGTCCCGAAATTATAAGAAATAATAACGCGGCAAGTAAAGCATTTTTTCTTTTGCTTCTGGTTTTTTCTATGCTGCATTCAGGGTGTATTTCTGCCTCCGGATGAATCTTCAAATCTGTATCGTATTTTTTGTTATATGCTTCTTCCATAGTATTTACTCCACGGTTAATCTACTAAATAATAATATCTGTTTGATCGGAGCTTTGAGAATAGAGCTATTGGCATTTATGAAACTACTCAGGATCATTAACAGCATTTTACGCCAAAAAAAACTGATTCAGGGGATAGAAATATAATTTCTTTTTGGAATGAGTCTATCCCAAAAGCCATTTTTTACTCCCATATTGGGAGGTGCCCATAACTATTTTCCTAATCAGTAGTTCGATTGTTCCTTTCAAAACAAGATTCAAAGAAGTAGTTTTTGAGTTTTGGGATCAGCTCGAATAAGTTATATCTTAAATTATAAGATAAAAAATGTCTCCAATGTATTTGAACAGAGAAGAATAGGTAAATTTTGCCGTAAAATGTGGGTTTAAATATTTAAAAGTGTTATTGGAATTTACCAAACTAAAGATGATCTTAAAATAGATAAAGATGTGAAATCGCAGGTATAAGCATGAACTTAAAAGGATTGAAGTATGGTAAATCAGCTAATCTTTTTGTTTTGAATGCAATAGAATCTTTATCCTTCAGATGTTGTTGATTTAACTCGTCTCTACCTCCCTCCTTTTTTCTTTTTGTATGACTGTACTAATCTACCCAACCAATTACTCTTCCATAAATCTCAAGACAGAATTAAGCACAAAATATTTTTTGACCGTTAGTAGCTCTAAAAACTTGAATGCTGGCTATTATCGCTCAATATCCTGTAATGTAAATTAATTTTGATAATAAAATGTAAAGGAGTAGTTCAAATGGCAAAGAGTGTCTATAAAAGTATTTACAAAAGCACAGTTCCTACTAGAGAGGATCGCTTGAACACTACAATCACATATGGCGGAACCGCCAGTGAACTTGTGAATTTAACAACAAGGAAGTGTTTGAAGTCAAAAGACCGGGCGTTCTCCCAGACTACTTTCTGTCAGGAGTGGCTTGCAATATTCACGCTTGCAACCATAAAAGATGCAGTTTTAATTATTCATGCGCCTGTAGGATGTACCAGCTCACTGCCTTATATTAATATATTCAGCCGCTTTGGACAAATTCTGAGGGGAGAGATACCATTAAATGTTAAATGGATTTCTACAAATCTTACTCATGTAGAGGCCATTCATGGAGGAGAGGACAAACTTAAGGAAGCAATCTTAGAGGCAGATAAAAGACACAATCCGAATGTTATTTTTGTATTTTCCTCATGTGTTGCAGGGATTCTCGGGGAGGACATTGACTCTATAACAAAACGAGTTCAGGGAGAGGTATCTGCAACAGTAATCCCCGTATACTGTGATGGGTTTAAATCAAAGGTATGGGCATCCGGATACGATGGGTCATTCCAGGGAGTTTTGAATCATCTTGTTAAGAAGCCTAAAAAGAGAAGGAATGATTTAGTCAATGTGATAAATCCACTTACAGTAGGAAGACTTGATGAAGTTGAAATCGAACGACTTCTGGCTAAATTAAAACTTAAAGCAAACTTCATCCCAAACTTCACTACTACGGAAGCTATTGGAAAGTCGTCAGAAGCAGCTCTCACTACAAGTATGTGCCCAACGTTCAGCGAGTACTTTGCAAAATCATTAGAAGAACGCTTCCAAGTGCCTTATACTCAAAAAGTAATGCCAGTCGGCCTTGATAATACAGATCTGTGGCTTAGAGAGATTGGGAAATTACTTGGAAAAGAAGATGAGGTAGAAACGGTCATAAAAGCGGAAAGAGAAAGAGTAGAGCCAAAGATAGAAGAACTTAAAGAAAAGCTTGCGGGAAAAAGAGCATTCGTAAGTGCAGGACAATCAAGGGCAGTGGGAATTCCAAACCTTCTTGCAGATCTGGGGATGGATATTGTAGGAGTCACTGCATATCATTATGACGAAGTAATCTTCGAAAGCTTTGCAAATTTAGAGAAGAGATGTGGAAACTTCTGTACCAATATTGCTAATGTACAGCCGTTTGAGCAGACAAATATACTAAATAAAGAACAGCCTGTATTTCTATTTCGGTCACGTGGGGGAGTCAATCTGGGCTGCAAAGCAGGGATTCCCTACAGCTATGATTTACAATTTATCAGTTATCTATGCTGGCTATAATGGCGTAATATCGTTTGGAAGTAGAATTCTTAACTTGCTCAACAATCCTTCATTTAGTAAAAATCTTGCCGAACATTCAAAGCCGATTTATCGTGAAAGCTGGTTAAATGAAAATCCTTTTAAATATCATAAAGGGGAGAACTAAAATGAGCAACATTATTGAAGCACCACGTTTTTCACGTGCTCTTGGAGGAGCTTTAAGCACTATTACAGCTATAGAAGGCCTTGTTCCGATTATTCATGCCGGACCAGGATGCGGTGTTCAGTTATTTTACGGACAGAGCTTTGCCGGAGGTTTTAGAGGATCCGGGTGGATCGGGGGAGTGGGCGTCCCAAGTACAAACACCTATGAAAAAGAAGTTGTGTTTGGAGGAGAAAAACGGCTAAAAGAGCAAATTGAGAAAACAATTGAGCTTATAGAAGGAAACAGATATGTTGTACTTACTGGCTGTACTTCTGAACTTATCGGAGATGACGTGAACTCAGTATTACGTGAATTTAAAGATAAGTCGGTCATCTACGCTCAAACTGCAGGTTTCAAGGGTTCTAGCTATGTAGGTTATGAAATCCTGTTGGACGCATTCATAGATCAGCTAGTTGAAGAAAAGCCCAGAAAAGAAAGGCTTGTCAATATATTTGGAATAGTGCCTTCTCAGGATGTGTTCTGGGAAGGAAACCTTGTCGAGATAGAGCGGATACTAAATAGTATTGGTCTGGAAGTAAACACGCTCTTTAATGGAAAGAAAATCGAAGATTTGTCGTCTGCTGCTCTAAATATTGTATTATCACCCTGGGTAGGTATCAAAGCAGCTGAAAAACTTAAAGATCGATTTGGGACTCCTTACATTATTAATCCGCTTCCTATAGGAGTTATTGAGACAAATTCGTTCTTGAAAAATGTCGGTGCTGCATTAAAAATAGATGTTAGTGATTTCACGGCAAAGGAAGAGGAGAAAACCTACAAATCTATTGATAAAGTTGCGGATTTTATTGTGGATTTTGATGTACAGCTTCGATTTGCAACCATTACGGACTCAAATTATGCAATAGCTCTCAATAAGTTTCTTGTAAATGAGTTAGGATGGATTCCTTCACTTGCCATTATAACGGATGATGTGCCGGAAGATTATAAAGATTCCATTAAAAAAGAATTTAGTTTTAAGAATAATCTGTCCCCGGAAGTCATTTTTGAATCAGATTCCGGAAAAATATGGGACGCTGTGGAAAAAGAAGCTCCGAATTTCATTTTTGGCAGTTCGCTTGATAAGGATCTTGCAACAAAGCTTGGAGCAACAAAATTAAGTGTATCTTTTCCATTTACGGATAAAGTCGTAATTGATAGAGGTTATGCAGGATATAGGGGTGCAATAAGCCTTATAGAAGATGCTTTAAGTGAATTTGTAGCTCCACTTTGAAGGTATATTAATAAAAATCAACACAAACTCTATCATTCTTTTCCTTTTTAGATCCTCTTCATCTTGAGTTTTTAATAGAGAGAGTAGAGGATGAATGGGCTAGATCCTCTGCCCCATTTCTCATTCTTGTCCCTCAATATGGCTACCGTCACACAAAGGCTTATTCTTCGATTTTCCGCACCTGCAAAGAGTTACACGGTTCCGAATTTCGTACAGTTTGCCATCTGCGGATTCTATCGGGATACCGCCACGTACCCAGAGAGGACCTTGTTCGTAGCGCGGAGGAGACTCAACAACAATTGACTTCTCAAATTCAGGCTCAATCGCCTTTCCGGTAGCATTGTCGATGATCACCAGTCTCCCGGAAGGGCAGTTGCAAGTTTCCTCAATAGTTATTTCCCTTGCCTCGGGATTATTGGATTGTCTAACAAGATTCCATGTTCCCCCTTCGCGTACACAGAATTCAGTGTGGAAACAGAGGTGCTTATTAGGTCAGAGTTAGCACAGGGTCAGGGATAACATTCGCACCTTCACTAAAGGGTTCATAGTCGTCCGTCTCGGTTTCGTCAAAGTGAACTTTTTCAAGGTCAAGTTTTTCTTTGATATTGTTCATGAGATCAATAAGCTCTACAAAATCACGATAGTCTGTACTTATATACTCTTTCAGTAAAACAAGAACCAGAAGCTGATGTTGAGTATAAACACATTTTGAATATTTACAGGAGTAAAGGTTCAGTCTGGAAGACTGACCGTTTTAAGACTGAGATCTATAAAATTAATATACTTATTGGGTTTCAATATATGATGCTCCTTCGTTTTTTGTGAGGACAAAAAATAAGGAGCAGTTTTACAACTTTATTACTAAGGGAGTGCAGAGGGTCACGAATACCCCGTCCTTTAGGTCGGGGATGAAGTGAACCCTCGCCTCTTCTTTTTTTCACTCTTATTATCTAAACCCTTACTTTTTTTGTAAAACAAGGTTTTTTTTGGCACCATAACCAGAGATGGTGCCAGCCACCTTTGGCTAGGATGTGATATAGTTGGAATTACGCAGTTTTAGCCATGGCTATGGTCAGATTACTTACCACATCGTATTGGTGCCTAACTATCGATACAGTAGATACAGTATATTCTATAATAAGAGAATTAAAAAGGATTGCGAGTTGATTCTCAGTAACATTTGCGCTAAAAATGGCTACAAAATATATGCAATGGAAGTAGTAGACAATCACGTTCATTTGTTTTTAGAATTTCACCCAAATAATTCCCTTTCAGAGGTAATTCAGTATTTAAAAGGAGGTAACTCTTACAGACTATTCAAGCTTCATCCAGAACTTAAAAAACGATATTGGGGTGGAAGTCTATGGTCAAATGGAAAGTTCTATCGATCCGTTGGAAACGTAACTGCTGATACAATTAAGCATTACATTAAAGAATCGCAAGGAAAACCGAGTGAAGAGTCTCGATTACATAGGTTCATGAAATCCGAGCAAAAAAGACTTGATGATTTCTAAATATCAGAAAAACCGGGCGGGCGGCCCGAAGCATACTCCATCTTTAGGGTGGGGTGACCTCCCGCGATTTGATTTTTAAGCAGCAAAGTTTACTGTACTCGAATGTACCTCAATTATGTAAGTCTAAATACGAAAATACTTCAATAGTGTTAATTCGGCTCAATAGTTTTTTCATGTGCAGCGACTACATCCTCGAGCTTCATGGTGATCTTGTCATCCGAAACCGTATAAGAAATGCTCTCTTTTGGAAATGCTACACAGCTTCCCTCGATACCCTTGTTTGTTACTGCATCAAAAACAGTGCCGCAAGAATCGCACACAAGAGTATCGTTTTTTAGGGAAAATCCTATAGAATTACACGGAAGGCACACATTGGATCTGACAAATAACTTATTATCAAACTGGTATGCCATAATTGAAAGATTGCTGCGCAGTTATCCATGCTTTCTGCTATCGGCACTATTGTTGCTGCCATGCAATGTAGCCGGATGCTGACAATTACAATTTATACCGTATGTATCGTGCTTTCGACTGCAATAATCATGCTGCTGCCAAAGGTATACTACAGGATCCTGATCAAAACTGATCAAAAGGTACAGAGCCCAGCCAGTTACAGATATAATGGACTGGCTTCAGGCATTCGTTAATATCTTGGCTGAAAGGGTAGATGTACTACGAATCCGCAGTCTCTAAAGCCTTTGCTTCGGGAAAATTTATTTTTCTATCTCTGGGCATGCTTGAATTAATGGATGACAAGAAATTGAGAGCTGTACTCGCTCATGAAGTCTGACACATTCGCCACAATAACAAAACTCCTTTGTTAAGACAACTGTCACTTATGACTTTTACAAAAACCGTTCAGAAGGTGAACTCGAACTTCTTGCTGACGCTTTTGCAGGCAAAATTGCTGGCGAAGCAGCAGTAGAATCTGCAAGGGGAAAGCTACAATAAAAATCCCTTCACTTCGAGTTTTAATATTCTTTTTCTTCTATTAATCGGAATTGATCATAACCTTTTT
>Ga0208693_1001610_pt1 | contig 15948 bp, 12 predicted proteins | sample AD_UKC071_MetaG_FD_184438 | JGI IMG/M metagenome (GOLD analysis project Ga0208693, IMG submission 184438) | Active sludge microbial communities of municipal wastewater-treating anaerobic digesters from USA - AD_UKC071_MetaG (SPAdes) (version 2) | ecosystem: Engineered > Bioreactor > Anaerobic >... | reverse complement strand
GAGCACCACCCAGACGATGACGCTGCTGATCTCGTCCATCGCCGTCATCGCACTGCTGGTGGGCGGCATCGGGGTGATGAACATCATGCTGGTGTCCGTCACCGAGCGCACCGGCGAGATCGGCGTGCGTATGGCCGTGGGTGCGCGGCAGAGCGACATCCAGCAGCAGTTCCTCATCGAGGCGGTGCTGGTCTGCCTGATTGGCGGTGTGCTGGGCATCCTGGCCGCGCTGGGCTTCGGCGCCGTGTTCGCGCGCTTCAGCAAGGACTTCACCCTGGTCTTCTCCGCCAACGCCATGCTGGCCGCGTTCGCCTGCTCCACGCTGATCGGTGTGGTGTTCGGCTTCCTGCCTGCCCGCAGCGCCGCGCGGCTCGACCCCGTGGAAGCACTCGCAAGACATTGATATGAAGAAAACTGCCTCCCTGCTGGCCCTGGCCACTGCCCTTGCGCTGGGCGGCTGCGCCAGCCTGCACACCCCCTACACTGCGCCCGCCACCAGCGCCCCGGCGCAGTGGGCCCATGCTGGCACCACCGCACAGCCCGCCGCGGACAGCACCGTCCCCTGGTGGCACGGCTTCAACGACCCACAGCTCAACACCCTCATCAGCACTGCGCTGGAGCGCAACAACGACCTGGCCGCCGCTGCCTGGCGCGTACGGCAGGCGCAGCTACTGGCCGACATGGCCGCCAACGACCTGCTGCCCACCCCATCGGCCAGCCTGAGCAGCGGCGCATCCCGCCCACTGGACGGCGGCAACCGCAGCACCAGCCGCAGCAGCGGTGCCAGCCTGGACCTGCGCTACGAAATGGACCTGTGGGGCCGCCTGGCCCAGACCCGCAACGCCCAGCAGTGGGAAGCCGAAGCCACCCAGCAAGACCGCCAGGCCACTGCACTGGCGCTGGCCGGCACCACGGCCAGCCTGTACTGGCAGATCGCCTACCTCAACGAACGTCTGGCCCATGCCGACCAGAGCCTGGCCTACACCCAGCGCACGCTGGCCCTGGTGCAGGCGCAGTACCGTGCCGGCTCGGTGTCGGCGCTGGAGGTGCGCGAGGCCGAGGCGTCGCTGGCCAGCCAGACCGCCAGCCGCACCCAGCTCGTGCAGCAATGGGTGCAAGCGCGCAACGCCCTGGCCATCCTGTTCGATGCCGCCCCTGGCGATGCCGTGCTGGCCAGCGTGCTGCCGCAGGAGCCGCAGCGCCTGCCCACCACCGCCCTGCCCACGGTGGCCGCCGGCCTGCCCGCTGAACTGCTGGCCCGCCGCCCCGACCTGCACGCCGCCGAACTGCGCCTGCGCGAAACCCTGGCCACGGGGGATGCATCGCGCGCCAGCTACTACCCTGCGCTGACCCTCACCGGCGCGGTGGGCACCTCCAGCACCGAGTTGCTGAACCTGCTGAAGAACCCGGTGGCCACGCTGGGCGCAGGCCTCACCCTGCCCTTCCTGCGCTTCCACGAGATGAAGCTCAACACGGAGCGGGTGAAGGCCCAGTACGCCGAGGCCGCCATCCGCTACCGCCAGACCCTGTACACCGCCATGTCGGAGGTGGAGAACGCCCTGTCGGCCCGCACGCAATATGCGCTGCAAGGCGAATCGCTGGCAGCCCAGCTGCAGGCCAGCACCGCCGCCGAACAGCTCTACCAGACCCGCTACCGCCTGGGTGCCGCCACCCTGCAGGTGTGGCTGGACGCGCAGGAAAAACGCCGCAGCGCCGAGCTGGCTGTGTCCGCCAACCGACTGGACCAGCTCAACGCCCAGGTCACGCTGTACAAGGCGCTCGGAGGCGATGCGGCGGCCGATGCGCAGGCCGGGCAGACACTGGTCCGAGTGCCCTGAAACGGCCATTTTTCAAGAAAAACAAGCCTCTCACGGCCGATCCACCAGGGCATATAGCTATTTAATTAATAGCAAAACACCTGCGTATATCCAAGCGCGAAAACCTTCGTTCACGCCTGGCGCCCTGCTTCCTACCATGCAGCTTTTCCGGGCCGGTGCGCCCGCAGGAGTCAGACATGGGTGCAAGAGATTGGAGCGGCATGCCGCTGAGCGACGCCGACGGCGCACAGCGCCACCAGGTGGACGTGCTGGTGCTGGGCGGTGGCCCGGCTGGGGCCTGGGCTGCCATCAGCGCACGGGCGCGGGGCGCCACGGTGCTGCTGGCCGACAAGGGCTACTGCGGCACCTCGGGCGCCACGGCGCCGTCGGGCACGGGCGTGTGGTACGTCCCACCCGACTCCACCGCGCGTGAAGAAGCCAAGGCCGCCCGCTACACCATGGGCGGCCAGCTGGCCGAACACGCCTGGATGGACCGCGTGCTGGCCCAGACCTGGGACAACGTGCACCAGCTCGCCGAATGGGGCTACCCCTTCCCCACCGACAGCGAAGGCCTGCAACGCCGCACCTCGCTGCAGGGGCCGGAATACATGCGCCTGATGCGCAAGCAGGTCAAAGAGGCGGGCGCCCGCATCCTCGACCACAGCCCCGCGCTGGAGCTGCTGGTGAACGACGCCGGCATCGTCTGCGGCGCCACCGGCGTGAACCGCCAGACCGGCCAGACCTGGGTGGTGCGCGCGGGTGCCGTGGTCATCGCCACCGGCGGCTGCGCCTTTCTGAGCCGCGCATTGGGCTGCAACGTGCTCACCGGCGATGGCCTGCTGATGGCCGCCGAGGCGGGGGCCGAGCTGTCGGGCATGGAGTTTTCCAACGCCTATGGGCTGGGGCCGGCATTCTCGTCGGTGACCAAGTCGCTGTTCTACAACTGGGCCACCTTCTTTGATGCCAGCGGCACACCCATCGAGGGTGCTGGCTCGTCGCGCGGACGCAGCATCATCGCCAAGACGCTGCAGTCCCAGCCCGTGTTCGCCTGCCTGGACAAGGCCGACACGCAGATCCAGCAGTGGATGCGCCACGCGCAGCCCAACTTTTTCCTGAGCTTCGACCGTCGGGGCATCGACCCTTTCACCCAGCACTTCCCGGTGGCCCTGCGGCTGGAGGGCACGGTGCGCGGCACCGGCGGCCTGCGTATCACCAGCAGCGAATGCGCCACCAGCGTGCCCGGCCTGTATGCGGCGGGCGACGCTGCCACACGCGAGCTGATCTGCGGCGGCTTCACCGGCGGCGGCAGCCACAACGCGGCCTGGGCGCTGTCGTCCGGCTTCTGGGCCGGCGCGGGCGCGGCTGAATTTGGCAAACAGGCAGGCAACACGCAAACCCGCCACATCCTGCGCGCCGGCAGCCATTTGCACAGCAGCGGCCACGCCGCCTGGGATGCCGAAGAGGTCATCCGCGCCGTGCAAGCCGAGGTGTTCCCCTATGAGCGCAACTGGAACCGCCGCAGCGAGCTGCTGGAAGATTCGCTCGGCCGTCTCGACGCACTGTGGGCCCGCCTGCGCGCGGGCGCCGCGCCTGCCGACACCCAGGCCGCCGTGCGCGCACGCGAGGCGCTGGCGCTGCTGGCCACCTCGCGCTGGATGTACCGCAGCGCGCTGGCCCGCACCGAGACCCGCGGCATGGCCCGCCGCACCGAACACCCGGGCCTCGACCCCACCCAGCACCACCGGCTGGTGAGTGGCGGGCTCGACGAGGTGTGGACCCGCACCGAGGCTGTGACCCCGCCACCCACCACCGCCGCCACCCTGGAAAGACAAACCGCATGATCGAGATCGTCAGCCCCGAGCGCTGCACCGCCTGCAACATCTGCGTGCACGCCTGCCCCACCAACGTCTTCGAGGCCGTCAAGGGCGCACCGCCCCGCATCGCCCGCCAGGACGACTGCCAGACCTGCTTCATGTGCGAGCTGTACTGCCCCGAAGATGCCCTGTATGTGGCGCCTGAAGCCGACCGCGCCGCCCAGGTGCACGAACACGACGCGCAGGTGCAGCAGCTGCTGGGCAGCTACCGCAGCGCCATCGGCTGGGGCAAGAACCGGCAAAGCACGGCTGCCCTGGACCACAGTTTTGAATTACTTGCACGAGCCCACTGATGCGCCCACTTTTCCCGCCCCCCATCACCTCGACCTCCCGCCGCCGCGTCTTGGCCACCGGCCTGGCTGCTGCCGGCAGCGTGGTGCTTCCAGGCCTGTCTGCTGCCCAGACCGCTGCGCCGGGCACCACCCTGCGCCTGGGCTTCATCGGCCCGGGCAAGAAACCCGCGTCGGCCACCGGCTGGGCGCTGGCCCAGGGCCATCTGGCCAAGGAACTGGCGCCGCTGGGTTACAGCGGGGTGAGCACCCATGTGTTCCCCAACGGCCCCGACCTGAATGAAGCCTTCCTGTCCGGCGCCATCGACGTAGGCATCTACGGCGACACCCCCGCCGTGGTAGCCCGCGCGAAGGGGCTGGACGGCAAGCTCATCGGCTTCGACAACGTGGGCATGAACGTCTGGCTGCTGACCCCACGCGGCGGCGTCTCCAATGTGAAGGAGCTGGAAGGCAAGGTGGTGGCCGTGGCGCTGGGTTCGTACATGCACCGCTACGTCATCGGACTGCTGAAAGAAGCTGGCATCCAGAAGACCACCAAGGTCGTCTACATGCTGCCGCGTGACGGCGACGCGGCGCTGGAGCGCGGCTCGGTGGCCGCCTTCGCCGCGCCCATCAACACCGGCCCGCTGCTGGTGTCCAAGGGCTTCCCGCTGATCGACGAGGCCGCGCAGCACCCGCACCTGCTGGGCTCATCGGTCATCGTGGCGTCGAACAAAGCGCTGCAGCAGAGCCCCGGCCTCGGTGCCGCCTGGCAACGCGCCCGCCGCGCCGCGCTGCAGGACATCCGCAAGGACCCCGAACGCTACTACGCGTTCCACGCCGACGTGTCGGGCTTCCCGGTCGGGGCGGTGAAGGCGTCCTACCCGCTGTCGCAGTTCCCCGAAGAGGCCTACCCCAGCGCCTGGATCCAGTCGCTGGAAGATGTGAAGACCTTCCTGCGCGCCGAGAACCTGATCCGCCAGGATTTTGCGGTCAGCGACTGGAAGGTGGCGGGGCTGTAGCTGGCCTGTCTGTCTATCCCTGCAATCAAATTGCTTTTGGTACGAGCATCACGCGCGCCACAACGCCTCAACTTCTCTACGTAAGTTCTCTGCCCACTCCCGTCGTTCCCGTCCCCCGCTGCGCTGCGGCTCACCAAAACGCACGACGGCGGTGATGGGCGGTGCCGCCAGCGTGCGCCACACCGAGCCCAGCAGGGTCTCATCGCCCACGAAACTGGGGGCGAAGCTGGTCTGGCCGGTGGCGGTATCGATGAAGCGCAGGGCCATGGGCTGGGCGGGCTGGTTCGTCACCAGGGCGGCTTGCAGCAGGTTGGCGTGGAAGGGCAGCATGGTGCGGCCGTCGCCGGTGGTGCCTTCGGGGAAGACGGCGACGATGTCGCCATTGCGCAGGGCCTCGGCCATCTGGTGCACCACACGCAGGGCGTCGCGGCGGGATTCGCGTTCGATGTAGAGGGTGCCGGCACCGTTAGCCATGGCGCCCACCACGGGCCAGTGGCGGATGCCGGCCTTGGCGACGAAGCGGCAATGGCGCGCGGCATGCACCGCGGGGATATCGAGCCAGGAGATGTGGTTGGACACCAGCAGCATAGGGCCGGCGGCGGGTGGGGTGCCTTCCACCCGCACGGTGATGCCCATGCAACGCAGCAGTGTGGCGGACCAGCGCTGCACTGTCTGCGCCATCTCGGCCTCGCTCAGGCTGCCAGCGTGGCGCCACACCAGCCACCAGCCGTGCAGCAGGTGCAGCAGCACCCGCAGCACGCGGCCACAGGCCCGGGCCCAGCGCAGCAGGAACATGGTGAAGGCCTTGCGAGTGGGTTCAGCCGAAGGCGACCTGCCCGCCCACGAGGGTGTGGCGCACCTGGCCCGGCAGCTCGTAGCCGCTGAAGGGGGTGTGCTTGCCCTGGCTGCGCAGGGTGTCGGCCTGCACCGTCCAGCGGGCCTGCGGGTCGAACACGCAGAGGTCGGCCACGCCGCCTTCCACCAGCCGGCCGATGCTGGCCTGCAGGGTGCCCAGGGCGCTGCCCAGCACCTGCGCGGGGGCGCTGGTGACGACGGCCAGGGCACGCGGCAAGGCCTTGGCCGCGTCGCCGCTGTCTTCGGCCCATTTCAAGGCCAGGCTGAGCAGCAGTTCCAGGCCGGTGGCGCCGGGCTCGGCTTCGGCAAAAGGCAGGGTCTTGGCGTCTTCGTCCACGGGGGTGTGGTCGGACACCAGGGCGTCGATGGTGCCGTCGGCCAGCGCAGCGCGCAGGGCGTCGCGGTCGCGCTGCTGACGCAGCGGGGGGTTGAGTCGGGCGCGGCTGTCGAAGTAGCCGATGTCCACGTCGGTGAGGTGCAGCGAGTTGATGCTGACGTCGCAGCTCACGGGCAGGCCTGCGGCCTTGGCCTGGCGCACCAGCTCCACGCCGGCAGCGCTGCTGATGCGGCACAGATGCACCCGGGCGCCAGTGGTTTTCATCAGTTCGAAGATGGTGTGCATCGCAATCGTCTCGGCCGCTACGGGCACGCCCGAGAGGCCCAGCCGGGTGGCCAGCGGCCCGCTGGCGGCCACGCCTTTGCCCAGGTGGATGTCCTGCGGGCGCAGCCACACGGTGAAGCCGTAGGTGGCGGCGTACTGCAGGGCGCGTTGCAGCACCTGGGTGCTGGCCAGCGGCACTTCGGCCTGGGTGAAGCCCACGCAGCCGGACTCGGTGAGTTCGGCCATCTCGGTCAGCACCTCGCCCGCCAGGCCACGGGTGAGTGCGCCCAGCGGGAACAGGCGGGCGCCACGCAGCTTCTCGGCGCGGAACTTGAGCATTTCCACCAGGCCGGGTTCGTCGAGCACGGGGTCGGTGTCGGGCAGGCAGACCACGCTGGTGACGCCCCCGGCCACGGCGGCATCCATCTCGGATTCGAGCATGCCCTCGTGTTCGTATCCGGGCTCACGCAGGCGCACGGCCAGGTCCACCAGGCCGGGCATGACGATGCAGCCGCTGGCATCGATGCGCCGGTCCGGCGTGAACTCGGGCGCCACGCGCCCCAGGCTGATGATGCGGCCCGAGGCCACGGCGACGTCGCCCACCTGGTCAAGCCCGCTGGCCGGGTCGATCAGGCGGCCGTTCTGGATCAGAATCTTCATAATTTCAAGCCAAATAGGCCGCACACGGAGGGAAAACCTCGGCGCGCAGCTATCAATAAAATAGCATCAGTTCCCCGCCACTATCGACATCACCGCCATACGCACCGCGATGCCGAATGTGACCTGCGGCAGGATCACGCTTTGTTTGCCGTCCACCACCGCCGAGTCAATCTCCACGCCACGGTTGATGGGGCCGGGGTGCATCACGATCGCGTCCGGCTTGGCCAGTTGCAGCTTTTCGGGCGTGAGGCCGAAGTTCTTGAAGTATTCCTGGCTGCTGGGCAGCAGCGCGCCGCTCATGCGTTCGTTCTGCAGGCGCAGCATGATGATGACGTCGGCGCCCCGGATACCTTCTTCCAGCGTGTGGCAGACCCGCACGCCCATCTGGGCCATGTCGCCAGGCACCAGGGTGCGCGGGCCCACCACCCGCACCTCGGCGCAGCCCAGGGTGGTGAGGCCGTGGATGTCGGAGCGCGCCACGCGCGAGTGCAGCACGTCGCCCACGATAGCCACGGTGAGGTTGCTGAAGTCCTTCTTGTAGTGGCGGATGGTGTACATGTCCAGCAGCCCCTGGGTGGGGTGGGCATGGCGGCCGTCACCGGCGTTGACCACGTGGACATGCGGCGCCACGTGCTGGGCGATCAGGTAGGGCGCGCCACTTTCGCTGTGGCGCACCACGAACAGGTCGGCCGCCATCGCAGACAGGTTGGCGATGGTGTCGAGCAGCGACTCACCCTTGCTGGCCGAGCTGCGCGCGATGTCGAGGTTGATGACGTCGGCGCTCAAGCGCTTGGCCGCGATCTCGAAGGTGGTGCGGGTGCGGGTGCTGTTCTCGAAGAACAGGTTGAACACGCTCTTGCCGCGCAGCAGGGGCACCTTCTTCACCTCGCGATCGCTCACGCTGACGAAGTTGGCGGCGGTATCGAGGATGTGGGTGACGATGTCCCTGGGCAGTCCCTCGATGGACAGCAGGTGGATCAGTTCGCCGTTCTTGTTGAGCTGGGGGTTTTGGCGGGCGAGCATCAGTCAGGACCTCCGACGGGCCGCCATCAAGCTGGCGTAGCGGGCCTGCACCCCCTCGGGGGGCAGCGAATACACGAAGTGATGAGCGTGGGGGTTCACAGTTTTTCCTCGATGCGGAAGCTGAAGGCGCCAGCGGCGTCCTGCGCCAGCGCCAGCAACTGGCTGGCGGGCAGGCTCACGCGGGCGGCGGCGAAGTCGGCCTGCACCGGCAGCTCGCGGCCGCCCCGGTCCACCAGCACGGCCAGGCGCACGCGGGCGGGGCGGCCGAAGTCGTACAGCTCGTTGAGCACGGCGCGCAGCGTGCGGCCTGTGTAGAGCACGTCGTCCAGCAGCAGCACGTCGGCGCCGTCCACTTCAAAGGGCAAGCTGGTGGCTGCAGCCGAGGCCATGCCGCGCGACGAGAAGTCGTCGCGGTGCAGCGCGGACGAGATGGTGCCGGCCTCGCCGGGCAGCCCCAGGTCTTTCTGCAGGCGCTGCGCCAGCCAGGCGCCGCCGGAAGTGATGCCCACCAAGCGGGTGGAGCCAGTGGCCAGCATACGCACGCCGCGCAGCAGCTCTTGGTAGAGCGCCTCGGCATCCAGGACCAGTGCGGTAAGAGAACTCACGGGAGATTCCTCAGGAATTGTTCAAGAATGATGCAGGCGCTGGCGGCGTCGGCGTCTTTGGCGCCGTCGGCCAGGGCCTCGGTGGTGCTGTAGCGCTCGTCCACCTCGAACACCGGCAGCTTGAAGCGGCCGTGCAGCTGGCGGGCGAAGCGGCGGGCGCGGCGGGTGTTTTCGTGCTCGGCGCCGTCGGGGTGGAAGGGCACACCCACCACCAGGGCGTCGGGCTGCCAGTCGCGCAGGGTTTTCTCGATGGGGACGAAGCGGGCATCGCCTTCGGCCTGGATGCTGCCTTGGGGAGTGGCGGTGCGCAGCATGCGGTTGCCCGTGGCGACACCGGTGCGCTTCATGCCAAAGTCAAATGCGACGAAGGTCTGGAGCCCGGGAGGAACATCCACACCAGCCACTGCGCTCATGCGTGCCCCGCGTCGGGTGAGAGCATCCACGCCTGCAGGCCCAGCAGGCCCAGAGCGCGGTCCCAGCGCTGGCCAATCGGGGTGTCGAAGATGACGGAAGCATCGGCACCCACGGTAAGCCAGGTGTTTTCGGCAATTTCGGATTCCAGCTGCCCCTCGCCCCAGGAGGCGTAGCCCAGCGTGACCAGCACCCGGCGCGGGCCAGCACCAGTGGACAGGGCTTCGAGCACGTCCTTGGAGGTGGTCATTTCCAGCCCACCGGGAATGCTGAGGGTGGAGGAATATCCCGAGTCCTCGGGTTTTTCGCTGTCGGCCTGCATCGCGTCGTGCAGCACAAAGCCGCGCTCGGTCTGCACCGGGCCGCCCTGGAAGACGGGTGTATCGGTCAGGTCAAGGCGGCGCAGGTCCAGGTCCACTTTCTGCAGCAGGTTTTGCAGGTTGATATCGCTGGGCTTGTTGATCACCAGGCCCAGTGCGCCCCGCTCGCTGTGCTCGCAGAGGTACACGACACTTTTGGCAAATGTGTCGTCCTCCAGTCCGGGCATGGCAATCAGGAAATGATGCGTCAGGTTGATGGAGGCAGAATCGGCGGACATCCTTTGATTTTACGGGCAGCTTGGCACTCCCCCAGGCTTCGCGCACTGCGTGTCGCTTCTCCCACCCCCTCGCCGGGGGCAACACCAGCGGCCTGGCATAGCCAGTTCCGCGGTGTTTCTGGAGTGGGGCGGGCACATATCCAAGATGGTTGATGCATGAAAACAAACTTTGAAACGGGTCTGGTCTGGTTCCGCCGCGACCTGCGGGCACACGACCATGCGGCGCTCTACCACGCGCTGCGCCAGTGCCGACAGGTGTGGTGCGTGTTTGTCTTCGACCAGGAGATTCTGGACACCCTGCCCCGCAGCGACCGGCGGGTGGACTTCATCCACGCCAGCGTGCAGGAGCTGGATGGGCGGCTGCGTGACCTGGCACCTCCCGAGTCGGACGGCCAGGCCGGGCTGATCGTGCTGCACGATGCCGCGCGCACCGCCATCCCGGCGCTGGCCGAGGCACTGGGCGTGCAGGCGGTGTTTGCCAACCATGACGACGAGCCCCAGGCCCTCATGCGGGACGCCGAGGTGCATGCCGCGCTGCAGGCCCGGGGCTGCGCCTGGCACAGCTTCAAGGACCACTGCATCTTCGAGCGGGATGAATTGCTGACCCAGGGCGGCACCCCGTTCAGCGTGTTCACCCCCTACAAGAACGCCTGGCTGCGCAAGGTGGATGCGTTCTACCTCAGCGGATACCCGGTACAGCGCCACGCCCAGGCGCTGGCGGCACGACCCGTGGCCTACCAGCAGGGCATCCCCTCGCTGCAAGCGCTGGGCTTTACCCCCAGCAACCTGGCCAGCCTGAAGATTCCTACTGGGGTCAGCGGCGGTGAAGCCCTGTTTGCCGAGTTCTTCGAGCGGATGGACCGCTACCACGAGGCCCGCGACTTCCCGGCGGTAAAGGGGCCGAGCTACCTGGGGGTGCACCTGCGCTTCGGCACAGTGTCCATCCGGCAACTGGCATCAGTGGCCTACCAGCGCACGCTGCAGGGCGACGCGGGCGCCAGCACCTGGCTGAGTGAACTGATCTGGCGCGATTTTTACTTCCAGATCCTGGCGCACCACCCGCATGTGCTGCGGGGTAGTTTCAAGCCGGCCTACGACGCTATCCAGTGGGAGCACGGGCCTCAAGCCAACGCACTGTTCCAGGCCTGGTGCGAGGGCCGCACCGGCTACCCGCTGGTGGATGCGGCGATGGCACAGATCAACCAGAGCGGCTATATGCACAACCGCCTGCGGATGGTGGTGGCGAGTTTCCTGTGCAAAGACCTGGGACTGGACTGGCGCTGGGGCGAGCGCTACTTTGCTGAAAAGCTCAATGATTTCGACCTGTCCGCCAACAACGGTGGATGGCAGTGGGCCAGTTCCAGCGGCTGTGATGCGCAGCCCTATTTCCGCATCTTCAACCCCATCAGCCAGAGCAAAAAGTTCGATCCTGACGGCCGTTTTATCCGCCGTTATCTGCCCCAGCTGGCCAACCTCCCCACCAAAACCATCCACGCACCATGGACTGCTGCACCTCTTGAGTTGCAGGCTGCAGGGGTGACACTTGGCCAGGACTACCCCCACCCCATCGTGGACCACAACGTGGCACGGCAGCAAACACTGGAGCGCTATGCCGTGGTGACGAAGCCAGCGCCCGCCGATGAAGGCTGAACATTGGCGCCTCTGGCGCTGCGATCCACCCGTCTAAAACGCGTCCGGCTCGCCGCTGGTCAGGCGGATACGCAGTGAAACATCGGTCTTGGAGTCAGCGTAATCAATCGCCTGTTCCCGCGTGATCTGGCCTGATTCGTAGAGTTTGAAGAGCGAATTGTCAAAGGTGCACATACCCTCATCCATACCCTTGTTCATGACCGCCTTGATATCGTCTATCTGCCCCTTGAAGATCAGGTCGGCAATATAGGGTGTGACCAGCATGACCTCCAGCGCCGGGACCAACCGCCCTTCCACGTTGGTAATCAGGCGCTGGCCAATGACGGCGCGCAGGTTCAGCGACAAGTCAAGCAGCACTTGGTGGCGCACCTCCTGGGGGAAGAAATGGATCACCCGCTGAATGGCCTGGTTGGCACTGTTGGCATGCAGGGTGGACACGCACAGATGGCCCGAGTCCGCATACGACATGGCGTGCTGCATGGTCTGGCTGTCACGGATCTCGCCCACCATGATCACGTCGGGCGCCTCGCGCATGGCATGGCGCAGCGCGTCGTCAAAACTCAGGGTGTCAATGCCCACTTCACGCTGGTTCACCAGTGAGCGCCGGTGCGTGTGCACAAATTCAATCGGGTCTTCCACCGTCAGGATATGGCCCTGGGCATGGGCATTGCGGTACCCCAGCATGGATGCCAGCGTGGTCGATTTACCCGAACCTGCCGGGCCACACACCAGCACCAGCCCACGCTTAAGCATGGCCACCTCACCCAACACCGGCGGCAGCCCGAGTGCGGCCAGCTCAGGAATCTCGAAGCGGATGTAACGAACCACCAGCGCCACGGCGCCGCGCTGCCAGAACACGTTCAAGCGAAAGCGACCAATGTCTGGAAGATTCAGCGAAAGGTCACACTCCAGCGTCGTCTCGAACGACTGGACCTGCGCTTCGGACAACGCGGAATAAGCCAGGGCACGTGTGCCATGGGCGTCCAGCGGTGTGCGGGACAAGGCCTTGAAATTGCCCTGCACCTTCACCACCGGAGGCGCACCCACGGTGATGAACAGGTCGGATGCTCCTGCCATCACCATGGTGCGCAGATAGTCCTGCAGTGCACTCGTTGCACCGATTTCAACACCCGCCACAGGGGCGGCTTCCATGTCCGCCATGATCAGATCCTCCTGTTGAGAACTGTAGGCCATGGTGCTGAAATGCCCAGAAACTAGTGCACAGTGGCGGCCGGCATCGCGGGTGCGCTACCGGTATATCCGCGTACCAGGCTGAGCAGCTCTTCTTCCGAGTAGGGCTTGCCCAGGTAGTGGTTCACCCCCAGATCGATCGCATGCTCGCGGTGCTTGGCCGCAATACGCGAGGTGATCATGATGATGGGCAGGCCCGCCAGCGCCGCATCGGCCCGGATGTTGCGCGCCAGGTCGAAGCCGTCCATACGGGGCATTTCGATGTCCGACAGCACCACCGCCGGACGCTCTTCCTGCAGTCGCTCCAGCGCCTGCAGCCCGTCTGCAGCCAGGGCCACCCGATAGCCTTCGCGCTGCAACAGACGCTGCGTAACCCGCCGCACGGTGATGGAATCGTCCACGACCAGTACCAACGGCACCTGCTGCACACCGGGCAGCATCGCTGCCGGTGCCGCTCCCTGGGGAGCGGCCGCCTGCTGCTGCGCCTGGGCCTGTACGGCCTGACGCACCTGATCGCCGTACACCGTGGCCAGCGCCACCGGGTTGTAGATCAGCACCACCGCCCCAGAGGCCAGCACCGACATGCCAGCCAGACCCGGCAGGCGTGACAGCTGCGGCCCGAGGTTCTTCACCACCACTTCCTGGTTGCCCAGCACTTCGTCCACGTGCACGGCCAGCCGCTGCGCTGCACTGCGCAGCACCACCACCGGCCGGGTCTTGGCCGGTGATTCACTGCTGCCGGAGGACGACTGCAACAGGGCGCCCAGCCAGAAGAAGGGCAGCGACTCTTCACCCGCCAGGAACGCACCAGATGCATAGGCGCGGTCAAGGTCGTCGCTCGAGGTGCGCCGCACGATTTCCACCAGGCTGGCTGGCACCCCGATGGACAATCCGCCCACCCTCATCATCACCACCTGCGTCACCGCCGTGGTCAGCGGCAGCACCAGGGTGAAGGCCGTACCCTGCCCCACGCCAGAGCTGGTTTCGATACGGCCGCCCAACGCCTGCACTTCGGCCCGCACCACGTCCATGCCAATGCCACGTCCAGCCAGTTCGGTCACCAGTTCCGCCGTGGTGAACCCGGGGCGGAAGATCAGCGCTGCGGCCTCAGACTCGCTGAGGAACCCGTCGCTCTGCAGCAGTCCGGAGGACACCGCCTTGTCGCGGATGGCGGCCAGGTCCAGGCCACGCCCGTCGTCGCGCACCTGCACTGATACGTCGTTGCCCTCTTGTTGCAGGCTGATGGTGATGCGGCCTGCAGCCGGCTTGCCCAGCGCGGCGCGGTGCTCGGGGGTTTCGATGCCATGCACGATGGCATTGCGCAGCAGGTGCTCGAAGGCGGGTGTCATGCGGTCGAGCACACCGCGGTCCATCTCGATGGAGCCGCCGGTGATGTCCAGCCCCACCTGCTTGCCGCTTTCCTTGGACGACTGGCGCACCACGGCATAAAGGCGCTCGGAAATACTCTCGAACTCCACCATACGGGTACGCAGCAGGTCACGCTGCAGTTCACGCGCCTGGCGGCCCTGGGCAATGAGGTCGTCCTCGGTTCCTTCCAACGTGCGCTGCAGGCTGCGCTGCACGGTGGCCACGTCGTTCACCGACTCGGCCATCATGCGGGTCAGCTCCTGCACCCGGGTAAAGCGGTCGAACTCCAGCGGGTCGAACGCCGCATCGGAATCCTTGGCCAGGGCCAGCCGCGACTGCATCTGCGATTCGGATTGCACCTCGATATCGCGCAGCTGCTGGCGCAGGCGGTCCAGGTTGCCGGTAAGGTCGCCCAGGGCACCGCGCATCTGGTCCAGCCGCACGTCCAGGCGCGAACGGGTGATCATCACCTCGCCGACCTGGTTGACCAAGCGGTCGAGCAGCGCTGCACGCACCCGCACCGACTGGTTGGACGCCAAGCGCAGTGGAGCCAGCGACACCACCGGCGCCACCGCATCCAAGGGCCGCAGTGCAGGCAGCGGCTGCAGCGCTGCTGCCGGGGCCGGTTCCACGGCAGGCGCCTCTGGCACCAGGGTCGCCTGCGCAGCGGTGGGCAAAACTTCCACCGGTGCTTCCTCGGCACCGGCGCTCAAGTTGTCGAAAGTCGTCTGCAGAACGTCAAAGCCACCCAGCAGGGGCTCCAACTGGGCGGCCTGGGCGCCATGGGTGTCAATCTGCTCCACGGCCGACTCCAGCCGGTGCGCCAGTTCCCCCAGCCGCATGGCACCAGCCAGGCGGGAGCTGCCCTTCAGGGTGTGCAGGGCGCGCAGGGCTTCCTGGCGTGCACCCATGTTGTCGGGGTGTGCCACCCACTGGCGCAGGGCACCGCCCAGCACCGGAAGCAGTTCGATCGCTTCTTCCTCGAAGATCGGGAAGAGGTCAGGATCGATCACGTCCACCGCATCGATGTCGTCGTCCACCTGGTTCACCACAGCCGGCGCCACGAAGGCGCTGGCAGCCGCCACGGCCAGCACCGGGGCAGCAGCGGAGAGCGGTGCCGCCACTTCCGGCGGCTGCGGCTGCGGTTGCGCCTGCTCTGCCCGAGCTGGTTCGTCTACGGGTGAAGCCAGGCTGTCGGTGAAGGCTGGAATGGCCGTCGCAGGCTCGTCGGTATCGAGGATGCGTTGCAACGCCTCCCGCAGGTCAGTGGACGGTGCCTTCAGGAAACCGGCGGCGAACTGGTGCAGCAGGCGGCGGATTTCCTCGGCGGCTTCACCAAACACCTGGGCCTGGGCCGTGGTGCCATGGGTGGCCTGCAGTTGCACATGCTGCAGCGCATGCTCCAGCGTACGGGCCATTTCCGACAGGGCCTGGAAGCCCACCGTGGCGGAACTGCCCGCCAGCGAGTGGGCCATGGCCACGGCTGACTCGGGCACCGGCTTGTAGAGCTCCAGCGCCCATTCGGCCAGATCCATCTGCAAGCGACGCGACCATTCGTCCGCCTCGTTGAGGTAGACGTTGTAGAGCGGGATACCAATGCGCAGCGGACCGATGACCTTGACCAGCTCTTCCTCGGGCTCGTCTGGCAGCGCAATGGCCTCGACCGCCTCGACCACGCCCACCTCTTCTGCAGGGGACGCCTCCAGCGGTGTGTCGCCGCCGTCCAGGGCCTGCACGGGCTCCTCGTCCGGAGCCAAGGCTTCGGCAGGCACCACGTCGTGTGGCGCGGGAACCGTCTCGGCTTCGGCGGCCAGCAAGGCGCTTTGGAATTCCGGCGGGATATCTTCCTCCGCCAGGTCCACCACCTCGATCGCGGCCACGGCCTCCACCTCGGGTTGCACGGGCTGGGACTCCTGCGGGGTCTGGTGGAAATCCAGGTCGGTCAACTCTGCCAGCGACGCAGGGCGGGTAGCGTCGAATGCCGCTTCCAGTTCGGGCTCTTCG
>Ga0208693_1001605_pt1 | contig 15990 bp, 16 predicted proteins | sample AD_UKC071_MetaG_FD_184438 | JGI IMG/M metagenome (GOLD analysis project Ga0208693, IMG submission 184438) | Active sludge microbial communities of municipal wastewater-treating anaerobic digesters from USA - AD_UKC071_MetaG (SPAdes) (version 2) | ecosystem: Engineered > Bioreactor > Anaerobic >... | reverse complement strand
CGGCGTCGTCGCGACGGTGTACGCGGTCTGGCTGCTCGTCGCAGCCGGTCCGGTCTACGTGCCGCTGTCGGCGATCCTGTACACGCCGGCGCTGATCGCTCACGTCATCGCCCGGCGCGAGCAGGGACGCCGCGTGTTCACCCGCGGGGAGGCGATCGTCGCCGCCGTGGTCGTGCTCGTGGCCATCGGCTGCATCGTTCTGCTGACGCAAGGAGCGCTCACGATCTAGATTGGGTCGGCCACGCGGACGCCCGCCCCGCGGGCCCGTGAGGTGACGCATGAGCGCGCAGGCTCCGGCCGTCCGGCAGTCGGTGGTGCGACGGTTGCTGGCCTCCGCCGACGTCCGGTCGCAGGCAGAGCTGGTCGATCGGCTGCGCGGACTCGGCTTCGAAGCGTCCCAGGGCACGGTCTCGCGCGACCTGGCCGCTTTGGGCGCCCGCAAGAGCCGTCGCGGTGCGGGCAGCGTGTACGTGCTGCCGGACCCGACCTCGGCCAGCAGCTTCACAGCGCCCGGCGGCGAGCCCGGCGACCTGGCCGAGCTGGGGGCGTCCCTCGTCTTGGAGGCCGCCCACGGCTCGCACGTCGTCGTCCTGCACTGCCCCGTGGGAGCAGCCGGCTTCGTCGCGGCGAGCATCGACCGGGCGCGCGTGCCCGGCGTCCTGGGCACCTTGGCCGGGGACGACACCGTCCTCATCGTCACGTCGGACGCCGACGCTGCGGCTCGCCTCCAAGGCAGCCTGGGCGCGGGCCCAGGGCACGGATCGGTCTGAGGGCAGCACTGAGCGAGCGCCGACTAGGCCTGTAGAAGCCGCCTGCGCAAGGGGCTTCGACATGCTCGGCCAACGATTGACCCCACCGCCGGACTCGCCGCAGGCCCTGTTGTAGATTGGCTCGCACCCGCAACTTTCTTTTCAAAGGAGCACCGGAAGTGAGCGATCTCGCCGCGACGGCGTCCAGCGCCTACACCCAAGCCCTCTCGATCATCGAGGGCGTCGAACCGCGAATCAGCGCCGCCATCAAGGCCGAGCTCGCCGACCAGCGCGGCTCGTTGAAGCTCATCGCGTCCGAGAACTATGCGTCGCTGGCGACGTTGCTCACGATGGGCAACTGGCTGAGTGACAAGTACGCCGAGGGCACCGTCGGGCACCGCTTCTACGCCGGCTGCCGAAACGTCGACACCGTCGAGGCGATCGCGGCCGAGCACGCGCGCGAGCTGTTCGGCGCCGAGTACGCCTACGTCCAGCCGCACTCCGGCATCGACGCCAACCTGGTCGCCTACTGGTCGATCCTGGCGCACCGCGTCGAGTCGCCGGCGCTCGAGCGCCTGGGCGCCAAGAACGTCAACGACCTCTCCGAGGACGACTGGGAGACGCTGCGCAAGTCCTTCGCCGAGCAGCGCGTCATGGGCATGAGCCTCGACGTCGGCGGCCACCTCACGCACGGCTTCCGTCCGAACATCTCGGGCAAGATGTTCCACCAGCGCTCCTACGGCACCGACCCCGAGACCCAGCTCATCGACTACGACAAGCTGCTCGCGGACGCCCGCGAGTTCAAGCCGCTCATCCTGGTCGCCGGCTACTCGGCCTACCCGCGCCGGGTGAACTTCGCGACGATGCGCGAGATTGCGGACGCCGTCGGCGCCACCTTGTTCGTCGACATGGCCCACTTCGCCGGACTGGTCGCCGGCAAGGTCTTCACCGGTGAGGAGGATCCGGTTCCCTACGCCGACGTCGTCGCCTCGACCACTCACAAGTCGCTGCGCGGACCGCGCGGCGGCATCGTCCTGGCCAAGGCCGAGTACGCGCCGAGCGTCGACCGCGGCTGCCCGATGGTCCTGGGCGGACCCCTCTCGCACATCATGGCCGCCAAGGCCGTGGCACTCGCCGAGGCCCGCACGGAGTCCTTCCAGCAGTACGCGCAGAAGGTCGCCGACAACGCCAAGGCGCTGGCAGATGGGCTGCTCCGCCGCGGCGTCCGGCTCGTCACCGGCGGTACGGACAACCACATCGTCCTGCTCGACGTCCGCGACTTCGGTCTCACCGGACGCCAGGCCGAGTCGGCCCTGCTGGACTCGGGCGTCGTCACCAACCGCAACTCGGTGCCGAACGACCCGAACGGCGCGTGGTACACGACCGGCGTCCGCATCGGGACGCCCGCGCTCACCTCGCGCGGTCTCGGCGCCGCCGAGTTCGACCGGGTGGCCGAGCTGATCACCGACGTGCTGAAGGCCACGACGCCGGTGACGGCGTCCAACGGCAAGCCGGGCAAGGCCAAGTACGAGATCGCAGCAGGCGTCGCCGAGGCGACCCAGAAGGCCGCGGACGAGTTGCTCGCCGACTTCCCGCTCTACCCGGGGCTGACCGTCTAGGTCCCGGCTAGCCGCTGCCACCGGGCGGCGTGTCGACCGCAGCTGCGGGTCGACACGCCGCCCGGTTCTTTGATGTCAGCGTGAGTCGAATGATGGGTGCGGTTCTGGTTGGAGTACCAACCAAAACCGCACCCGCTTGAGGACTTGCGGGATCAGTTGCGGGCGACCAGGGTGCCCGTGAAGGCGCGGATGAAGTTGCGCAGCGAGTCCGGCAGGTCGGACAGCTGCCAGCCGGCCGGGCCGTGGTACCAGTCGAGCTCGACCGAGTCGTCCACCGTCTCGTCGTTGACGGCCGCTAGGCCATCGAGCCAGCGGTCGGCCCCGCCGAGGACCACCGCGTAGGGCAGCACGGCCGCCAGCTCGGCGTGCTCGCGTCCGGTGGGCAGCTGGTCGGTCGGCTGCGTGAGCAGCGTGCCCCGGAGGACGCCGAGTCCAGCCAGCGCGGACGACCCCTTCGCCGTCCGGGACGGCATCGCCTGGGCCAGCAGTCCGATGCCGGCCGCAAGCCCGATGAGGACGAGCCCCAGTAGCCCGAACGGAGTCAGCGCGATCAGAGCGATCGCCGCCGCGGCGGCCACCACCAGGGCGATCCAGCCGAGGCGCGCCCACTTGTTGCGGGTCGCGTCCGGGCGGGCCGAGAACCAGCCCTTGCGGACGACCTCGTCGTACAGCTCCGCCTGGATCCGCGGCACGGCAGCTGACAGGTCCGGCCCGAGCTCCGACAGCTTGCGCGACACCCCGGACGCCGGCGCGATGGCGTCCAACAACGACTTCTCGTACGGAAGCAGGGCCGCCGATGACTCGCGCCGCGTCAATGCCCAGTCGGTGGGCGCAAACTGCGTCGCGCGCGGCAGTTGCTCGATGCGCACGTGGTTGCGGACCGCCAGGTCGATGACGGACGCCGTGACGTCGATCGGGTCGACGCGCTCGTCCGCCAGGGTGCCGACCTCGCCCGGCCGGACCTCTCCGACCATCGAGAACGTGCTCTGGCCCGCCCCGACCGGCGTGAAGGAGCCCAGAACGGAGGGCTGAGCCGCGCCAACGGCGTCCCGACCGAAGCGGCGGTGCAGCAGCCAGTAGGCGAGGCCGCCCAGCAGCGCGACGCCGGCGGCCAGGCCGAGCGGGAGCGGCGCGGTCGAGAAGGCGCCGTCGAGCGACCAGAGGTGGCGGACGGTTTCGTTGGGCTTGACGGTGGCGTCCTTGAAGCGCAGGACGATGCCCACGACCTCGCCGGCGCCCAGGCCCTCGTCGTGGAAGACGGGGTCGGGCTCGTCGTGGGTGCCGCCGGCGTAGTAGAGGCAGGCGCCCGGAGCGGCGGGGTCACCGGCGTAGCAGTCCATGGAGGTGAAGAGCCCGGGTGCCTTGATGACTGCTTCGAACGTCTTGACCGGGAGCGACAGGCCCTGCAGCAGCCGCCAGTTCAGCGCGGTCTCGGACTTGCCCACGTTCACCGCGGCGCCCTTGACCTTGTACCCCAGTTCGACCGGCCCGGACGCCCCGGCCGTCGGGATCGTCACGACCTGGTAGTCGCCGTCGGTCGTCACGGCCGGCGTCACCGCTTGTCCGCCCACGGACGCCGAGATGTCGCTGAGCGTGAACACGTACTGCGAGTCGCGTCCGGACATCAAGGTGGTGGCGAACCGCTGCTGGACCTGCGCCGGGGCGCCGTCGAGGGTGAGCGTGGCCTTGACCGTGAGGTTGCCGTCGGCGTCCACCGCGCCGGCGACCGCGTAGGTCGTCACCGAATCGAGCGCATGGGCGGGCGGTGCGGCGAACCCGACCACACCGATCAGGGCCAGGATCAGGCCGGCGGCGAGGCGGCGGCCACGGGTCACAACTGCTCCGGTCACGCGGCGAACGGTACCGCACGGGTGTTCGGGCGTCCTACCGATGGCTACGGGCCGGTGGCTAAGGTGGGCGCCGTGACTCAGCAGTCGTGGGGCGGCCCCCCTGGCCAGTGGCAGCGCGGGCAGGCGCCGTGGGCGGCGTCCTTCGGCTCCGCGCCGGTACAGACGCCGTGGCCCCCGCCCGCGCAGCAGCCTCCCGCGGCGCCGTACGCGCAGGGCTACGCCCCGCAGTACTACCCGCAGCCCGGCCAGTTCCCGCCGCCCCAGCGTCCGCGGCGTCGCGGCTTCTTCGACACGCTGTTGCGCGCCATCCTGACGTTCGTCGCGATCATGGTGGCCATCTCGGTGATCCGCGGCATCATCACGGGGCTGACCCGCACGACCGGCGGAACCGTCCCGACCGGGGGCAAGACCACCGCGACCACCGGGGCCACGCCCGGCTCAAGCACCACGACCGGCACCGGCACCACGACCGGCACGGGCACCGGAACCGGCACCAGCGGCGCCAACGGAACCACCCAGTACCAGAACGAGGGCTACCAGGCTCCCCCGGCCGACTTCAATCCGCCGGACCTCCCCCAGCCGACGACGGTCAGCGAGGCGAACAGCTGGCTGAAGTCCAACGTGATCTACAAGGGCAACGTCCCGGCCCCCACGAACTGCACGATGACGGCGATCCAGTCGGGGCTCACCAAGGCCCAACTGGAGACCCGGCTCAACGAGCTGATGGTCTGCCTGATGGCGGTCTGGGAGCCGCCGATGAAAGCCGCCGGTTTCGAGATGCCGCGTCCGCCGGTGACGGTCTACAACAGCCCCGTGACGACCGCCTGCGGCGTCATGAAGGACGTCAACGCCGCCTACTGCGCCGGTGACCAGCGGGTGTACTACGCCATGTCACTGCTGAACGCCCTGCCGAGCAAGGTGAAGTCGACCAAGTACGCCGTCGAGGTCGTGATCGCCCACGAGTTCGGCCACGCCGTCCAGGGCCGCACGGGAATTCTCATCTCGGACAAGGCCCTCGAACAACGCGCGACCGACAGCGAGGCCACGATCATGTCGCGCCGGACCGAGCAGCAGGCCGACTGCTTCTCGGCCCTGTACGTGGCGTCCGTCGCCCAGAGCCAGAACTTGGGCCAAAAGGACCTCCAGGCGCTGGTCGACATGACCTACTACCTGGGCGACGACGTGCTGTCCGGCGACCCGAACGTCCAAGGCGACCACGGCCAGGGACGCAACCGCCAGGCGTGGTTCGCCCGCGGCGTCCAGACGAATCAGATCGGCGTCTGCAACACCTGGGTCGTCCCGGCCACGCAGGTCCGCTAGGACTCCACGCGGTAGACCAGCGCGGTCGCGATCGCGGCGACGCCCTCGCCGCGTCCGGTCAGCCCGAGCCCGTCGGTCGTGGTCGCCGACACGGTGACGACCGCGCCGAGGGCGTCCGACATCGCCTTCTCGGCTTCGGCCCGCCGGGACGCCAGCCGCGGCCGGTTCCCGATGATCTGCACCGCGACGTTGCCGATGGCCCAGCCGGACGCCGCGATTCGCCTCGCCGTCTCCGCCAGGAAGGCCGCCCCGGACGCCCCCGCCCACTCCGGCTCGGACGTCCCGTAGTTGCTGCCCAGGTCGCCCAGCCCGGACGCCGAGAGCAGCGCGTCGCACGCCGCGTGGGCCGCGACATCGCCGTCCGAGTGACCAGCGAGGCCGCGCGGCTCGTCCGGGAAGTGCAGGCAGGCGACGTGCATGGCCACGCCATCGGCGAGCGCGTGGACGTCGGTCCCGACACCGACCCTGATACCCAATTCAGACATCTGCCCTCGCTATCGCCTCGGCGAGCACCAGGTCCAGGGGCTCGGTGATCTTCATCGCTTCGCGCGCGCCCTCGACCAGCACCACGGAATGCCCGGCGTGCTCGCAGGCCGCCGCATCGTCGGTGACTGCAACGCCGTCGCGCGCCATTAGTTCGTGGGCGGCCCGGAGGGTAGCCAGGTCGAAGCCCTGCGGGGTCTGGACGGCCCGTAGCGTCGCGCGATCCACCACGGACGAGCCACTGGGCAGCACCTGCCGGACCGAGTCGATCACGGTCGTGACGGGGATGACCGCGGGCGCCCCGCCCTGCACCGCGGCGATCACGCGCGCAACGACGGCAGCGGGCACGAGCGCGCGGGCCGCGTCGTGGACCAGCACGACCCGGCACCCAGCCAGGGACGGATCGGCGGCGACGGCGTCCAAGCCCAGACGGACGGAGTCCTGACGCTCGGCGCCGCCGCGGACCAGCCGGACGGGGACCGGCGCGGACGCGAGCGCCGCGGCGAAGGCGTCCTCGGTGCCAGCCGCGACGACGACGACCGCGTGCGTGCAGCCGCCCCCGGCGAGCTGCTCGACGGAGCGCAGGACGAGGGGGCGTCCGGCGATCTCGCGGAGCGCCTTGGGGACCTCGCCGCCCAGCCGGACGCCAGAACCGGCCGCCACCACGAGGGCGACGACCGGCTCTCTTGGCTCAGTCATGCGGCTGACTCTACGACGCGAGCACCTCGTCGAGCAGAACCTCGGCGCGATCCTCGGCGACCTTCTCGGCCAGCGCGAGCTCGGAGACCAGGATCTGGCGGGCCTTGGCCAGCATGCGCTTCTCGCCGGCGGACAGCCCGCGCTCGCGCTCGCGACGCCACAGGTCGCGGACGACCTCGGCGACCTTCATCACGTTGCCGGAGTGCAGCTTCTCGAGGTTGGCCTTGTAGCGACGCGACCAGTTCGTGGGCTCTTCGGTGTGGGGCGCACGCAGCACGCTGAAGACGCGCTCGAGGCCGGCGGCGTCGACGACGTCACGGACGCCGACGTCTTCGAGGTTCGAGATCGGGACTCGCACCACGAGGTCGTTCTGGCCAACGATGCGGAGCACGAGGTAGAGCTTATCTTCGCCCTTGATGGTTCGAGTTTCGATATCTTCGATCACCGCGGCGCCGTGATTGGGGTAGACGACGGTCTCACCAACAGCAAAAGTCATGTAATGGACCCCTTCCCTGGGACCCTCAGTGTAGCACGACCCGGGCGGGGATCCAAAATCATTTGCCCTTGTCAGAGGCACATTCGAGGTCTTGACAACCCGCACAGGATGTGTCCCGGGGTGAACCTCTCGGCCAGTCAACCTTAGCCACTTAGGGACCGCGCCGCGATGGACGCCACGCCGTCGTTCCGTCCTGGGCGGAAGGCTCGTGACCCGATCGTCTTGTTCCGGGACGCGGCCTTGAAGCTGACGCTGAGCGGTCTGCTCGGTATCCTGACCGGAGTCCTCAGCCCTTCAGGAGTCACCCATGCCACGGATCGGCCAGTCCCGTACCCTCCGCGTCGCAGCGGCCGGAGCCGCGCTCGCGGCGTCCCTGACCCTGACCGGGTGTGGCTTCGACGTCCAGACGCTCCAGCCCTACACCCCGGCGCAGGGCGTCAACATCGACGTCGCGAACGGGCCGAAGATCCGCAACATCCTGGTGATCGCCAACTCCTCCGGCAAGGGACGCCTCTCGGCCGCCCTGGTCTCCCAGAGCAGCCCGGACGCGCTGGCGTCGGTCACCGGAACCGCGCTCAAGACGGACGGGACGCCCGGGGACGCCCTCACCATCGGCAGCACCCATGTGACGCTGCCCGCCGGACGCATGGTCGTGTTGACCGGCACCGACGCGCCGACCATCACGGTCGCCAGCCCGGACCTGACGCCCGGCCACAACGTCCGGCTCAAGCTCACGTTCGCCTCGGGCGCGATCACCGAGATCACGGTTCCGGTCGTGGACGCCAAGGTCCCGATGTACGCGACGGCAGCCCCCGAGCTGGCGTAAGCCTCACCTCGTCGGGGACGCCGCGGCGCGGCCTGCGACGTCGAAGAGTCGTCCGACGAGCCACGCGAGAGCTCAGGACGCCGCCGGCGCGCTGCAGGAAACTGCGGCGGAGCTGCTGTCGTCGCCTGAGTGGCCGCGTCATCTCGGACGCCTCCGGCGCCAGCTCGGCGCACGCCGCGACCACCTCCTTGAGGTGCTCGCCCGCTGCTGGCCGAGCGACGAGGCCGTGACACGTCCCCGGGCCGGGCTGCACCTGTGGGTGCCGTGCCGGCGGGCTGGATCTCGTCAGCCCTGACCGCCCGCGCGCTGGACCTCGGCATCGTGATCGGCGACGGGACCTTCGCCTTCGCCGACGAGGCCCCCGCCGAGCACGTCCGGATGAGCTTCGGGGCGGTTATCGAGGCCACTGCCGAGGCGGCCGTCCAGCGGCTCGCCTCCTCGCTGGATCAGGCGCCGTAGGTGTCCTCGTCGGAGAACAGGCGGCTGACCGACTCTCCCGAATGAATGCGCTTGATGGCCTCTGCGAACAGCGGAGCCACCGAGAGGACCGTGAGCTTGTCGACGGCGTCCGTCTGGGGAACCGTGTTGGTCGTCACGATCTCGGAGATCGCCTCGCACGCGTTCAACCGCTCGGGCGCCTTGCCGGTGAACAGGCCGTGGGTGCAGGCGACCCGGACGCTGTTGACGCCGTACTCGCAGATCTTGTCGATGAGCGCGACGATCGAGCCGGCGGTGGCGATCTCGTCGTCGAGCACGATCACGTCCTTGCCCGCAACGTCCCCGACGATCGTGTCGATGATCACCGATTCGTCCGTTTGGCGGCGCTTCGAGCCGGCCGCGAGGCCGACGCCCAGCATCCGAGCGAAGCTCCCGGCCGGCTTGGCGTTGCCGAAGTCGGGTGACACGACGACCCCGTTCGCGAGGTCCATGGTGTCGAGGAAGTGCTGGGCCAGCGTCGGCAGCGCCGACAGATGGTCGACCGGGACGGAGAAGAAACCGTGCACCTGCTCGGCGTGCAGCGCCATCGTGACGACCCGCGTGGCCCCGGCTGCGCCGATCAGGTCGGCGACGAGGCGTCCGCCGATGGAGATGCGGGGCGCGTCCTTCTTGTCGCTGCGCGCGTAGGCGTAGTGCGGGATCACCACGTTGATCGACCCCGCGGACGCCCCACGCGCGGCGTCCGTCATCATCAGCAGCTCCATCAGGTTCTCCTGCGTCGGCGGAACCAGCGGCTGAATGATGTAGACGTCCGTCTTGCGGCAGTTCGCGCGCAACTGCACCTGCAAGCAGTCGTTGCTGAACCGTTCGAGACGGGACGGCGACAACGGCTCGTCCAGCAGCGCGCACACTTCCTCGGCGAAGGCGCGGTGCGCGTGGCCTGAAAAGACGGTGATCCGGTCGTTCACGCGCTCAGGTTAGCCGGGACGTCACCCGCTGAGGGTGAGGCCTGGCTCGCGGACGCCTCGGCCTTCTCCGCATCGGTCAAGGCCCTTGACTGGGTGCTCGACGTCGCGGCAAACCGGGAGTCTCAGCACCCAGTCGCACCCGCCGACACGGGCGGCACGCCCGCAGGGACTCGCGTCACGGGTCGAGGCGTCGGGCCGGCACGCAGCGGGGGGTCAGCAAGACCTAGGCGTCCAGCTTGTACCCCAAGCCCCGGACGGTCGTCAGCCGGACGGGGTTCCCCGGGTCACGCTCGATCTTCGCGCGCAGACGCTTGATGTGGACGTCCAGGGTCTTGGTGTCGCCCACGTAGTCGGCGCCCCAGATGCGGTCGATGAGCTGGACGCGCGTGAGGACGCGTCCGGCGTTGCGCAGCAGCATCTCGAGCAGTTCGAACTCCTTGAGAGCGAGGCGCACGGGCTGCCCGTCGACCCAGACCTCGTGACGCTCTACGTCCATCCGCACGCCGGACGCCTCGATCAGGTCGGGCAGGAGTTCGGCGTCCGTGCCGCGCCGCAGGACCGCGCGGATGCGGGCGACCAGCTCGCGGTGGCCGAAGGGCTTCGTGACGTAGTCGTCCGCGCCGAGTTCCAGCGCCACGACCTTGTCGATCTCGTCGTCGCGGGCGGTGACCATGATGATCGGGACGCTGCTGCGCTGCCGAAGGCGGCGGCACACCTCGGTGCCGGTGAGCCCCGGCATCATCAGGTCGAGCAGGACGATGTCGGCGCCATGGCGGTCGAACAGCGCGAGCCCCTCGGTGCCGTCCGCGGCGACCAGCACCTCGAAGCCCTCGCGCCTCAGCAGGTAGCTCAGGGCGTCGCGGTAGGAATCCTCATCCTCCACGATCAGGACGACACTCATGCTTGACCTTCCTCTCCTGGCTTGGTCGCGGGCAACCGCAGGGTGAACGTGGAGCCCGCGCCGGGCTTGCTCCACACCGAGATCGTGCCGCCGTGGCCCTCGGCGATCTCCTGGACGATCGACAGCCCCAGGCCGGTGCCGCCGGTCGCCCGGCTGCGCGCGTAGTCGGCCCGGAAGAACCGCTCGAAGACCCGGGCCGCGTCGTCCGGGCTCAGGCCGATGCCGTTGTCCGAGACGGCGATGTCGACCCAGTCGACCCCCTCGTCGGTGACGGCCTTGGTGGTGACGACGACGCGCGCCTTCACCTCCGAGTACTGGATGGCGTTCTGGATCAGGTTCACGATCGCGGTGCCCAACTGCTCGGGGTCGGCGAACACCGTCAGCCCCGACTGACCCGACACCGTCAGCGACACCTCCCGGCCGTCGGCGAGCGTCTGACACCGCTCGATCGCATCCCGGACGCGAGCGTCCACGTCCGTCGGCAACGCGGACGCCAGCGCGGGGCGTCCCTGAATGATCGACAGGGCGAGGATCTGGCGGACCAGCGCCGCGAGGCGTCCGGCCTCTGACGAAATCTTGCCGGCGAAGTGGGCGACGGCGTCCGGGTCGTCCGCGGCGCCCTCGACCGCCTCGGCCAGCAACGAGATCGCGCCGATCGGCGTCTTGAGCTCGTGGGTGGCGTTCATCATGAAGTCGCGGGCCGACTCGGCAGCGCGGAGCGCCTGGCCTCGGTCGTCGGCCACGACGAACACGCGTTCGTCGCCGAGCGCGACCGTGCGGATCGCCAGTTGAGCGCCGGGACGCCCCAGGCGTCCGGGGACGTCGACGTTGAGGACGCCGTCCTGATCGTCGCGCCGACAAGCGCGAACGGCGTCCAGGACGGCGGGAAGTCCGATCCGGGTGCCGCGGACGAGTCCGGTGCGCTCCGCGGCCGGGTTGGCGGCCAGGAGTTCGTCGTGCGGCCCCACGATCGCGGCCGCGGAGCGCAGGACGCCGATGACGGCGTCCAGTTCGTGGGGCTCGACTGCGGGGGCGACGGGGACGGCCGAGCGACGCAGCAACGCGACCATGACGGCGGCACCGGCCAAGAGGCCGAGGACGACGCCGAGCGCCGCAGCGGCCAGGGGACTCATGCTTGGATCATAAAGGGGTCCGCTGGTGGCTTTCGGCCCCGGAAGGCCTGCCCAGGGGGCTGCACGCCAAGGGTTCGCCGGGCGTTCACCTGCTGTTCGCATGCGCGTCCAGGCGGGCACGCGGACGGCCCATAATGTCGCTGGCGACCAGTGCCACCGGCACGACAGGAAGGAAGGGCGAGCATGCGCGCCGACTATCGCGAGGCCCTCACCGGCGTGAGCACGGACCTCGTGCAGATGGCGGACTTGGTCCGCGAGGCCGTGTCCGTGGCGACGACCGCGCTGCTGCAGGCTGACCTGGCCGCCGCGGAGCAGGTCATCAGCGGCGACGCCCACCTGGACGCGCTACACGACGACCTCGAGTCCCGGTGCTTCGTGTTGCTGGCCCGGCAGGCCCCCGTCGCCGGCGAGCTGCGGACCATCGTGGCCGCCCTCCGCATGGTCGCCGACCTGGCCCGCATGGGCGATCTCGCCGCGCACGTCGCCAAGATCGCCCGCATGCGGTACCCCAAGCACGCCGTCCCGGATTCGATGGTGCCGAACTTCCAGCGCATGTCGAGCCTGGCCGAGGAGATGGTCGCCATGGCGTCCAAGACCCTCGCAGAGCGCAACGTCCTGGACGCCGAGAAAATGGCCGACAACGACGAAGAGGTCGACAACCTGCGGACCATGCAGTTCCGCAAGCTGCTCGACGACTCCTGGGAGCACGGCGTCGAGGCGGCCGTCGACTGCGCGCTGTTGGGGCGCTACTACGAGCGCATCGCCGATCACGCGGTGATCCTCAGCTCGCGCGTCATCTACGTCGTCACCGGCCTGCACCCCGAGGGCGACAACTGGTCGATCGCCTGACGCGTCCGGCTCATACTGACGTATGAGTAACGAGCGCTTCCGGGCCCTCTGGGACGGCCACGCGGCGTCCTATGACCGCCAAACCCTGTGGTTGGAGCGACGGCTCTTGGGGTCGAGCCGTCCCTGGGTCTGTTCGCGGGCGTCCGGACGCGTCCTGGAGCTGGGCATCGGGACCGGTCTGAACCTCCCTTACTACTCGGCGGACGTCGCACTGACCGGCCTGGACTGGTCGCCGCGCATGCTGGATCAGGCCCGGGACGCCGCCGCGCGGCTGCGGCGTCCGGTCGAGTTGGTCCCGGGGGACGCCGTCGCGCTGCCGTTCGCCGACGGGACGTTCGACACGGTGCTGTCCACGTACCTGCTGTGCAGCGTGGCCGACGTCAGGGTGGTGCTGGCCGAGGCCCGTCGGGTGCTGGTGCCCGGCGGACGCCTCTTGCTCGCCGACCACGTTGCGCCCGCGAGCCGGGTGCTGCGTCTCGGCGCACGGCTGGTCGAGCGGGTCACGGTCCCGAGCCACAACGAGTACCTGACGAGGCGTCCGCTGGAGGGGCTTGAGGCTTCCGGCTTTCGGATCGTCGAGACCGAGCGCGCGCACTGGGGCGTCAGCGAGCGGGTGCACGCGGCGGCGGTCTAGCTCCCCTGGCCTCGCGTCAGCGCAATGAAGTGCACGCGGCCAGACGCTCAGGGCACTGAAACTCACGCCCTAGCGCACTGGACAGTGCGCTGACACGGCGACCTTGGGCGGCCGGAACCGAGACTGATGGCCGGTGCCCGACACGCAGCACAGCACCGGGACGGTTGCGCGTCCGGGTGCTGCGCTGATCCGCGACAAGAGGGAAGCCGCGCGTGCGGCGTCCGACTTACTTCTTCTTGCCCTGGTTCTTGACCGCCTCGATCGCGGCAGCGGCGGCCTCGGGATCGAGGTAGCGGCCCGGACCGATCGGGGCGACGTTGTCGTCCAGTTCGTAGAGCAGCGGGATGCCGGTCGGGATGTTCAGGCCCGCGATATCGGCGTCCGAGATGCCGTCGAGGTGCTTGACCAGCGCGCGCAGGCTGTTGCCGTGAGCGGTGACCAGCACGACCTTGCCGGCGGCGAGATCGGGCTTGATGTCGGACTCCCAGTACGGAAGCATCCGCGCGACGACGTCGGCGAGGCACTCGGTCTGCGGACGCTCGTCAGCCGGGATGTCGGCGTAGCGGGGGTCGTTGTACTGGCTGAACTCGGAGTCCTTGTCGAGCGGCGGCGGCGGGGTGTCGTAGCTGCGGCGCCACAGCATGAACTGCTCCTCGCCGTACTTCGCGAGCGTCTCGGCCTTGTCGAGACCCTGCAGTCCGCCGTAGTGGCGCTCGTTCAGGCGCCAGCTGCGGGTGACCGGGATCCAGTGGCGATCGCAGCCGTCCAGCGCCAGGTACGCGGTGTGGATCGCGCGGCGCAGCAGCGACGTGTGCAGTTTGTCGGGCAGCAGCCCCTCGGCCTTGAGCAGCTCGGCCGCGCGGCGTCCCTCGGCCTCGCCCTTGGCGTTGATGTCCACGTCGACCCAGCCGGTGAACAGGTTCTTTTGGTTCCACTCGCTCTCGCCGTGGCGAAGCAGGATCAGCTTGTACGTCATGTCCCCCACCCTATCGACGCGCCCCGACAGTTGGCGGTCGTCTTCGTCTATGAGGGACGCCTCGAGTCGCCGCCCCCCGAGGGCGTCTCGGTTGCGGCTGGTGCGCAACGACAGCCGCCGGCTGGTTACGCGGGGGAATGGGGTACAGCGTGGTTGTCGATCCCGCTTTCGGGGGGGCGTCGAGGCCACTTCGGTCATCGAGAACCACGCTGTACCGACATTCGCAGGGGACTCACTCCGAGCGCGGGCATGGATCGATGCCCAGGTCGCGGGCATGATGGATCGATGACCGAGCTGCCGTTCGATCCCGCGGCCGAGTTGGCGGCGAAGGCGTCCGAGCTGCGCCGCACGATCGGACGCCTCACAGCGCCCGTCGAGGAGGGCTCCACCATCGGCTTCGGCAAGCGCATCGGGGACGGGACCATCCAGGCGATCCAGCAACTGACGGACGCCGGCTCGGCCCAACGGCTCGCCGACACCCTCGATCAAGTCGTCCGCGCCCAGGCGAAGCTGGCCGACGGGACCTACGGGCGCTGCGACGTCTGCGACGAGCCAATCGACCCCGAACGGCTCGAGTTCCGTCCGTGGTCTCCTACCTGCGTCCGGCACGCGGGTCAGACCCGTTGACTCGGGGCCTACCGCCCCAAGACATCAGCGAGGTCGTAGCTGACGGGCTCGTCCAGCTGCTCGTAGGTGCACGAGCGGGGGTCTCGATCCGGACGCCAGCGCGAGAACTGCGCCGTGTGCCGGAAGCGCTCGCCCTCCATGTGTTCATAACGGACTTCGACGACCAGTTCGGGCGACAGAGGCACGAACGACAGGTCCTTCTTGGCGTTCCAGCGGCTGTGGGCCGCCGCGGTCGGCGTCCGGGGGAAGGACTGGTCCCGGTTGTCCGGGGTGTCCTGGGCGACGTCCGGCTGCGAGGACGCCTCCGGCGCGGCCCACGCCCACGGATGATCGTCGAACGTGGTCACCAGCGGCTGCAGTTCGGAGAACAGCTCCTTGCGTCTGGCTAGGGGGAACGCGCCGATGACGCCGACGCTGTTGAGGCGTCCGTCGTCGGTGTAGAGGCCGAGCAGCAGCGAGCCGATGGCGTCCGGCTCGTCGCGGTAGAGGCGGTACCCAGCCACGACGCAGTCGGCCGTCCGCTCGTGCTTGATCTTCCACATGACGCGTTTGTCCTCGGCGTAGGGCGCATCGAGCGGCTTCGCGATGACGCCGTCCAGGCCGGCGCCCTCGAACTCGTCGAACCAGCGCTTGGCCAGCTCTCGGTCGCCCGTCGCGCGCGTGAGATAGATCGGCGGTTGGACGCCGCCCAGCGCCTTCTCCAGCGCCGAGCGGCGCTCGCGGAAGGGCTTCTCGGCATAGTTCACCGGCCCCAGCGCCAGCAGGTCGAACGCCACGAAGGACGCCGGCATCTCGGACGCCAGCCGCTTGATCCGGGACGCCGCCGGATGGATCCGCTGCTGCAGCAAGTCGAAGTTGAGCCGGTCCCCCTTCTCGGGGTCGATCAGGATGATCTCGCCGTCCACGCAGCAGGGGTCGGGCAGGTTCGCCAGCACGGCGTCCACGATCTCGGGGAAGTACCTCGTCATGGGCTTCGAATTGCGGCTACCCAGCTCGACCCGGTCGCCACTACGCCAAATGAGCGTCCGGAAGCCGTCCCACTTGGGCTCGAAGAGCACGTCGGCCTTCGGGAACTCCTTGACGAGCTTGGCCAGCATCGGTCCGAACGGCGGGACGATCGGCGTCCCCCACTCGGCGTCCCGCTCGGCCTTGGGCGCGAGGTAGTCGTCCGCCGGACGGTCGGCCTTGCGCTTGCTCGGCGGCACGCGCGGCGGCTCGCCGGGCATCTTTGGGTAGTCGGGCGGGAAGTTGAGCTCGCCGAGGCCGCGCGCCAGATCGGCGTCCCAGAGGGCCAGCGCGCCGGCGATGTCGCCGCGGTGCTCGTCCATGGACGCCCACGGGCACCCCCGCTTGGCCACCAGCCCAGGGACGGTGTGGACGGTGAAGTCGCGCGGGTCGGCGTCCGGTAGCTCCTCCCAGGTC
>Ga0208693_1001600_pt1 | contig 16016 bp, 12 predicted proteins | sample AD_UKC071_MetaG_FD_184438 | JGI IMG/M metagenome (GOLD analysis project Ga0208693, IMG submission 184438) | Active sludge microbial communities of municipal wastewater-treating anaerobic digesters from USA - AD_UKC071_MetaG (SPAdes) (version 2) | ecosystem: Engineered > Bioreactor > Anaerobic >... | reverse complement strand
GCGCATTGCCGCCGACGCCTCCCTCTCCCTTGCTTTGAGTTCTCATAGGTTGCACGATATATGACAGAAAAGTTGTTTGACAAATCGAAGGTCGTAAATAATTTGACCTTGGCTCAGTGGGCGGCCGCGTTTAGACCAGGAATGCCTGAGTTCACTGCGTCGACATTTGTTTTTTCAAAAGAGACGGAGGCTCAAGTGCGAATCGCTTTTGGAAATCATGGCCCCTACATCAATGAAAGTCAACGGGAAGAGGTTTTTACGGTAGCATTAACTTTGCCCGCGCCAATCGCGGTGGAGCTAGCAAGAACGTTGCTTGATATTTATGCTAATCCTAAAGATGATCTGCAACGACCTGTTGCGGCAATTTAGCCCGACCCTCCATCTCCGCCTTTTGCGACGGAATTATTGCCTTTAACTAAAGCATTTCCGCCTGAGCCTCCTATTCCAGTATTCGCATCTCCCCCTTTGCCGCCTGTCACATTGTTGCCGTTGCCGAAGCTCTTGGCGGCGCCTCCCTGTCCTCCCCGACTTAATAAACTTGCTGACTTACGAGTTCGATAGGCTAATACCCAAGCCAAAGCGACCAAGAGGCCCGCAATAGTGCATAGAGAGACCGTGATCCACATCGCGAGTCCATCAACAAACGCAAACGGCAAAAGGACCGCTGCAAGGCCGAGTAGGAGAGGGATATAAAAAGTGTCGAAGGGGTGTTTGGACATAAAGCAGTTGCGCGGCTTAAAGTATGTGCGCCTAATTTTGCCATTGGCGTTTCCATCGGCGCTTGAGTCATACTCGGTTAAAGAAGCTGAGGAATCCTTGTGTCAACTTTCATGGCGCATCTTCGTGGCGCAAGGTGTTTAGCAGAGCCCGTAAGCCTCGCCTCATCCAACCACTTTATTGTTTCCCCTCCATTCCCCGAAGACCCCTATGCGCCTGCTGCTTGTAGAAGACGACCCCATGATCGGCGAGACCCTGCTGGATGTCTTGCGTTCCGAGCATTACGCGGTGGACTGGGTGAAAGACGGCGAGATGGCTGACGCGGCGCTGCGCGCGCAGCAGTACGACCTGGTGCTGCTCGACCTGGGCCTGCCCAAGCGCGACGGGTTGGAGGTGCTGCGCCAGCTGCGGGCGCGGCGCCAGCAGATGCCAGTGCTGGTGGCCACGGCCCGCGACGCCGTGGAAGACCGTGTGGCGGGGCTGGACGCCGGGGCGGACGACTATGTGCTCAAGCCCTATGACATCGACGAGCTGCTGGCCCGCATCCGGGCGCTGATCCGGCGCCATGCCGGGGCTATTGAGCCGGTGTTCGCGCACCACGGCGTGGCCCTGAACCCCGCCACCCGCGAGGCCACCCGCGACGGCGTGCCCGTGTCGCTGTCGGCCCGCGAATGGGCTGTGCTGGAGCCGCTGCTGGCCCGCCCGGGCGTGCTGTTCTCGCGTGCCCAGCTGGAGGAAAAAATGTTCAGCTGGAAGGACGAGGTCAGCAGCAACGCGGTGGAGGTCTATATCCACGGCGTGCGCAAGAAGCTGGGCAGCGAGCTGATCCAGACCGTGCGCGGCCTAGGCTACATGGTGCCGAAGGAATGAAGCACTCCCCATGCGGCTTCGCCGCTCCCCCCTCTGCTGCGCGAGGGGGGCGCACCCAGCAGCCTGGCAGAGCCAGTTCCGCGGGTGCACTGGCATGGCCTGCTCCGCGGCCATCTGAGCGTGAGGTGCTGCTGTCTCCCCACGCTCTGGAGCGCTGATTCATGGACGGCACACATGGGCATTCACTGAAGGGCCGCCTGCTGGCCTTTCTGCTGGCGGCTGTGCTGCTGGTCACGCTGATGCTGGCCGCCACGTCCTACCGGGGGGCGCTGCGCGAGGCCGACGCCATGTTCGACCACTACCTGCAGCAGACGGCCAACTCGCTGCGGGGGGCGGCGCCGCTGGGTATTGCGCCCGAGGCCTTCGACTCGGGTGACGGCTTCGAGCTGTACATCCAGATCTGGGGGCCGGACGGCGTGCAGCTCTACCGCTCGGCGCGCTCGGCTCTGCCGCCGCGTGCGGTGCTGGGCTTTTCGGACGTGCGGGTGGAGGGCAGCCGCTACCGGGTGTATTCGGTGCAGAACAGATTCCAGACGGTGCAGATCGCCCAGGACATGGACGCCCGCGAGGCCCGGGCCCGCGCCATGGCCTGGCGCGCCACCTGGCCGCTGGCGCTGATGGCGCCGCTGCTGATGCTGGCGGTGGCCTGGGTCATCCGCCGCTCGCTGGCGCCCGTGCAGCGCATGCGCCGGCAGGTGGCCAGCCGGGCGGCCGACGACCTCTCGCCGCTCGAAACCCAGGGCCTGCCCGACGAGGTGCGCCCGCTGGTGCAGGAGCTGAACCTGCTGTTCGGCCGGGTGCAGCGTGCCTTCGAGGCGCAAAAGAGCTTCGTGGCCGATGCCGCGCATGAACTGCGTTCGCCCTTGACCGCCCTCAAACTCCAGGCCCACGCGCTGGGCCGTGCCGGCGATGAGGCCACCCGCGACGCCGCCGTGCAGCGGCTGAACCAGGGCATCGACCGCGCCATTGCGCTGGTCGAGCAGATGCTGGTGCTGGCCCGCCAGGAGGCGCAGGCCGGCCAGGGCCAGGCTGCCCAGCCGGTGGACTTGCAGGCCCTGGTGCGTGACGGCATCACCGCCGTGCTGCCGCAGGCGCAGGCCCGGGGCATTGACCTGGGCCTGCTGGAAGGGGGCCCGGTGGTGGTACAGGGCCACCCCGACAGCCTGGCGGTGCTGCTGCGCAACCTGCTCGACAACGCCATCAAATACAGCCCTGCGCAGGGCCAGGTGGACGTGGGCCTGCACCAGCAGGGCGGGCAGGGTGGCACGGCCAGCCTGGTGGTGGAGGACAACGGCCCCGGCATCCCCGAGGCTGAGCGCGCCCGCGTGCTCGACCGTTTCTACCGCGTGCCCGACGCCCCCGCCCGCGGCAGCGGCCTGGGCCTGGCCATCGTCAAGACCATCGCCGACCAGCACGGCGCCACGCTGCTGCTGGGCACATCGGAGCGTCTGGGCGGCTTGCGGGTGGAGCTGCGGTTTCCGGCAGCGGCATAACATGTGCTATAAAAATAGAAGCATAATGCCGAGGTAAATCCTACGCAAACTGCCAATTTGGTTCATAAAAATAGCGCTGATGCATGCGAGGGGCAGGTATTTTTCAGCGGCGCAGCCGCATGGGGGTTGTCAGATCGTGAACACGTTCTTAAACCAGGGGCCGCATCGCCTGCGCCACATCCCGCAGCACATTCAGCACCCGTGCCACAGCGGTTTCGCTGCTTTCCTGGCCGATGGGCATGGTCACGTTCAGCGCGCCCATCAGCAGCCCCCGCGTATTGCGCACCGGCACGGCGATGCCCCGGTAGTTCAGGTCCAGCTGCTGCTCGGACAAGGCCCAATCCTGCTGCCGGATGCGGGCGAACTCGGCCCGCATGGCCTCGGGGTCGGTGATGGTGTGGGAGGTGTAGGTGGGCAGTTGCACCCGGGCCAGCCAGTCGGCGGCGCCAGGGGGTTCGCGCCAGGCCAGCATCAGCATGCCCGCCGCCGTCACATGGGCAGGGGTGCGGCCGCCGGGCACAAAACCGGTGTTCATGGCCCGGTTCAGTCCGTTGCGGGCGATACACACCACGTCGTCGCCGTCCAGCGCACTGAGGTAGGCCATCTCATGGGTGCCGGCCGTCACCCGCTGCAGGAAGGGCTGCGCCAGCCGGGCCAGCCGGGATGACTCGATGAAGGCCTGGCCCAGGCGCAGCACCCGGGGCGTGAGCCAGAACATCTTGCCGTCGCTGGCCACATAACCCAGGTGCAGCAGGGTGAGCAGGTGGCGCCGGGCGGCAGTGCGGGTCATGCCCACTTTTTCGCCCATCTGGGCGGCGGTGACGCGGGGTTCGGCGTCGCCAAAGGCCTCCAGGATCACCAGGCCGTGTTCCAGCCCGGCGATCCAGTCGCGGCGCTGCAGCCCGGAAGTGGCCATAGGGGCGGGCGTGGGGACGTTGTCCTGGGCGCGGGGGAAGGGCGGCATGCTGGAGGAAACCCTATGAACGATCGACAAACGAACAGAATTGTACGTTTATCGATCATTTTGGCAGTGTTCTTTACCGGGTTGGGGTGCTCCGCAAGCAGAATCCGATTCCACTGCTGCGGATAGTGGTTTCCCCGGGTTTCTCTGATGGGGGCAATCCATGGCCTGCCGGGCCGGGTTTCACGCGTAGGATGCCCGCCGGCCCTTTCAATTTGCAACATTCAGGAGACATTCATGCACAAGCGTTTCACCCTCCAACTGCTGGCCGCCAGCGCCGCGCTGGCCCTGTGTGGCACGGCGGCTGCCCAGAGTAGCATCAAGATCGCCAACATCGTGGAGCTGTCGGGCGGCGGCGCCACGGCGGGCACCAACTTCAAGAACGGCGTGGAGCTGGCCGTCAAGGAAATCAACGCCGCCGGCGGCATTCTGGGCAAGAAGATCGAGTCCACCAGCAACGACACCCAGTCCAACCCCGGCGTGGCCAAGGGCCTGACGCAAAAGGCGGTGGACAACGAGGTGTTCGCCATCTTCGGCCCGGTGTTCTCGGGCTCCATCATGGTGTCCATGGCCGAAAGCCGCCGCGCCGAGGTGCCCAACTGGACGGGTGGCGAGGCCGCATCCATCACCCAGCAGGGCAACCCCTTCATCTTCCGCACCAGCTTCACCCAGGAAACGGCCATGCCGAAGGTGGCGAAGTACATCGTCACCAAGTCCAAGAACCTGGCGATCATGTACGTGAACAACGACTTCGGCAAAGGCGGTCTGGACTCGATCAAGAAGGCGCTGAATGGCAGCCCCACCAAGATCGCCGCCGAGATCTCCACCGAGCCCGGCCAGGTGGACTGGTCTGCCGCCGTGCTGCGCGCCAAGAACAGCGGCGCCGACGCGGTGTTCGTCTACACCAATGAAGAAGAGTCGGCCCGCGCTCTGCGCGAGCTGCGCAAGCAGGGCTGGGACAAGCCCATCATCGGCGAGACCACGCTGACCGGCCAGAAGGTGATCGAGCTGGCCGGCGAGGCCGCCAACGGCGCCGTGGCCCACGTGGGCCTGACGGTGGACGCGCCCAACCCCGAGATGCTGAAGTTCAAGGCCAACTTCTACCGCGAGTACAAGTACATCAGCGACCACAACGGCATCAAGGGCTACACCGGCGTCTACACGCTCAAGGCCGCCATCGAAAAGGTGGGCAAGCTCGACCGCAAGGCCGTTGCGCAGGCCATGCACGGCATCTTCATCAGCGCGGCCAAGCAGCCCGGCGTGCTGATGGACGTGAGCTTCGACAACCGTGGCGACCTGGACCGTGAGAGCTTCATGGTGGAAGTGAAGAACGGCAAGCAGGAGGTGATTGCCGTGCTGCCTGCCCTGAACGCAGCGCCGAAGAAGTAAGACATGCGCAGCACACCTCCACTTCCTCAACGTTCCGAAGGCCGCGGAGCAGGCCATACCCGTGCACCCGCGCAGCGGCATGGGGGGTGCTTGGCATGACTGACTTTTTCCAACTCTTCTTCAGCGGTCTGGCCACGGGCAGTATCTATGCCCTGGCCGCGCTGGGCTTCACCCTGCTGTGGCAGGCGGCGGGTACCATCAATTTCGCCCAGGGCGAATTCGTGATGCTGCCCGCCTTCATGATGCTGGGCTTCATGGCCATGGGGGCGCCGCTGCTGGTGGCATTCCTGCTGGCCTGTCTGGTGTCGGTGGTGGTGCTGGGCTGGGCGTTCAAGAAGTCGATCGTGGACCCGCTGCTGCGCTTCGGCATGATGCCCATCGTGGTGGCCACCATCGGCCTGTCCATCGCCATGCGCAACGGCGTGCGGGCGGGCTTCAGCGCCGAGGCACACCCTTTCCCCAGCCTGTTCGGCGACGCGCTGTTCAAGGTGGCGGGGGTCACGGTGACGGCGGCCGACATCGGCACGCTGGTGTTCGCGCTGCTGATCGTGGTGGGCACCCAGGCCTTCCTGGCCAAGACGGTGACCGGCCGCGCGATGCAGGCGGTGGCGCAGAACACCGAGTCGGCCAGCGTGCTGGGCATCAACGTGCCGCGCATGATCTTCTACACCTTCGCCATCAACGCCGTGCTGGCCTGCGCTGCCGCGCTGCTGGTCACACCCACGTACCTGGCCAAGTTCGACATGGGGGAAAGCCTGGGCACCAAGGCCTTCTTCGCCGCCATCATCGGGGGCTTCAACAACTCCCGCGGCGCGCTGCTGGGCGGGCTCATCGTGGGGGTGAGCGAAAACCTCGCCGCTGCCTACATCTCGCCGGCCTACAAGGACGCCGTGGCGCTGGTCATTTTCATGGTCGTGATCCTCTTCAAGCCCCAGGGTCTGCTGGGTAAAAAAGAAGAACGCAAGGTCTGAGGAACGCACCATGAAAAAGAACCACATCATCCTGCTGGCCATCGCGGCCGCCCTGCTGCTGGTGCTGCCGCAGTACCTCAAGAACTACGGCGTCTACCTGCTGACCTACTGGCTCATTTTCGTGCTGGCCACGATGGGGCTGAACCTCACCGTGGGCTATGCCGGTCAGAAGTCGCTGGGGCATGCTGCCTTCTTCGGCATCGGTGCCTACACCGTGGCCATCCTGCTCAAGGCCGGCGTCAGCTGGTGGATTGGCATGCCGCTGGCAGCCCTGCTGTGTTTTGTCGTCGGCCTGATCCTGGGCTTCCCGGCGCTGCGGGTGCAGACCATCTACCTGGCCTTTGCCACGCTGGGCTTCAACACCGCCGTGTGGCTGGTGATGCGCAACGAGGAATGGCTGACTGGTGGCACCTTCGGCATCAACAACGTGGCACGCCCCGGTTTGATGGGCCTGTCGCTGGACGCCAACCGCCCCTATTACTACTTCGTGCTGGGCGTGACGGTGGTGATGGCCTTGCTGCTGCTGGGCCTGCTGCGCAGCCCCTGGGGCAAGGCTTTCACTGCCCTGCGCGACAACCCGATCCGGGCCGAGAGCCTGGGCATCAACATCCGCGCCTATACGCTGCTGGCCTTCGCCATCGGCGCGGCCTATGCCGGCGTGGCCGGTGCGCTGTTCGCCTCGCTGGTGCAGTTCATCGAGCCGGCGCCCTTCGCGGTGGCGGCGTCCATCATGATGTACCTGATGGTGGTGATGGGCGGGCCGGGCTACTTCTTCGGCCCGGTGCTGGGGGCGGCCATGGGGGTGGTGGTGCCCGAGTGGATGCGCGACGTGCCTGGTGTGTCCGAGTGGTACCTGCCCATGTTCGGTGCCGCCGTGGTGGTGCTGATGGTGTGGCTGCCGGATGGCTTGCTGAGCCTGCCGGACCGTATCCGGGCCAAACGTGCATCGCGTGAAGCGAGCGCCGCACGCAGTGCTGCTGCCGCAGCCGCGAAAGGAGTGAAGGCATGACCGCAACGAACGCCGCCCGGCCGCCCGAAGGCGGGAGCGCCCCCCTGGGGGGCAGCGCAGCACACGCAGTGGCAAGCGTGGGGGCTCCATTATTGAAGGTCACTGACCTTAAAAAGGCTTACGGCGCCATCCAGGCTGTGGGCGGAGTCAGTTTTGAAGTGCAGCCCGGTGAGATTTTCGGGGTCATCGGCCCCAATGGTTCGGGCAAGACCACGCTGTTCAACTCGATGCTGGGCCAGATCACGCCGAACGCCGGCAAGATCGAACTCAAGGGCGAAGACGTCACCCACTGCGGGCCGCTGGAGCTGAGCCGGCGCGGCGTAGGCCGCACCTTCCAGACGCTGCAGGTGTTCGGCAAGATGACGGTGCGCGACAACCTCATCGTGGCAGCGCAGGAGCACCATGGCTCCATGGTCAGCCGCATGTTCGCGCCCGGCGACTCGGGCCTGGGGGCCAAGGCTGACGCGCTGATCGACCGCTTCCGCATCCGCCATGTGGCCGACCTGAAGGCCGGCACGTTGAGCTACGGCCAGCAGAAGCTGGTGGATATCGCCATGGCCTTCATGAGCGAGCCCGACCTGGTGCTGCTGGACGAACCCTGCGCCGGGGTGAATCCCAGCCTGGTGGGCGGCATCTCCACGCTGCTCAAGGACCTGAACCGCAACCCGGCGTCGGGCAAGAAGAGCAGCTTTGTCGTGATCGAACACAACATGGACTTCGTGATGGACCTGTGCCACCGCATCATGGTGATGGTGGAAGGCCGCGTGATGGCCATTGGCACCCCTGCGGAAATCCGCGCCAACAAGCAGGTGCTGGACGCCTACCTGGGAGCATGAGCATGGCCACCGACACTTCCAACGCCCCCAAAATCGCCATCGAGTTCGACGATGTGGTCGCCGGCTACAAGGATTTCATGATCCTGAACAACCTGAGCCTCAAGGCCAAGTCCGGCGCCATCACGCTGCTGCTGGGCCCCAACGGCGCGGGCAAGTCCACCGTGCTCAAGACCCTGTTCGGCCTGCTCAAGCCGCGCCAGGGCCGCATCCTGCTGGATGGCAAGGACATCGCCGGCGCCAGCCAGAAGGAACTGCTGGCCCAGGGCGTGGCCTTCGTGCCACAGGGGCGCAACCTGTTTGGCCAGCTGAGCGTGTACGAAAACCTCGAACTCGGCGGCATCACGCTGGGCATGAAGACCACCCACGAGCGCATTCCCGAGGTGCTGGAATTTTTCCCCCGGGTCAAAGAGCGGCTGCACAGCGCGGCCTCCAGCCTGTCCGGCGGCGAGCAGAAGCAGCTGGAGATCGGCCGTGCGCTGCTGCTGCGGCCCAAGGTGATCCTGATCGACGAGCCCTCCATCGGCCTGTCACCCATCGTGGTGCAGGACGTGTTCAAGCTGCTGCGCAAGCTGGCCGACCAGGGCACCACCGTGCTGATGGTGGAGCAGAACGTGAAAAGCGCACTCAAGATATCCGACGACGCCATTGCGCTGGAGTCGGGCAGGCTGGTGCTGCACCGCCCGGCGGCCGAGTTGCTGGCCGATCCGGACATCGAACGGCTGTTCCTGGGTGGGCATGCACCCGCTGCGCCAGCGGCTGCAACCGTCTGACGCTGCGGCACTGCTTACCGGTGGTGCACCAGGCAGTCTGTGCCACCGGATGCCTGCTACATATTGTTTCTGTGTAGCCCTCCCTGAACAGGGATACAACCCACCGCCACAGTTGCGAAGAATTGGAGGCCATATTCCCATCAACTGGACGGAGGGTCGCCATGAAGAAAAACCTGCTCACACTGGGCATCGCCGCTGCGGTCGGTAGCCTGGGTTTTGCCAGTCCTGCGCTGGCCCAGGAACAGGCCACGTCGCTCAAAATCTCGCTTACCGGCAAGGGCCACATGCTGATCGTGCCGTATTACACTGTGCAAAGCGGCAATGCCACTCTGCTGAACATCGTCAACAGCGACAAGGTGAATGGCAAGGCTGTCAAAGTGCGTTTTCGCGGAGCATCGAACGCCGACAGCGTTTTTGATTTCACGCTGCTGCTGGGGCCCGGGGATGTTTGGGCGGCTGAAGTCAGCCAGAACCCTGGCACCGGTTTTGCCCGCCTTTACACGCCGGACAACTCCTGCACCATGCCGCAGATGGTGAATACGGATTTCATCGGCAGAAGGGTGAACCCAGCGGTCTCGGTGCCCAACGAGACGCGTGAGGGGTATGTCGAAATCATCGCCATGGCCAATCTGCCTGCAAGCAGTCCGATATACAACGCCATCAAACATACCAATGGAGCCCCGCCCGTACCTTGCAGCGGTGACGCCAGCATGCCGGCCGCCTTGCGCCCATTACAAACCGAGGAAGGTATTGCTGCCGCCGGTCTTGCCAACCCCACCACAGGTTTGTATGCCAACTGGTCGATTTTTAACGTGGCGGATGCGACCTCGTGGTCTGGTGAGGCTACGGCCATCGTGGCCGTGCACGATGATGGCCAACCGGGTTTTGCGAGAAAAGTGATGTTCCCCCAGACCATTGGAAGGCCCTTGGTGATGTACGAAGGAACGCCGGTGACCGATCTGACGGCGGACCCTCTGCTGACCTCAGGCACCGTGGCCATCGAGCGATACGACCTGCCGGATCTGTCCACCCCCTACACCAGTATTCCCACCCCCGCAGAGCAGGCTTCATTGCTGTCTAGCATTCTGGCCAAATCCAGCCTCTCCAACGAGTACTTCACCGACGACGCCGTGCAGGCCCAGACCGACTGGGTCTTCACCATGCCCACGCTGCGCTACTTCATGGCCATCAACTACGCCACTGGGAGTGCTGTTTACAGCGTGCCGAACGTGCCGTATTTCAACTACCTGAACACCTCGGTGGCTGGGGGCGCAGGCGGCCGCACCGTGGCCTGTACGTCCACCAGCTTCCAGTTCTGGAACCGGTCGGAACAGATTGATCCTGCTACGACGGCAAGTCCTTTGTTCAGCCTCTGTGGCGCATCGACGGTGCTGAGCATCAATGCGGGCGATGCGTTTGCGCCCTCGGCCCTGGCTGCCGGTGTGACGCGCCAGAACACTGAACTAAATTTTGCGGACGGCTGGGGTGAGGTCTTTACGCCAGGCAACTACCGCACTCCTGGCTTCCCCATCTTTGGCAGGTATGGACTGCCGGTGATGGGCCAGGCCTTTTCCAAAGCCACAAGCACCAACATAGGCGCGGGGGTCTCGGGCAACTTCGGGCTGGTGTGGGCACACCGGTTCAATGAACCAGCGCCCTATGTCCCTCCACGTCTGTGATCATTCCATTTCTAAATCACCCGTGTCGTCGTTGCTTCGCCTTGCCGTGCTACAGCACTGCCTGCGGCTTCGCGCCTAGACACGAATGATTTGGAAATGGAGTCAGGTCCTGGAACCTGCCCCGATCAGACCCAGCCGATCCGCCGCCAGGGCCGCCTGGGCGCGTGAGGAAATCCCCAGTTTCTGGTAGATGTCGCGCACATAGGTGCCGATGGTGCTGGGCGTGAGGCCCAGCTTGTCGGCCACCTCGGCGTTTTTGTAGCCCTTGGCAATCAGCCCCAGCACCTCGGATTCACGGGCACTGAGCTGCTCGTCGGCTGGCATGTGGGGGCCGGAGCCGGCCGTGCGCGCACTGGCCGCCGGTTGGCGGAAATGGTTCAGCACTTTCGAGGCAATGGCCGGCGACAGCGGAGGCTGCCCCAGGTCGATGCCTTTGAGCTGGGCCTGCACCAACTCGTTGCGCTGCGACTTGAGCAGATAACCACGGGCGCCAGAGCGCAGAGCGGCAAAAACCCGCTCGTCGTCGTCGTGGATGGTGGCCACGACGGTGATCGTGGCCGGGCGGTTCATACACAGCCAGGTGATCAGTGCGGAGGCATTGCCATCGGGCAACTCCCAGTCCACCAGTGCCAGTTCGTACGAGTGGGCCAGCACCAGGGCGCGGGCATCGCCGAGGTTGGTGGCGGCATCCACCAGGGTCGCTGGGCCGAATGCCTGCATGACCTGCTCCACCAGCCATTCGCGGGGCCGGGTGAGGTCTTCGAGCACGAGTACCCGCCTGCTGGATAGGTTGGTGTTCATAGTGATGCAGTCTCCGGGTTGGGGTTCGACAGTGGCAAATGCAGCAGCCAGTGCACACCCTGGCCTGGCGCCGTGTGCAGCTCCAGCATGGCACCCAGCGCCTGTGCGCGGTCACGCATGTTGCCCAGGCCCCGGCCCGAGGCAGGTGGAGTGACCGACGCGTCAAACCCCACACCATCGTCCTGAACCTGCAGCACGATCTGGCCATCGTGGGCGTGGGCCGAGAGAGTCACATGCCGGGCGCGGGCGTATTTGATGATGTTGCCAAACATCTCCTGCAGCAGGCGCATCAGCAGCAGCGTGTGGCTGGCATTGAGCCAGGGCAGGGGTGGCAGCTCTTCGACCTGCCAGTGCATCTCGGTGCCCGCCAGCTCCAGGCTGGGGCCGATCCGGTGGCGCAGCTTGCCCAGGATGGAGCCCACGTCTTCTTCGCTGGGTTCCAGCGAGTCGATCACCGAGCGAAGCTCGTTCATGCAGTCGCTGATCGACTGCACAAGTCCATCCGGTGCGTTGGGGTCAGACTGCACGATGGCCATGGACGACAGCAGGCTGGCGCCGAGCCCGTCGTGCATGTCGCGCATCAGGCGTTTGCGTTCATCGGCAATCGCCTTTTCACTGGCAATCGCCGTCAGCAGCCGGTGTTGCTGGTCCAGCTCCTTGCGTTGTGCCTCCAGCAAGATCTGTTGTTGTTCGTTGGCTGTGCCCAATGCACGCAGCGCCCGCACATGCTGGGCCGCCAGAAAGTTCTGGAAAACAATGACCAGAAACATGCAGCCGAACGGCAGCAGGTAGATGTGATCGGGCGGCAGCCGCCCCGACACCAGCAGCCAGTCATGCACCCCAAACACCGTGCCCAGCAGCAGCGTGAATGCCAGCCAGCGGAACTCGGTGTTCTTGACCCGGTAGGCGCTCCACACGGTCATGGTGCACACCATCAGGGCGACGACCATGTTGAGCAGGTGCTGCAGCACCATCACCTCGGCCAGCAGTGGCCAGGCCGGCATGGTCAGCACGGTGATGGCGGCGGCAAACAGCAGCAGGCACCGCTCTGTTAGCGGCCATGACAGCTGGGCTACCCGCAGTGTGAATATCTGGCTCAGCGCCATCACCCAGGACAGGGATGCATTGGTGAGCCACCAGAACCATTCGTAGGCCAGGCGTGTGTCGGGTGGCGACACGTAGTAATGCAGGTTGCGCACCGCCCAGGCCAGCGTGAATATGCCAAACAGGTAGAACGATTTCTGCGATGTGATGCTGCGCCCCAGCGTGACCGAGAACCCGCCCAGCAGAAGGGCGCACACGCTGATCAGCAGCGGCGCCGTAGTGCGCCAGAACATGGCCTTGCGGTGCCACCACTCCAGCGCACTGGCCGGCCCCACCCGGACGGGGGTGATACCAAAGTTGATGCCCGACAGTGTGGACACCCCCACGGCAATCTGGAACTTCGCACCACCCTGGCTCCACTCGGCGGGAAGGTGCACGAGGAGCGGGCGATTCCACTGCGTGAGCCAGGCAGGGCGGTTGTCGTGCAGCAGCTGCCAGGGCGCATTGGCCGATAAAGGGCGGCCCCACACCACGGCAGGCCCACCCACGATGCGTTCGATGCCCACGGCTCCCGGGCCATGCTGCAGAACGGCGGCATCTGCATCAAACCGGTACCACCGCAATGTCAGCTCACGCATCTGGTCATTGCGCAGCAGGGGAGGGCGGGCCTGGCCGTCAGGCAACACAGCGGGTGCCCAGAGCGAATCGTCTGGCGGTGGCGGAATCTCGTCCAGGCGGGGCAGGTCAAAACTGGCGGACTCGGGCAGGTGCAGCCCCAGCGTGGCCTGCCGTGGCCCCAGGGGCTGCACCGTGTGCTGCACCTGGGTTTGCAGCTGGATCGGTGACTCGGCCGCAGGGAACACGCCGTAGAGCCACAGCGACGCCAGGCCGACGGCGATGAAGACGAAGGCCCAGCTTCGGCGGATGAGTTTCCTCCAACGGTGCATTTTTGGTTCTGCGGGTGTGGTGGTGCCGATTGTGGTCAATCTGCCGTGGTGCGTCACCCCCGGTTCAGGGGGGCTTCTACAACGCCTGCAGGTGGATAAGGTTCTGCCGCGCAATCGCCTGGAATCCGGGGGAAATCCGTTCGTCCCCTGCAGCGCTGTGCCAGAAGGCCTGCGCCAGTTCCAGTGCCCGCGGCCAGGCCGCCAGTGTGGCGGCGCTGGGGCGCAGGTCGCGGGTGTTGAAGTCGCGCTCCACCAACTCACCGTTCACCTGTGCGTACAGCATGGGCAGCATGTCGTAGGTGGGTGACAGGCGCCAGTCGTCGTTGTCCAGCAGCAGCGAGATGTTGCCGTAGTGGCGGTCGGTGTTGGCGATAAGGATGCCGTAGGCTTCGAGCAAGCACAGGTCTGCCGTGTCCTGCGGTGTCAGCAAGCCGCGTGCACCCATGCGCTGGGCGGTGGCGGCCCAGTTGTCCATTTCGCCGATGTACTGCGCGTCGTACACCAGCAGCGACACCATGCCGATACGCCCCTGGGCAGTGCGGTCGAAGCGCTCCGCTTCCAGAAAGGTGCGGCCCGCCACCGCATGGATACGCGTGCGCGCAGCCGGCAGGCCGGCGGCGGCCAGGGTCTGCAGAGCGAGGTGCTCACACACCAGCAGGTCTCGGGTGCGCTGGTCCACGTGTGATGTGCCGGCGGGCGAGAACTTCACGATCACATGGCGGCCGTCCACCTGGGTGCAGAACTTGGGCTGCTCGCCGCCCGCAGACGAGCCGGGCAGGGTGCCGCGCATGGCCTGTTCGGCCAGCTCCGCATAGTCGGCAGGGGAATCCACCCGCGACGCCCGCGCGGGCAGGGTGTGGAAGCGCTGCAGCGCGGCCTCGCCCACCACCAGGTTGCCGGGCAGGTCGTCGCCGAACAAAGCCATGGCCTTGAGCACGTCGTCGTCGCTCCAGTGGCGCGGGTCGGCACCCAGCTGCAGCTCTGGGTGCTTGTGGGCAAAGGTGCGGCCCATGAAGCCCTGGGGGCGCATGTCGTTCAGGAACCAGGGCAGGCCGTCGTGCAACTCGCGCACGCCGTCGGTCTCTTCGGCCCAGATGCGCCCGCCCTGCAGCGGCAGCAGCCGGCCGAAGGGGCTGGCACGGCCCTGGGTGTCCACCCGCATCACCGGCACCTCGCCACCCACGGCAGGAATGTGGCGCGGCAGCACATAGCGCTGCGAACGTGCCGCACCCACCTTGCGCACCGTGCCCGCCCGCAGCAGGGGCGCCAGGGCGCGCGACACGGTGGGCTGGCTGGCCTTCAGGCGCAGCTGCAGCTCGGCGCTGGTGGTGATGCCGCCCAGCGCACGGAGCGCGGTGAGCACGGCGGTGGTTAAAGGAGATGAGGACATCGGGAATGGAGAGGTGAATAGATATTTATGGCTCGGTGCCGTCTATTTTCTACGGCATTGGCATCGGTGTGAATAGATATTTTGTGGCAGTGGATGGTTTTCAAGCCTAAGCCCCGCCTAAGCTGGGCTCTCGATCATTGGTGCATCTCTTCCCTTGTTCCCATCTATAGGAGCTGACCCATGAAAACGCAATCCCTGTCCCGTACCCGTCTCGCCCTGGCACTGGTGGCCGCAGGGGTGGTGGGTGGTGCCAGCGTCACCGCCATTTCCTCCCTGCGCACCAATGCGCCTACGCCGCTGATGTCGTCGGCCAACGCCGCGCCAGCGGTTGCCGCCCCGGTGACTGCGCCCCTGGTCAGCATGAACGGTGCCCCCGATTTCTCGGCCATCACCCAGCGCTACGGCCCGGCTGTGGTGAACATCAGCGTGGTGGGCACGGCCAGCGCATCGGAAGGTGAAAACCCCTTGGCGCAAGGCGGCGTGGACCCCGAGCAGATCCAGGAATTCCTGCGCCGCTTCGGCATTCCCGGCATGCAGGGCATGCCCGGCCAGCGTGGCGGCCAGCGCGGGGGCAAGGCGCCCGATGTGCAGACCCGTGGCCAGGGCTCGGGCTTCATCATCAGCTCCGACGGCATCATCCTGACCAACGCCCACGTGGTGAAGGGCGCCAAGGAAGTCACCGTCAAGCTCACCGACCGCCGCGAACTGCAGGCCAAGGTGCTGGGCGCCGACCCCAAGACCGACGTGGCCGTGCTAAAGGTGGAAGGCAAGAACCTGCCCGTGGTGACCATGGGCAAGGTGGGTGACCTGCGTGTGGGTGAATGGGTGCTGGCCATCGGCTCGCCCTTCGGCTTCGAGAACACCGTGACCGCCGGCGTGGTCAGCGCCAAGGGCCGCAGCCTGCCCGACGACAGCGCCGTGCCCTTCATCCAGACCGACGTGGCGGTGAACCCCGGCAACTCCGGCGGCCCGCTGTTCAACGCACGCGGCGAGGTGGTGGGCATCAACTCGCAGATCTACAGCCGCACTGGTGGTTACCAGGGTGTGTCCTTCGCCATCCCGATCGACCTGGCCACCAAGATCAAGGACCAGATCGTCGCCACCGGCAAGGTCGAGCACGCCCGCCTGGGGGTGATGGT
>Ga0208693_1001596_pt1 | contig 16032 bp, 13 predicted proteins | sample AD_UKC071_MetaG_FD_184438 | JGI IMG/M metagenome (GOLD analysis project Ga0208693, IMG submission 184438) | Active sludge microbial communities of municipal wastewater-treating anaerobic digesters from USA - AD_UKC071_MetaG (SPAdes) (version 2) | ecosystem: Engineered > Bioreactor > Anaerobic >... | reverse complement strand
CCCAGCTGCGCCAGTTCCTGGCGGTGGTCGATACCGGCAACTTCACGCGCGCGGCCAGCTCGCTCAACATCGCCCAGCCCTCGCTCTCGGCGGGGATCGCGGAGCTGGAGCGGCAGCTCGGCACGCGGCTGTTCGTGCGCGAGCGGCGGCGGATCGGGCTGACCCCGGCGGGCAACGAACTGCTGCCGTTGGCGCGCGGTATCGAGCGGACTTTCCACCGCGCCGAAACGCAGGTGGGGAGCCTGCCGGTGCCGCTGCGGCCGATCCGGCTGGGGGTGCTGGAGACACTGGCACTCGATTGGCTGGAGGCCATCGTTGCGGGCTATCGGGGCGCGGAGCCGCTGGAACTGGTGGAAGGCAGCGCGCGCGAATTGCAGGCGGCGCTGGCCAGCGAATCGCTCGACCTGGCGCTGACGATCCTGCCGCCGGGCGGGCGCGGGGAGGGGCAGGCCCTGCTTGAGGAACCCTATTGCCTCGCCCTGCCGGAAGCACATCCGTTGGCCGGAGCCGCGCAGGTTGCCGCGCGCGATGTGGCGGGCGAGACGATGATTGCCCGCCGGTCCTGCGAGGTGCTGGGCGAGACCAGCCGCTTCTTCACCGAACGCGGGGTGCGCCCGCGCTTTGCGCTGCGCTCACCCAGTGACGAGCGCGCGCTGGCAATGGTGCGCGCCGGGCTGGGGGTGACGGTCGCGCCGCGCTCGCTGGCAAGGGCAGGGGTTGCAATGGTGCCGCTGGCCGAGTTCGGGCTGACCCGCATTTTGGGCGTGGCGTTCGCGCCGCACTGGGCGGCGCAGTTCGGGCAGGGCCATGACCTGCCCGCGATAATCGCCAAGACGGCAGGCCAATTGTTGCCTCTCCCTTGAGTGGGGCGGGGGGCTGGGTGTTCCGCTCCGGCGAGGACGCCCAGCCTTGCCGGGCTCCCCCACCCCTGGCCCCTCCCCGGCGGGGAGGGGGATAACCGGAGCTTACCTGCCCTGCCAGACGCCGGGGCGCTTTTCGATGAAGGCGGCCATGCCTTCGGCCTTGTCCTCGGTCGCCGTCAGGACCTGGAAGATGCGGCGTTCGATCAGCAGGCCCTGGTCGAGCGTCGTTTCATAGGCGGCGTTGACCATTTCCTTGTTGGCGATCGCGGCGAGCGGCGGCATCGCGGCGATCTCGGCGGCGGTCTTGAGCGCGTCCTCGACCAGACCCGCGAGCGGCACGACGCGGGCGACCAGCCCCGAACGCTCGGCTTCCTCGGCGCCCATCATCCGCCCGGTCAGGCACATTTCCATCGCCTTGGCCTTGCCCACGGCGCGAGTCAGGCGCTGGCTGCCGCCCATGCCGGGGCCGACGCCCAGCTTGATCTCGGGCTGGCCGAACTTGGCGTTTTCGGATGCGATGATGAAGTCAGCCATCATCGCCAGTTCGCAGCCGCCGCCGAGCGCAAAGCCGTTGACCGCCGCGATCCACGGCTTGCGGGTGGTCTTGACGACGTGGCTGGTCCAGCGGCTGAAGAAGTCCTGCGCGTAGAAGTCTGCCGCCGGCTTCTCGCTCATTTCCTTGATGTCGGCGCCCGCGGCAAAGGCCTTTTCGCCCGCGCCGGTCAGCACCGCGCAGCGCTGGCCGGGGTCGGCCTCATAGGCGGCGAAAGCCTCGATCAGCTCTTCCAGCACCTGCGAATTGAGCGCGTTGAGCGCAGCTGGGCGGTTAAGCGTGATCAGGGTCACGGCATCATGCTGTTCGACGAGGATTGTTTCGTAACCTGACATCTGAACCTACTCCAAATTCGTCACCCTGAACTCGTTTCAGGGTCCATTGCTCGTTTTTGACCGAAGCCTGATGCAACCAGCCGCCAGCTCGCTTCATCGTTCCAAAGGCCCGTCCATGCGGCACGATGGACCCTGAAACAAGTTCAGGGTGACGGGGTGTGCTTCAGGGTGAAGGTGTGTGCTTGAGCGGCTGCCACTCCTCGGCATCGGGGAGGGGCGCGAAAATGCTGTCGATCAGGTCTTCTGTCACACCCTCGGGTGTCGCGGGGTTCCAGACCGGCGCGTTATCCTTGTCGACGATCACCGCGCGCACGCCTTCGGCGAAGTCGGGCAGGGTGAGGACGCGGCTGCCGATGCGGTATTCCATCGCCATGTTGGCGGCGAAGTCGGCGCAAGACAAGCTGTCGCGCAGCTGGCGCAGCGCGACCTTGCAGGTCTGGGGCGACTTGGTGCGCAGCGTGGCGAGTTCCTTCGCCGCCCATTCGCTGTCGTCGGCGGCAAGGCTGGCGAGAATGTCCTCATAGCGGTCCGAGGCGAAGTGCTTCGCGATCCTGGCGGCGTTGCCCGCGATCCGAGCCTCGGGCGCAGTGGCGGACAGGGCGGAGAGGACCTGCCCCGGCTCGTGCCCCTGCGCGATCCGTGCCTTGGCCTCGGCCAGCGCGTCGTGCGGCAGGTAATGGGTGGCAAGGCCCGCCCACTTGCACTCCGCGCCGTCAAGCCGCGCCCCGGTCAGCGCGAGGAACTGGCCGATCCGCCCCGGCAGGCGCGAAAGATACCAGCCGCCGCCAACGTCCGGGAACAGGCCGATGCCGGTTTCGGGCATGGCATAGCGGGTATTCTCGGTCGCGACATGGAAGCGCGCGGGCTGGCTGATGCCCACGCCGCCGCCCATCGTGATCCCGTCCATGAAGGCCACCACGGGCTTTTCATAGGTGAAGATCAGGTGGTTGAGCTGGTATTCGTCGTGGAAGAACCTGCGGCCCGAAACCCCGCCATCGTTGAGCGCGGAATTGCGCAGGAAGGCGATGTCGCCGCCCGAACAGAACCCGCGCCCCTCGGCATGGTCGATGATGACGACCGAGACCGCGGGATCGTCCCGCCATTCCAGCAGGGCGGCGGTCATTGCATGGACCATCGGCAGGGTCAGGGCGTGGATCGCCTTGGGGCGATTGAGCGAGAGGAAGCCTGCGTGCCCCTCGCGGCGGATCAGGACGTCTTCGGTCATGCCAATGTCACTCATACCAGGCTCCGTTCGCATCGAGCGAAGTCGAGATGCCGCGCGCCACGTGTCTCGACTTCGCTCGACACGAACGGGGGAAGGGGGCTGGGAGACGCGTCATTGCCGCAGCAGGTCCCTTCCCACGATCATCCGCATCACCTGGTTGGTGCCTTCGAGAATCGAATGGACACGCAGGTCGCGCCAGAAGCGCTCGATCGGATAGTCGCGCAGATAGCCGTAGCCGCCGAACAGTTGCAGCGCCTTGTTCACCACTTCGCTGCCCGCGTCGGTGGAGAGGCGCTTGGCCATGGCGGAGAAGCGGCTCTTGTCCGGCGCATTGGCGCTGACCTTGCAGGCGGCAAGGTAGAGCAGGGCGCGCGCGGCTTCCAGCTCGGTGGCCATGTCAGCCAGCATGAACTGGGTGTTCTGGAAATCGGCAATCGGCTGGCCGAACTGCTGGCGATCGCGGGTATAGGCGATGGCCTCGTCCAGACACCGCTGCGCCCCGCCCAATGAGCAGGCGCCGATGTTCAGCCGCCCGCCGTCGAGCCCGGCCATGGCAAAGCGGAAGCCTTCGCCCTCCGCACCGACGCGGTTGGCCACCGGCACGCGGCAATCTTCGAAAATTACCTGCGCGGTCGGGCTGGCGTTCCAGCCGAGCTTGCGCTCCGGCGCGCCGAACGACAGGCCGGGGGTGCCCTTTTCCACCACCAGACAGGTGATCCCGCCCGACTTGTGCTCTCCGGTGCGGACCATGCAGACGTAGAGATCGTTGTAGCCCGCGCCGGAAATGAACTGCTTGGTGCCGTTGATGACGTAGTGATCGCCGTCAAGTCGCGCGCTGGTCTTGAGCGCGGCGGCATCGGATCCGGAGCCGGGTTCCGTCAGGCAGTAGCTGGCGATCTTGTCCATGCTGACGAGGTCAGGCAGGAAGCGCGCCTTCAGCTCAGCCGAACCGTAGGTGTCGATCATCCACGCAGCCATGTTGTGGATCGAGATGTAGGCAGAGGTCGCCGGACAGCCATAGGCCATGGCTTCCATGATCAGCGCGGCTTCCAGCCGGCCAAGGCCGATGCCGCCCGATTCCTCGGACACATAGATCGCGCCGAAGCCAAGCTCACCCGCCGCTTTCCAGACATCGACCGGGTAATGGGCCTGCTCGTCCCATTCCGCTGCGAAGGGCGTGATCCGGTCGGCGGTGAACTTGCGGGCCATGTCCTGGATCGCAAGCTGGTCGGGGGTCAGGGCAAACTGGTCGGTCATCCTCGGGTCCATTCACGGCGGTCTGGGCCGCCCGATAAGCTGTGTTGTCCCGCCCGATCAAGCGGGCGGGACTTCCCATGGGGGCAATTTCCGCCGCTGTGAAGCCCGCAGCTAGCCGGCCAGCGAGTCGAGGTTGCGGATGATGCCCGAAAAGTCCGTGCCCCCGCTGCCCGCGCCGACGAAGGCTTCGTAGAGTTCTTCCGCACGCTGACCCATCGGCACGGCAGCCCCGGCCGAGGCGGCGGCTTCCATTGCCAGCTTGAGATCCTTGAGCATCAGCGCGGCGGCGAATCCGCCCTGATAGCCATTGTCCGCCGGACTTTGCGGCCCGACGCCGGGAACCGGGCAATAGGCGGTCATCGACCACGACTGGCCCGAGGCCTTGCTGGAAATGTCGAAGAAGGTCTGCAGATCCAGCCCCAGCTTCTCGGCCAGGTTGAACGCCTCGCAGGTGGCGATCATCGTCGCGCCGAGGATCATGTTGTTGCAGATCTTGGCCGCCTGACCCGCGCCAGAGGCTCCGGCATGGATCACGGCCTTGCCCATCGCGGCCAGGATCGGCGCGGCGCGGGAGAAGTCCGCCGCTTCGCCGCCGACCATGAAGGTCAGGCTGCCCGCGTTCGCCGCCGCAATGCCGCCGGACACCGGGGCATCGACCATGGCATAGCCGGAGGCACGCGCCGCCTCTTCCACCCGGCGCGCGGTGGCGACGTCGATGGTCGAGCAGTCGATCAGCAGGGCCGTTGCGGGGGCCTGACCGATCACATCGGCGGTATAGACCTGCTCGACGATCGCGCCATTGGGCAGCATCGAGACGACCGCATCGACGCCGCCCACCGCATCGCGGACCGAGGTGAACACCGCGCAGCCGTTGTCCTTCGCGCGCTCCAGCGCCTCGGCCGACAGATCGAAGGCGCGGACGTCATGCCCCGCCTTGACCAGGTTCGCGGCCATTCCGCCGCCCATGTTGCCGAGGCCGATGAATGCGATCTTCATTGCGCTGCTCCTTGCGGCCCGGATCAGGCCATGGTCGGGATGACGAAGGCGTTGCCGCCGTCGACCGAACCGTCCGGCCAGCGGGCCGTCACGGTCTTGACCTTGGTCCAGAACTTCACGCCTTCCATGCCGTGCTGGTTGGTATCGCCAAAGGCGCTGCGCTTCCACCCGCCGAAGGTGTGATAGGCGACCGGCACCGGGATCGGCACGTTGATGCCGACCATGCCGACATTGACCCGCGCGGCAAATTCGCGCGCCGCATGGCCGTTGCGGGTGAAGATGGCGACGCCGTTGCCGTACTGGTGCTTGCTCGGCAGGCTCAGCGCTTCCTCGAAGTCACGCGCGCGGATCATCTGGAGGACCGGGCCGAAGATCTCGTTGTGGTAGCTGTCCATGTCGGGGGTGACATGGTCGAACAGCGTCGGGCCGACGAAGAAGCCGTTTTCATGGCCCTGCAGCGTGAAGCCGCGCCCGTCGACGACCAGTTCCGCGCCCTCGTCGGCGCACTTCTGGATCCAGCCTTCGACCTTTTCCTTGTGGGCCTGGGTCACGACCGGGCCGTAATGGGCGCCCGCATCGGTCGAAATGCCGACCTTCAGCGCCTCGATCGCGGGGATCAGCTTGGCCTTGAGGCGCTCGGCGGTGTCATCGCCGACCGGCACCACCACGGGAAGCGCCATGCAGCGTTCGCCCGCCGAGCCGAAGGCCGCGCCGGCAAGGTCGTTCACGACCTGGTCGAGATCGGCATCCGGCATGACGATGCCGTGGTTCTTGGCCCCGCCCATCGCCTGCACGCGCTTTCCGGCGGCAACACCCCGGTTGTAGACATAGTGGGCGATGTCGGACGAGCCGACGAAGCTGACCGCGCCGATCGCCGGGTGATCGAGGATCGCGTCGACCATTTCCTTGTCGCCGTGGACCACCTGGAAGATGCCTTCGGGCAGGCCCGCTTCCAGCCACAGCTGCGCGAGGCGGTTGGGGACCGAGGGATCGCGCTCGCTGGGCTTGAGGATGAAGGCATTGCCGACCGCCATGGCGACCGAGCCCATCCACAGCGGGATCATCGCCGGGAAGTTGAACGGGGTGATGCCCGCGCCGATCCCCAGCGGCTGGCGCATCGAATAGACGTCGATCCCCGGACCCGCGCCCAGCGTATATTCGCCCTTCAGCGCGTGGGGGATGCCGCAGCAGAATTCGACCACTTCCAGCCCGCGCTGGATGTCGCCCTTGCTGTCGGCGATGACCTTGCCGTGTTCGGCGCTGAGCATTTGCGCCAGCTCGTCCATGTTCGCTTCGACCAGCGCCTTGAAATTGAACATCACGCGGGCGCGGCGCTGCGGGTTGGTGGCCGCCCAGGCGGGCTGCGCGGCAGAGGCGGCGGCCACCGCGCGGTCGAGGGCATCCTGCGCTCCGAGTACGACCTCGGCCTGAACCGCGCCGGTATTGGGATCGTAGACCGGGCTGGTGCGGGCGGCGGCAAGGCCGGCGGTGCCCCCGGCGATGACATGGTCGATGATGCGCATGGCGGTGTCCTCTCGAAACTTCCTTCGCACCGGCTTTGCGCCTCGATATTCCTGCATACAACCGGCAATTTCGCCATTATGACCTGCAAGAATGCAAGCGGCCGATTGGAGCGATCTTCAGACCTTCCTTGCCATCGCCCGCGCCGGGCAACTGGCGCGCGCCGGCAGTGCAATGGGCGTCGATGCCTCCACCATGGGGCGGCGGCTGCGGCGGCTGGAAGCGCGCCTTGGCGTCACCCTGTTCGAGCAGACGCGCGAGGGCCAGGTCCTGACCGAGGCGGGGGAGAGCCTGCTCGCGCAGGTCGAGGCGATGGACCAGGCCGCGGCGGGCATCGGTGAAGGCGCGGCCAGCGGGACTGCTTCCGCGATCCACGGCACCTTGCGGATCAGCGTGTCCGAAGGCTTCGGATCGTGGTTCCTGGCGCGTCACGTCCCCGAACTGGCCGAGGCGCACCCGGCACTGACCCTCGATCTGGTCGCCAGCAGCGGGTTCCTCAGCCTGTCGAAGCGCGAGGCGGACATTGCCGTCACCCTTTCGCGGCCCAAGGCAGGCCCGATGGTGGCGCGCAAGCTGTCGGATTACACGCTGCGGCTCTATGCCAGCCGGTCCTATCTGGAGGCCCGTGGCACGCCCCGCGCACCGGGCAATCTTGCTGTGGGCCACCGGCTGATCGGTTATATCCCCGACCTGCTCTATGCGCCTGAACTGCGCTATCTCGATGAAATCCACCCCGGCCTTGCGCCCACCCTGCGCTCATCCAGCATCAACGCCCAGCACCAGTTGCTCGCCGCCGGTGCGGGAATCGGCGTATTGCCCTGCTTCATCGGTGATGCCGACGCGGGGCTGGTGTCCGTCCTGCCCGAGCGGCGGATCACCCGCACCTTCTGGCTGGTGACCCACAAGGACACCCACCAGCTCGCGCGGGTGCGGGCGGGGAAGGACTGGATTCTGGGAGCCGTCCAGCGCGGGCGACAGGCCCTGCTGCCGGATTGAGGTAGCTTGCTGGCTGGGGCGGCAGGATTGACCTCGCTGCGCTCGGTCGCCTCCGCTTCGCTCCGGCTCGAACCTGAGTCTTTTGTCTGTTCGCAGGTTCGGCAGAGGTAGCTTGCTGGCTGGGGCGGCAGGATTCGAACCTGCGAATGCCGGTACCAAAAACCGGTGCCTTACCACTTGGCGACGCCCCAGCAGAGGTGCGGCCTTTAGCAGAGCTTGGCCGGAAGGGAAGGGGGCAAGACGCTCAGCCTTGCTCCCCTTTTCATGACCCGTTGCGCGCGGCGCGCTCAGTCCAGCACGCCGGGGCTCAGCGTGTCGAAATCCGCCGCGCTGTGGCGTTCGCGCAAGACGGTGCCTTCGGCGCCGAACGGGCGGTTGACCAGCCGGCCGCGCTTCACCGCGGGGCGGGCGGAGATTTCCGTGACCCAGCGGCCCACCGCCTCGTATTCCTGCAGCTGCAGGAATTCGCGCGTTTCGCCATAGGCATCGCCGTTCCACAAATTGCCCAGCCACGGATAGGCGGCAATGTCGGCGATCGAATATTCATCTCCCGCCAGGAAGCGCGCTTCCTTCAGCCGGTTGTTCGCAACGTCGAACAAGCGCTTGGTTTCCATGGCATATCGGTTGATCGCATACTCGATCTTGACCGGGGCATAGTGATAGAAATGGCCGTATCCGCCGCCGATGAACGGCGCGCTGCCCATTTGCCACATCAGCCAGCAGATCGCCTCGGTCCGGCCCTTGAGGTCCTGCGGGATGAAGGCCTGGAACTTGTCCGCGAGGTGCAGCAGCATGGCCCCGCTTTCGAACAGGCGCAGCGGCTCCGGCCCCGACTGGTCGAGCATGGCGGGGATCTTGCTGTTGGGATTGAGCGCGACAAAGCCCGATCCGAACTGGTCGCCCTGACCGATCTGGATCAGCCAGGCATCGTATTCCGCGCCCGCGTGGCCGGCTTCCAGCAGTTCCTCCAGCAGGATCGTTACTTTCTGCCCGTTGGGGGTGCCCAGCGAATAGAGCTGGAAAGGGTGCGTGCCCACCGGCAATTCGCGCTCCACCTGCGCGCCGGCCGTGGGGCGGTTGATGCTGGCGAAGGGGCCGCCGTTCCCTGCGTCCCAGGTCCAGACGGCGGGGGGCATGTATTCGGCATCGGCCATGGGCAAATCCTCTCAGGTTAGGGCGCAGCGCGGCGCATCGTGGCAGGGCGCTGCGAGTCAGTTGCAGCTACGTTAGCCACGGTTGCATGGCCGCGCCAAGCGGCTAGGAAGCATCCCATGCGAAACACCCTGAAACTTGCCGCCGCGCTTGCCGCGCTGACCCTGCCCGCCGCGCTCGCCGCCGAGACCCCGATCGATCCGGCGCGCCTGAATGAAACCGTCCAGACCATGACCCGCGACTGGTTCCAGGGCCGCGCCCCCGGCACCGTGGGCGAGGAGCGGACGGTGGGCTACCTGATCGGCCGGTTCGAGGCGCTGGGGCTGGAGCCGGGCGGGCCGGACGGATCGTGGGTGCAGCAGGTGCCGCTGCTCCACACTCGGCTAGGCGCTCCGCAGCAGCTGGAACTGGCCACCCCGCAGGGCGCCATGCCGCTGCGGCTGGGCACCGATGTCTACCTTTCCACCCTGCGCAATGAAGACGTGGCGCGGGTGGCCAATGCGCCGCTGGTCTTCGTCGGCCACGGCGTTGCCGCTCCGGAACGCGGCTGGGACGATTTCAAGGGCGTGGACTTGAAGGGCAAGGTCGCCGTCTTCCTGATCAACGATCCCGATTTCGCCGCCGCGAAGGGCGAAGCGGTGGCCGGCAAGTTCGGCGGGCGGGCGATGACCTATTATGGCCGCTGGACCTACAAGTTCGAGGAAGCCGCCCGGCGCGGTGCGGTGGCGGCGCTGATCGTCCACGATGCGGACGGCGTCGGCTATGGCTGGAACGTCATCACCAGTCCGGGCGGGGAGAATTACGGACTGGTCGCAAAGGACGGCAAGCAGACCAGCCTGGCCTTGCAGGGCTGGCTATCGCTGGAGCAATCGGGCCGCCTGTTTGGTACGGCCGGGCTTGAACTTGCCAGGCTGCGCAAGGCGGCGCGCACCGCGAAGTTCCGCCCCGTGGAGATGAAAGGCGTGACCCTGTCCGCCGCGATTCCCGCTACCCATGACGTGATCGCCAGCCACAACGTCCTCGCGCGCCTGCCCGGCACCACCCGCGCGGATGAGACGGTGATGTTCGGTGCCCACTGGGATGCCTACGGCGAGGGCAAGCCGGACGCGCAGGGCCGGATCTACCGCGCCGGGGCGAATGACGATGCGCTGGGCGTCGCCGCGCTGCTGGAAATCGCACGGGGGATGAAGGCGGGCCCGGCGCCGCAGCGCAGCGTGGTCTTCGCCGCCTGGACGGCGGAAGAGCGCGGGCTGCTGGGGTCCGAAGCCTATGCCCTCAGCCCGGTCTGGCCGCTGGACAAGACGGTCGCCAACCTCACCATCGACGTGATGCAGACGGCGGGCCGCGCGAAGGACGTGGTGCTGATCGGCAAGGGCCAATCCAGCCTGGAGGACGATCTTGCGGCCACGGCGGCGAAGCAGGGCCGGACCGTGACGGTGGAAAGCCTGCCTGAACGCGGGCTGTTCTACCGCGCGGACCACTTCTCCTTCGCCAAGCGCGGCGTGCCGGTGCTGCTGATGATGGGCCTCGCGGGGGCTTCCGATCTGGAACAGGGCGGCCGTGCGGCGGGGCAGGCCTGGATCGATGACTATACCGGGCGCTGTTATCACCAGGCCTGCGATGCGTGGGACGCTTCGTGGAACCTCGCGGGCGCGATCCAGGACATCGAGGTGATGCGCGATATCGGCACCGACCTTGCCAATTCCGCCCGCTGGCCGGAATGGAAGGCGGGCAGCGAGTTTGCAGGGCTGCGCAAGGCCCAGCCCAAACCCTAGTTCCTCTAAGCCACTGAAAGCCCCTCCCCCTGGGGGAGGGGTTGGGGAGGGGGCTGGATGCTATCGGGGTAATCCAACCAGCGCCGAACACCCCCACCCAACCCTCCCCCTCAAGGGGGAGGGCTAGCGAGAGCCGGGCGCAATCGAGCAGCATCATCCAGCCGTGGGTATCCACTTCCTCGCCGCGCTGGCCGGACTGGAAGGCGAGCGGCGAGTTCGCGGGGCTGGGCAGGCCCAAACCCAAACCCAAACCCAACCCTAGTTCTAAGCCACTGAAGGCCCCTCCCCGTGGGGGAGGGGTTGGGGAGGGGGCTGGATGCTATCGGGGTAATCCAACCAGCGCCGAACACCCCCACCCAACCCTCCCCCTCAAGGGGGAGGGCCAGCGAGAGCCGGGCTCAATCCAGCAGCGTGACCCAGCCGTGGGTGTCCGGCTCTTCGCCGCGCTGGATCGCGGTGAGGCGGGCTTTGAGCTTCTGCGTGAGCTGCCCCGGGCCGCCCGATCCGATCACGAATTCGCCGTCCGTGCCCGCGACCTTGCCGACCGGGGTGACCACCGCTGCCGTGCCGCAGGCGAAGGCTTCGATCAGCCTGCCGCTGGCCGCGTCCTCGCGCCACTGATCCAGGCTGTAGCGCTCCTCGCGCACGTTCAGGCCTTCCTCGCGGGCGAGGGCCAGCAGGCTGGCGCGGGTGATGCCGGGCAGGATCGTGCCGGTCAGCGGCGGAGTGATCAGGCTGCCGTCGGCAAAAGCGAAGAACAGGTTCATGCCGCCCAGTTCCTCGATCCACTTGTGCTCCGCCGCGTCGAGGAACAGCACCTGGTCATGCCCGCGCGCAAAGGCTTCTGCAGTGGGGACCAGGCTGGCGGCATAGTTGCCGCCGCACTTGGCCGCGCCCGTGCCGCCCGGCGCCGCGCGGGTATAGTCCGACACCCAGATCGACACGGCCGGCGCGCCCGACTTGAAGTAGTTGCCCGCCGGGCTGGCGATGACGATGAACTTGTATTCCTTGGCCGGACGCACGCCGAGGAATGCCTCGGTCGCGATCATGAACGGGCGCAGGTACAACGATCCGCCTTCGACCGAGGGGAACCATTCGCGGTCCGCACCCACCAGTTCGCGCACGGCGGCGACAAAGGTTTCCACCGGCAGTTCCGGCATGGCGAGGCGGCGGGCCGAGGCGTTGAAGCGCTCCGCATTGGCGGCGGGGCGGAACAGGGCCATCGACCCGTCCTGCAGGCGGTAGGCCTTCAGCCCTTCGAAGATTTCCTGCGCATAGTGCAGCACGGATGCGGCGGGATCGAGCGGAATGGGCCCGCGCGGGCCGAGCGTGGCATTGTGCCAGCCCTTGCCCTCCGACCAGTCGATCGTGATCATGTGATCGGTGAAATGCGTGCCGAACCCGGGATTGGCCAGCACCGCGGCGCGCGCCTCTGCCGGGACCGGCGCGGGGTGGGCCAGGCGGGCGAACTGGGTGGTGGGTTCGGCGAGCGTCGCCATGATTCGGATCCTCGTTTGTGCGAAGCGTGCGCCTTGAATGAAAATTACGCGCACGGCAAGCAGAATGAAATAAATGACAAGTTGCCTTGTCCTGCCATCAGTCTAGAGGGCGGCGGCGGGGTTGGGCAAGCGCCGCCCGCATTGGCAAGCGCGGGCGCGGCTGGCAAGCTGCGCGGCATGATCAGGAGAGAACGCCGGATGACCTCAGCCTGGAGCCCCGGCGCGGGCGCGGGCGCGCTGCTGCTGGCCCTTGCCGCTCCGGCGCTGGCCGCACCGCCCAGGCCCGCACCCAAGGCGAAGATCGCCCCGCAGGTGCGGATCAACCCGCTCGGCTGCGCGGTCCCGATTGCCCGTGCCGATTCAGCCAGGGCCCTGCAGCGCCGGTTTGGCGACAATGCCGCGGTCAGTTCCCGCCCCGACGAGCGCGGAGTGCAGGTCTACAAGGTGGTGCTCTATCCCGATGAACCGGCGCGGCGGATCGAGGTGCTTTATCCCGACGCGGCGATGCGCGTGCCGCTGCGCGTGAAGATCGACCGGCTGGCCTCGACCTGGTCGCTCGCCGGGCTGCGGGTGGGCGACAGCCTGGCGGCGGCGGTATCGCGCAATCGCGGGCCTTTCGTGCTGAGGGGCTTCGCGCCGGGTGAGGGCGGGCAGGTGAGCGACTGGCAGGGCGGCGCGCTGGCCGCCTCCATGCCGGGCGGCTGCACCGTGGGTGTCCGCTTCGTCGCGCCGCTGACCGAGCGCGTGGCGGAGCGTGCCACCGGCACCGCCCGCTTGCTGCGCTCCGACCAGCCGGAAGTGCTGGCGGCGGAGCCGATCGTCGCCGAGTTGTCGATCAGCTGGCCGACTTCGCCGGAGCCAGCCCGCAAGCGCAAATGAGAAGGGCCGCCCCGGCAAACCGGGAACGGCCCTTCACATGGTCAGCGGCCGGAAGCGCCGCTTACGAAGCCTCTATCCCTGCTGGATCAGAGATAATGCCTCGCACTGCGGTTTACCGACCCCTCTGCTGAACCATGAGACATCGGTCACCTCCTTTCGCGCTGTTGAGCCAAACGCCCCCGGTCGGGGACTGGGCCGGAGCGGCAGGCCGCCTTGGCCGTGAGGAAAATCTAGCGATTCCGCACTGCACAACAAGACTTGCGCTGAATTATTTTGGTGTCAGGATCAGCCGCCTTGCGCCCGCTGGCGGGGAGCCTGCGAACCTCCACGGCACAGTGCCCCCAACACCTTCGCCAATACCCCCGGTCGTCACCCTGAACGCGTTTCAGGGTCCATCCCTCGTCTTATCCCGGCACATGGGGATCGCTGCAAACCGCGCGGTCAGGGCGGTCTGGGCAACGGTGGGGTGGGCGGCGCGATGGACCCTGAAACGCGTTCAGGGGTGACGATCCTGTGGATCGGGCTGGAGCGCGGTACAGGCGGGGGAAATCCCCTTCAGCGGCAATCCTCGATCACCCGGCCCACTTCCGGCCAGCTCGGCAGGTAAAGCGGCTGGTTCCCCGCAAGGTCGAAGGCGAATCGCCCGCGCGAGAAGGCGATGGCGTCCAAGACCGGGTCGGTCGCGCGCACGGCGATGGTGATGCGCCCCTCAGAGGACAGTTCGGGATCGCTCACCAGCGGGCGGGTGCCGGTGGTGGTGGACAGCGCGGCGGGGACATGGCCGGTGCCAGTGCCGACCCGGCTGATCCACACCTCGCCATCGCCCTTGTCGCAGGCCAGCGTCACCAGCGGGGCCATGCCGGGGCGGCCGTAGCTGGCGGTGGAACGGCCCGCGACGATGCCCCAGGTCCAGTCGCCCGGAGTGGCCGGCATGTCGATCCAGTTGGCTGGTGGGCGCAGGGCGGGCGCCGGCGCGGGAGCGGTGCCGGCCACGGCGCGCGGGGCTGGGGGAGGAGGCGGGGCCGGGGCCGGGGTCTGGCGCGGCGGCGCGCAGGAAGCGGCCATGGCGGCCAGCGCGGCGGCCAGCAGGGCGGTGCGGATCGGGGGAACGATTGCCTTCACGTCCCTCCTATGGAATGAGGCGCCACGTCCCACAAGCCCCTCCGGTCCGATGCCCGCCACACCCAAGCCCAATTCCGCGATCAAGCCCGGCAAGGTCCGCGTCGACCAGCTGCTGGTCGAACGCGGCCTGGCGGAAAGCCGCGCGCGGGCGCAGGCGCTGGTGCTGGCGGGGCTGGTGTTCAGCGGCGAAACCAAGCTGGCCAAGTCCGGCCAGACCCTGCCCGCCGATGCTCCGCTGGACGTGCGGGGGCGCGATCATCCGTGGGTGTCGCGCGGCGGGATCAAGCTGGCCCATGCGCTGGAAGCTTTCGGGCTGGATCCTGCGGGCGCGACGGCGATGGACATCGGCAGTTCGACCGGCGGGTTTACCGACGTGCTGCTGAGCCATGGCGCCAAGCGGGTCTTCGCGGTCGATTCGGGCACCAACCAGCTCGCCTGGAAGCTGCGGCAGGACCCGCGCGTGACCGTGCTGGAGCAGACGAGCGCCCGCGTGCTCACCCCGGCGCAGATCGACGCGCCCTGCACCTGGGTGGTCTGCGATGCCAGCTTCATCGGCCTGGCCAAGGTGCTGGACGTGCCGCTGCGCCTGGCCGCGCCCGTCTGCCAGCTGGTCGCCCTGATCAAGCCGCAGTTCGAAGTGGGGCGCGGCGAGGTCGGCAAGGGCGGAGTGGTGCGCGATCCGGCGCTCCACAGCCGCGTCTGCGCCGAAGTGCGCGAATGGCTGGAGGGCGCCGGCTGGCAGGTCCAGGGGATCGAGACCAGCCCGATCACCGGCCCGGAAGGCAATGTCGAGTTCCTGATAGCCGCGCGGCGCGGTTAGGAGCGCCATTTTCCGCCCACTGCCGTTCGTGTCGAGCTTGTCGAGACACGTGTGCGCCAACGTGTCTCGACAAGCTCGACACGAACGGGGGCGGCCTGAAGGGGGTTGGAGAACCAGTCCGGGACAGCGCCGAAACGCGCGGCCATTGCCTCGCGCCCGCTCCCCCGCCAATATCCGCTTGCAGCGCATAGCGAATCGGATCGTGGTGGAATGACTGAGCTTGCATCGCCCGGGCAATTGCGGGCCAGCCTCATGCGCTGGGCGCTGGTGCTTGTGCCGGGCGTCCTGCTGCTGGGGACGCTTTCCGGCCGCCTGGCGCAGAGCGGGCCGGACAACGCCTGGTTCGCCGCGCTGGTCAAGCCCGGGATCTATCCGCCGCCCGCCGCTTTCGGGATCGTGTGGACCCTGCCCTACGTGCCGATGGGCCTTGCCCTTGCCATGATCGTCACCGCGCGCGGTGCGCCGGGGCGGGGGCTGGCGATCGGGGTGTTCGCGCTCCAACTGGTGCTCAACCTGGCCTGGTCGCCGCTGTTCTTTGGCCTGCAGCAGATCACCTATTCGCTGTATCTGCTGCTGGCGATTGACCTGGGCGTACTGCTGACCGTGGTGCTGTTCTGGTGGGTGCGTCCGCTGGCCGCCGCGCTGCTGCTGCCCTATCTCGCCTGGGTGCTGTTCGCGACCCTGCTCAACTGGCAGTTCCTCGAAGCCAATCCCGGCGCCGACGGGCCGCTGGGCGGGGGTGAGGCGGTTCAGACGGTGGAGTTCAAGTAACGCCGCCAAGTAACCCCTTGCGCGCCGCGCGGCGCGGGGCCATCTAGCCGCCATGCAAAGCGAAAACCCCCTGTTCGCCGATCTCGCCAAGCTGCTCAACAGTGCAGCGGGCACCATGGCCGGAATGGGCCGCGAAGCCCGCGAAGCCGCGCGTGAGCGGATGAAGGAAGCCATGGGCGGCCTCGATTTCGTCAGCCGCGACGAGTTCGACGCGGTCAAGGATATGGCCGCCAAGGCGCTGGACGAAAACGAAAAGCTCGCTGCGCGG
>Ga0208693_1001595_pt1 | contig 16040 bp, 9 predicted proteins | sample AD_UKC071_MetaG_FD_184438 | JGI IMG/M metagenome (GOLD analysis project Ga0208693, IMG submission 184438) | Active sludge microbial communities of municipal wastewater-treating anaerobic digesters from USA - AD_UKC071_MetaG (SPAdes) (version 2) | ecosystem: Engineered > Bioreactor > Anaerobic >... | reverse complement strand
TACAAATGCGCACCACTTCTTTTGAGGTTTTAGTAGAAGCTTTTTTGGGAGCATCTATATCTAATTGTATATGTTGCTTGATATAATTAACAGCTTTGCCAGCACCTGCATTTACAGCATGATTAGCTGCTCCACTAAACCAATATATCACACTGCCACCTAATAAAAATCCTAAAATTGTAAAAGGATTTAATAAATTTAATATTTGAGCAGGATCTATTCCTAATGTATTTTTTATAACTAAAATAATAGAAAAAATCATAGTAGTAGCACCTACAACTGCTGTACCAATTAGAACTGGCTTAGCAGTGGCTTTGAATGTATTACCTGCACCATCATTAGCTTCTAAATAATTTTTTGCATCATCAAAATTCGGTTTAAAATTGAAATCCCTTTCTATCTCTTTGTCTATATCTGGAATTTCTTCTATTAATGATAATTCATAAATAGATTGAGCATTATCTGTTACTGGCCCATAGCTATCTACTGCTATAGTAACAGGTCCCATACCTAGCATACCAAATGCTATTAGTCCAAAACTAAATATCACTGGATAAATCATATAATTACCTAAGCCAAAATATAGTGTAGTTATATATCCTAATACCATTAAAATAGCTATAGCTACAGCATGATAAAATGCTGAATAATAGCCAGTTACGATTCCCGATAAAATATTTAATGACGCGCCACCACGTTTACTAGATTCCACGACTTCTTTAGCATGTCTAGAATTTGGACTAACAGAAAACTTTGTTAGCTCAGGTATTATCAAAGCTGCCAAAGTTCCTAAACTAATGATTATACTTAAGCCAACCCATAGACCGGGATAACTTGCTCCTAAAATTATGTAACTCACTAAAAAAGTCATCAAGATAGAAATAATAGATGTTATTACAATGAGTGACATAAGGGGTTTCTCAAAATCTACTTTATTATTTTTACTAAAAGATTTCTTAGCTATAAAATCATTCAAATAATATCCTACAAGAGAAGCTATAAGCATAGACAGACGAATGCCAAAAATCCAAGCCAAAAATTGCACTTGATGATCTATGCCATCTACAGCAAGTAAAATAAAAGCTATTAAAGCTACACCTGTAACACCATAAGTTTCGAAGCCGTCAGCAGTTGGGCCTACACTATCACCAGCATTATCACCAGTACAATCAGCTATAGTACCTGGATTACGAGGATCATCTTCTCCGATTTTAAAAATCACTTTCATAAGATCAGATCCAATGTCAGCAATCTTAGTAAATATACCTCCAGCGATTCTCAATACTGATGCACCTAATGATTCTCCAATAGCAAAACCTATGAAACTAGCTCCAGCGAGGTTACCAGGTAGCACCATCAAAATAAATAACATTATCAATAGTTCTAAACTTATTAACATCATGCCAATGCTCATACCAGCCTGCATTGGAATTTTGAAAAGCTTAAATGGTTTGTTTTCTAAACTAGCAAAGGCCATACGCGAATTTGCTAAAGTATTCATCCTAATGCCAAACCAAGCTACAGAGTATGATCCTAAAATACCAATCAAGGTCCACATTAGAATAAACAATACTTGTCCAACATTAAATCTGGGCTCACTCAAATATCCAAAATAAAAAGCTATTACTGCACCTACAATTAGAAATAAAATTATAAGAAATTTACCTTGCTGAATTAAATAAGTTTTTCCAGTTTGATAAATGACATTAGCTACCTCTAGCATACTTTTATGAGCAGACTTTTTAATTACTTTTTTATACTGCAAAAAGCCAAATAAAATACCAATTAATGTAATAAAAAAACCAATATAAAGCCATTTTTCAGACTTCATTGCATCGGGTACTACCAAATTAGCTTCACTAGCTTCTACTATTAACGGCGTCGCCAATAAAATTAATAGACTTAAAAACTTTTTCATAATGGAATTTTTTTTCAATCTGCAAAATTATAGAAAATTTTTATCTTAAAATTTTCTAATAAATTTATAATATTATATGTTTAATATTATAAGTTTACATTAATCGAATAAATTATGGTTTAAATTATCAAACTTTTATTATTGATATATAATTGTTTTTGCTATTTATTTATAAAAATTTTTCTATTTTTTTATCAAATTGAGCCCTATATAACTAAATATTTTTTTAAAAACTTTTTTAAATAAAATTTTGTTATTATACGAATTGATTATTTTTGTAAATATAACACACTAGCATCAAAATGGCACAAGGATCTGTATCTTCATTAGCAAAGCAAACAGTTATTTATGGTATCAGTAGCATTTTAGGTAGATTATTAAATTATTTATTAGTACCATTATACTCTAGATTATTTTTGCCCGCAGAAGCAGCTGTTTATGTAGAATTCTACGCATACGCAGCTATATTTTTAGTTATTTTAACCTATGGAATGGAAACAGCTTTTTTTAGATTTATAAATGACAAAAATTTAAATGATCAAGAAAGAGTTTATAGCACAGCGTTTAGTTCTATTTTATTAACTTCAAGTTTTTTTATATTAATATTAAGTATATTTTCAAATAATATAGCTAGTGGATTAGGATACGCAGGTAATGCAAAATTTGTAATATTTTTTGCCATTATAGCTGGAACAGATGCGATATCTAGTATCCCATTTGCTTATTTAAGAAGTAAGGGAAAAGCAATCACTTTTGCTACCATCCGCATAGTAAATATCATTATAAATATTTTTCTAAATATTTTATTTTTAGTTATAATTCCCAATTTATATAATAATCATCCTGATTTACAAAATTTTTTATCAATATTCACAAATGGTACACCATGGATAGGATATATTTTTGTTGCAAATCTGATTACAAGTTTATTAAATTTAATACTGTTATTTCCATATTATAGACGAGTGAAGCTACGTATAGATAAGCATTTATGGATTATTATGCTTAAATATGCATTACCATTATTGATTTTAGGACTTTCTGGTATATTAAATAATAATATTGATAGAATATTACTAAAAAATTTATTACCTCCAGATATAGCAATGCATCAAATGGGAGTTTATGGGATGGTATTTAAATTTTCAGTAATTATGAGTCTAGCATTACAAGCTTTTCGCTATGCAGCAGATCCATTTTTTTTCGAGCAATCAAATGAACAAGATTCAAAAAAAACTTATGCTAGAGTGATGAATTATTTTGTTATTACTCTAGTACTCATCTATGCTCTTACAATGTTAAATATGGATTATGTAAAATATTTTGTTGGCGAATCATATTTCGAAGGGCTACCTGTAGTGAATATTTTATTACTTAGCCAATTATTTTTAGGTATTTTTTATAATTTGAGTATTTGGTATAAACTAACTGATAAAACTCTTTTGGGAGCCTTAGTGAGTATTATTGGCACAGCAATTTTAATAATTTTAAATATTATTTTGATACCTAAGATTGGCTATGTAGGTAGTGCCTGGGCTAATCTGATATGTAATTTTACGATTGCATTAGCTAGTTATTTGCTTTCACAAAAATATTATCCAGTTCCTTATGAACTTACTAAACTAATTATTTATATTATTTCTGGTATCTTAATTGTTTTTATAGGATCATTTATACCAACTATAGATAATCATTTACTAAACATTTTTGCTCATAATAGTTTGTTATTAATATATATACCTATTATTTATTATTTGGAGCCCGGTTTTTTTAAGTTTATCAAAAGTGCATTGAAAAAAAAATAAACATTATATATATTTGCCTATTTATAAACGAAACTTAGTTATCAATAAATGCAGATTAATCTGTTTAATGCTGAATTATAATTTTATTTTAAATTTAAACAAAATATCCATATTATCAAAATATTTTATAATTTTGCAAAATAAAAAATAGATTATGTCTAAAAAAATGATATTGCTCGTGGTGATGAGCTTTTTGATGATAAGTTTATCAAAAGCACAAACACCCTACGATACAATAGATGTCAATATAGATTATTTAGAACCGTTAATCACTGTCCCTAATGCGTTTACACCAAATGGTGATGGACTAAATGATTATTTTTATCCTTTCATTTATTATAATTATCCGATTATTAAATATGAATTGAGAATATTTAGCATTAATGGGCAACAAGTATTCTATACTACTGATCCATATGCTAGATGGGGTGGCGATCAAGTAGATATGGCAACTATTCATAATTATTCAAAATCTTTTGTGTATTATTTGTATGTTCAATTCAGCAATGGAGTAAGTAAAAAGTTAAGAGGTAGCTTTTTATTGCTTATAATATGAAAAAAAATGGAAAAGGATTTTTTCATATTTCAATATCTGAATGGAAAGGTATTTTCGTTTTAGCTATTTTAATTTTTTCCATTTCCTTTATCCCACTGACTATTGACATATTTTATAAACCCAAAATAAAAGATTTTAATAAATTAGACAGCTTAGCAACAGAATTACAAAATAATAGAGCATTAGCCTTAGAAGATAAAAAAAATAAATCATCAGAAAATTATTATAAATGGAGTATTAACTCTCTAGACCCTTTTCATTTTAATCCAAATACAATTAGTGCTCAAGATTTTAAAAAAATGGGATTTACTGACAAACAAACACAAAGTTTTATCAATTATAGAAGTACGGGGGCTAAATTTTATACAAAAAAAGATTTCAAAAGATTATATTTTATAAATGATGAAATATATGAATTACTATCACCATATATTCTTTTGCCAGATAGTATCAGTGCATCTAAACAAAGTGAAAAAATAAAAGAACAAATAATAGTAGAGCTCAATACTGTAGATAGTATCAATTTAATAAAAGTGCCTGGAATAGGTGGTTATAGAGCAAAAAAAATCTTAGAATTAAGAAATAAATTAGGTGGCTTTACTGATTATGATCAATTAAAAATGATATATGGCTTTAATGACTCTTTAATAGAAACATTAAAACCATATATAAATATAAATCCATATATAATTAAAAAAATTAATATTAACAAAGCAAATATCAAAGAATTAGCACGTCATCCATATATTGGCTACAATTTATCTATTTCTATTTATAACTATAGACAAAATCATGGTGATTATAACTCTCTAGAAGATTTAAAAAAATTGAAGTTGATAAATGATAGTATATATAATAAGATATTACCATATATTACTGTTGAATAAATTGTAAATATTTAGTCGTCCCTTAAAAACACGATAAGTATTTGTTTATTAATAACTTATAGATAATTTTTTACTCAAAATAATGCAATTTTTTGTAACTTTGCACCATAAAATTTGCAAATTTTGGAGAGGTTGTTTTTATCTGTTCAAAAAACCATATTATCAATTCTTCTTTATTTTTTTCAAATAAAATATTCAAATTGACTTTTTAAGGGTCGACTATTTATCTGCAATTATCAATAAACTTATTAGATGAATTTCATCCCCACTAATATTTGTTTTTACTTTTATTGTTATCAATCCTGGCTTTATGTGGCAGCCATCTTTAATTATTAGATTTAAATATGTCTTTTCGTCAGGTCGTACTATTGGATTTAGAATTAATGTCTCTATGCAGTCTGATGATATATTTACACTCTCTATCTCAAATGATTCATTACCTAAATTATAAATAGGAATTTTAATATTACTTATTTTTGCCAATTCGCTTGTAGTAATGCTTATAAATGATGAATCAGCATGAAAAATGCCAGATTTATTTTCTAATTTACTACCTTTAAAATCTGAAATGTAAGAAGATATTTGTGCTCTTCGTTCTTGTGAAGCAGCTATGCTGTAAATAGATTTTTGTATATCTTGTGGATTGTCTGATACATATGGCGAAGCTAGTTCTTTGCCCATGGGCTCTTGAATTATTAGTAATTTGCCTCCTGATGGATTTGTCCCTTCTATATAGGCAGATAATTCACCATTATTAATTTTTAATAAATAATTTTTAAGACTTGAAATCCTCCTCTTAGAAAGATTAATATTATATTCTGAAGTATGCAAAGGGCTACAATATCCATTAATTTTTATTGTAACGTTACTGCCATTTTTTAAATCTTCTAAAAGTAAATTTGTGAAACGTTGTAGTTTATCAAAACCAGCAATTATTTCTGTATGGAAAAAATTTTCTATATCTTGTTCTGCTTTAAGTTTGTCTTCGCCTTTCATTCCTTTACTATATTCTTTTTTGTATTTGTCTATTAAATTGAGATATTCGAAATATAGCTCATCATAACTATATTTAGTAACTGTATCCCAACTTCGTGGGTCAGGGATATCGTTATGAAAATACACTGTGATAGGTAATAGAGACATTATCTCATCTCTCAATGGATTTATAGTGTCCAATTTGCTAATTGTATCCAATGTTTTATTTTCTGTTGTAACTATTTTGTCTTCTATGTAAAAAGCGAAAATATCGTAGCAACAATATTGTCCATTCATGAAATAAGACCCTTTCCTATTAGATGTTATATATCCATCATAGTCGTAGCTATTTCTATAAAAATAAAAATCATTAAAAGGAGAATTTATGGGAGCACCTAAATTATTTACTTTTTGCCAGCTATTCAAGTATCCTTTAGACGAAAATATATCAAATCCTCCAAGACCAGTGTGAAAATTACTACTAAAAAACAAGGTAGAATCTCGCAAATCATAATATGGTGTTATCTCATTACCTGCTGTATTTATAATTGGGCCGAGATTAATCGGCGTTTGGAAATTAAAATTTTTAACTATAGAATAGTATAAATCGTAACCACCATATCCACCAAGTCTATTAGAACTAAAAAATAATATTCCATCCCCGTAGTCGTCTAGTATTAGAAATGGTTGCGTTTGATTACTATTATTAATATTTATTGGAGCTTCTTTTATATTTTTTATAATTTCATTTTCATCTATTTCGCCCCAATAAATTTTACAATTTTCACCAGAATATTCACATTGTGTAAAGCTGAAATATTTTTGATTTGGACTAAAAGTAAGATTAGCATTATGTATTTTATCTTTCGATTTAGAAATTTCTATTTTTTGTGGTACTGCTAATCCTTTTGGTAAATAATGAGTTTTATAAATATCAGATCTAAAATAAGCTGGGAATAATGAGCTATATTGTTTTGTATGATTAGGGCTATATGATGTGAAATATATTTCACCACCATCACCATATTCTATTGCTGCAAATTCACTGTAAGGTGTATTGAGTGGTGATGGTAGATGTCTCGTGGTAACGTTATTATTTGATGTATGGTAGATATAAATATTTTCAAAATTAGTTAAAAGCTCTTGAGTATGTAGATAGCAAAAATCATCTTTATGTTCTGGAAACATCAAATATCCTTGATAATATTGCTTAGCCATAGGATATTCTTCTAAATATCTGTATATTTCTCCCAAATAATATAGAGTTTCAGGATAATAAGTTAATGAGTCTGATTCTATTACATTATTAAAATGTTTGAGCGCTAAATCAATTAGAAATTCATTTAAAGCTAATTTACCAGCGTTGAAATTTTGATTAATAGTCAAATCCTTGCCTATATTAGCAACATATTCATCATAAGTAGTAGCATTATTTAAAAATTGACATTTTATGTCCAAATAAAATGTGCATAAAGATAAAATTAAAAAAAATCTTAAAAAATTGGACATGATTGTTTGAATTTATTATTATAAATACTAGCAGGATTAAAATATTTATAAATACTTAATTCGAATCCACCTCTCCCTCGACTAGCTACAGTAAGTGATGAAGTGTTAATATCATATGAAATTTGTCCCTGCCAGTCATACCCCTCAATAGCAAAACCTAAAATTATTGCATCTTTTATCCTAGCTCCTCCAAAACCACCAATACTTTTAATTGAGCTATTCTTATCTATGGGTTTCATGATTTTTAATAATGGTAATATCTCATTAAAAGGTTTCTGATATGAGTAATAAAGCATAATATCTATATAATACTTCCTAAAAAGTTCTTCATTATAATATCTAATAGAGCTACGATGATTCAATGGCAAAATAAATTTATTTCCCTCACTATTAGATATATTTGCATTACCAATATTAGCTAAAGCGTAATCAAATTCTAAAAATTGTGAATTAGAAAAATATAGTTGATAAGCTACTCCTAAAGTCGCAGTGAAATAAGATAAATTTTCATCAATATATTGCTCATTAGTTTGTAGATTAGGGTCATATATATTGCCATTAAACTGATCTCCAAAATGCAATTTTGTAAAATCAAAGGATTTGAAATTGTACCAACCTTGTAATCCGAAACTGAGAATATGAAAAAATCTACCCTCTAACCCTTTAGTATAAGATAATCCCAAGGCAATAGAAGTAGTACCATAGCTGGCATCTCCAGCGAATTCTCTAAAAACCATCAAATTACCACCTAATTGATCCATGTGAGGCACTCTTTTTAGTATTTGCCCATCAGCAGAAATCATATAAGTTTGATAAGGTTTAGTAACAGAGTACCATTGTAATTTAGCAGAAGTATATAAGCGAAAAATATTTGGATTTAGTCCTATCTGAGCGGGATTCCTGAAAGTTTCATTTTGCAATATTTGGCTCCAATGTATATCTTGACATTGCACAGATATGACAGAAAAAAACAAACAAAATAAAATTAAAAATTTTTTCATCTAAGTAAAGTAATATTCCCTTTTTTTTGAAATTTTTGCTCATTATAACAATAAACTTCTAAATAATAATCATATACACCAGGAGGAGCAGGCTTACCATTATAGTTTCCATCCCAACCTATGTATTTATCATTAGTCTCGAAAACTTTTTGTCCCCAACGATTATATATAGCTAAATTCATAGATTCTATATAATTCCCATTAACATACAATACATCATTTATCCCATCATCATTAGGAGTGAAGCTATTAGGAATATAAATATAAGGTTCCTCACAAAAAACTTCTAATACAACTATATTTATTGTATCATAATAATAACAACCATTGCCATCATCCATCATTATAATGTAAGAAATAGAATGTGGTGGAGTAGCTATAGTAGAAGGTTTATAAGGATCATCTAGATATGATGCTGGAGACCATTGATAACTAACATTAGAATAATTAGTAGAATGAATAGTAGTAGATTGACCTTGATAGATGGTATCATTGTCTACCCATGCCGTTGCATCAGTGAAAATATAGTTCAAAATTACTGAATCACTATTAGAAGTTACACAATTATTCGCATCTGAGACTGTACATGAATATTCTCCCACACATAAATTATTAATATCTTGGCTATTAAATCCATTAGACCATAAATATGAATATGGCGGAGTGCCACCACTAGCTGAGATGCTTAAAGATCCATTACATGCATTAAGACAAGTTTCCGGAGAGCTACTTATATTTGCTATTAGCTGTGGTGGACTATTAATTAATAATGAATCATATTTAATGCAGCCAGTAGCATCTGTAACAGTAAAGTAATATGTGCCAGCACATAATGAATCTATAAATGAACTATCTAATCCATTACTCCAATTATAAGTAACTGGGAAATGTGCAGTATCAACTGTAATAGTAGCATTACCATCACAAGAGCCAAAGCATGAAGTATTTTGTATAGTATGACTTGTACTTATTTGAAAAAAATTAATTTTTACACTATCTATGTCGTAGCACAAGCCATTAGTTACTTGTAGATAATAAGTATGGCTATCAGTTGTATGAATAGTAGCAAAATTATTTGATAGAGAACTATTTAGAGTATCTGTAAAATTAATATTTGAAGACCAGATATAATATAATGTTGTATCACCACTACCACTTCCATACAAAGTAATAGGAGATAAACAAATAGAGGTATCATTTCCTGCATCGGCAGTCAAATTTATAACATCTACATGCTGAATAAAGGTCTGTGAGCATTCACCTCCTGTTATTAATAGTGTATATGTAGTGTCATGAGGTGGATTCGCTATAGGATCGCTGATATTTGGATTTGATAAATAATCAGAAGGTGTCCACAAATATGTAAGTCCTTGAGCTGGTAGAGAAGTTATACCGATATTAGCAGATTGGCCTAGACACAATTTAATATTACTTAAAGTATCAGTAGAATTATTTAAAACGGTAATAGTTTTTTGTATAGTATCTGATCCATTACAACTAGTAAGATCACTTACGATTAAGGTAACAGTATATACACCAGCACTAGAGTAATAATGTGTAGGATTCATAAGATTAGATGAAAATCCATCACCAAAATTCCAGTGAAAAGTAGGGTTGCTAGTGGAGGGTATATGACTAATATTAATAAAATGCACACTATCAGGCAGACACACTATATTAGGTGCATTAAAATCAGCTACTATTGCAGGTAAATGAAAATCTATTTTCACAACACCATTATTGCAATTAAAAGAATTATTAGTATTGGACCATGCACCAGTAGTAGTAGGCAGATCACTATTACCGCCACACCCTGCGCAGATAGATTGGTATAGACGACCTAGCCTATCAAAGCGACTAGTGCCGCCATCTACATGCTCCATACTAATATTGCCACCAAAATATGAAGCAAATACTAATGTATTAGCATCTTGGTCTATTGATAGGAAATAGAAATCATTACCGTCAGTACTAGTCTGAAAAGCATCTGTAGTAATAGGTAACCCACTTGTACTGCCACCATTTAGGAGCCCACCCCACCCGGATAAATAAATATTGTTACAATAATCTACTGTTAATGCAGATGGACTAAGATTTATAAATCCTGGTGTAGTGCCAAATCTTGTAGACCAGTAAGTAGTAGTTAAATATTTATTCAATTTTGTAATGAATTGCCCACCAGATGGAGTATACCATCCAGCATTTTGCACTAATAAATTTGTAGCATTATTTGATTGACCATATATGTAAACATTATCATATTTATCAGTCCTCACAAAAAAGACTTGATCATACTGAGGAGTACCAAAATATGTGCAAGCATTTAGAAAAGCACCATTATTGCTGATTCTAGCAATAAATCCATCAACGTCACCTTGAAAATTTTGCATTATTGCATTGCTAGTTGTAGGTAAATCACTACTAGTAGTGCCACCTGCTATATAAACAGCATCTTGTCTGCCCAGGAAAATACTATAAATAGCATCATGACCATTACCGTCAAAATAGCTACTCCACATAATTTGAGATAGATATCTATCTAAACAAGTAATAAACCCTTTCTGTCCTACAGATGGGGTGGGTTGAAATGTATTAGTTGTAGTGGGAAAATCATCTGAATATGTACTGCCAGCTATGTAAACTTCATTATTCCTACCTAATATAATCTCTCCTCTAGCATCATCTGCATAATTATGTAATAATGGGGTAGCAGCATTTAATCCATCATTAGCTGTGCCACCCACATAGGTAGAGGCTATTAATGCTGTACCATCAGGAGAAAAAGCAGTTATACCTAAATCACTGCCATTAGTATAGTTTATCACATGAGTCAATGTATAATTTGTACCTCCATTAAAAGTAGAATCATAGCAGCCAGTAGAATATGGATAATCACTAGAGCCAGTAATTGTAAGGACATATAATTCATTTAAATCATTTGTTACCATGCTTATAGGCACTTCATTACCGCTACCTCCTAAATAAGTGCTATATATTAGATATGATCCTGTAGTATCATATTTAGACACTGCAGCATCTACATTCCCGCTAAAAATCGTATCATATGCACCAAGGGTAGTAGGATATCCCATTGCGAAACTATTCCCTCCGGCATATAAAAAACCCTCTTTATCATATGTAGCTGTATAACCCCAATTATCTGAAGTAGCACCAGAATAAGAACAAAACATAATATCTGGATCTATATGCAGCTCTTTGCTTTTATCATAACCTTCTGGCAAAACAAATGAAATATTATTCCCTTTTATCTTATATTTTATCGGTATTTCTATATCATTTTGAAAAGCTCTCGGTGATTTTAATTGCAATACTCCAACTGTAGTGGGAATAGTTATTATGCTATCATTCAGTTTTATATCATCTACTCCTAAAATAGAAAAACTAATATTTCTAACCTTTGCATATGGTGATAAATAAAAATCTATTGCTAAATTACCATTTCTACTGGTAATCAAAGCATCTGTGCCATCATATAATTCATGCATTTTTATTATTCTCACTGGATGAATCTTAGTAGCCCATTTATCAGAATTATTACCCAAATAATAATTCAAGTAATGCGGCATAGAATCTTTACTTTCAAATGATGGGATATTTGCATTATTAAATTCTATTTCTAGAACATGACCTTTTATTTTTAAAGGTAACTGTTTTTGTTGCTTATCGGGAGCATGCATTTTTCTATGATGGATAGAATCACTAAAAGATGGGTCTATTAAATTGATTTTAATACTTTTTGTTGTAATGTAAATATCATTATTCCCAATATTAGCTTTATATTTTACTTCCTCATTCCATTGCCCTTTATTTTCAACAAAGGTCAATTCAGTGAAATTTTGAGCATGCAATCTCACTGAAGCTAAAATGAAAAATATTAATATACAAATAGTATTTTTTAACCCCATTAAAATATTATTATTTACAAATTAAATACAAATATATATAAAATTTATCAAATTAATAAGATAAAAAATAAATTTAAAATTAAATTATTAATAAAATATCGATGTTTATTACATAATAATTTATCCAATATAAAATATAACATTATAAAAACTAATAAATTTTATTCATTTTTTATAAAAATTAAAAGTATGAATAACAAATAATAATTTAATTTTGTTAAACAAATATTGAATATGGCTAATTCATTTGGCAAAATTATAAAAATGCATCTTTTCGGTGGCTCACATGACCAATTAATGGGTGTAATAATAGAAGGCATTCCCTCGGGAATAAATATAAATGTAAAAGATTTCACAGAATATATAGACAGAAGGAAAGGCGGAACCACAGCTACTACAGATAGAGTGGAAAAGGATATACCTAAAATAGTAACTGGTGTCGTCAATGATATAACTACTGGTCTACCAATAACAATTCTATTTGATAATGAGCACAAAGATTCTAAAAACTATGATTTATTCAAATCTTGGCATAGACCAGGCCATGCTGACTTCACTCAATCTATCAAATATGGAAAGAACGCAGATATTAGAGGTGGTGGAATAGCATCAGGTAGAATGACATTGCCAATAATGATAGCTGGATTGATAGCAGCTAAATGCATTCCTACAATTACTGCAAAAGCTTATATTTCTCATATTCATGGAGAAATTCCAAAAAACTTAAATTGGGAAAAGATTAAAGATGAAGGAGATAGTCTGGGCGGAGAGATTATTTGTGAGATTGCAAATGTGCCAGCAGGCTTAGGTGAACCATTTTTTGACAGTGTAGAAAGCTATCTTAGTCATTTACTTTTTTCTATTCCTGGCATCAAAGCTATTGGCTTTGGAGATAGTTGGCAAACACCATTAATGAAAGGAAGTGAATACAATGACATTTTTATATCAGAAAATGGGCAAACTGCTACAAACCACTGTGGTGGAATTCAAGGGGGAATAACTAATGGGAATTCAATAATTTATAATATAGCAGTACGCCCACCTGCTAGTATATCTAAACCACAGGAAAGTTTTAATTTTATGAATAAAAAAATGGAGATTCACAAAATTAAAGGCTCACATGATACTGCATTCATATTAAGATTACCACCTGTTATCGAAGCCATTTCTCTTTTTGCTATCGCAGATTTATATTTATTTTCTAAAATTTATAAAGACAAATTATTATAGAACATATCTTATAAGTATTATCACAATTGTGATTAATACTTATATAACAATTATTTTATGAATTTGATAAAATCAATCGATAAGAACTCTCAGTTTGTTATTTTTAACCTCTACGATGCCACCATCAATATCAAAATTTTTGAATTGATCATTAATTTTAATTTTTATAGTTCCCTTATCTAGTACAGAAAGCAGAGGAGCATGATTAGGCAAAACCTGAAAAGGACTTACGATACCAGGCAACCAAATAGTATCTACTTCTCCTTTGTATATAATTTTTGTAGGATTTATTAATTCAACATAAATAGACATAATGATCATTAAATTTTTTAAAATTAATTAGATAATTTTTTAGCTTTCTCTTTAGCATCATCTATAGTGCCGACCATCATAAAAGCAGCCTCAGGTAGATCATCTACTTCGCCATTGATAATCATTTGAAATCCTTTAATAGTATCTTCTATGTTAACTATAACACCTGGTATACCTGTAAATTGTTCTGCTACATGAAATGGCTGAGATAGAAATCTCTGTACACGCCTAGCTCTGTGGACAACAAGTTTATCTTCTTCAGATAATTCTTCCATACCTAAAATAGCTATAATTTCTTGTAATTCTTTATAACGTTGTAATATTTCTTTTACTTGTTGAGTAGTTTTATAATGTTCCTCACCTACGATATCAGGGCTTAATATTCTAGAGGTGCTATCTAATGGATCTACAGCAGGATAAATGCCAAGTTCAGAAATTTGACGGCTAAGAACAGTTGTAGCATCCAAGTGAGCAAAAGTAGTAGCAGGAGCAGGGTCAGTAAGGTCATCAGCAGGAACATAAATAGCCTGTACTGAAGTTATGCTACCACGTTTCGTAGAGGTTATTCTCTCTTGTAATAACCCCATCTCTGTAGCCAATGTTGGTTGATAACCAACAGCAGAAGGCATACGCCCTAATAAAGCAGAAACTTCTGAACCAGCCTGTACAAAACGGAAAATATTATCAATGAAAAATAAAATATCCCTACCACCACTTTGTTCATCACCATCACGAAAATATTCAGCTAAAGTAAGACCACTCAAAGCTACACGTGCACGTGCTCCAGGAGGTTCATTCATCTGTCCAAAAACCATTGTCAAAAGAGAATCTTTAAATTCTTCTTGATTTACTTTAGAGAGATCCCAGCCACCATTTTCCATAATCTCAATGAACTCTTTACCATATTTAATAAGACCAGCTTCAATCATTTCACGTAATAAATCATTACCTTCACGAGTTCTTTCTCCAACACCAGCAAAGACAGAAAAACCGCTATATTGTTTTGCAATGTTATTCATTAACTCTTGAATAATGACAGTTTTACCAACACCAGCACCACCAAATAGACCCACTTTACCACCTTTAGCGTATGGTTCTATCAAATCTATAACTTTAATACCTGTATATAATACTTCAGTTTTAGTAGATAATTCATCAAATTTAGGTGGATCTTTGTGAATAGGTGAACGAGATTTAGTTTCTACCTGCGGGAGTCCATCTATTGTTTTACCTATTACATTAAATAATCTACCTCTAATTTCACTACCTGTTGGCATAGAAATTACATCACCGCGGTTATAAACTTCCATACCTCTAAATAATCCATCAGTACTATCCATAGCAATAGTGCGTACAGCATTTTCTCCGATGGCTTGCTGAGTTTCTAATATTAAGCTTTCACCATTTGTTCTTTTTATTTCTAATGCATCATAAATATTAGGTAAATCTTTTTCGTCATCAAAGGCTACATCTACTACTGGACCGATAATCTGTATAATTTTACCTACACTTTTATAATCAGACATTTTATTTTATTTTTTTACATTGGCAAAGATATTACATTTTTGCAATATTGCAAAAAAAAATTATTAAAAAAAGAATTATTGAAATAGGCGTTTAGATAATAACTAAATTATTATTGGTTCATTCACGGTAATAACTATATTTCTTATTAGTATAATTGATTTTTAAATAAATTTCTACTCAATTTACTTTTCTTTGTCAACCACACAAAGAAAAGTAACAAAAGAAAAGTCTCCGCTCGGGAAATGATATGAAAGACTTATTGATAGTTTGAGTTTCTTGGATACAAAGGGGAAGGGAGTAATAACAATCTTTATTGTTTAAAAATTTATAATACTTAATTTTACACAAAAATGTTATTTGTTCTTTCCCTTTTTGATTTATGTTTAATAACTCC
>Ga0208693_1001589_pt1 | contig 16085 bp, 10 predicted proteins | sample AD_UKC071_MetaG_FD_184438 | JGI IMG/M metagenome (GOLD analysis project Ga0208693, IMG submission 184438) | Active sludge microbial communities of municipal wastewater-treating anaerobic digesters from USA - AD_UKC071_MetaG (SPAdes) (version 2) | ecosystem: Engineered > Bioreactor > Anaerobic >... | reverse complement strand
AGTTCGCGTATCGGCTGCCTTGGCCTGCCGACTGGCCGCCCCGGCAGGCCGTCGCCTGGACGCTCGCCGTTGTGCTCGTGCTCGGCTTTCGCCTGTGGCGTCCGGCTGGGCTTCGTGACGTCTTGCCGCACTGGGACGCCGCCGCGTCCGCGTTGCTCGTGTTCGCTGGCGTGCTGGTGTGGTGGTTCTGGCCGTGGCAGGGCGACGCGACGCACGTTCTGGATCGCCTCCTGCTCGGCTGGGACAACTCGGGCCACTTCGCGATGGTCGAACAACTGCGGCTACCGCATCCGGACGCCGCAACGGCCTTCGCCGGTTACCCGCGCGGCTTCCACGCCCTGGTGGCCTCGCTGATGGAACTCGCATCCGGCGCGCCCGGCTCCGTGGCGTCCGAGGTGGTGGCCTACGCCTACGGGTCCTTGGCGGTGCTCGCCGCGGCCCTCCTGATGGTCACCGCCTGGGTCCTCAGCTCCGACATCTTCCGGCGCCGTCCGCTCCTGCTCGCGCCGGCGCTGGCGACCCTGATCACCGTCTACCTCCAACTCGAGGACGCCGCACAGATCCCGTTCTACGGCTTCGGCAACTTCGGTGAGGCCGCGGCGCTGGCCGGGGTGGCGGCTCTGCTTCCGCTCGGCTGGGGCCGGCGGGACGACGTGTGGCGCTGGTTCCTGCTGGGGTCCGCGGCGGCTGGGATCGTCGGCACCTGGCCCTTGCTCCTGGCGGTCTGTGTCCCCGTGCCGTTCGCGGTCTGGCTCGGACGCCGACGGGACGAGCCGGGCTGCCTGAAGCGCCTGTTGCTGACGATGCCGGTGGGCGTCCTCCCAGCCGTGCTGGCGTTCCTCAACCAGCCGTCACCGGCGCAGGCGGTCGCGTCCGGGACGGCGAGCGCGTCCCTCTGGGATCGCATCGACACCTTCGTGCTGCTGGACGGCGCCATCAGCACGAACTCCAAGGACTGGCCCATCGTGTTCGCGGCCGCCGCGGTCGCGGCCCCGGTGGCGCTGCTGGTGTGGAGTCGTGCCCGACGGGTCAACATTGGCGCCTTGGGGTACCTCTGGTTCGCTCCGGCCCTCGCGCTGGTGGCGTCCGGAGCGATGCTGGCCTACGAGCAGGTGCGCGTCGGGGAGTCGCGCTACTACGGGGTCAAAGTGCTGTGCGCGACGACGATCCTGGCCGTGGGAGTGGCCGTCGTCGCGGTCGCCGAGTTGGCCGATCGCTTCGGGCTGCTGGAACGGCTCAAGGCCGGCGTGCGGGTCGCCGTGGCCGCGTCGGCGACCGTGGTCATGCTGTGCTGCGCCGGCACGCCGGTTCGCCTGGCCCCACTTCCGATGTCGCCGGGCGGGAGCCTGCGAGCCCTGTCGGCGTCCGCCGGTCCTGATGGACGCCGACCGATCGCGCTGGCGGTGCTGGCCGCCTGCGAGGCGATCGACGGGCGGCGCGGCGAGTACTACTTGCTCTTGAACGGGGTCAGTCGCGAGGATCACGTCCGGGCCGGCGTGTGGATCATCAGTTGCGGTATGAACTGGGATTCCGACCAGTCCCCCACGCTGCGCGTCCTGCTTCCGGACACCATCGACAAGGGCGGGCGCACACCCGTGGACGTCTCGGTCGAGGCCCGAGCCATCCTGAGCCAGCGTCCCCAGGCCACGATCATCGTGACCGCCGGCGACGCCCTGCGCGCCCGCTCACGGCTGACGCCCCAGCAGCAAGTTCGAGTCCTGCTGATCTGACGCGGAGGCGTCCGGTCGTGCACGGAGCGTCCCGCCGGGAGCCGGCGTCCCGGGTGGCAGAATGCACGAGGCGCCTCCGGCGCCGGACGCACGTTGGAGGAGTAGCACACCCGTGGTGACCAAGCCGCCCATCGAGGACGAAGAGCCCGAGAAGATCGTCGATGTCGACATCTCGGCCGAGATGGAGTCGAGCTTCCTCGAGTACGCCTACTCGGTCATCTACAGCCGCGCCTTGCCGGACGCCCGCGACGGCTTGAAGCCCGTCCAGCGCCGCATCCTCTACTCGATGGGCGAGATGGGCCTGCGACCGGACCGCTCCTACGTCAAGTGCGCGCGCGTCGTCGGCGACGTCATGGGCAAGCTGCATCCGCACGGCGACACGGCCATCTACGACGCGCTCGTCCGGCAGGGCCAGGACTTCGCCATGCGCCTGCCGATGATCGACGGCCACGGCAACTTCGGCTCCCTGGACGCCGGACCCGCCGCGATGCGGTACACCGAATGTCGCCTGGCCCCGGCTGCGATGACCATGATCGAGGGCCTGGACGCCGAAACGGTCGACTTCAAGGCCAACTACGACGGCAAGGAGTCGGAGCCGACCGTCCTGCCGGCGGGCCTGCCGAACCTCCTCGTGAACGGCTCCACCGGCATCGCCGTGGGCATGGCCACCAACATCCCGCCGCACAACCTCGTCGAATGCGTGCAGGCTCTGAAGTACCTGCTGACCCATCCCACGGCGTCCGTCGAGGACCTCATGAGGTTCATCCCCGGACCCGACCTGCCCACCGGCGGGAAGATCGTCGGCCTGGACGGCATCAAGGAGGCCTACGAGACGGGACGCGGTTCCTTCCGGATCCGCTCCACCACCCGCATCGAGCAGGTCAGCCCCCGCCGCAAGGGCATCGTCGTCACAGAACTCCCCTACCTGGTCGGCCCCGAGAAGATCGTCGAGCAGATCAACGCCCTCTACCAGGCGAAGAAGATCACCGGCGTCGCCGACGTCAAGGACCTGACCGACTTCAAGAACGGGCTTCGCCTCGTCATCGAGGTCAAGAACGGCATCAACCCCGAGGCGCTGCTCGAACAGCTGTTCAGGCTGACCAAGCTCGAGGACTCCTTCTCGATCAACATGGTCGCCCTGGTCGAGGGCCAGCCGCAGACCATGTCGTTGCGGGACGCGCTCGTCGTCTACGCCGATCACCGCCTCGACGTCACGCTGCGCCGCACCCGCTACGAGCACCTCAAGGCCGCCAACCGGCTGCACCTCGTGCAGGGTCTGCTGATCGCGATCGTCGATATCGACGACGTCATCGCGATCATTCGGGGCTCTGAGGACGCCGCCTCGGCCCGACAGAAGCTCATGGAGGTCTTCGACCTGACCGAGCTTCAGGCCAACTACATCCTTGATCTGCAGCTGCGTCGCCTCACCAAGTTCAGCCAGCTCGACCTCGAGGCCGAGCGCGACAAGCTGGAGGCGGAGCTGGCCCGGCTGTCCGGGATCATCGACTCCGACGATGCGCTCCGCGCGCTGGTGGCGTCCGAGCTGGACGAGGTCGCCCGCAAGCACGGGACGCCTCGGCGCACGGTCCTGCTGGCTGGGTCGGGCACGGCCGTCACCGCGGCGTCCGCGCCGCTGGAGATCGCGGACGCCCCCTGCTGGGTCATGCTGTCCTCGGCCGGGCTGCTGGCGCGCGCCGATACCGGCGATCCGCTGCCGGCGTCCGGACGCCGCGCGCAGCACGACGTCATCACCTCGGCCGCGCGGACGACTTCGCGTGGCGAGTACGGCGTGCTGACGTCCACCGGACGCGTCATCCGGATGCATGCCATCGAGCTCCCGTCTGTCGTGCTGACCGCGGACGCCCCCAACCTGCAGGGCGGCTCGCGGGCGACCGAGCTGGTCAACCTCAACCCGGGCGAGAGGGTGCTCGCCGTCACCAGCCTGGGCGAGTCGACGTACGGCTGGGCGTTCGGCACCGCGCGTGGCGTCGTCAAGCGGACCAATCCCGAACTGCTCTCCAACAAGGACGCCTGGGAGCTGATCCGGCTCGACGAGGGCGACGCGGTGGTCGGCGCGGTCGAGCTGACCGACGAGGCGGGTGAGCTCTGCTTCATCTCCGCGGACGCCCAACTGCTGCATTTCCCGGTGGCCTCGGTGCGCCCGCAAGGTCGCACCGGTGGCGGGATGGCCGGTATCAAGCTCGCGTCCGGCGATGCGGTGGTGTGGTTCGGCCTAGTCGCCGATGACGACGCGACGGTCGTCACCGTCTCGGGTGCGGGAACCGGGCTGCCCGGCACCGAGACCGGGCTCGTCAAGGTGACCGGTTGGAGCGAGTACCCCGGGAAGGGGCGCGCGACGGGCGGCGTCCGCTGTCACCGGTTCCTCAAGGGCGAGACTCGACTGCTGGCCGCGTGGGCCGGCTCGCGTCCGGCGATCGCCGCCGCGCCGAGCGGAACCCCGATCGAGTTCAACACCACCCATGACGGACGCCGCGACGGCTCCGGGACGCCCGTGCTGCAGCCCATCGGTGGCATCGGCTCGCGGCGCCACGGCGTCCCGGGCGAGCAGAGCGAAGCGACCGCTCCTGAGAGCGCGACGCGTCCAGAGGTTGCTTCCCCGGCCGCAGCGCCGACCGCGGGCGCCTTCGGACTCAGCGACGACGAGACCTTGTTCTGACCCAGCCTTCCGGTGGGAAGCGGCCAGGGCGGAGCTCAGACCTGACGCTCGAGCAGCCCGGTTTCCACGTCGTACAGGAAGCCCGCGACCTTGGCGTAGGGCCCGATCAGCGGGTGCGAACGGACGGCTTCGACGTCCGCTGCGAGGCGTCCGAGTTGGTCGGGGTCGACACCGAAGTGGAAGTCGCCGGTGTCGATACCCGTGGTCTCCAAGATGACGTCGCGGGTCTGCGCCTCGGTGCGCGACGCAGCGGCGCACTTGGTGTGCGGGATGATCAAGATGCGGTTGACCTCCAGGCGATGAACGCCCATCACCATGCCGGCCAGGGCGTCCGGAGTCAGGTGGCTGCCGGGGGTGCGGAGGATCTTGGCCTCCCCCACTCGCAGGCCGACCATCTCGAGCGGCTCCAGGCGCGAGTCCATGCACGTCAGGATCAACACGCCCTCGTGCGCGATGCCGTCGAAGCCTCGGGGTGCCGACTTCGCGTAGCGTCGGTTGGCCGCGAGCAGGTCGTCGAATTCCTTGGTCACGTGCGACAGACTAGTCCTCGGACCCGGCGTGTCAGACGTTGTCCCGCACGTGTACCAGCCCACCGTGGGGCGTGTCCGCGCTGGAGGTGCCGACGTAGAACGCGTAGTCACCGCTGACGACCTTGAAGCGCCTTTCGGCGTAGTCCCAGACGCCCAGCGGATGATGGCTGGCCGCAGGGTCGATCCGCACGCTGACCGCCTTGGTCTCCCCCGGCTCGCAGGTCACCTTCGAGAAGCCCACCAGGCGCTTCGGTGGCTGCCCGGCGACCGGGATGCCCACGTAGACCTGGACGACGTCCGCGCCGGCCCGCGTCCCTGTGTTCGTGAGAGTCGCCGTGATCTCGATCACGTCGTCCCCGCCAGACACCGACGGGCTGACCGCTACGTCCGAGAGGTCGAACGTCGTGTACGACAGGCCGTGACCGAACGGGAACAGCGGCTCGATCCCCTGCCCTTGGAACCACCGGTAGCCCATCTGCAGACCCTCGGAGTAGCGGATCGTCGGGAAGCCCTCCCCCTCATCCACGCCGGGGTAGCGCTCGGGGCGCCCGGCGTACAACAGGTCGTCCGCGCGGGCGGCGTACGTCGTGGGGACCTTCCCCGAGGGGTTGACCACCCCGAACAGGAGGTCGGCGACGACATGGCCGTCCTCGGAGCCCTGATTCCAGGCTTCGAGCACGCTGGACGCCTCCGCGATCCACGGCATCAGCACGGGCGTCGAGTCCTTCAGCACCACCACGGACCGCGGGTTGGCCGCCAGCAGCGCGGCGATCATGCGGTCCTGATCGTGCGGCAGGTGGGCATCGGGCGCGTCCGCACCCTCGCTCGCCACGCAGCCCGCCATGATCACGACGACATCGGACGCCGCCGCCGCGGCCAGGGCGTCCGGCAGGTTCGCGAGATCGTCCGCAACGGTGACGGTCGACACGGACGCCGTCGAGCCCAGCGAGCCGAGGACGTTCCGCAACCCCTGCAGCGGCGACACGGTGTAGAGCGGCGTCACCTTGGAGGACCCACCGCCGCCGTTGCACGCCTCGTCGACGAACGTCGATTGGCCGATGAGCACGATGGAGCCGACCGCGCCCGAGTCCAGGGGCAGAAGGCCTGTGTCGTTCTTGAGGAGCACCGCCACCTGCCCGCCGATGCTGCGGGCGATCGCCCCGTGGGCGTCCGCGTCGATGACGCCTGGCGCGTACGGGCGCTCGAACTGGCCGAAGCGGAACATCTGGGTGAACCGGCGTACGAGAGCGCGATCGACGGTCTCGATCTCGAGCGACGTGTCTTTCAGCGCGGACGTCACGTTGGCCTCGTTGAGCCACTTGGAGTCGGGCATCTCGTGGTCCATGCCTGCCGTCAGGGACGCAGCGCACGAGCGGCACGACCAGAAGTCGGATTGGACGTAGCCCTGGAAGCCCCACTCGGTGCGCAGGATGTCGGTCAGCGTGTGCCGGTTCTCGGTGGCGTACGTGCCCCGGATGCGGTTGTAGGCGCTCATGATGGCGCCGATCTCGGCGTCCTTCACCAGCATTTCGAACGGCAGGAGATACAGCTCGCGGAGCACGTGTTCATCGACCTCGACGTTCACCCGGAACCGCTCGACCTCCTGATCGTTGACGACGTAGTGCTTGCCCATGGCGATGACGCCGTGGGCCTGGATCGCCTTGGCCACCTCGACGCCCATGACACCGGAGAGGTACGGGTCTTCCGAGAAGTACTCGAAGTTGCGGCCGGCGATCGGCGTCCGGTGCAGACAGACCCCCGGCCCCTCGAGGACGTGCTGGCCCAGGGTGGCCGTCTCGGAGCCGATCACGTCGCCATACTGGCGGGCCAGGTCCGGGTCGAAGCCCGCGGCGAGGGCGATCGTCATGGGCAGCGCCGTGGCGGCGGGGCTCGGGTGGCCGTCACCCATCCCGACGCCGACGGGGCCGTTCGTGATGCGGAAGCGCGGGATCCCCAGCTCGTCGATACCGGTCACGTGCCGCTGGACCTGCAGTTGGGCCATGAGCTGGTCCTGCTCCTCGGCCGACATCGCGTTGATCTGCTCCAGGCTGGGCAGCGAGTAGATGTCGATCGTGTTCATTGCTCCGTGCAACTGAGCGATCTTCTGCTCCAGCGTCATCGCGCCCACCAGGAGCGTCGCTCGGTCCTGAGGCGTCCGCTGGGTGTCCAGCCACGGCCGCGTTGCGGTATCAGTCATGCCCGAAGGCTAGGCCGCGGTCGCGGCGTCCGCCTCAGATTGCCGTTTGGTGCACGGCCGGACGCCGACGGCGCGGCTAGGCGTCGATGCGGTCGGCGTCCAGGGCGTAGGCGCCCTCGATGATGAACTCCTTGCGCGGCGCCACCTCGTTGCCCATCAGCTTCTCGAAGGTGGCGATGGCCTGCTCCAAAGCCTCGCCCTCCTCGACCGTGATGCGGCGCAGCGTTCGGTGCTTGGGGTCCATGGTCGTCTCGGCCAACTGGTCGGCGTCCATCTCGCCGAGGCCCTTGTAGCGCTGCGGCTCCTTGAACGAGATGCCCTTCTTGGTCAACTCGGCGAGCTTGCGGGCGTACTCGGCGTCGGAGTACGTGTAGATGTACTTCTCCTGGCCCTTCTTGGGGTTGGTGAGCTCGAAGCGGTGCAGCGGCGGGACGGCCGTGTAGACCCGGCCGGCCTCGATCAGCGGCTGCATGTACTTGAAGAACAACGTGGTCAGCAAGCAGCGGATGTGCGCGCCGTCGGAGTCGGCGTCCGCCATGAAGATGACCTTGCCGTAGCGCGCTGCGTCCACGTCGAACGTGCGCCCGGAGCCGGCCCCGACCACCTGGATGATCGAGGCGCACTCGGCGTTCTTGAGCATGTCGCCGACGGACGCCTTCTGGACGTTGAGGATCTTGCCGCGGATGGGCAGCAGCGCCTGGAACTCGGAGTTGCGGGCGTGCTTGGCGGTGCCGAGCGCCGAATCGCCCTCGACGATGAACAGTTCGGTGCGATCCACATCGGAGCTGCGGCAATCCGACAGCTTCGCCGGCAGCGAGGACGACTCGAGCGCCGACTTGCGGCGCTGGTTCTCGCGGTGCGCGCGGGCGGCAACCCTGGTCCGGGCAGCGCCGACCACCTTCTCCATGACCGACCGCGCCTGACCTCGCTGGGCGGCCTTGGTGCTGGTCAGAAAGTCGCTGAGCTGCTTCTCGACGATCTTCGTCACGAGACGGGCGACCGGCGGCGTGCCGAGGACCTCCTTGGTCTGGCCCTCGAACTGCGGCTCCGGCAGCCGCACCGTCACGACGGCGGTCAGGCCCTCCAGGATGTCCTCCTTGACGACCTCCTCGGACGCCTTGAGGATCCGGGTGCCATCGAGGCCCTTCGCGAACGCCCGGACCAGCCCGCGCTCGAAGCCGGACACGTGGGTGCCGCCCTTCGGGGTGGCGACGATGTTCACGAACGACTGGACCTTCGGCTCGTAGCCGGTGCCCCAGCGCAGCGCGATGTCGACGTCGAGGGTGCGCTCGACGTCGGTGGCCGTCATGGCGCCGGAGTCGTCCAACATGGGCACCGTCTCGGTGAAGGTGTCGCTGCCCGCGATGCGCAGGACGTCGGTCACCGCGGGGTCGCTGCTCAGGAACTCGCAGAACTCGGAGATGCCACCACGGAACTGAAACCGCTCGTGCGCTCCGTCCGGCGTCCGGTCGTCGCGGATGTCGAGCGTGAGGCCGGGGACCAGGAACGCCGTCTGCCGCGCGCGCGCCGTGAGCTGGGTCATCGAAAGTCGGGCGTCCGCGAGGAAGATCTGCCGGTCGGGCCAGTAGCGCTGGCGCGTCCCGGTGACGCCCTTGGCGACGCGTCCGACCTTGCGAAGTCCGGGTTCCGGCGTGAAGGGAGCGTCCGGGCCGTCGCCATCGAAACGCCCCGGGACGCCGCGGCGGAATGACGTTGCCCAGGTGGCTCCGTTGCGGTCGACCTCGACGTCCAAGCGCGACGAGAGCGCGTTGACCACGGACGCCCCCACGCCGTGCAGGCCGCCGGTCGCGTTGTACGAGCCGCTGCCGAACTTTCCGCCGGCGTGCAGTTTGGTGAAGATGACCTCGACGCCCGACAGCCCGGTGCGAGGCTCGGTGTCGACCGGCATGCCGCGGGCCACGTCGGCCACAGAGATCGAGCCGTCGCGGTTCAGGCTCACCGTGATGGTGTCTCCGTAGCCGCCCAGGGCCTCGTCGACCGAGTTGTCGATGATCTCCCAGAGGCAGTGCATGAGGCCCTTGGTGTCGGTCGAGCCGATGTACATCGCCGGGCGCTTGCGGACGGCTTCGAGGCCTTCCAACACCAGCAGGTGCCGCGCCTCGTAGTCGCGCGTCTCTGCCTTGGGTCGGGTCCCCCGTTGAGCTGTCGTGGTCACCGGGCGAGCCTACCGGGGACCTCAGACAGGCCGACTCCGACACGTCGGAGGCCAGCCGCCCGGACGCCTCCTCCCCGGTTCCGGTTGGAGACGGCGGTAGTGTCTGGGGTGCCACGGGAATGAAGGCCTCGACCGAATCGTTGAGGGTGCGCACGGATGAACCGATGAGCCATCCCGTGACAGGAAGGAAGTCTGATGACCACCACCATCGCCGAGCCGTTGACCGCCGCCGATCGTTGCGATCGCTGTGGAGCCCAGGCCTACCTTCGCGTCACCCTGTCCTCCGGAGGGGAGCTCCTCTTCTGCGCCCATCACGCGCGCGCCCACGAGGACAAGCTCAAGCAGGTAGCCCTGAACATCCACGACGAGAGTGCCAAGATCTCGTAGGCCTGAAGGACTCATCAGGAGCCGGTACCCGCCTCGGGCGGGGGCCGGCTCTTGCTATGCGGTCAGGAACCGCAGCGTGGCGATCCTGCTGGCCACGTCGAAGGTGGCCCCGGTCACCATGACCTCATCGGCTCCCCCGCGTTCGACGAGGGCGCTGATCCCCGCGGTCACGGCGTCCGGCGTCCCGACGAAGTTGACCGCCGAGATGCGGGACGCGTCCGGGCCAAGCCGCGCGGCGGCATCCTCGGGACTGACGATCGGCTCGCGACGTCCTTCGCGCATCCCCAACCACCGGACGCGGGCCGGACCCGCCAAGAACTGGGCTTCGGCGTCCGTGGCGGCGGCGATCGCGGAGACGCAGATCATGCCGTGCGGCGTCCCGAGGCCTTCAGCAGGACGAAACTCGCGTCGATACAGGTCCAGCACGGACGCCGGATCCAGGTCGCCGAAGTGCCCTGCGTAGGCGTAGCGGACGCCGAGACGTCCGGCCAGGCGTGCCGAGTAGTCGGACGAGCCCAGCAGCCAGATCTCGGGGTAGCTGGACGCCGCGGGCGTCGCCCGCAGCTCGCGTCCGTTGCCCGCCTGGACGCCGTGCGGGCTCAGCCAGGCCCGGATCAGTTCAACCGACTCGTCGAACTCGTCCACCCCGTCGCGCTCGAGTGAGCGCCTCAGTGCCCAGGCCGTCAGCTGGTCGGTTCCGGGCGCGCGTCCGATGCCGAGGTCGACGCGGCCGGGATACAGGGCCTCGAGCGCGGCGAACTGCTCGGCGACGACGTACGGGCTGTGGTTGGGCAGCATCACGCCGCCCGATCCCACGTGGATGCGCTGGGTGTGCGCACCGAGGGCGGCGATCAGCACGGCCGGACTCGTGGCCGCTACCGACTCCATGTTGTGGTGCTCGGCCGTCCAGAACCGCAGGCAGCCCAGCTCGTCCGCGGCCCGGGCGAGGTCCAGGGTGGCGGCGAAGGCGTCCGCTGTCGTCATGCCAACCGAGACGGTGGACAGGTCGAGGACGGAGAGGGGCACGGACAGCATTCCTGCACCCTAACGGCTCGCCACAATGGTGGGGTGCTGACCATCGAGGCCCGGCTGGGCGACATCACCCGAGAGGGCGTGGACGCTATCGTCAACGCCGCGAACTCCACGCTGCTGGGCGGTGGCGGCGTCGACGGCGCGATCCACCAAGCCGCCGGACCACTCCTGCTGCAGGCCTGTCGCGCTCTCCGGCGTAGCCAATTCCCCGAGGGGCTCCCCGTCGGGGACGCCGTTGCGACCGACGCCTTCGATCTGCCGTGCCGCTGGGTGATCCACACCGTGGGACCGAACCTGCACCGGGGGCAGGACGGCCCGCGGCAGCTGGCGTCCTGCTTCACCCGCTCGCTGAACGTGGCCCGCGACCTCGGGGCGAGGACCGTCGCGTTCCCGGCGATCAGCGGGGGTGCCTACGGGTGGGCCATGGATGACGTGGCCCGGATCGCCGTCGACGCGGTGCGCTCCTGGCCGGGCGGCACGGTCGAGGTCGTCCGGTTCGTCTTGGCGAGTCGGGCTGCTCTCGACGTCTTCACCGCTGCCCTGGAGGCCTAGGACGCCGCCGCGTCAGGCCGCGTCGTCAGTCGGCGCAGGTCGGAACATCCGAACCTGCCGCCCGCCCGGCCAGCCGGGCTCGATCGGCCGGGACACGCCGTCCAGCTCGAAGCCGTTCTTCCGGTAGAAGGCGATCGCCCGATCGTTGCCCTCGATGACCCACAGGTACGCCGGCAGATCGTCGGAGATCGCGCGGTGTAGCAGGGCGTCCGCGAGCCCACTCCCCTTTGCGGCGTCCAGGACATACAGGGTCTTCAGTTCCAAGGACGCCGGCGCGTCAGCCTCTCCGGCGGCGTCCGCGTGCGCGACGGCGACGATCTCGCCGGCAGCGTCCACGCCGAGCCAGAACGTCACGCCACGGTCCAGCATCGCGGACGCCCAGCGCTCCGCCACAGCGGGCGCCCAGGCTTCGGCATTCGCGACGACGTCGTCCGGCAGGACGCCGGCGAACGACTCCCGCCACGCGTGGGCACGGACGCGAGACGCGGCGTCCAGATCGGACAGCCGTGCCTCGCGAATCTTGAACGCCATGTCAGAAGGACGGACGCGGGGCGCTGGCGGCGAAGACCGACGCTGCCACGACCAGAACGAAGGCGACCACAAGGGCTCGCCCGACCCACACCCCTGGGCGACGCCCGACCTGCCTGAGCACCGTCAAGACGACTGTCACGGGGCAGAGCTCGCCGTTCACGACGGCCAACGCAACCAGCCGCGGGTCAACGGAGGTCCGCCACGCGACATCTTGTTCGGCGTCGGCACCGCGTACCTCGTGACGCTGAGATCACCCAAGAGCCCTGCGATTGCCCCCAAGACGACCGCCATCAGACCCCAGCCCAAGAGGAATCCCCTGCGATCGCGAGCCAGATCAGTCGAGGTAGTCACGAAGGACTTGCGAGCGCGACGGGTGGCGCAGCTTGCTCATCGTCTTGGACTCGATCTGCCGGATCCGCTCGCGGGTCACCCCGTAGACTTTTCCGATCTCGTCCAGCGTCTTCGGCTGACCATCGGTCAGGCCGAAGCGCATCGACACCACGCCGGCCTCGCGCTCGCTCAACGTGTCGAGGACGTCGTGTAGCTGCTCCTGCAGGAGGGTGAAGTTCACGGCCTCGGCGGGAACGACGGCCTCGGAGTCCTCGATGAGGTCGCCGAACTCGGAGTCACCGTCCTCGCCCAGCGGGGTGTGCAGCGAGATCGGCTCGCGTCCGTACTTCTGCACCTCGACGACCTTCTCCGGCGTCATGTCGAGTTCCTTGGCGAGCTCCTCGGGCGTTGGCTCGCGGCCGAGATCCTGCAGCATCTGCCGCTGGACGCGGGCCAGCTTGTTGATGACCTCCACCATGTGCACCGGAATGCGGATCGTGCGGGCCTGGTCGGCCATGGCGCGCGTGATGGCCTGCTTGATCCACCACGTGGCATAGGTCGAGAACTTGTAGCCCTTCGTGTAGTCGAACTTCTCGACCGCACGAATCAGGCCCAGGTTGCCCTCCTGGATCAGATCGAGGAACAGCATCCCGCGTCCGGTGTAGCGCTTGGCCAGCGACACCACGAGGCGGAGGTTGGCCTCGAGCAGGTGGTTCTTGGCGCGGCGTCCGTCTTCGGCGATCCAGTCGTAGTCCTCGACGTCGGTGTCCTTGACCTGACCGACGGTCATCGACTCGTCGGCGAACAGGCCGGCCTCGATGCGCTTGGCGAGCGACACTTCCTGCTCGGCGTTGAGCAGGGCTACCTTGCCGATCTGCTTGAGGTAGTCCTTGACCGGGTCGGCGGTGGCGCCCGCGGCCATGACCTGCTGCTCCGGCTCGTCGGTGTCGTCGGCGTCCGAGACCACGAAGCCCTCGTCCTCGGCGACGATCTCCTTCTCGTCCTTCTCGGCCTCGGCGGTGTCGAAGGCGCCCTCGTCGATCTCGTCCAGGCTGCGCTTCTTGCCGCCGACCGTCAGGACGACGTCGTCACCTTCGCGCTCGAAAGCCACGGCCTCGACCTTTCCGGTGGTGACGTCCTCGACGGTCAGCTCGTCGACGATCAGGTCCTCATCGATCAGCTCGTCGACGACATCCTCGTCGACGAGATCGGGCTCGACGTCCTCGTCGTCCGCCTCGGCGGGCTCGGCGACCTTCGCGGGTTCCTCGACCACGGGCTCTGCGACGACCGGCTTGCGCGTCCGGCTCCGCACGGCCTTGACCGGGGCCTCGGTGGCCTCGGACGCCTCCGGGGCGGCGGTCGGAGCGGGCTTCCGGGTCCGGCGCGGCTTGACCTCGGCCGTCTCGACGACGGGCGTGGACGCCTCGGCGGAATCGACGGTGGCAGGTTTGGACGCGGAGCGTGGAGTCACGGAGGGCCTCTCGGACGAGTTCCAGATTTGGGCGCGCAATAGACGGGACGTGTCAATACCCGCGCACGTGCGTCAGTCTGCCACGCTCCTGCCGCCAGCCCAAATGCGCGGGCCGACGAGCTGCCGCGCCCCTATCCTGGCGGGCATGGTCGATCGCGAAGGTTCACCCGTCCCGCCCGATGCCCCCCAGGTGCCTTTCGTTCGCGAGTTCCACGGCGATCGAGTCGAGGACCCCTACCACTGGATGGCCGACAAGTCCGATCAGCGCTTCCTCGACTACCTGGCCGCGGAGAACGCCTACACCGACGCCATGACCGCCCACCTCGGACCCCTGCGCGAGGACCTGTTCGAGGACATCTCGAGCCGGACGAAGCAGACCGACCTCTCGGTGCCCGGCTTCATCACGCACGTGGGCGGACGGTCCTTTTGGTACTACACCCGGACCACGGAGGGCCTCGACTACCAGGCCCACTACCGCCTCCCGGCGACCGATCGGGACCACATCCCGGAGGTCACCCACGCCCCCGCCGGCGAGCAACTGGTCCTCGACGTGAACCAACTGGCGCAGGGCACCGACTTCCTCGCGCTCGGGCTGGCCGACCTGTCCCCCGATGGCAACCTCATCGCCTACTCCACGGATACCGAAGGCGACGAACGCTTCGACCTGTACGTCATGGATGTCGACAGCCGCGAGGTGGTCGCGGGGCCGATCGAGGGTGTCGGCGGAGGCGGCACCTGGATCACCGACGAGTACCTGCTTTACCTGCGCATCGACGACAGCTGGCGTCCGCACGAGGTGTGGCGGCATCGGCTCGGAACGCCCGTCGCCGAGGACGTCTTGGTCTACCGCGAAGATGACGAACGGTTCTTCGTCTCGGTGGACGCCTCCCGCGATCGCGCCTTCGCCCTCATCGAGGTCGCGTCCAAGATCACGGGAGAGACACACCTGATTCCAGCCGCGGACCCGACGGCGGGCCCTCGCTGCGTCGGGCCCCGTCGTGATGGCGTCGATTACACCGTCGAGGTGGCGCCGGACGGGCTGTACATCGTGCACAACGCCGACCATCCGCAGTTCTCGCTGTCGAAGGCCCCGCTGGACGCCTCATCGCCCGCTGACTGGCACACGATCCTCGCGGGGTCGAACGACCGCCGACTCCTCTCGGTGGCCGCCTACGCGCGGGGTCTGGTCGTGTCCCACCGGACGGCCGGCCTGTCCGGGGTGGCCTTCCTGCGCTCGGACGCCGACGGCTCGCTGGGTCCGTGGCAGGACCTGAGCTTCAACGAACCGCTCTACGCCGTGGACGCCGACGCCGACCCGGACTTCCACGCCGATCGGTTCCGGCTCAGCTACGAGTCGATGGTGACTCCGCTCAGCGTGCTCGAGTGCCGCCTGGACAGCCTCGAACTGACGACCCTCAAGCGGACGCCTGTCCTCGACCACCCCCGCTGGGGCGCCTACGACCCGAGCGACTACGTGCAGGAGCGGCTGTGGGCTCAGGCGGACGACGGCACCGCGGTGCCGCTGTCGGTCGTGCGGCGACGCGACACGGCGCTGGACGGAACGGCGCCCGGGCTCTTGTACGGCTACGGCGCGTACGAGGTCTCGATAGACCCCTTCTTCAGCATCGCCAGGCTGTCGTTGCTGGATCGTGGCTTCGTCTATGCGATCGCGCACGTCCGCGGCGGAGGCGAGCTGGGCCGCCCCTGGTACGAGCAGGGGCGACTCCAACACAAGCGCAACACCTTCACCGACTTCCTCGCCTGCGCCCGGACCCTCCTCGACGGCGGCCACGTCGCACCCGGACGCCTCATCGCCGAAGGGGGTTCGGCGGGCGGACTCCTGATGGGCGCCGTGTTGAACCTGGGCGCCGAGCTCTTCTGCGGCGTCCACGCCGCGGTGCCGTTCGTCGATGCGCTGACCACGATCCTCAATCCCGAGCTGCCCCTGACGGTGGTCGAGTGGGACGAGTGGGGCGATCCGCTGCACGACGCGGACGCTTACGCCTACCTGAAGAGCTACTCCCCCTACGAGAATGTCGCGCCGGGCCGACGCCCAGCTCTGCTCGTGACGGCGGGGCTCCACGACACGCGCGTCGAGGTCACCGAGCCGGGCAAGTGGGTGGCTCGACTTCGAGACCTGGCGGTCGCGGACACTGGCTCCCCCATCCTGCTCAAGACCGAGATGGCGTCGGGGCACGGCGGGGTGTCCGCCCGCTATCAGGCGTGGAGAGACCGCGCCTTCGAACTGGCCTGGATGATCGACCTGGTCGCGCGCTGAGCCCGGCACCTGCCTTCTGACAAGGCAAGGAGCGCTCACCGCATCGGCCCACGGTCTGATTTTTGCCGGCTCATCCCAATCGAGGGTGTAGTCGCGGTCTGGAAGTCGCCGGCTTTGAGTAGTGGCCTAGCGATAGTTGATGAGGTTTCGGAACCCACGCGCGGAAGTCACAGAGGTGTTCGAGTCATCCGTTG
>Ga0208693_1001582_pt1 | contig 16112 bp, 13 predicted proteins | sample AD_UKC071_MetaG_FD_184438 | JGI IMG/M metagenome (GOLD analysis project Ga0208693, IMG submission 184438) | Active sludge microbial communities of municipal wastewater-treating anaerobic digesters from USA - AD_UKC071_MetaG (SPAdes) (version 2) | ecosystem: Engineered > Bioreactor > Anaerobic >... | reverse complement strand
TCGCTATACCAAAAGGCCGCTAAAGGATTTTACCAAATATATACTATTGGCAAATTTCCAAAAATACGTGGAAATATTTGCCGATCATTTTAATGTACCTATTATTGGGTTGGACAGTAACATGCCCAATGCGTCGGCAAACGGAATTACCATTATCAATTTCGGAATGGGAAGTGCCAATGCAGCCACCATCATGGATTTATTGAGCGCTATTAAACCACATGCAGCACTCTTTTTGGGCAAGTGTGGAGGTTTGAAAAAGCGAAGCGATTTGGGTGATTATATTCTACCGATCGCCGCCATTCGAGGAGAAGGTACATCCAACGATTATTTTCCACCCGAAGTACCTTCGTTGCCGGCTTTCAGTTTGCTGCGTGCAGTATCTATCAATATAAAAGATTTCAACCGCGATTACTGGACGGGGACGGTTTATACCACAAACCGACGCGTTTGGGAATACGATGAAGATTTCAAAAATTATCTGCGCCGTATTCGCGTATTGGCGGTCGATATGGAAACAGCAACACTTTTTACCTGCGGATTCGCCAATCATATCCCCACCGGTGCTTTATTGCTTGTTTCGGATCAACCCATGATTTCATCGGGGGTAAAAACAGAAGAAATGGATAAGATTGTTACACAACAATTTGTGGAAGAACACGTGATGATCGGCATTAAATCGCTAACGATGCTGATTCAAGAAGGCGCAAACGTAAAACATCTTCGTTTTGATTGATATAATTTATTATGGCTACAAAAGCAGTGACATTTGATTCGCTTCGCAACGATATCGTGAACCGCAATTTCAAACCGGTATATTTGTTCATGGGCGAAGAAACGTATTTTATCGATGCATTAACCGATCTCTTGGAAGAAAACGTGCTGACCGATGCGGAGAAAGATTTCAACATGATGCTATTTTATGGTGTGGATTCCGACGTAAATACCATTATTTCATCAGCGAGGCGGTTTCCTATGATGGCCGAATACCAACTGGTGATGGTGAAAGAGGCGCAGGAGTTGGACCATTTTGACGATTTAAATTATTATGTTCAAAAACCCATGCCATCAACCATACTGGTAATTGCTTACAAACACGGTACGGTGGATAAGCGAAAATCGGTAGTCAAAAATATCGAAAAAGCCGGAGTGGTTTTTGAATCGAAAAAACTGTACGAAAATCAAGTACCGGCATTCATTACGTCGTACTTTCAAGGACGGGGGATTGGTATTGATGAAAAATCGGCACAAATGCTCACCGATTTTGTAGGAAATGATCTGAGTAAACTCATTAAGGAACTCGAGAAACTGGAAATCTCCCTACCCGAAACACAAAAACGAATTACGGAGGAACTGGTGGAAAAAAATGTAGGGATCAGTAAAGATTTCAACAATTTCGAATTGTTGAAGGCGATTACCGAAAAAGATACGTTAAGAGCCTACCGAATTGTCAATTATTTCGATAAAAACCCCAAAAATAATCCCATACAGGTAACCTTGTCGGTATTGTTTAATTTTTTTGGAAATCTGCTCGAATGTTATTGGCTTCCCAACAAATCGGAACAACATATCATGAAAGCGCTGGAGTTGCGTTCGGCCTATTTTGTTCGTCCATACCTGACTGCTTTGAAATATTATAATGCCAATAAAGTCATGGAAATTATTTCTCTTTTGCGTACTTACGATGCCAAATCCAAAGGAATCGATAATATATCGGCTTCTTCAGGAGAACTGCTTAAAGAATTGGTTTACAAAATAATGCATTAATTTTATTTTCCTTAATCCTCACTATCTTTTTTATCTGCTGCATTTACTTACGGTAGTATAACAACTACCGAATCGTTGTTTTTCGCCTCCCGACAATTGATGTGCCGGTTGACACTCTTTTTAATTGAACTTACATTATCTAAATCGATACATAACAATTATAAATCCTGATAATATACATTTGTATATCAAATACATTCTTCGATTCTTATTTTTCATTATTGTATTTTCAGAAATCCATCACTATTGTATACATTTGTAAACTACCCTTGTATCGTTTTATATGCTTCTTTAGTTTATTTATTGTTGTAAACTATTATGTTTAACATCTTATCTTATGCATGATATTCGCAATTTAAACAGTAAATATCAAACGTTTATCTCTTATATTTAAAGCGATAAATGATATTTTTATCGTGAAATGGAATGTAATTGTATCAATATTGTTAAATTGTCAATTATATAAAGGTACAATACGTTATTGATCAATCTCTTATTATTAAAATATAAAACTTTATTCGAGGTATGTTTTTATGTGAATACAAGTATAAACAAAAGTCGAGTATTCAAATGTATATTACGCAATACATTTGTTGTTTACAATTATATACTAATAGTATTTCCAAATGTGTATTATCTTTTTTACATTTGTATTTCACAACTGTATCTCATATCAACTACAATTCTAAATTATACGGCAATGAGAGAGCGAATCAGACAAATCATGGAACACGAAAATCTGACTCCGGCAAAATTTGCAGATAAATTGCAAATCAGCCGAGCTGTTATATCACACATTCTCAATGGAAGAAATAATCCGAGTTTGGATGTAGTCACAAAAATTCTTACCCAAATGGACTATATTAATCCGGAATGGCTGTTAACCGGAAAAGGTTCGATGTATAAAAACGGAAGAGATGAAAAATCGGCTACTGAAGAACCCGATTTATTTCGTCAGAATAGCGTAGATGTAACCCATGACACACAACCAACCAAGGAACGCAAAGAAAACGATCGTAAACCGATACCTATTTATGAACAACGATCTGAAAACAAGACATTTGACCCCCAATTGAAGGAGGATAAAAAAATCACCCGAATAATTATTTATTACGACGACAATACCTATGAAACCTTTATTCCCGAAAAAATAAAAAATTAAACGTTTTCTTTTTTGTACCTTTGCAGAAATCATCGTTGTTTTTTTGCATAATTATTGAATAGATATTACAAACCCACATTTTCGCATTCGAAATGAAAAAAATGCTCGATTTTATTGTTCGCTCTAACGAACAACTCAATTCCCGGAATCATTTGCTCAAAGTTTCACCATCCACAGGCGAAAAACTCCCTCCCGTGTTTCCCGGACAATTTGTTCAGATTTGGGTCGATGATTCACCTTCAACGTTTTTGAGAAGGCCCTTTTCAATCAATTTCATAGACGAAAAGGCAAACGAAATGTGGTTGCTTGTGCAGAAAATTGGTGAAGGAACCAAAAAAGTTTGTGCGAGAAAAGAAGGCAGTTTGCTGAATATGATCTTTCCCCTTGGCAAATCATTCTCCATCCCTGCCGATACGGAAACAAAAACGTTGTTGATTGGAGGTGGCGTTGGAACAGCACCTTTGCTGTTTTTAGGGAAAGTGTTAAAAGAAAAAGGATTTTCTCCCGAATTTTTGTTGGGCGGATATTCGAAAAACGACCTCTTGCAATTAGGTAATTTTGAAAAATACGGAACCGTTTATTGTACAACCGAAGATGGAACCAAAGGGGAAAAGGGATTGGTGACACATCATTCTATTTTGCAAAAAAAGAAATACGATTTTATTTACTCATGTGGTCCCCAACCTATGATGATGGCAGTAGCAAAATATGCTCACGAAAATGGGATATCATGTGAAGTATCGCTTGAAAATCTTATGGCGTGCGGGTTTGGTGCCTGTTTATGCTGTACCGAAAAAACAACGAAAGGAAACGTTTGCACCTGTACCGAAGGCCCTGTTTTTAATATAAAAGAACTCACATGGATCGATTGAAAGTGACTATTGGCGATTTGGAATTAAAAAATCCCGTTACAACCGCTTCGGGAACATTTGGATACGGAAACGAATATGCCGATTTTATCGATTTGAATCGCTTAGGCGGTATTTTTGTTAAAGGAACTACCTTGGAGCCACGTGAAGGAAACGATTATCCGCGTATGGCCGAAACGGCATCGGGAATGTTGAACGCAGTGGGATTGCAAAACAAAGGTGTGGATTACTTTGTTGAAGAAATTTATCCTACAATAAAGCATTATGATACTCATGTTATCGTCAACGTTTCAGGTTCGACAGTAGAGGATTATGCTACATGTGCCGAAAAACTCATCGATTTGGAAAAGATTCCGGCTATCGAACTCAATATCTCGTGTCCGAACGTCAAAGAAGGAGGAATGGCTTTTGGAACGTCGGCCGCTTCGGCTGCCCGAGTAACACAAGCTGTGCGTAAAATATACCCCAAAACGCTAATCGTAAAGCTGTCGCCCAATGTCACCGATATTGCCGAAATAGCCAAAGCGGTTGAAGCCGAAGGAGCCGATGCCGTCTCGCTTGTCAATACGTTTTTGGGGATGGCCATCGACGTTGAATCACGAAAACCCTTACTTTCTACTGTCACCGGGGGATTGTCGGGGCCCTGCATCAAACCCATTGCCCTGCGCATGGTATGGCAAGTGTATCATGCCGTTAACATCCCTATCATTGGCATAGGCGGAATTTCGAATTGGAAAGACGCCGTCGAATTTATTCTTGCAGGGGCAACGGCTATTCAAATAGGTACTTACAACTTTATAGACCCCACTGTTTCAGTAAAAGTCATAGAGGGTATTGAAAACTATTTGGACAGGCACAATCTTCGCTCGATTTCGGCACTCATCGGAAAACTCGAAACCTGAGTTTGTTTTTTCTATTTGTATACCTATATTCTTTATTTTCTATATATTTGAAATGATTTTAAACTTTTAATAATCATTTTGAAATTAACAGGTGAATTATTTTTACAAAATGAAAAAATGTTTTATCTTTGTTTTTTCTATTTTTATTCGAGAAAAGTAATACGTTTTTCAATTAAAAATTATGTCGAAATTACTCATACCGAAAGGTTATAAACCTATTTTGAATTTAAGTCAAACGGAGCTGGGAATAAAAAACATTAAAGATTTTTTCCAGCAGAATCTTTCATCGGAGTTACGTCTACGTAGAGTAACCGCACCTTTGTTTGTAGAATGCGGAACGGGGATAAACGATGATCTCAACGGGAGCGAACGCCCGGTAAGTTTTCCTATTAAAGATATGGAAAACAAAAAGGCGGAAATCGTACATTCCCTTGCTAAATGGAAGCGGCTGATTCTTGCCGAATATGAGATTGAAGAGGGGTACGGTATTTATACCGATATGAATGCCATTCGTGCCGATGAAGAGTTGGATAACCTGCATTCGCTTTATGTGGATCAATGGGATTGGGAATTGGTAATCAATGAAAAAGACCGAAATATTGCTTTTCTTAAACAAATTGTTCAACGTATTTATGCGGCTATGTTGCGTACCGAATATATGGTATTTGAGCTTTTTCCTCAAATAGAGCCTCAATTGCCTCCTGAAATCAAATTTATCCATGCCGAAGAATTGTTGCAAATGTATCCCGATAAGGATGCCAAAGAACGCGAAGATGCCATAGCAGAAAAATATGGCGCTGTGTTTATTATCGGTATCGGTGCAAATTTGTCGAATGGAGAGCCTCATGATGGACGTGCTCCCGATTATGACGACTGGATTACCATGAACGAAGAGGGCTATCAAGGCCTAAACGGCGACTTGCTGGTTTGGAATCCGGTTTTGCAACTCAGCATGGAGTTGTCATCGATGGGAATCCGCGTAAATTCCGAATCCTTAAAACAGCAGCTGAAGGCAAAAAACCAAGAAGATCATTTGTCTTTGTATTTTCATCAACGATTGATGAAAGGTGAATTACCCCAAACAATAGGAGGGGGTATAGGACAATCGCGTTTATGCATGTATTATCTACGTAAAGCCCATATTGGGGAAATTCAGGCCAGTCTATGGCCTAAAGAAATGCGGCAAGAAGCAAAAGAAAGTGGAATTTTTCTGATTTAGACGGCTTTTCATGTTAAAAAATCGTTAAAAAACACCCTCACCATGGCAGCATAAAGGGAGAATGCTCGCTTCATGCTCGCTCTATAGCAAGGACAAAACCCCCGAATTATGTCGGTTCAGTGTAAAACCAACCTGAATATTAGCATTAAAAAATGCAAAATCGAAGAGCGGACTTGGAGCGAGGATGGTGCAGCCTTGGTACGGACTTGGTGCAGTCAAGGTGGTGAACATATTTTTATAATAAATTGCATCGCCGGTTGTTAATGTCATAAAAAAAGAAAAAGAAGGCAAAAAAAGAGAAAAGGAGGATAAGTTGGCGTTTTTTTATAATTTAGTGGACTGAAAAGAAAAAAGATGAACGTAGTAATTGAACAAAGCTGGAAAGAACGATTGGAAAACGAATTTGAAAAACCCTATTTTAAGCAGGTGACCGATTTTGTTCGTGAGGAATATCGCACAAAAACCATTTATCCTCCTGCAAAACTCATTTTCAATGCTTTCGATCAATGTCCGTTTGACAAAGTGAAAGTGGTTATCGTAGGGCAAGATCCTTATCACGCACCTGGTCAGGCTCATGGGTTGTGTTTTTCGGTGAACGAAGGAGTAGAAATTCCGCCTTCATTGCTCAACATTTACAAAGAGATTCACAACGATCTGGGCAAACCCATTCCGAAATCGGGAAATCTAGAGCGTTGGTGCAAACAGGGCGTATTCTTGTTGAATGCAATTCTTACCGTTCAAGCACATCGGGCATGTTCGCATCAGGGAAAAGGATGGGAAGAATTTACCGATGCCGTGATACGTCTTTTGGCAAACGAACGCGAACATCTGGTATTTCTCCTTTGGGGAGCATACGCGCAGCGAAAAGGTGAAAATATTGATGCGAATAGGCATCTCATCCTAAAATCTCCACACCCTTCGCCGCTTTCTGCCAATCGAGGATTCTTCGGGAATAGGCATTTCAGCAAAACAAACGAGTATTTGATTGCTCATGGAAAAACCCCCATCGACTGGTGATGTAAATTACACTTGCTTGACGGCTTTTTTATCAAAAAAGATCCCAAAGTGTTGGCAAAGGATTAAAAATTACCTAACTTTGCACGCACAAAAAAACACGACAACAGAGGTTGCTGTCGTTTTGATTCGATTAAAATGTGATTTGCGCCCGGATGGCGGAATTGGCAGACGCGCTAGTTTCAGGGACTAGTGTTGGCAACAACATGCAGGTTCAAGCCCTGTTCCGGGCACTTTTTTGCGTTTGCGCAGGTGGTGAAATTGGTATACACGCTACTTTGAGGGGGTAGTGCCGGTTACGGCATGTGAGTTCGAGTCTCATCCTGCGCACTTTTTATCAAACCAAACAAGAGAGGTATTCATTAATCTGAGTACCTCTTATTTTTTGCTCGCATTTTTATTTTTTGGAAATTATCATGTAAATTTGCGATAATCAAAAGAAGAGTTTATGAAGATTCTTTCTGCCGGACAAATTAGGGAAATAGACGCAAAAACCATTCAATATGAAGGAATTTCATCGCTTGAGCTAATGAAAAGGGCAGCTGTTGCTTTTTACGATTGGTTTATAAAAAAATATCCCGACAAAAGCATTTCCATCATCATCTTGTCGGGAGTGGGCAACAACGGAGGCGATGGGTTGATGGTTGCACGAATGCTTCATAAAGCAGGTTATCGTGTACATACCTATGTTGTCGAATATAGTAAAAAATACACGGAAGATTGTGCCCATAACGTTCGTCGGGTGAAAGCCGCAACTATTCCTTTCAAACGAATCACCACAAAAGAAGAAATTCCGGATTTTTCGAAATATGACCTACTGATTGATGCACTTTTTGGAACGGGATTGTCGAGAGAAATAACAGGTATTGCGGCAGAAGTGATTCAAAAAATGAACGAAAGCGGCAAAACGATTGTCAGCATTGATTTACCCAGTGGGTTGTTTCTCGATAAAAAAACCACATTTGCCGTTGAAGCAGATGAAACGGTTACTTTTCAGATTCCAAAACTCGCTTTGTATTTACCTGATAATTATCGATTTGTCGGCAATGTGACGATTGTCAATATCGGATTAAGCGAAAAAGCCATAGCCGAAGCTTCTTCTAACCAATTTCTCCTTGAAAAAAAATATATCCGCGAGCTTTTAAAGCCCATATCCAATTTTGCACACAAAGGCACTCAAGGTCATGCACTTATCGTTGGTGGAAGTCTTGGAAAGACGGGAGCGGTATGCTTAGCCTCAAAAGCAGCACTGAAAACAGGATGCGGTTTGGTAACCGCTTATTTACCCAAATGCGGTACACAGGTCATTCAAACCTATTTCCCCGAAGCAATGGCAATTGAGGACAAACAAGTTGAATATATTTCAGATATTGATTTTGAATTGCGTCCCGATGCTATTGGTATCGGCGTCGGTATAGGGAAAAAGGATGAAACACAACAGGCATTTTATCGTTTTTTGCAAAAAAACAATTTGCCGACCGTAATTGATGCTGACGGATTAAATATACTGTCGCTTCATCCCGAATGGTTTCCCTTTCTTTTGCCAAAAACCATCTTAACGCCGCATCCAAAGGAGCTTTCGAGACTGATAGGAGAATGGAGCGACGACTATGAGAAAATAGAGAAAACAACCGTATTCGCAAAAAAATATCACCTCATAGTTATCATAAAAGGCGCTTATTCGTTGATCATCGATTCCGAAAATTTATACGTAAATAATTCGGGAACGCCGGCTTTGGCTACAGCAGGCAGTGGCGATGTGCTTACCGGAATAATTACCTCTTTATTGGCACAAGGATATGAACCCATCGATGCTGCAAAAATCGGCGTCTATCTTCATGGATTAACAGCAAATTTAACGCAAAAAACCATTCACCCACGCAGTTTTGTCGCTTCCGATATCATCGATAACATTGGGAATGCATATTTTAATATCGAAAAAAACAGTTAGCTTGCTTGTGAGGTTTGTTGTAGATAATTTCTATTAATTGAATACCGATAGCTTGAAACGATTGAAAAACAAAACATTTTCACAAATTTTTTTGCTTTTTCGTGAACATGTGCCGCATTCAGACGTTAAATCTATGATATCATAAAAAATATCAAGGGGAGGAGTGTTTATGAAAAACTTAAATACAAAGGCCGCTTTACTTGCAGTAATTGCCATCCTGCAAGTAAGTACGTTTACAACGTATGCACAGTCTTTTGGAAGGAATAAGCCAAGCTACAAAAAATTTAAATTTGAAGTTGCCCGATCGCCTCATTTTGAAATTCATCATTACCTGAAAAACGATACGATGATTAATTATTTCACCGGATGGGCAGAAGAATGGTATCACATGCATCAACGCATATTTAAAGATACTTTTCGAATAAAAAATCCCATTATTCTTTATGCATATCATGCCGATTTTCAACAAACCAACGCTATTAGCAGCATTATTAGCGAAGGAACGGGAGGAGTTACGGAGAGTTTGAAACAGCGGGTTATAATGCCTTTTGCACCTACCTTGTACCAAAGTGACCATGTACTCGGACACGAATTGGTGCATGCCTTTCAGTACAATAAATTATTGCGTTCCGATTCTGTCGATTATTCGATTAACAATCTGCCTCTATGGATGGTAGAGGGAATGGCCGAATACCTCTCGATCGGCAGTATTGATCCCAATACATCCATGTGGATGAGAGATGCTATTCTCAATAAAAAATTTCCCACGATTGACGATTTGGCCAATCCGTCGGAATATTTTCCTTATCGATATGGACAAGCGTTATGGGCATTTATCGGTAAAACCTGGGGCGATACCATTATTATGCCCCTTTTTGAAAAAACGGCACAATGGGGGTTGGATGTTGCCATCGACAGTGTTTTCCATTTCAATACAAAAACATTGTCCGCAATGTGGAAAATCGCTACTGAGAATCATTATAAACAATTCATGAAAGATTCTACCTATACGTTGGCAGGAAATAAAATCATTTCTGAAAAAAACGGCAGTTCAACCAATATTTCCCCTTCGTTGAGCCCCGATGGAAAATACTTGGCCTTCTTTTCCGACAAAAGTATTTTTACGCTGGATTTGTTTATTGCCGATGCACGAACAGGGAAAATTTTAAAAAAAGTTTCCAGTTTAACCCGCAATAGCGAGATTGACGATTTTAGTTATATTGAATCGGGAGGCACATGGTCTCCGGACAGCAAGAAATTTGTTTTTGTTGTATATAGTGGTGGGCGAAACAAACTGAGCATTGTAGATAGCGAAACCGGTAAAACAGAATTAATCGAAATAAAAGAAGTATCCTCTTTTTCGAACCCGGAATGGTCACCCGATGGTAGATATGTGGTTTTTACCGGTTTAAACGAGGGTGTCGGAGATTTGTATCTCTACGATTTTGAAACCGGTAAAGCCGAAAAGCTCACCAACGATTTGTATTCCAACATCCATCCTTCTTGGTCACCCGACAGTAAATACATCGTTTATTCAACCGAAACAATTTGTCCCGGACAATCAAGGAAGTATTGTTTCAACCTGACCCTTTTGAATATCGAAACCGGTGAAAGTAAGGTGATTGATGTGTTCCCAATAGCAGATAACTTGAATCCACGTTTTTCAAAAGACGGACGATTCATCTATTTTTTGTCGGATGCCGACGGTTTCCGCAATTTATATAAATATGACTTGCAAACCGACAGGGTATATCGACTTACCGAATACTTGACCGGAATAACTGGAATTACGCTGTTTTCTCCGGCAATAAGTACCGACAGAGAGAACGGCTTAATTGCTTATACGCATTATTATAATAAAAATTATGAGATATACGTAGCCAACGAAAATGATTTTACTCCGGTGGAAGTCGACAAATATGAAGTAAATTTCGATGCCGGAACACTTCCGGTGTTGAAACATCTTTCCGTCAATATTGTCGACTCCGCACTATGTAATCGGTTCCCGGCAATTGCCTTACCGGTTGATTCCATCGAAGTATTGCCTTATCGCCCCAAGTTGCAACTCGATTACATCTCGAATGCAATAGGTGTGGGCATCTCCACAGGACCCAGTTTCAACAGAACCGACATGGTCGGAAGCGTGTACATGCTTTTCAGCGACATGATAGGAGATCATCAGCTTTTTACATCGTTGGCATTAAACGGCGAAATATACGATTTTGGAGGGCAGGTAGCTTATATTAATCAGGCAAACAAAATGAAATGGGGGGCTTCGGTTTCGCATATTCCCTATCGCAGTGGAAGTATGTCTTTGATAGTTGATACATTACAAATCGAAAAGGAGAAAGTCATTGTCGATGATCTCGTTTTGGATTATATCCGTATGTTCGAAGACAACGTCTCTGCTTTTCTCTATTATCCTTTTTCTCAAACCCGACGCGTGGAGGGAGGAATTTCGGCGTCGTGGTACTCTTACCGCATTGATCGGTATCACGACTATTACGATCATGAGTGGGGTTTTCCTATGGGTGGAAGAAAAGAAAAACTTCCTTCCCCATCGGGAACCAATTTCCAAACTGCCTATTTGGCGTATGTGACCGATAATTCCTATTTCGGAATGACGGCACCTTTGGTGGGTCGCAGGGCACGGTATCAAATTGAACGATATTTCGGCAACATCAACCTCTACAACATTTTGCTGGATCACCGACGTTATTATTTCTCCAAACCGGTGGGGTTTGCCTTCCGCCTGTATCATAATGGTCTATACGGAAAAACGTCCGAAATCCGAAAGGCATCACCCATGTATCTGGGCTACCCATGGTTGGTGAGAGGTTATGAAGATATTTCCATATACGGCGGAACCAATTATTCGTTTGACCCGACTAACCTCACCGGTTCAAGGATAGCCGTTGTCAATGCCGAATTCCGATTTCCGTTTTCAGGCCCCCAAGTTTTGGCACCCATAAAATCGAACATTTTCTTAACCGATTTCAATTTGTTTTTCGATGGAGGGTTGGCTTGGAACAAAGACGATAAGATAAAATTTAAATGGAAAGCTTCCGAATCGAAAGGGTACACGGCGATACAAAAAGAACGTATACCGGTATTCAGTGCCGGAGCTTCATTTAGAATAAATCTGTTTGGCTATCTGGTAATCGAGCCCTATTATGCTATTCCGTTCCAAAACGGCGGATTCAGCAACGGCATGTTCGGCATCAATTTCGTTCCGGGTTGGTAACCGACTTTATGACGATTTTTATAAAGGTATCTTCGGATACCTTTATATTTTATCGTATCTTTGCGGCCGTATATAAAAACAATCCATGAACAAGTATACAGAAAAAACAAACGATACAAGAACATCAACCGTTAAACCAAATACGATTACAGATTGGTTTATCAGACTAATAAAAGGAATCATCATTGGTGTTGGTTTTATTCTTCCCGGATTGTCAGGAGGAGTACTTGCCGTAATTCTCGGAATTTACGATAAGTTGATTCGGTTTTTGTCCGATATTCGAAAAAATTTTCTTCAAAACGTAGCTTATTTTTTACCTGTTGCTATCGGCATGGCGATAGGTATTGTCATTTTTTCGATATTCGTTGAAAAAGCCTTCGGTATTTATGCCGCACAATTTATTTGCTTGTTCGTGGGATTCGTTGTAGGCACATTTCCTTCACTTTACAAAACAGCAGGCAAAGAAGGACGTTCATTAAAAGACGTTATTTTCTTTACTATTTCCACTATTTTTATTTTTATCCTGATGATCGTCGGTGGAGAGCAACTAACAGAAGTTTCCCCTGGTTTGCTTGTATGGATCGGTTCGGGAGCCCTTATCGGTTTAGGTGTGATTGTTCCCGGCATGAGCCCTTCTAATTTTTTGATTTATTTTGGTCTATACGATAAAATGGCTATCGGGATAAAAAATTTCGATTTCGGCGTAATCATTCCGCTACTCATCGGATTTGTCGTTTGTGTACTTATGTTCGCAAAACTGGCAGCCTACCTTTTCAGAAAATATTATTCCCAAATGTATCATTTCATTCTTGGAATGGTAGCAGGATCATCGCTGGCCATATTTCCAACTGTGGTTTTCCCGGCTTTTCGGTCAGAACAACTGGCCGCTACGGGACTTAGTTTTTCCGCTGCTTTTCTTTTATGCATTGCCTTTCTTATTGTAGGTGTCATTATCTCTTATCTTTTCAGTAAAGTAGAAGAAAAATATCCCAGAGAAGAAATCTTTTGAAACCAACTTAAATGCGATTTAAATGCAACCACAATTCATGAGCACTGCTTCGGCTATTGAACATAAATGCAATTTAAATACAGCTCATACAAATCAACTATAAAATTGAAATAGAATGAAAATGCAAAGCGAAACTTTTTTGATTTTTGACGATGCTAAATGGAAAAATGCAGGTGAAGGTATGCAACGCATGATTCTTGGGTATGACGATCGGATCATGATGGTGAAAATGCATTTTGATGCAAAATCCGAAGGCAGTATGCATACACATCCACATTCACAATGTACCTATATTATCAGTGGAAAATTTGTCTTTACCATTGGAGAAGAAAAAAAGACCGTTTCAGCAAAAGATGCGCTCTACATTGCACCTGATGTACCTCATGGGGTAACTTGCATTGAAGAAGGGGAGCTGATCGATGTTTTTAGTCCGACTCGTGAAGATTTTCTTCAGAATAATAATTAAAGCATCAACGATTTGCTATATTAAAAACCTGCAAGTACAAAAACAGGGGGTGGTATTTTGTCTTAAAAAATATAAAAATCTTATTTTTAGACCAATCCCTGTTTTTTATCGACGAACCAGTCAGCCTTTCCTACAAAACCCCTTATTCTCATCATAAAAAGGTGAATATATGGCGATAATAACGTCATAACTTTCGTTAATCGACCATTGCCAAATTAAACATTTCCCTATCTTTAAGTGTCTTAAAAAATGTATCTCATGTTGAATCAATAAAACATTAAATGAAGATGAAAAAGTATGGAATTTTGGCATTAGTTGCCTTTTTTATGATGAGCCTCTCCATATCGGCTCAGGATGCTAACAGAAGAAGGAATGACGGCAATCAGCCTCCTCGTGCAATGAGAATGACAGCCAAAGAACGTGCCGAACACATGGCTAAAGTATTGGATCTGACTTCCGAACAAAAAGAGCAGGTTGAAGAACTTTTAAAAAAGCATGACGAGAAACGTGCCGAAGAAATGGCTAAATTCAGGGAAGATCGTCAGCAGGCACAGCAACAAGATCGCGAAAAACGACGCGAGGAAATGAGAGCATTGATGGAACAGAACATGCAAGAACAAGATGCCGAGCTGGAACAAATCATCGGCAAAGAAAAAATGGAACAATGGAAAGCCTATCGTGAGGAGCAGATGAAGAAAAGAGGTAGTCGCGGAAATGCTCCTGCCCCTCGCAGAAGATAAACCGGGCAAGTCGTTTCATTTCGTAGAAAAGAGCGCGGATCAACTGATCGGCGCTTTTTTAATTCCTTAGTTTGTCAAATCGGGTATCAACATGTTAAAAGAAAATAAAAAAGGAACTTAATAACCGGTCAATTGTTTTAGTTTATGTAAAAATCGAAGAATTATGAAAAACAGTATTGTAAATAGAGAACCCGCTGTAGCAGGGCAATTTTATCCTGCGAATGCGGAAAAATTACGACGCGAAATTGAAACATATTTCAGCGAAGCGGTTCCTCAAAAATATACCAACGTGAGAGCGATTATTTCCCCGCATGCCGGTTATGTTTTTTCGGGAAAAGTTGCAGCATCGGCATTTAACCAGATCGATGAAAATGCCGATTATGAGCGCATTTTTTTATTGGCCTCATCGCATCATTATCATTTCAACGGAGCATCGGTCTATTGTCACGGAGATTTTATCATGCCTTACGGCAGAGAAAAGGTAGACACCGATTTCGGTAGACAACTGGTTGCTTCTCATCCCGAGATTTTTACCGACAATCCCTCACCTCATGCACGAGAACATAGCATTGAAGTGCAGCTTCCATTTTTACATTACAAACTAAAAAAAGATTATAAAATTGTTCCTATCGTCATCGGTACTTCTCAACCCGAAACGTGCTTCGAGATAGCATCGGTATTAAAACCGTATCTTTCAGAAAAAAACCTGTTTGTTATCAGTACCGACTTTTCGCATTATCCCGATTACGAAAGTGCAAAAATAGTAGACTCGGCAACAGCCAAAGCCATTCTTTCCAATGATCCGGAAAATTTGTTAGACGTTCTGGCTAAAAATCAAAACAGAGGGGTTCCAAATTTGCTCACCTGCTTGTGCGGTTGGACATCGGTATTGACTTTGATGTACATGACATATAATAATCCTACTTACGAATACCATGAAGTAGATTATCGGAATTCAGGAGATGCAATATATGGCAATTATCGCGAAGTTGTAGGATATTGGGCAATTGTTCTTATTCAAAAAAGTTAGTTACAATGAAAAATAGCGAATTTTATTTAACCACCGAAGATAAAAAAGCATTATTGGCAGAGGCACGGCGTGCCATCGAAAAGTTATTTGGTCTAAACGTCACACCACCACCCAATTTGAGCGCTTGTTCCGATGCCATCTATGCCCGATGCGGAGCATTTGTGACTTTAAATAAATACGGGCGATTGCGCGGTTGCATCGGCCAAATAATCAGCGATAAGCCCCTTATAGAAACCGTACGCAACATGGCTGTATCGGCTGCCCGTTACGATTACCGTTTTCCGCCGGTTACTGCGAGCGAACTCAATGTCATTTCTATCGAAATATCCGTTCTTTCGCCATTAAGAAAAATTCGCGATATTTCGGAAATTGAGCTTGGAAAACATGGTATTTACATAGTAAAAGGCTCTCGGAGTGGGGTTTTTCTGCCCCAAGTAGCTACAGAAACCGGTTGGGATTTGGAAAATTTTCTCGGGCATTGTGCTCGCGATAAAGCCGGCATAGGATGGGACGGCTGGAGAGATGCCGATATTTACATTTTTACGGCTACCGTATTTAGTGAAGATGAAATGGAGTGATTTAACTCCATCTTCCCGGGATACTTTCTCCACAAAACGCACATTTGCCGTCGACTATATTATTTTCAGCGACAGAAAATCCTGTTCTTGCAATCAATAATTGTTTACAACTCGGGCAAAAGGTGTTTTCTCCCTGTATGTGAGGCATATTCCCTATATAC
>Ga0208693_1001574_pt1 | contig 16177 bp, 18 predicted proteins | sample AD_UKC071_MetaG_FD_184438 | JGI IMG/M metagenome (GOLD analysis project Ga0208693, IMG submission 184438) | Active sludge microbial communities of municipal wastewater-treating anaerobic digesters from USA - AD_UKC071_MetaG (SPAdes) (version 2) | ecosystem: Engineered > Bioreactor > Anaerobic >... | reverse complement strand
TCTGTTTATTGGCTTGTAACATACTTTTCTACCTCCGGTTTACCCCCAGGACGCCGCCGAAGGCCCCCAGGGTAAAGCCGGCAATAAGAGTGATAAGACTGCGAGGGGTAAGCCTCATATCCAGCAACATGGCCAAAATCAAGAGAATGACAACATAGGCCAAGCCGGTAACGCCGCCGTTGAGCCAGCCAGCTCTGCCCATGCGTTTCCCTGTCTGGCTGCTGCCGGCAACAGCTGCAATCGCCCCGCCAGCTACCATTACCCAGCGGCCTACATTTTCCCTCATGCCCGCCACTGAAACCAGGAAGCTAACCCCTATGAGAAAAAAAGCCGTAAGAGCCAAGGCAAAACCAAGCCCCCGCAAATGGGCATATGGGGCAATGCCAGTGGGCTCAGCAGGCTTTCTGCTTCTTGCCATTCAATCTCCTCCCCTTTTTATCTGTACAACAATCTATTACCGGGAAGGGAGAAATATAACAAAAAGGGCCCTGGGGGCCCTAATCGTTTAATTTCCTGGCAACGCCTTCTTTGACCATAGGCACTTCGCCCTTTTCGCCAAACCGGACGATAAACTTGTCTTCCTTGACCTCGGTGATTGTGCCAATCAGCCCGCCGTGATTGAGAATTTTGTCGCCTTTTTTCAGACTGTTGATCATCTCAACCCTCTGCTTTTGCTGTTTTTGCTGGGGACGGATTGCAAAAAAGTAGAAAAAAGCAACCAAGAGCAGCAGCCATACGATTGTGCCATAATTCTTCAAGAAATCTTCCATTGTTTTCACTCCTTCTAAGTCAATCTAAGTATATCAACCTCTTCATGAGGAAGATGCCGCCGGAAATACTCCACAAAATTGTCTTCGATAATGGCCTGCCGCGCCCCCTCCATGATTTTCAGGAGGTAATAGAGGTTGTGATAGCTCAGCAAGCGGTGAGCCAAAATCTCATTGGCCTTAATGAGGTGGCGAACATAAGCCCGGGAATAATTGGCGCAGACCTGGCAAGGACAGTTGGGATCCAGGGGGCTGAAATCCCGGGTGTATTCTGCGTTGCGCACCACCAGCCGGCCTTGAGAAGTCATGGCTGTCCCCGTGCGGGCAATGCGGGTGGGAAGGACACAGTCAAACATATCGACGCCAAAGGCTGTGCCCGTCAGCAGGTAATCCGGAGAGCCCACTCCCATTAAATAGCGGGGTTTGTTTTCGGGAAGGAAGTCAACGCAGTAAGACAGGACCTCGTACATGACTTCCTTGGGCTCGCCTACACTCAAGCCCCCGATGCCGTAGCCGGGAAAGTCCATTTCCACCAGGGCAGCGGCGCTTTGCTCCCGGAGATCCCGGAAGCTCCCTCCCTGCATTATACCAAATAAAGCCTGGCGATGGGGAAATAGTTGAGATTCCTTGCAGCGTCGTGCCCAATGAGTAGTTCTCTCCACCGCCTGGTGCACAAATTCCCGGGAACTGGGCCAAGGTGTACACTGGTCAAAGGCCATGATGATGTCCGCTCCAAGGGCCCCCTCGATTTCCATGACTTTTTCCGGAGTAAAGAAATGGCTGGAGCCGTCAATATGGGAGCGGAATTCAACACCCTCGTCGCTGATTTTATTGGTATCGCCAAGGCTGAAAACCTGAAATCCGCCGCTGTCTGTAAGGATTGGCCGCCTCCAGTTCATAAACCTGTGCAGTCCTCCCGCCTCGGCAACCAGGTGATGGCCAGGCCGCAAATACAGATGGTATGTATTGGCGAGAATTATCTGGGCGTTGATATCCTCCAACTCGTCTGTGGTCATGGCCTTGACAGTGGCCTGGGTTCCCACTGGCATAAATATCGGGGTGTTGATGCTGCCGTGGGGTGTATGGAGAATTCCGGCGCGAGCAGCAGTCTGTGAGCAGCGGGCTACCAGTTCAAAGGTAATTGCCATTAAAATCAGCCTTTCCTTACAATATCAGCATAGCATCCCCAAAGCTGAAAAACCTGTATTTTAAAGCTACTGCCTCCCGGTAAGCTGCCAGGATTCTCTCCCGCCCCGCCAGGGCGGACACCAGCATAAGCAAAGTGGAATGAGGCAGGTGAAAATTAGTTACCAAGGCATCTACAACCGAAAAGGAAAAACCCGGGTAGATGAAGATATCAGTCCAGCCGCAACGGGGCAAGAGGCCATCCCGGGCTGCAGTTTCCAGAACGCGCACCGATGTGGTTCCCACCGCCACAACCCTGCTTCCCCTAGCTTTAGCTGCCTTTATTTTATCCACTGTGGCCTGGCCAATGCAGTAGTATTCACTGTGCATTTTGTGCTCTTCAACGGTACTGACCGAAACAGGGCGAAATGTGCCCAGGCCGACATGTAAAGTAAGAAAAGCGCTTTCAACCCCCCTCGCCTCCAGGCGATGAAATACTTCCGGGGTAAAGTGGAGTCCGGCAGTAGGAGCAGCCACAGCCCCCGGGGAAGCAGCATAGACCGTCTGATAACGGCCAGGATCAGCTGGCTTTTCGCGTATGTACGGAGGCAAAGGCATTTCGCCAATGGCAGCAATCTTTTCCTGAAATTCCTGGCCTGACAAAGAAAAGCGAATGTAACGCACGCCTTCTTCCCCGATGCCCGCCACTTCGCCGGCGAGCCCGCCGGCAAATTCAAGTATTGTTTCCCGAGGGGCACGCTTGGCTGGCTTTACCAAGCAAGACCAGGTGCTGTCGTCGACAGGATGAAGTAACAGCACTTCTAATTTGCCGCCGCTGGCCTTGCTGGCAAAAAGGCGCGCCGGCAAGACCTTGGTATCGTTGAGAACCAGCAAGTCGCCGGGAGTCAGTATGTCGGGAAGCTGGTAAAAGTGCCTGTGGCTGATTGCGCCGCTGCTTTTGTCCAATACCAACAGCCGGGACTGATCCCGACGCTGGCAGGGTTGCTGGGCAATGAGTTCGGGAGGAAGTGAGTAGTCAAAATCACTTACTTTCATGACGTACACCTGCATTTCGATTTCAATCACTTAGTAGTATACCTGCAATAAGAGCTGGCAGTCAAACAAAAGACCCCGCCCGATGGGCGGGGTTGCGGTTAGGGTTTGCCTTTTCGTCCCTTATTGTTCCCGTTGTTCCAATATTGGCCCTTATTGCCTCTGTTGCCGTTTCCTTTATTGTTCTTCCGCCAGTTGCCTTTCCCCTTATTTCCCTGGCCATTATTCTTGTTGCCTTTATTGTTGCCGTTATTGCCCTTATTGCCTTTGCCATTATTGCCTTTGTCCTTATTGCCATTGTTGGCGTTGCCGCTATGCTTATTGCCCTTAAGCTTGTGCTTGAATTCCTTTTCATCCTCTTGCGGGGACTTCCATTTTTCTTCCGGCCATTCCTCTGATTTACCGGTTGCTCCTTGCAGTCTGTTGTCTTTCCCCCAGCCTGAACGGCTGAAAGAGCGCACAGCCGGATGATTTTCCTCTTTTTTAGCCAGGCCGGGAGGCACTTTTCTTCCGGTATCGGAACTTCCTTTAGAATTAAGGCCTTCTTTTTTATTCTCCTCACCTTGATTGAGGGGAGGCAATTCCTTAATCTTAGCCTCGTGATTTTTCTTATCGAGGCCACTGACAAAAGATTCGACATCAATTCCTGCTGAGCCCAGGGTCTCGATGGGATTGCCGTCATTCATCTTTTCGGGGGAAATGGAATCGCTGGCCTCTGCCATAAATATGGCCCTGCCGGCACTAAGCCCTTTCTTCCCGGCTTCATTCCTGACCCTGTCATCCACTGCCAGGGGTATGACATACACATCTTCATAGGGAGCGAGATAAGCTGTTACATCCCGGATGCCGCCTGTAGCTGTCACCAACAGGGATTTATCTCCGTTCATACGGGACCAGGCAATAAACTCGTCGATAAAAATTTCAAAATCCTTATACTGTCCCTGGCGTTCCTCGAGAAATTTTCTGGCACTATGATTCAAAGGACGGATTTCCCTGATGTTGAATTTGCCATCGACCAGCACTTCCAGGCTGGAAGAGTTGTCCAGGCTGACCCAGGCCATGACTGGCGGCGGAAAAACCAAGGGAATGACTACCAGAAACATAAAGATGCAGGCGGCAAGCAGTGGCATCCAGCCCAACTTGGATTTAGGTTTAATTTGGCTCATACTGATGCTTTGCCCGATATACCGGGCCTGAGGCAGGCGGCCAGCAGATAAACGAATAAATTCCCCATCATCGGATAAAAGGGTGACATGGCTGCTGTCCATTTCAAGGACTAACGCTCTTTTATTCACTTGCTTCCCCCCCTGGCAAGTAGTCTGACAAGTAACTGTAATCGCCGGTAATAATTATAAATAAGGCAATTATATATTTGCGCTGTCTCTCGAGAGTCTTGCGGCTAACCTTCAGCTTGCCTTCCATTTCCTTTAAGGGAAGTTCCTTTTTGGCCTTGACATGCCTTTTCAACTCGGGCAAGTCCGCCAGCAATTGAGCTGCTTCTAATGCCCTCTGTCTCGCTTTGCGGTGCTTGGGAGTGGCTGCAGCCAGTTGGCGCAAATCCAGTTTATAGTCTGCCAGCTCCTGGATATATTGGGCAACCTCGCTCCGCCTGTTTTCCCTGTGGTCGGCATCCCGGTATTCCAGCCAGGACTTGCGGTAATCCAAAACCGCTGCCTGCTCTGCCAATGCACTGGAAGGAAGTTCCCTGGTATTCTTGGAGCGCAGGTAATCTTTTATGCGATTGCTTATCACCAGGTGGGCAAAGCTTAAAAAGCTTGCCCCCCGGCTGGGATCGTATTTATCTATCGCCTCGTTTAGAGCCATAAGGCCCACACTGACTTCATCGTCAAGGCCGTGTTCTATGTACCTGCCGGTGAGTTTCGAGGCAACCTTGACAACCAGGGGGGTATACTGGGCAAGTAATTTCTGGCGGGCCTCGTCATCACCCTCCTGGATAGCGCGAAGAATGGCATGGTGTTCGTTTGTATCTGGCATACTGCCACCCCTCCTTTAATTATTCGTATCTGATGCCAACAAGAAGGGGGTATAAGGCAATCTTAGTAATCTTCCCACAATTCCCCCTGACCAAGAGGCTGTATTCCCAGGTGCCGATAAGCTGCCCCTGTGACCACTCTCCCCCGGGGCGTACGATTGATAAATCCCAGTTGCAGGAGATAGGGCTCGTATACATCCTCTATTGTAGCAGTTTCCTCACTGATGGCGGCCGCCAGGGTCTCTACCCCCACAGGCCCGCCGCTGAATTTTTCAATAATTGTAAGCAGCAGGCGGCGGTCGGAGCTGTCGAGGCCAATGGCATCTATCTCCAAGCGCTGCAGTGCGTCTTGAGCAATTGCCATATCGATGACAGCTTTGCCTTCGACTTGGGCAAAGTCGCGAATGCGCCGCAGCAGCCGATTTGCTATCCGGGGCGTTCCCCTGGAACGTCGGGCAATTTCCTCGGCACCAGAAGGGTCAATGGCAATTCCCAATATGCCGGCGGAACGGGTGACGATGCGATTCAATTCCTGTGGAGTGTAGTACTCCAGGCGATTGACGACACCAAACCTGTCCCGGAGGGGGGCACTGACAGCCCCGGCCCTTGTCGTGGCGCCAACCAGAGTAAAGGGGTTGAGCTGCAGGCGGAGTGACCTGGCAGCAGGGCCCTTGTCAAGGACGATGTCCAGGCAATAGTCTTCCATGCCGGGATAGAGGACTTCCTCAACTGCCCGGCTTAGGCGGTGAATCTCATCGATAAACAGCACATCGCCGGGCTGTAAATTTGTCAGAATGCCTGCTAAATCTCCCGGCCGCTCAATTGCCGGGCCTGAGGTTATATGAATGTTGCTTCCCATTTCCTTGGCGATAATAACGGCAAGGGTGGTCTTGCCGAGCCCGGGTGGGCCGGATAAAAGCACATGGTCCAAAGGCTCCCCGCGCTGGCAAGCAGCCTTGATAAATACTTCTAAGTTGGCTTTAATCTGCTCCTGGCCGATATAGTCCCGGAGGCGCAAGGGACGCAAGCCCGCTTCGCCGCCATCTGACTCAATACTGTGGGGAGATGTAATTCTGTTATTGTTCATTGTTTTTCACCTCTGGCCAGCCGGGCAAGGGTCAAGCGCACCAAGTCTTCAACAGTGTTGCATTCCCGGGCCAGGCTTCGCAAAACCGGCCGCACTTCAGCAGTGCGAAAGCCCAGGTTAAGTAAAGCAGCCTCAGCACTGGTAAGGAGTTCAATTGATTCATCCGTGCTGGCAGGCTTAAGCTTGTCCTTAAGTTCCAGGCAGATGCGTTGGGCAGTCTTAGTGCCAATGCCGCTGACAGCAGTAAGAGCTTTTATATCGCCGCTGGCAAGAATATGGGCCAACTGGTTCACTTCCCACACAGACAGCACAGCCAGGCCCAGTTTGGGCCCGACTCCCGATACAGAAATAAGCTGACGGAAGGCATTGAGGGCTGCTTCGCTGTCAAACCCGTAAAGAGTAATGCTGTCTTCCCGTACAGTCATATGGATGTGAAGCCTGACAGAAGGCCTGGCGGAAAGCTCCTGTAATTTTGCAGCAGGCACGAAAATACGAAAGCCCAGCCCTCCCACCTCTACGACGAGATGGTCTGAGGCAGCACTGACAGGTTGTCCTTCAATAAAGGCAATAATTGCCCTCACCCCCGACGCAGGCCAAGAGCAACCGGCCTGTTGCAATGGCATATTGCCACTGCCAGCGCATCGGTGACATCATCTGGCCTGGGTATTTCCCGCAAATTAAGGATGGCCTTGACCATTGCGGCAACTTGCTGTTTCGCTGCTCTCCCGTTACCCACAACTGCTTGTTTAACTTGCAGGGGAGTGTACTCAGCCACTGCACACTGGGCCTGAGCAGCTGTCAGCAGACATACTCCCCTTGCCTGGCCAACAGAAAAAGCGTTGGTCACATTGCGGTTAAAAAATAACTGCTCAACCGCCATGCATTCAGGCTGCCATTTCTCCAGCAATAAACCCATCTCCCGATAGATTGCCAGCAGCCTTTCTGCTAAAGGCGCGTCAGCAGAGGTGCGGATGCACCCGTAGTCGCGGGGGCGCAGGGAGTTACCTGCTTTATCTATTATAGCATAGCCAATGATTGCCAACCCAGGGTCTATTCCCATTATCCTCATATCAATTCCCCCTGCCAACATATGTTCTACATCCAGGCCTGCCATACCTTCCGAAAACAAAAAAACCCGGGCGGGTTTAGCTGGTTAAATTTACTATCAAGTCCAGACAGTCCTGAGGGCTGGAAAAGGGGATCCCCTCAGTGAGTTCAGCCAGCCATGCCCCCGGGGCTTCCCCAAAGATCTTGACAAGGGTGCCATCCTCGGAAAACACTGCCAGCTGGTTGTCGGCGCTGAGCCCAATGTAACCCTGCTGCGGCATATAATCCAGACATTTTTCACAGTAGCCCGGAGGCAAGTGAACCACCACTTGTTGACTGGAAAAAGCCAGGATTCTGGCTCCGGGCAATTCCGCAGCGAGAGTGCCCTTGAGGGCCTCCATATCCATTCCCTGCCAGGGACTGCTGATCTCCACCGGTCGGTAATCGCCGCACACCAGGCACCAGCGTTCAAGGGAGATTTCAGTTTCTTTGCCAATAATGTCCACGGCAGATGCCTTGCCTCTTACGGTGGAGGCGAGCCAGCCGCCAGCAGCAATTACCGCCAGGGTTAATGCCCCAATAAGTATTGGTTTCAGGAACTTAGTTCCCCGCACAATATCACCCCTGATTATTGTCTCTCAGGGGTGAAAATGTTATGCGCTTTATTCAATATCCTCAGGCATATCCCAATTGGTATAGACATTTTGCACATCGTCGTGCTCATCCAGGGCGTCAATGAGCTCCATCACCTGTAGAGGCCCCTCAGTGAGGGTATCCGGAAGCATGGTTATTTCGGCAGCGGCGGGAGTAATCCCCAGACCCTCGACGGCGTTCTTAACTGCTTCGAAGTCATCGGGGGAAGTGACAATCTCCCAGCCCTGGCCTTCTTCGCGAACATCCTCAGCTCCTGCTTCCAGAGCAACCAACATCAGTTCATCTTCATCCACGTTTCCGCCTTCTACGAGGATAAGGCCCTTGCGCTTAAACATCCAGCTGACGCAGCCTGTTTCCCCCAGGCTGCCCCCATGCCGGGAAAAGATATAGCGGATTTCCCCGGCAGTGCGGTTGCGGTTGTCGGTAAGGATGTCCAGCAGAATAGCTACTCCTCCGGGGCCATACCCTTCATAGGTGATCTCTTCCAGGTTGTCGCTATCAGTACTGCCAACAGCCCTGTCGATGGCCCGATTAATATTGTCGTTGGGAATGTTCGCTGCCCGGGCCTTATTGATAGCCATGCGCAACTTCAGATTGGAATCTGGGTCTGGGCCACCTTGACGAGCGGCAACAATTATTTCCCGGGTGATTTTTGTGAACAGCTTGCCCCGACTTGCATCTTGGCGAGCTTTTTTATGCTTGATATTAGCCCATTTGGAATGGCCAGCCATAGCAATCTCTCCTTTCCCGATACTAATATAGTAACACACTGAGAAGGTTTTGTATAAAAAAATACGCGTTGCCGCGTATAGTTAAGAGGGGGTTAACTGGTAAAGCTTTTGGTTAATTTAATTATAACTCAAATTTAGCCGGTCATGGTTAAGAGTACATGAAAACTTAGTCACAATTGTGTTACAAAGGGCACACCGGCGGCATCTCTTGCTTGTGCCGCGAGCGCTGGATCGCCCTTTTAATTTTTTCAACAGCGTCGGCATCAGTTGTGCCCGACAATATGTACTCATCCAGCTGTTGGTAAGTAAAGCCCAGCTCATCTTCGTCGGTTAACCCTGGCACTAAGCCTGCAGAAGGCGTTTTCTCAATGATTCTTTCCGGCAACTGCAGAAACCGGGCCAATTCCCATACCTGGTGCTTAACCAGGCCGCCAATGGGCTCGAGATCTACACCGGCGTCACCATACTTGGTAAAGAACCCCGTTACCATTTCGGACTTGTTGCCTGTCCCCACCACCAGGCAATTGCTCTTGGCGGCAAGGTAGTATAAAGCAGCCATGCGCAAGCGGGGCTTAATATTTGCCGCCGCCAAGTCGGCCCCAGCTGGCTCTCTGGTGTTGAAGGCAGCAAGAAAACTGTGGTAAACCGAATCCAGGTTGACCTCAACTGCCCTTAGGCCCAAGTGCCGGGCCACCAACCAGGCATCTTCAACATCCTCGGGGCTGCTTTCCACCGGCAGGATGACAGCAAGGGTGTCTTGCGGATAAGCCTTTTGGGCCAAGGCAGCCACAACGGCAGAGTCGATGCCGCCGCTGAGGCCGAGTACGCAGCCTTTCGCTCCGGCAGCGCTGACCTTCTCTTTTAGCCAGGCGACAATCTTTGCAGTTACCTCCTGGTAATCCACCACCAATCCCTCCTCAGGCAAGGCTTCTTCGGAAAACAGCAATAAACCCTCAGCGGCAATGGCAGCAGTGGCCACTCCCCGACCGGGGACAACAGAACCCCGAAAACTGCCATCATAGACGCTGCGAATGCCGCAACTGGGACTGCGTTCCTTTAGAATTGCTGCCCGCGCGCCAAACTCCAGAGCCTTTTCCACGGCGGTTTTTCCGCCCCGGCGAAAATTATCGCTGACGTCCTTCCCGGCCTTCGTCAGCACCGAGGCACAACCTTGCAGAACCTGCAGTCCGCTGCCGCCAATGATCTCGGAAGGTTCCCGGGGAACAGGCAGTCCTCCCTCTGTTTCGGGGCAGACAACAACATAGTCCTTGCCCTTCAAAAAAGCAATTACTTTTTCGTTGCGGTTACTTTCGCCATTGTACTTGCAACAGCAGCCAAGCAAACAGGCGCTGACCACAAAGCGCATTATTCCGTCACAGGCCTCACGAGGGCAAGGGGGGTCATGGTAATTGTCTGGCCCATGGGGTTGTCCCTAAGGACGTCAGCAAAGTCTACCTGGCGCAACTGGGGATCTGACCAGCCCTTTATGCTGCCGCCCAGGTCATTGATATCGGCAATTACAACGGGATAGCCGCATGCATCAGAAATGTCCCTGGCCAGCTTATTGGGATCCGGCAGGGGAAGGATTACCTTGGTCCAGTACGGGCCATCAGGGCCGCCGCTTTGCCCGTCGATGGAACGGACTTTATCTCCTGCCACCCGATAAAACCAACCCTTTAAGCCAAAGAGCTTAGTAATCGCGCTTACCGCCGCAGCCAGCAAGATGCGCCACAGGCCTGCCAGTTCAATGGCCACCTGCATCTTTTCCGGAGTGCCAATTCCCCTGCCATGCTTGGTGCGCTTGACATACTTGTACAACCTTCTCGCCCACCAACCCGGTTTGATTTGGCTTTCATCCACCGCCAAACCGATGGCATTGGCTACCATCGTTTCGCTGATAACAACACAATCCCCCAGTTGATAGATGTCCTCCACATAGCGGACAATCACCTGGGCTACATCTTCTCCCTCTGTGATAAAATGAGTTTTTACGAGAATGCGAAGGTACCGCTTGCCATTGCTCTCAATCTCTGACTGCCAAGTCTGACCTACAGCCAGTCCTCTTCCTCTTGCTTCGCCCATTTCTATCAGTCCTTTCAGCTATCGCTGCCATGATTATACTCTTTCTTGGCTGAAAAGTGAAATGCCTGTACATGTCCTGTACGTATTATTCCGCTTTGGTGCCCGCTTATCCTTGTCGCTGCAGGAAAAAATGTGCTATAGTTATTTAGTCAAACCTCAGTATAGGAGTTGAACCCTGTGCTCACATGTGGCATTGTCGGCTTGCCCCTTTCCGGCAAGACAACTTTGTTTTCACTGCTCACTGGTTATACCCCTCCGGAGGGAAAACCTTCTGCCCTTGCAATGGCAGACGTCCCTGACGCTCGGGTAGATTTCTTAGAGAGGATGTACAAGCCCCGCAAGACTGTTTGCGGGCAAATCCAGGTTACAGATCTGGCGGGCCTCAGCGAGGGAACGGGAAAGACCGCAGCCTTTCTGGATTCCATCCGTCCTGCCCACGCCTTAATTCATGTCATTCGGGCTTTCGCAGGCAATTACCCCCACCCCCTGGGCACCATTGATCCCCTTCGGGACTTCAATATAGTCAATCATGAACTGCTGCTGGCCGACATGGCCTTGGTGGAAACCCGCCTCAACAGGATACAAACTGCATCAAAAATCAAGGGTTCTGCCAAAGAGCAATTGCCGGTATTGGAAAAATGCCTCCACCACCTATTAGAGGAAAAGCCCATGTCGATGCTGCAGCTGGATGAAGATGAAAGGCAACTGCTTCAAGGCCTTGTCTTCTTTACAGACAAACCGCAACTGTTGGTGGTCAATATGGCTGAGGAAGACCTGGGGAAAAAGCCTGCTTGGCTCAACACCCTTGAGGCAGCCAGCCGCGAAAAGGGCTGGCGTCTCCTGGCCTTATCGGCAAAAATAGAAAGGGAAATCTCCCAGTTAGCCCCCGAAGAACAATCGGTCTTTATGAAGGAACTCAGCATTTCAGAACCGGGAACTGCCCTGGTTGCCCGGGAAGCCTATTCCCTCCTTGGCCTGATTACTTTCTTTACTGTAGGCAGCGATGAAGTCCGGGCCTGGGCCCTGAAAAACGGCGCCACTGCCCTGGATGCCGCTCGCACAATTCACAGTGATCTGGCGAGAGGCTTTATTCGCGCTGATGTCATGAGTTACGATGACCTTAAGGAACTGGGCAGTGAAACTGCTGTCAAAGAAAAGGGCCTTGCCCAATTAGTGGGCAAGGATTACGTCGTCAAGGACGGAGATATTGTCCACATCCGCTTTAATGTATAGTCAAAATAACCCGTCTCTGCAGACGGGTTAAATTTATTTGCGAGGTACAAATGAATCTCTGGGGCAATTGCGGGAATTCATACTTCCCTTTACAGGTTGGCCAAAGCAGCGGCCATTCTCACCTTTTTCAGGGGTAAAATTTGCGCAATCTTTGCACCTGGTCATTTCTTTCACCTCACTTCGGTTAATAACAGTTTAACCGCAAAAGGCAAAAGATATTTATTCAGGCTTATTCTTCATCCAGTCTTACAACCTCTACGCTGGCCAAAACCTTTTCGTCATCACCCATAAAGGTAACCCGAGGGGGGCAATTGCCTGCGGCGGCAATTCTCACCACTGTCCGCGGATATGTAAGCACCTGAATGACCATATCCCAGGGCTTCGGCCTGATAAAAGCTGCTGTAATAACGGCCTCTGACTTATCCATGCGCGGGCTGCCCAGGCGCACGGCATATCCGCCGGTGGGACACTCGCCCATCCGCGCTGCTAAGTACAAATCTCCCCCCAGAAAAAACGCGCCATAACCTTCGCTGCATTTATCCCTGTCCAACCACAAAAGGATTTCTCTGGGGAGTTCCGGCTCAGCAACTTGCTCCAACGGCAACAGCGTCAACTCCTCACCTCCAAAAAACACTGCCTGTGCACCAATTGTTACAATTAAGGTTAGCATGGTCCCTACAATTAATATTAGCTTTGGTATATTTTTAGACATAAAACTCCTCCCTTGCCCAAAGGAAAAATCCTGGCCCCCCAGGATTACTGATTCGTCTCTGTGCCTGCTGCCGTTTCTTCCTGAGCGACTTTCATAAAGAAGTTTGCAACAGCTTGATGGTCGGAATAAGGTATAGCTTGGCCCTTTACCAGCTTGTACTTTTGATGACCAAAACCAGCCAGAGCAACAATATCACCGGCCCGGGCCAAAGACAGGGCCTTTTCTATCGCCTGCTCCCGCTGCACAATGCGAATAAATTTTGTCGACGTAAACCCCTGCACGATTTCATCAATAATAGCGTCAGGATCCTCATATTTTGGCTGCGTGCTGGTGACAATGACGATATCGCCATACTTCTGGGCAATGGCTGCCATTTGCGGCCTCTTGCCCTTATCGCCGTTGCCGACGGCGCCAAAGACCACAATCAGGCGCTTGTCCGCAATGGCCTTCAAGCCCTTCAATAAACTTTCCAAGGCTGCAGGAGTATGGGCAAAGTCAATGTAAATCTCGAAATCCTGACCAAAATCCACTTTCTCCATGCGCCCCGGCACCTGATGCAGCCGGGTCAGCCCCTGGCGAATCAGCTCTAAAGAAACTCCAAGCCCCCAGGCAGCAGCTGCGGCAGCCAAAGCATTATAGACATTATAGTCGAATACTATGGGAACAACTGCCTCAAAGGAATCAGTTCCGAGGCGGAATTGAATTTTTGTGCCGGAAGGATAGCGTTCAAGAATTTTTGCCGTACATGCAGCCTTTTTTTTCAGGCTGTATGTCACCAGCCGCCCCCTGGCAAGGGAGGCCATTTTGACGCCATAGGGGTCATCAATGTTGATGACTGCGACGCCCCCAGGCTTTATCTGTTGAAAGAGCTTTGCCTTACAGAGAAAATAATGCTCCATATTCTTGTGGTAGTCCATGTGATCCCAGCTTAAATTGGAAAAAACTGCAGCATCCACCTGGGCATGGTCAAATCTGTACTTGGCCAGCCCTTGGGAGCTGGCCTCTATTGCTACCGAAGCCACACCCTGGTCAACCATCTTCCGCAACTGGGACTGCAACTCCAAAGATTCCGGAGTTGTATTGCCAGTAGCGCAGTACTCACCATCTCCTATTTTTACACCAATGGTGCCTATCAAAGCGGAGGGGGCAGCTTGTCCCATTATCGATTTCAACATATGCACAATTGTCGTCTTGCCGTTAGTGCCGGTAACCCCAATGACTTTCAAGTCTCTATAAGGATGGCAAAAGAAATTGACCGCAACCCTGGCCAGAGACTGGCGGGTACTTTCTACAATAATTTGAGGGCAGGGCAAATCAAGGCTGCGCTCAACCATCAGAGCTGAGGCACCATGCTTAACCGCATCGGCGGCAAAATCATGACCGTCATGGAAGGAACCGGGCAAGCAGACAAAGAGGCTGCCGGGGGTTACTTTCCTGGAGTCATAACAAACATCACTGATTAAGATATCGTCAGCACCGGTTGCAGTATAGGAGATGCCTTCCAGCAAACTGGTCAGCTTTTGCGGCTGGTGGCGTTTTTTAAAATCTTTCACTTTAGGACCCTCTTTTCTAATCCAGCATCTATGATTTATTCGCCATTTGCCCTGTCAGTTCCTGCTGTTTTCCCTGTCCGAGACTTGCCAAATAATAGCGGTTGAGCATACCTGGCACAAAAAAAGACCCCCTTTCGGGGGCCTGCTGTCAGTACACACGCACTGTCTTAGTTGCATATCCTGTGGCAGTGCCGCTGGTGGCAGTAGCTTCTATGGTGTAATATCCCCTGCCGTCAGCGTAGGCAATGGTGTACGTGAATGTGATCGAACCGCTGGAATTGGTGTACCCGGAACCCTGCCGCACATTGCCGGAGGCAGTAGTGAGCTTGAGAGTAACATGGGCGTTGGGAACCAGGGTATTGTTTTCATCCCTTACCGTGACCGTCATGCGCATGGTTTCGTACATATAGTAATAACTGTAATTTGTCGATATGCTTACATTCAATTGCTCTGGATCCGGGTCGGGGTCGGGATCGGGGTCGGTACCGCCGGTGACATATTGATAAGCTGCCCAGGCGTCAACAAGACCATTGCCGTAACGCCAGGGATCATGCCACATGTCGTTGGCGGTTTCATTGAGAGCGTTGCGAAGCTGCACATTTGTCAGGCTGGGCTTAGCGCTCCACACCAGGGCTGCCACCCCTGCCACATGGGGGCAGGCCATGGATGTGCCGCTCATCGTCCCGTAGCTGCCGTTATAAGTGGTGCTGTAAATGTTTGAGCCCGGGGCCATGATCTCCAGGGTGGAACCTGTGCTGGAGAAAGAGGAGCGGACATTGCTGGAGGTAATAGAACCAACAGCCATTACTGAAGGATATCTCGCCGGATAGCCAATGCATTATTGGACAGATTTAAGAGCAATCTGCCCTGTACACACAATATGAAGGGAATTATTCATTTATGCCAAGGCATTAGCAATGTAAAGCCGGCCCAGGACATTCAAAACACAAAACCGCCGCAAAAGCGACGGTTATTTTCATGGTGGAGATGAGCGGATTCGAACCGCTGACCCCCTACTTGCGAAGCAGGTGCTCTCCCAACTGAGCTACACCCCCAAAAATCAGAAGTCGGAGGCAGAAGTCAGATTTCTGACCTCGTACTTCCGACTTCTTCATTGATCCGGCAACGTCCTACTCTCCCAGGGGGAATCCCCAAGTACCATCGGCGCAGAAGGGCTTAACTTCCGTGTTCGGGATGGGAACGGGTGGAACCCCTTCGCCATAGTCACCGGATAGACTACACAGGTAAAAGGTAAAGTTCAGGATTTTTGTTGGTTGAGGTCAAGCCCTCGACCTATTAGTACCGGTCCGCTTAGGACATTGCTGTCCTTACACTTCCGGCCTATCAACCAGGTGGTCTACCTGGGGTCTTACTCCCTTGACGGGATGGGAGATCTTATCTTGGAGATGGCTTCGCGCTTAGATGCCTTCAGCGCTTATCCATGCCAGACGTGGCTACCCAGAACTGCCCTTGGCAGGACAACTGGTACACCAGCGGTCTGTCCACTCCGGTCCTCTCGTACTAGGAGCAGCACTCCTCAAATCTCCTACGCCCACGACAGATAGGGACCGAACTGTCTCGCGACGTTCTGAACCCAGCTCGCGTACCGCTTTAATGGACGAACAGTCCAACCCTTGGGACTTACTGCAGCCCCAGGATGCGATGAGCCGACATCGAGGTGCCAAACCTCCCCGTCGATGTGGACTCTTGGGGGAGATAAGCCTGTTATCCCCGGGGTAGCTTTTATCCGTTGAGCGACGGCCCTTCCACTCAGAACCGCCGGGTCACTAAGCCCTACTTTCGTACCTGCTCGACCTGTATGTCTCGCAGTCAAGCCTCCTTGTGCCTTTACACTCTGCGAATGATTTCCAACCATTCTGAGGAGACCTTTGGGCGCCTCCGTTACCTTTTGGGAGGCGACCGCCCCAGTCAAACTGCCTGCCTGACAATGTCCCGGACCCGGATAACGGGCCGCGGTTAGAGCTTCGATATTAGAAGGGTGGTATCCCACCGGCGACTCCAACAAGACTGGCGTCCTATCTTCTCAGTCTCCCACCTATCCTGTACATCTAATACCAAAGATCAATATCAGGCTGCAGTAAAGCTCCACGGGGTCTCTCCGTCTTGTCGCGGGTAACCT
>Ga0208693_1001570_pt1 | contig 16191 bp, 14 predicted proteins | sample AD_UKC071_MetaG_FD_184438 | JGI IMG/M metagenome (GOLD analysis project Ga0208693, IMG submission 184438) | Active sludge microbial communities of municipal wastewater-treating anaerobic digesters from USA - AD_UKC071_MetaG (SPAdes) (version 2) | ecosystem: Engineered > Bioreactor > Anaerobic >... | reverse complement strand
ACCCCACCCTATAGAGGGTGGAGCTTGTAAAAGCTCAAGTTGACTACCCTAAGTCCTTCGAGGACTACGTTATATAGGTCATAACACCTACGGGCGTTTCTCCTAACTCGTAGCTCTGTTGCTTAAGTTTAAACAATCCTGTGAGGTAGGGATAGTGAGTTAAGTGTAAAAAGCCTATATAACATTGGGGAAGGAGACATTACTCCAAAAGGAGGTATACTTTATATTAGTATACGTTTTAAATGAAATTATAAACCGGGTTGGGCCTCTCAACCCGGTTTATAAAACAAAAACACATATTGAAGGAGGAGCGATATTATGTCAAAAAACCAACTTAATAAAAATCAAAAGGGGCTTGAAATTAAACCAGACGAACTGGAAGTAGAAATGCTTTATGGTTACGTTGATAAGGAAGGTAACCAATTTAAAAGGGCGGTTATTAGGGAAATCAGCGGTGTGGAAGAGGAGGAATTGGGAAAGCCAGATATTAAAAATAACGCCGGTCGTAAGATTAACGCTCTTTTGACTGGGTGTGTTACTAGGCTAATCGGAGAGAATGATCAGGTTTTAGAAAGGGAACAACTAGGTGAAAACAAGTGGGCCGATATTATGAGAAAACTCTTCTTAGGAGACCGTGACTACTTAGTATTAAAAATTAGAGAGTTTTCTTTTGGTGATGAAATGACAATAGATTCTATCTGTCCTAATTGTAATAATCGACTAAAAGTGGATTTTTATACCCATGAAATCGAGATTTTGCCTCTTAACACAGATCCGTTTAAAATTGAATTTGAATTACCGAAAGGTTACATGGACGCAGAAGGTAATATCCATACCCAAGGATTTATGCGTCTACCTAATGGAAAAGATCAGGAGATTATCGACCCCATTGCACGTAGAAATGAAGGTATTGCCAACACTACTTTAATTGCTAGATGTGTACAAGAATTAGGCGACGTAAAAGTAAATCCTCAAGTATTTAGAAAATTAAGCAGCAAAGATAGGGAGTATTTAATCAAAACTTTAGCTGATGTAGTATTTGGTCCCAGATTTATTTTGAATGTAGATTGTGTCGGATGTGGTCGTTCCTTTGAAACTGGAGTACACCCAATAAATTTTATTTAACGGGTGCCTTATTCATTGAAGAGCTGTCAAGCGTCATTGATTTAGACGAACTTTGGTACGAATTTCATAGGATTTTTTACGGATACAAATGGAGTAGAGAAGATGTTAGAAAGTTAACTAGGTCAGAACGAAAACGTTGGGTGTCTGTTATTGAAGAAGAACGAAAACAGACGGGAAGAATCTTCGGAGGGGGGGGCTAAGAGCCATGGGAGCTATTATTCATAGGAATGGAATCATAATTGAAGTTATTGATAAGGCTACAGGCCCACTTCGCTCTATTGCCTCACAGTTACTGGGTTTTGATAAAACAACTAATAAAGCAACTAAACAGATCTCTGCTGGTTTTAAAAAGGTATTTGCTGGTATTAATAAAGACTTAACCCAAGGTGCAGACCGTTTTGAAAAGCATTTTCGTAACTTATTTAATGATAGATATTATGAAATGATTAGTAAAATGGAAACTTATCGAACAAATATTCGAACTCAAATCCGCCAAATGACTTCAATGATTATGGCCGGTGTTGCTATGTCTATGTCTGGTATCACTTTAAAACGCGCTGGTGAAAGTATTACTAGGATGATACGTGGTTGGACTGCCGCAGCATCAGAATTCCAAAAAACAATGTCAGAGATTTCATTTTTGGGGCGGGTTACTAATACTACTGAACTTAACGCTTTAGAAAGGCATTTAACAAAATTAGGGGTCGAGTTGCCGACTAGTAACTTAGAAACTGCTCAAGCGGCTCTTGTTGCATTAAAAACGGGTTATGATGTCGAGCAAAGTAAAGAACTTGCTCGACACGTATCCCTTCTTTCATTCTTTTCTAATGGTGCATTAGACGCGGCGGAATCAATGAAACTTTTAGACTCTATGATTAAACAAACCCATGAAGATTCGGGAAAATTGCTTGATATTTTAATTAGAACCATGACTGTTGGTCCTCTTGACATCGGTGAAATTGCTCGTGCTTGGCGAAGCTCTAGTGGTGCATACGCCAATCTTGGACCAAATGTAGACTTACCCACTTTTATGGCTTTAATGACAGCCGCACGAACAGGACTAAATCCTAGACGTGCTGGATTTCTTCTATCGCAATTTAGCGGTTCTTTGCTTAATCTGTTTAATGCTAAGGGAGAGCGGGGGGAGATTTTTAAACAACTAGGTTTAACAAGACAGTTTTTAGAAGAATCTGATCCGCTAACCATTTTAGATACTATAAGTAAAAGATCTCAAAAATTATGGGGCGATACTTTAACTAGAATGTCTAAATTACAGACTCTATTTAACCGCGCCTCTATGTCTCTTATTGTTCAATATGAGAATTTTGAAAAACAACAAGGAAAAACATTACTACAAATAAGAGACGCAATTAAAGACGCCGAAGGATACACTGAAAAATATCTTGAACGATTAATGAACACTTATTGGGGCGTTCAAGAAGTAATGGAAGGAACTAGAGAAACATTCAGAATGACTATGGGCAAATTGATTGCCCCCGCTGTAATTCCTGCAATGAAGAGTTTTCAAGGATTATTGGCGGTTATTACCAAAATCATTGATAATTACCCTGCTTTAGGAAAGACACTAGGGATTGGCGTAGGACTTACTGGTTTACTCTTTAGTGTGAGCGGAGCCGCTATGGTTGCTGGCGGTCAATTGGTATCCTTATATGGTTCACTACAAAACATCGCACTACAATTGGCTTTTACAAGCGCCAAATCCTTCCGAGACTTTATGCACTTAGTAAAATCAGGGTCATTTTCTGTTAAGAGCGTTTTAGTTGCTAATTTCCTTAAACCTTTGGGTAGAATTAGCCTCAGTTTATTGAAAATACTTGGATTAATAGGATTAGTGGGTCTTGCCTGGGCAACCGATTTTATGGGAATCAGATCAGGAGTAACCAACACCTTTAGACAGATTGGTAATGCTGCTGATAGAGCAAGAGAGCAAATTGAAGCCTTTAAAGCTGGTAAAGTGGGCGGTTCCGAACTAAAAGACCGTACAACCAATCTTTTAAATGGAGGCTTATGGGATAATCTTACAGGTAAAATAATTAAATTTAAAACCATATTTGAGGGTTTAAGTTATAGTTTAAGGCGCTATAAAGAAACCGGAAAATACGTAATCTCTAAAGAATTAATGTCCCTATTAACTGGTACTGACGTTGGGTCACTTGGTACGACTGTTAGTGCTCGTAGAAACTACTTATTAGAAGATTTTACTCAAATACTTAATATCATTACTAGGATAAAAACCTTCTTTGACGGATTTATTGAGGGTACTAAGTTTATTGGAAGAATTTTAAATATGACTATAATTACGCCCTTAAAAAAAATAACTGAACTAATTATGAAACTTGCTGACGGTTTGGGTGTTCCTGGGGCTTTTTTAGATACCTCTAAGATATGGAATGTAATCGGTAGAGTTGTTGGTAGTATTGCAGCAACAGCAGCAACAATTAGAGTAGGCCGGTTGGCTATGGGAATTCCAAACGCACTTTACAACTGGACTTTTGGTAAACCTATGGGAGGAGGCGTTGGTCTAGGAGCACTTAAAATGGGTGGTTTTCTTGGTAAAGTGGGTAATTTCCTTGCTGGGCCGTGGGGAATGTTAGCCATTATGTTATTAGGAACTTTATCCCAAGGTGAAGGAACTATGCTTGAAAATATAAAAAATAATTTAGGAAAAGTATTAAACTACGTTAAAACAAAAGGTCCAGAAATCATACAGAGTATTATATCAGGTCTAATTACTCATGGACCAGCAATTGCTAAAACGCTGGTTGAGATTATAATTGAAGCCTTTAAAGCTTTAGGCAAAGCCATCTGGAATATGATTGTGTCGCCCGTTAGAGAAGACCAATTGGCGCCAAGTGTATTAATGGGCGCTCATTTTCCAGGGCTGTATTCACCAGAACCAAAAAAGACTTGGGAAAAGATTTTTAGTGTTAGTGTAGAGATGTGGAATAGGATAACATCTCGTTTTGGAAAACATGCTCGTGGTGGATTTATTAATTCACACATTCTTACTCACGCGGGAGATGACGGACCAGAGGTTATTATTCCACTAGGCCATAAATACCATAATCGCGCTATTGAGCTTTATCAAGAAACAGGAAAACAACTAGGACTATCAGGTAACGAAAGCATTAATGCAGGCATGGAATCGTTTATAGTTACTTTTGAAGAGAACTCAATCCAAATTAACATGCCCTCTGTAGATCCTTCAACCGTTAGAGTAGCAGCGGAAGAATTATTCCGGCAATTTATTAAAAAGATTGAAGTTGAAAGTATGAGAAATTACTTACGCACAAAACCTTTAAAGGGGTGACGTAAATGCCATTAAAACCTGTAAAAGCAGTCATAATGGATATGATAACGCAAGAATCAAAAGAATTTCAATTTAACCCAACCCCAATTAATGAAGAGATTTCAGTACTTTATAGTGAAATAACTTCCCCAGGTTTAGCACACCCTTTATTTCAGTATGTCAGGGGAGAGGCGGATATTATCACATTTACTATCCAGCTTGATGATCTTGGAATGTACTCAGGATATACCGAAGAATTTTTAACATTCATGGAGAGGTTTAAACCAGAACAGACGGGCAGGTTTAAACCTCCCCCACCTGTTATAATTGCTTACGGAACTCTTTATCGAAAAGGATTAATTACTAGTATGCGTCTTAAAAGAGATCGTTTTGATCCAACATCTCTTAGTACGATTAGAGCTACTTTGGATATTTCTATTAAATCATTGCCCGATATTTAAGGGAGGGAATAAAATGGCAGTACATTTAGGTTCACGATATGCACAATCATCCATTGTTCCTCATGTAGATAAGGATAAAGGTATGATACCTTTGCTCAGCCGAAGAACTAAATTTATTCCGCCTAGTGACGCTCAATATATAACTCATGAAGTTGTAAATGGTGACACTCTTGACTTTTTGGCTTATAAATATTTATATAACCCTAATTATTGGTGGGTTATTCTTGATTGTAATAGCCGATTCTTTTCGCCGTGGGAAATTAAACCAGGAACAATCCTTAGAATTCCCACCCCCAAAACACTAAGGAGTGGTTTAAATGCCGTATAATCCCCCACTTCAACATGGGCTGCTTACACCGTACTTTGAGATTTACTTAAACGGAAAAGAAGTTGAAGATAAATTATATGATTTGGTACAAGAAATAACATATGAAGATCACGAAAGTGGTTCGGATTTGGTATACATCCACCTTACTGATCCCAGTCTTTACTTTATTGACAATCCTCTTATTGTTAAGGGGGCCAAGATAAAAATTCGCGGCGGGTGGGTAAATGACGTAGTAGATTGGTTAGATGGATATATTTCTCTTATTGACGTAGAGTTTCCTGAAGATGGAGTCCCATTAATAATTATAACTTGTATGGATGAGTCCTTCGCATTAGATAAATTTGATAAAAAGGCAACTTACACTGAGATGACTTTCGATCAATTAGTTAGTACAGTAATTCAAAATGGAGGCTATAAATTAGAAATAGATTCTAATGCCCCCAAACTTGAAAAGGTTTATGAGGAATTATCACAAGCTAACGAAAGCGACTTAAAATTCTTACTGAGAATTGCTGAAGAAAATAAAATTGGGCTAAAAATTAAGAATGGTAAAATTACTTGGTGGCACTTATTTGAAGAACCGGTAGTACAGACTGATTTACATTGGCGGGAATATCCATATAATTTAAAACGAGCAAGCTTTAGGTATGTTTTGGCTGATGAAGAGACTAAGGTTGAAGTAGAAAATGTTGATATTGACACTAAAGAGGATCAGAAAGGAGTTGCGAGTCCTGAAACTCCAATTGCCGAATATTATAAGGACGACACAGATACTTGGAGGTTGAGGTGATAGTATGGCAGCAATACAAGAGTATGAACATAGGGGATCGTACTGGGAGGGTATTGAAGCCCCTTCTATTTCTGAACCAGAACAACCCCCACAACCATCGACCCAACAAAGCGCGGTACAGAGTGAGGCTGATCAAATTGCAAAAGAAGCCAGCTATGTTTTAGAAGGCACACTTGATATAGCAGTGCCTAATCCCCATCTTAAATCACGGCTAGGGGTAAAGCTTTTAGGGCTGGGTAAAAATTTTTCTGGAATATATAACGTAACTACTGTAGTTCACCATATTACATCTAAAGCATATGCACAAAAGGTTGAAGTAAAACGAAACAGCCTAAAATATGCACCTGAACCTTCTGATGATGTTCAACCTAGTGTAGAACATACTCCTCCGCCGGTGGTTGATATAAGTGAACCCATCTATCATACTGTTGTTGCAGGAGATAGTTTATGGTCGATTGCAGAAAAATATTACGGGGATGGACAGAGATTTGCCTCTATTGCAACTGCTAATGGGATTAGTTCAACTGCGGATTTAGTTGTAGGGCAAAGACTATTAATCCCGATACGTTTCCGTGGGCATGGCGCTACTGGGTCATGGTAATGTAAAGGAGGATTACTATGCTAAGTAGAACAGGACTTCCTTTAGTAAATCAATTAGGTAGCGGTATTAAAAGATATTGGGGAAAATACCGGGGCATAGTAACCAACGTTGAAGACCCCGAATATAAAGGAAGAATAAAAGCAAGAATACCCCGCGTTTTAGGAGAACATGATTGTAATTGGGCTTTACCTTGTGCACCCTTTGCAGGAGATTTATATGGAATACAGTTTCTGCCTGAGCCTGGAGATGGGGTTTGGATTGAATTCGAGGAGGGTGACCCAAATAAACCGCTGTGGGTAGGATTTTGGTGGAAGCCTGAAAATCTGCCTGTAGGAGGTTATGACGATTATACTCATCAACGACGGTTTGTTTGGGTTCCTGGAGATTTGTATATAGAATTTAATTCTTCTTCAGAAACGCCCCAGGGAGATTCAGCTAAAGCGCCTTACATTAGGATTAGACATGCTTCGGGTACAGAAATTGTATCAGAAGCTAATGGTAATCTCTCTTTAAGAGCTAAGGGTGACCCAGATGCAGAAGAACACCTTATCCATTTAGATGTAGAAAATAAAAAGATAAATATTTTATCCGCCGGAGAAAACCAGATCTTAATTGATGATAATGCACCTTTAATTAAGGTGATATCTAAAGATAAAGTTGTTGTGGAAGCTGATGGGGATGCCAATGTTTCAGCGGGCGGAAATGTGGGTGTTGAGGCTGGAGGAAGTGTTACTGTAAGTGCAGGAGGCTCTGCAACAATTAGTGCGTCTTCGGCAAGTATAGACGCTGGATCGGTAAGTATTGCCGGAGGCGGTCAGCCAGTAGCTAGGGTGGGTGATTTAGTAGAAATTGCCTGCCCTGAACACGGGTCTCACGTAGGAACAATAACACAAGGTTCTGGTAAAGCGACTTGCGGTTAAATAAGGGAGGTAGATATTATGTATGATCCTTGGAAACAGTTAACAGTAGGAGGGTTAATTCCCAGTTTAGATACTAGTAATCCAGATTCTATGCTTTCGAAAGCTAAGAAACATGCCCAAGATACTTACAACGATTTTAGTAAGAAGGTTAATGATTTAAACACTTTAACAATGGCTGTTAATCAGCTTAAGGTAATTGCAGAACAAACTAAAGATGCGGCAATAAACGTTGCTGATTCTATTAGTCAAACCGGATTCCATTGTACTGTAATCAAAGATGTTGTTGGAAAGGTAAATTTTATCCAGGAAATTGAAAACTCCTTACTAGATCCAGACGCTCCGCAAATTAACCCCTCTACTTGGGTAGGGTGTGTTATGTTATATGTTACTGGAACATCACTAGAGGAAATCAACGGCAAAATTGAGGACTTGAAGAAAATTTTACAGGGGCTGTAGCCAGGGTGGTGATTAAATGGAGATTCGTAGAGGTATCTCGTTTCCTTTTCGCTTTAATAGCAGAGGGGGAGTAGCGGTCAGTGAATCTAATTATTATGATGATACCCATACAAAAGAATCAATTATGCAGATCCTTTTAACCTCTATTCATTCTCGTGAAATGAACCCCGAATTTGGTTCCGCCGTTAAAAACACTATCTTTCAAGGAAATAATCCCTCATATGATACTATTGCTATCAACTATATAAAAGAAGCATTGGCAAGGTGGGAACCAGAAATAACTGTTAAAGATGTACAGATTATTAGAGAAAAATCCACGGTTACCATCCAGGTAACATATACAAACAGGCGCACGTATAAAACTACATCTATTTCAATTCCGGTAGGAGGTGAAAATAATGAATAAATACTTAGCTAAAGACTATGAAGGATTTAGAGCTGAACTTATTAGCCTTATTCCTAAAAAGATCCCTGAATGGACTGATCTCTCGCCTTCAGACTTTGGAATTGTGTTGCTTGAAATGTTGGCTTATGGTTTGGATATTATTTCATATTATCAGGATAGAATTTGGGAAGAGTCTTACCTTTCTACTGCCGAACAACGTAAATCCGTAATTGATCTTTGTAAACTCATTGGTTATGAATTAAAAGAGGCTACTCCTGCATCTACTTATGTGGTTTTTGAGATTACACCTGATCCAAATAAGGCAATGGTTATCCCTAGAGGTTTTCCTGTTTCTACTCGGCCTACCGGTAGAGAGGAGCCTATTATATTTGAATTGGACGATGATTTAACCATTCCGGCAGCTAACAATGGCTTAGAAATGGAGAATGGTGAATATATTTATAAAGTAAGGGTAACCCAAGGGATAACTGTTCATAATGAGATTGTTGGTTCGAGCACGGGACAACCTTATCAAGTATTTAAACTAAGGCACCAAAATATTATTATACCTTCTCTGAACGTATACGTGAATGAAGGAAGCGGATTTATACGATGGACAGATGTAACTAATAGATTAGTACAAATTACGGAGGATGGAAGAAGATATTGGCACGAAAAAGATTCTGATGGCTATACATATATCCGCTTCGGAGCAGGTTTAAATGGTCAAATACCTCCTGAAGGTATTAATAACATTCAAGCTACTTACAGGGTAGGGGGTGGAGCACATACTAATGTTGGGAGCAATATGATTACTCGTATAGTATCACCCTTATCTCGAATGAAGCGTGTGTTTAATCCAGAACCCGCCAAAGGCGGGAGTGATAGTGAGTCTATTGAATCGGCAAAGAGAAATGCTCCATTGTATTTAAAAACAGGAGATCGTGCTGTAACTAAATCTGACTATGAAACTTTGGCAAGAAAAGTACCAGGAGTAATTGACGCTTATGCAGAGGGCGACGCTTCTAATAGATTTCTCGTTCATGTGTACGCACTTATCGAACCTAATATGATAGTAGAAGAGGTTTTGCAGAATATAAAACTGGCGTTAGATGATATTAAAATTATTAATACTCAAATTGAAACCCATAAAGCGCCGGAACAAAAAGCCTTACTATCTATGGATGTCAGAATTGGAGACTTATATAGTAGGAATTTAACTAGAGCAACCGTTAATGAAATTATTACTAGTACTTTTAGTACTATAAATAGGCAAATTGGTAAGGGTATAAGTCTTTTTGAACTATATCCGCTGGTTTCTCAAGTAGAGGGGATTATGAACTTTGTAATTAATAGATGTACAATTAAACCTTTCCCTATGTCAATTATTGTTTCGGGCAATCCTTCTTGGTCAGAAATAGAAGTAGAACCTGCAAATAATCTTCGCGGAACTTGGAAGGTACTTATGATCAGCTCCAATGAATTTGAAGTATATTTCAGTACTACAGGGGAATTTACTGGAGAAGAAATATTTAAGGGAAATGGAGAATTTGATACTCCATTTACTTCTGACAACGGAGAGATAACCTTTACAATTAGTGCAGGAGATGTTCCTATGGTAGAAAACGATTACTGGTTATTTAAAACACAACCATATAAAGATGATATTGTTATAGAACCAAACGAGTGTTTGGTATTGGATGCTTTAGAGATTAACGTGGAAGGCGGGAATGAATAATGCTACAAATAACTCAAATACGGGGAGAACCTCTATTTTTAGGACATTCGAATAAACTTACTTGGAAAAACCCTATAGACCCTAACTTTAAAGAGACTGTTGTAATACGTTATCACGGTCATTTCAGTCTTGATCCGGCCTCCCCATTTGGCTTAGAAATTTACCGTGGGACAGCTACAGAAATCTATGACTACCATAGAGAAAATTCTGCGGTATTACGTTTTTCTGACCTTCCTGACTACGACTCTTTGCCTGATCCAGAAAAAGAAAAGTGGTTAGAGGGAGAACAAACTTACTATTATACGTTTTACGCGGTAGATAAAGAAAATCAATACCATGCAACGGCTTTAAGTACTTGTGCTGTTACTACGACAAAAAGGTATTATATTGGACAATGGCTTTATAATTTACTGCCGGAGGTTTACAGAAAATATGATGAACAGACCTTGGCGTTAAAGAGGTTTTTTGATATAATAGGGATAGAATTGGACTTTATTTACTCATTAATTAATGTTTCCCAAGGAAAATATAACACCTTACAAGCTAATCCTGATTTACTATCATTTATAGCTAAAACTCTTGATTGGGACATGGATTCTACGCTTCCAATTAATATTCAGCGCATGGTTTTAGCGAACGCTGTTAGACTTTATAAATATATTGGGACTAAAAAAGGAATATCTTCTGTAGTTCGTTATTATTCTGGCTTTCCTGAAACTTCTTATATTTATGAGACGTATCAGAATATCTTAAAAACCTTGTATTTTGGAGTAACGGATGACGACCCTGTTACAAACATCGAAAGTAAAACACCTAATTTTGACGATTTTGATAAAGATTCATTATATTTTACTTGGGACTTCAGACCTGATGCCACAATTTCTTCGGACACCTTCTTTATTGAAATTGCACCAACTTATCCAATTTCAGAAGAAGAAAAGCAGCTCATAATTACGAGGGTATCTAGGATAGTGGATACTTTTAAACCGATTAATTCTAGATATGAGATTAATGTGTTATAAGGGGGGAAAGTAAATGGCAAACATAAGCCGAAACTCATTCCAACCCTCACAAAACTATGATAAGGTAATTATTCAACAGGGAGTACCGATTACTGATTACGATTTAAATGAGATGCAGGATATTATACGCTACAATCGTAGAAAGCTTGTTATAGAAATTTTTGGAAATTGCTTTATTGAAGACGGGTGGAAAATCGTAGGAATTAATGAAGTTAATAACTTCCAAATTAAAGCCGGTACTTGTTATAGAGAAGGTTATCGTATTGCTTTACCGGCTGATACTACTGCTACCGATTATGGACTCACTTTAACCACGCCGACAGAAGATAGAACTGATGTAGTATATATAGATTTTTATGAGGTTGAGATTGATTCTGCGGCTGATCCCGCTATTATTCATCCAAAATTAGCTGATGCGGGTATTGAACCTTCTCGAAGAATTAAAATAAAGGCAGATCTAAGAATTGCAGAAGGAGGGTCTCTTCCTGTAGATGGCAGCGGACATTACTATATCCACCTAGCCGATATTAACAGGGTAGGCGGAAATGCGCTTATAACTCCCGATATGGTAGTTGATAAAAGGGTATCTACAGAAAGCTTTATTGGTCATACTAGTAACAAAAACAATCCTCATAAGGTAACTGTAACCCAAATTGGCGCAGTAGCTTTAGATGGTTCTAGTCAAATGACAGGAAAACTTAAAACCCCTGGAATTGAAATGAACGATACCCAAATCGTTTACAATTCTTCTGAGAACTGTATTGATTTCATCTTTAATTAAGGAGGGAAGAAAATGATTGGAGCTAAAATTACTAGAAACGGCGATATTTATGTACCAAGATTTGAAGAAGGATTTTCTTCCCTATTGGATGAGGGCGTTGTGGGTGAATTCCATACTACTTTAGACCTTCTTAATGTAAATTCAAAAGAACGTATAGCCCCGCTTAGCGGTCATGTCGCTACCCTGCTCCCCGAGGGTGGGGTTGCGGTGACGGAGGGGACGGAGAATTTATTTAATATTGATAACGTGAGAAAGAATTATAATTATGTTTCTACAGAAATAATAAGTGATTATCATGTAATAGCTTATTATGATAATCCAAGTGGGGGTGCTGGCAACTGGGCATGGTCAAGTGGATGGTTTCATATAATACACAATGCTCCTTTTTCGCAAGGAGATTACTCGTTTAGTTTTGATGCAAAAATATTAGAGCAAGGAAACTATAGTACAGTTCTAAAATTAAGGTTACAAAATGGTAACGATGTAACTTTGAAAGATTTAGGCACCATTGAATTAAGTCAAGAGTTTAAACATTTTATTGTTCAATTTAATGTCGATGTAGAAAATGCAGATGCTTTACAAATAGCACTTAATTCTAATAGTGTAGAATTTAAAAATATTCAACTCGAAGCCAAGCCCTTCGCCACCCCCTTTGTCGATGGCACTCGTCCTGCTGGAGCGTTGTCGTATCCCTCTTTATTGGTTGCAGGAAAAACCGAAATAGCCATACTGATGAAACTAACAAAACCTGAATTATTACAGCCGACAGGCTCTCATCATCTTTTAGCACTGTTTAGCGATGTAAGCGCTCCTTATCCTGATACTTTTGTATTATTTGCAGAGAATGGGGTTAATGAATTACGGTTTAGAACACGAGATAGCGAGGGACTAAGTCAAAACGATGTTATTATAACAAACTGCTGGGATGACAAGGAACACATGGTTGTAGCCTATATGAATCACAGTCCCGCTTCGGGAAGGCATAAAAAAGAACTCTATTTTGACGGAGAACTGGTCGGATATAGTGATCCTAGCGGTATGCCTGATTTATCGAAGGCGGTAGATACTAGGCTAGGGCATTGGAATGGCACAGCATTTTGGGGATCTCCAATCAGCTTGTTTAGTATTATAGACACATGTACTCCTGAATTTATTTATAATATTAGTAAATCTAAAGCGCGGCTTTCTCCCAAGGGATTTTTTATCCCCGGCGGAATGGAAGAAAAACATACAATAACTTTTGATAAGGCTGGATATTTTGCTTCGTTTAGTAATGATTTATTAATTAGAAATAAAATTCATCCCACTGATAGTATTAAACCTAATGGTTTGAATGGAGCTACAAAAACAGATTACGGCTTGATCTACAACACCGACGGCTCCCTTTGCGCTACTCTCTTGCCCGAGGGCGGGGTGGCGGTGACGGAGGGGACGACGAATCTTTGGACGAACCCTGGGTGGCTTGACGGCACACTATCTGGTTGGGACGCTTATTCCACAGACGGTGCCACGGGTGAACGCCAAGTTGTTCCCGACGGGCGTTTCGGATATGCTCTGAGACTTACCAAAGTCGATAGTGGTGCGGGTCGGTGGGGGGTTCGTCAGGGCAAGACGTGGCATTCCACGGGAAGTGTTATTGCCGACTCTGTATATGTTAAGGTTTTGTCCGCTCAAACGGGAGCAAAACTGCGATTGTACTCGGACTACAAGGATATTAATGGTAATGCACGGTATGGTCGTGGGTTCGAGTTGGACCTTACAACCATGACTATTCAAGCTGGGTCCAATGGAGCAAGACATTTGACACTCACGCCAGTTGGGGATGGATGGTACAGAGTCGAGTTTGTAACGAACGACAATGATATTGTTAGCGGAACCTCCTATTACTGGATTGACGGAGCACCTGCGGAGGTTCTTCTGGCGTACCCACAGAAGGAAGCCAAGCCCTTCGCCACCTCCTTTGTCGATGGAACTCGTCCTGCTGGGGCACTCTCCTACAACCTGCCAATCAGCATCAACGGCGACTGGACAATAGCAAAGTGGCTGGAATTAGAGCCGTATTTTATGGATAAGTCCCGTTCGGGGGATAAGCCAATAGGGAAATCCAGATTGCCACTACTTGAGCTAGGTAGAACGTATTACACTGAAGGGCATAGAACGCTTGGAATTTACGGCGCATGGGCAGACTCTCAGCCTGGGAAAACTATTCGTATAATAGCGAATAAGGATCAAGTTGTAACATATTCATCTGATACAATTACGCTTACTGAAGCAGAATATAACAACAAAATTTTAGCAGTATTAACTAAATCAGGTTCTATGCTCACAGCATATATCTATACCGTCGGAAACAAGTATGTTTTAACCTGCAACATAGCATCTTTGGGCGACATCTCCCAGATCACGCCACGGCTCAACTATCATACTGTCACAGCCAGTAGTAGGATGTATAGTAAACGCCATCTAAACACGCTAGTCTGCCCCTGCGCCGTCTCCCCTGAAACCGTAGAAGCTTGGCACAACAACCCCGTAAAAATAGGGGCTACTTTAAAGACTAAAGGCGAACTTAAAGAATTTTGTCCTTATGTTCTAAATAAAGGATACTTTGCGCCCCTTAATCATGGTCTTGCTTTTATAGATTTAGCAACAGAAAATAAATTTATTAAACCTCTAGGAATGGAGTGATACAACATGGCATTGATTAGAACAGATTACGGCTTGATATACAATACCGACGGTTCCCTCTGCGCTACCCTCTTGCCCGAGGGCGGGGTGGCGGTGACGGAGGGGACGACAAACCTATGTGATCCTGCATATATGTACACAAACACATGGACAACCATTGATTATGGCTGGGACAGGCGAACAATCATTGATTGTACTGCGGGAGATATAATCAGTATATCTGCTGATATTAGGAATCTTTCGCAAGGAGCAAATCAGCGCTGGGGGCAAGTTTCTTTTCGTGATTCAGGGGGCATAGAGCTGACAAATCATAATGCATGGGACAGCGGAATGTCCGAGCAACGATTATCTTTTACTACTCCGGCAGCTCCGATGGGAACTGTTGAGGCAAGGGTATACTGGGCTAGCAGCGTAGATGGAGTCACCTACCAAGGCAAAAACTTTCAGATAGAGAAAAAGCCTTTCGCCACCCCCTTTGTCGAAGGAACTCGTCCTGCTGGTATTTTGCCCTACCCCGAACTGGCAAAACAGTTCAACCAGCGCGAATTTACTTTTGTGGCGGAATGGAGACCTTATTCTCCCGTAGGGACGCAGTTAGAACGGATTTTCCATGTTGACAACGGAATTGCCGACCACGGTAATATGGTTCGTTTTATGCGCGACAATAATTCGCGACGGTTGTATTTGCAGATCCCTAACGTAGATGGCACAGATACACAGACTTTTGGTTCACCTAGTATCGAATATTCCGCCTATGAGTGGCAATTTGTTGCTGCTGTGCTTGACGTTCCAAACATGAAAGCAAGAATCCATCTCAACGACGAATACAAAGAATCCCCCTTGACTGAAGTTCCGGCAATGCTTGATCTACAACGCTTTTTCTTGGGATGCGTCGGAACGAGCGGCCAACTCAATGGTGAACTTAAGAACGTACAAATTATAAACGAGGCGTTACCAATAGAAGTTATTAATAATTTTTAAACCCCGCCAACTAGGGCGGAATTTAGAAGGAGGGAAAAATATGATTATAAATCCAAACAGTATAACTACAGAAGGAGATCAGATTCTCCATACTGGAAATACTCATGCTAATTTACATGCAAAAGATGGATCTGATCCGATTACTCCAGCGAGTATTGGGGCGGAAACACCAGCAGGGGCGCAAGCAAAAGTAGACACGCACGAAGCGAAAGCAGCCCCTCATAGCGGGCATGAGACCCCTACAGGGGCGCAGGCAAAGGTGGATACTCACGCTGACAAAAAAACCACACATGGACTAGGTTCTGGATATTATCTTGCGAAAACCAGTCGATCAGATCAGTTGCCGGCCTGGGGAGATATACAAGGGAAACCATCTACGTTTTCCCCTTCATCGCATAAGAACTCTCATGCTTCCGGCGGTAGCGACCCGATTACTCCAGCGAGTATCGGGGCAGAAACCCCAAGTGGAGCGCAGTCAAAAGTGGATACTCACGCTGACAAAAAAACCACACATGGACTAGGTTCTGGATATTATCTTGCGAAAACCAGTCGATCAGATCAGTTGCCGGCCTGGGGAGATATACAAGGGAAACCATCTACGTTTTCCC
>Ga0208693_1001561_pt1 | contig 16239 bp, 15 predicted proteins | sample AD_UKC071_MetaG_FD_184438 | JGI IMG/M metagenome (GOLD analysis project Ga0208693, IMG submission 184438) | Active sludge microbial communities of municipal wastewater-treating anaerobic digesters from USA - AD_UKC071_MetaG (SPAdes) (version 2) | ecosystem: Engineered > Bioreactor > Anaerobic >... | reverse complement strand
CCGACCAACCACTGACCACCACCCAGTCGCTCAACCGACTCGACCGCGAAAGTGCTGTAGGTGGTGAACCCGCCCATCACTCCCGTCCCAACGCCAAGCCGGACGCCACGCCGCCAGCCCGCGTCCGAACCGCTGATCGCGAGTCCTTCGAGCAGCAGCCCAAGCATCAGGGAGCCGCCGATGTTGATCCAGAAGGTGGTCCACGGCCAGGCGCCAGGTTGCGCCGGCCAGGTGCTCTCCAACCACGCGCGGACCGCTGTGCCGAGCGTGCCGCCGAGCAGGATCAGGAGCAGCCAGCGCCAGTCGGGGGATCCCGGCCTACGCCGGGATGACGAAGGAGTGTGTGGCCGGGATGACGAAGGAATCACTGCACCTGGTGCTTCCAGTCGACGACCTCCACCGGCACCGCCAGCACCGGACGATGTTGATGCCGGGTCAACTGTGCCCCCAGCGACGCGGCCAGGAACTCACGAAGCCGCTCGCCAGGTACCGGACGCCGAGCGCCCACCACGATCGCGGACGCGTCCAGCGCACGGGCCAGATGGGTGACGGCACGGTCGGCGCGTCCGGCCAGATAATGCAGCTCCCAGTGGACCTCGTGTCCGGTGAGCGCGGACGTGATCTGCGCGCGCAACTGCTCCTGGCGCTCCAGCCAGGAGTCGTCGTCTGAGTCTGGTGACAAGGCGGAATGCCGCACCGAACCATCCGCATACTCCTTGTCGAGCACCCGCTCGGGATCGACATACGCGAAGTGCAGGGTTCCACCGACGGCCGTTGCCCAGGTGGCGGCCGTGACGGCGACGATCGGCGACTGCCCGGGCACCACCCCGACAACCAGCGCATGGGCGGTGGCGGGCACGATGCGGTCGACGGCCGGTTGGGGCGCCGACTCGGTGAACGGCCTGCCGGGAGGTTTGGTGGACATCCCGACCTCACGATCCGGGCGCGTGCGCCCAACGACGTGCAGGAACCATCAGCCGGTCGGCGGTTCGGGACGTACCCGGGCGGGATCCATCACCCAGCAGCGACCCTAGCCCACCAGCTGACGCCAGCCCAGTGACGATTTGCACCGTCGATCAGTCAAATCGGCCAAATCAGGTCCATCAGGATCATCGACTGGGCAAATTGTCCGCGAGTGACAGTCGGTTGACCTCGCTGATCCCGGCACCATCGGACGGGGACACGCTCACCAGGTCGGCGATGCGCGACGATGTGTCGCTGCGGGCGCCAAGCGGGCCGAACGCTTCGATCAGGCCGGCGTCGATAAAGATGCGGACCTCGCCGCTCGACTCAGGTTCGACGAGCTCGCCAATCGGGATCATCAGCTCAGCCTCGGGGCCTTCGAGGATCAGGGTGCCCGTCGACGGTGTGATTGCGACGATTTCCAGTTGAGTCGGCGAGTTCCCCGCCCTCAATCCATCGTCATCCCGGCGCAGGCCGGGATCTCCGAGCGCGATCGCCCGATCTGATCCCAGGTGTCCCCTGCCGAGGGGCGTGCGCACCAAGTCATCCAGTTCGGCTGCGGGACGGAGCACTACTCGGTCACCCACCAGAGTCAGTTCGCGGGGGCAGCTCATCGCGCCGACCCAGGTGCTGACGCCACGGTCCGGATCGTCCTGGGTGCGCAGCCAGCCGAGCTGCAGCCAGCGGCCGTCCGCGTGCTGCCACGGCAGCGCCGCGTAGTAGCGAGGGCCGGCGTCGAGGCGACCGACCCAGAGTGGACGCGCCTGTTGGCCGGGCTCGCGATCGAGGGTGACTGCCCAGACCGACAACCGTTCGGCGGCGCCCTCACCTTCGATCACCGACAGCATCGCCACCCAGCGCCCGTCCAGCTTGATCACCGACGGGCACTCCCACAGTCGTCCGGGGACGCCGGGAAGCGCGTCCCGACCGAGCGCGAAGGCGTACTCCCAGTCGGCGCCGGGCGAGGATTCGCGCTCGGTGTAGACCAGCAGTGACGGCTGTCCATCCGGCAGCACCGCAGCGAGAATCAGGTGCCGCTGCCCCTCGTGCCACCAGACGAAGGGATCGCGGAAGTCGTGGATTGCCGGGTCGGGCGGGGTCGCAACCAGCGCTCCGGGAACGAGCGAGTCCAGGCCCGGGTCGGTGGTGCGGGCGACCCGCGGACGCTGCTTCTGCGCTCCGTCCGACACCGCGGTGTAAAACAACTCCACCTCGCCGTGAGCAGTCAGCGCGGCGCCGCCGCTCCAGCAGCCCGTCCCGTCCAGAGCGTCGGTCGCGCCGGGGACCAGCGCTACTGGACGGTGTTCCCAGCGCAGCAGATCGGAACTCACCGCGTGGCCCCAGTGCATCCGTCCGAACGCGGTGGCGACCGGGTTCCACTGGTAGAAGACGTGGTGGCTCCCCTGCCAATGGATCAGTCCGTTCGGATCGCCGAGGAAGCCAGCCGGAGGCGTCAAGTGAAACAGCGGACGGGTCACCCGCAGCACCCTAGAGGTTCAGGCGCGTTCGGCGAGAGATCTCGATGCTTCGACAGGATTCAGGGTGGCGCTTCGTCAAGCTCAGGGACCGTGGGGCCCTTCGTCAAGCTCAGGGACCGTCCGTCCGCTCAGCTCTGGCTGTTGGCGTACGGGCCGGGGTTGTCCGCCAAGGTGTCCTGACACGCCTGCGAACAGAAGCGGTAGGTCTGATCGCCGTTCACTGAGGTGAAATCCACGCCGTCTTCGATCGGCATGCCGCAAACCGCGCAGGTGTCCTGGCCGGGAGTCATGATGTCAACCTTTCGTTGTCGGTGCTCCAGCACGTACCCGCCCGGCCGGGGTGCAACCGCGCTGGGCGTTTGCGATTCGCTCGGACGGGTACCCGGACCTCAGAACCAAAGCGATTAGGAGGACCAGATGTCCGACAGCGTCAACGACTACGGCTTGGGCGCACCCAACACCCAGCAGGACGCGACTCCTGAGCCGACCCGGCAGTACGAGGAGCCCAACCCGCTCGTCCACGGCCTTGGCGACCAGGACCTTCCCGACGACGATCACAGCGAGGCCGGCCGGCGGCACCGTTCGCACCAGGAACACGGCCTCGGCTCGCCGGACTCGGCGCCGGAGGACTTCACCCGCTGACCTCGCCCTAGTCGGGCGAACGATCCCTGAGCCTGACGAAGGGCCGCCGCACCTGTTTCGATGATGACTGACGCCCTTCGTGACACGCGCCTCGCAAGCTCGGCCGAATTCCTCAGGGACCGTTGTGAGGGAGAACAGACGTCCTTGCGATGGACGAATCGGACCGGCCGGACCTCGATCCGGCCGGGCCTTCTCGCGTCCTCGACGGTCAGCTCTGTACTGGCAGCAGCACGGCTCCCGCGTGCGGCGGGAGCACCACGCCACCATCGGCGACGCGAGCGCCGGACGGGCTTGCCCAGCGCAACTGGTGCCGTCCGCTCAGTTCGATCGACACCTCTTCGCTGCCGAAGTTCACCGCTACGACCACCCCGCCGCGACGCATCACGAACCAGCGCTGCACGTCGTCATAGGCACAGTGCGTGCCGGTCATCGCTGGATCGCTGAGTTCGGGCAGCTCGCGCCGCAGGGCGATCAGGTCACGATGCACGTCAAGCAGGAGGGCGTGCCGACCGTCCGCCAACTCACTCCACGCAAGCTTCGCCGCGGCGAACGTCTGTGGCTCCTGCGGGTTGAGCATGGTCTCCAGATCCCAGTTCATTCGCGCGAGCTCGGCCATGCGGCCCGACCGGATCGCCTCCGCCAACTCCGGTTCCGGATGGCTGGAGAAGAATGGGAAGGGCGAACTCGCCGCCCACTCCTCACCCTGGAACAGCATCGGCGTATTTGCCGTAGTCAGCGTCAACAACGCCGCGCAGGCCAGCTGGTCGTCATCCAGGGACGCGGCCAGCCGATCGCCCGCAGCCCGGTTCCCGATCTGGTCGTGGTTGGAGTAGCAGATCACCAGCCGCCAGCCGGGAACCGTCCGCGCGTCCAGCTGCGGCGGGCCTTCGCTCCCGCCGCCCGGCACAGCCACCCGGTCGCGCACGAACCCACGCTCGCACGCTGCCGCCAGCGCACCGAGCGAGGTGAACTCGGCGTAGTAGCCCTCGGCCTCCCCGGTCAGCGCAACGTGCAGACCGTGGTGGAAGTCGTCGCTCCATTGCGCGTCGATGCCAAGCCCACCACTCTGTCGGGGCGTGACCAGGCCAGGGTCGTTCTGGTCGGATTCGGCGATCAGCGTGAGCGGTCGCCGCAGGTGCGCGGACGCGGCCGCGGTCACCACCGCGAGGTCCTCCAGCAGGTGTACCGGCGACGAGTCCACCAGCGCGTGGACCGCGTCCAGCCGCAGGGCGTCCACGTGCATGTCGGTGAACCAGTAGCGCGCGTTGTCGAGGATGTAGTTGCGCACCTCCGCGCTGCCCTCGCCGTCCAGGTTCACCACCGAACCCCACGGCGAATCCTGGTCGGTCAGGTATGGGCCGTACGCCGGCAGATAGTTTCCGGAAGGGCCGAAGTGGTTGTAGACCACGTCCTGGATCACGGCCAGACCGAGCCCGTGGGCCGCGTCCACGAAGCGCCGGTAGGCGTCCGGGCCGCCGTAGGGCTCGTGCACGGCGAACCAGCAGACGCCGTCGTAGCCCCAGCCGTGCTCGCCGTTGAAGGCGTTGACCGGCATGAGTTCGACGAAGTCAATCCCCAGCTCCACCAAGTGCGGCAGCCGGCTGATCGCGGCGTCAAGCGTGCCCTCGGGCGTGAACGTGCCCACATGCAGCTCGTAGATCACGCCGCCGGCGAGCTGGCGTCCGGTCCAGGCTTGGTCGTGCCAGGTGAAACCGGTGGCGTCGAAAGTGCGCGACAACCCGTGCACGCCGTGCGGCTGCCAGCGCGATCGCGGATCGGGCAGCGCAGCTTTCCGATCATCGACCAGGTAGCCGTAGTCGATTCGGCCCAGCGGTTCGGGCTCGACCGGGTGCCACCAGCCGTCCGCTGCCTTGGCCATCGCGACGGTCCGCTCCCCCGCGAGAAGGCGGACGCGTTCGGCTCTCGGCGCCCAGACGTCAAAGCGTCCACGCTCACCCGGACGCCGAACCTCGGGCACCAGCAGCGCAACCGGATACTGCTCGAGCAGGCTCGCGACCGTGACCCGACCGTGCACGTCCGGGTGAACCAGCCGACCCGACATCAGCTCGCGCCACCGGCCCTCAGGCAGCGGCAACGTGGTATCCCGCCAACCGCCCGCCCTGGCCAGGCCGAGCGGCAGCCGGGTGGCCACCGCGATCGCCCCGCCGCGATCGAAAGCGATCAGATGGTCGGCCGCCGCACCCGCTGCCGCCAGCGGCCGGTAGCCGGTGAAAAGTTCCGGACGCTCCCGGCGCAGGGTGAGCGCCTGGTGGCAGAGCAACAGTTTCACCGCGGCGCCGTCCAGCCCGGACGGCAGTGGGGGTCGCGCCCCGGTGCGCACCTTCGCCAGCAGCGCGACCCGGGCCGCGAAGTCGACCGGGCGGCGGTTGTCGGGGTCCACCAGACTGAGTTCCCATAATTCACTGCCCTGATACAGGTCGGGCACACCCGGAACGGTCAGATCGAGGAGCTTGGCGGAAAGGGCGTTGCTCCATCCGGCGGCCGAGATCGCGTCCACCACCCCCTGCAGGACCGTGCGCACTTTCGCCGAATCGCGCGTCGCGTCCACTGCTTCGAGGACGACCGCCTCGTAGGCGTGGTCGGGGGCGGTCCAGGACGTGTGGTCGCCGGCTTCGCGCATCGCCTTTTCGGCATAGCCGATCAGCCGCTCGCGCTCGGCCGGCCACGCCCCGACGATGGCCTGCCAGAGCAGGTTGCCGAACCCCGGATCGGGCAGGGGCACCAGTTCGAGCAGCTGGCTCAGCGCGTCCGCCCATAGGTCGGGCACTTCGGACAGGACGCTGATGCGGGCACGGACGTCCTCGCCGCGCTTGGTGTCATGGGTGGTGCCGGCGGTCATCGCGTTCGGCCAGACGGCCTGGCGCTGGTTCATCAGGAGGTGGAAGTCGTCGGTGCCGATCGAGAAGATGCTCGGATCGCCACCCACCTCGTTCAGCGAGGTCAGCCGCGACCAGCGGTAGAAGGCGCCGTCCTCGACGCCCTTGGCCATCACCATGCCCGAGGTCTGTTGGAACCGCTGCGCCGGCCCGGACGCGCCGTCGGCCAGCACCGGATGCAGCAGCGCGAAGACCGGCCCGAGGTCGGGTCGGTGCAGCCGGGCGTACTCGAACGCCCGCTCCAGGTGGTCCCGGCCCTCGGGCAGGTAGGAGCGGTAAACACCGAAGTCAGCGAGCAATTCGGCGACCGCGTCGGCCAGCGCGTCGGGGTCGGGCTGCCAGCCGGACGGGTCGATCACCGCCAGTACCTCACGGGCGATCCGACGCACCTCAGAGTTCAGGATGCCTTCGGCCACTGCGAGCTTGCCCTGGTGGACGAGCTCAGCCCAGTCGACGTCGCGTCCGCGAAGCCGGTTCTCAAGGGTGGTCAACTGCACTTCGCCTGCGGGGTCGATCAGTACCCGGTCGATGATCGCCATCGCGTCGTAGCCGGTCGTGCCGGCCGTCGCCCAAGTGGGAGGCAATTCCTCAAGTCGGACGCCTCCCCCCTCGCCCGCCGCGTGCAGGCCGAGGATCTTCTCCACCAGCACGTAGGCGCCGCCGGTGAGCGCGGCGAGGTCGTCGAGGTACTTGCCGGGGTCGCGCAGCCCGTCCGGATGGTCGACGCGCAGGCCGTCCACCAGGCCTTCGTCGAACCAGCGCTGGATCTCGGCGTGGGACCGGTGGAGCCATTCCGGGTCCTCGACCCGGATGGCGACCAGGGTGTTCACCGCGAAGAAGCGCCGATAGTTGAGGCTGCGGTCCGCTTCGCGCCAGCTCACCAGCTCGTAGTGCTGGCGGGCGTGGACGGCGTTCGGGTCCTCGTCCGCGCCGTGGGCAGTGCCGGGTGCGAGCGGAAACCGCTGGTCGTGGTAATGCAATTCGCCACCGAGCACCTGGAGATGGTCGATCCGACCGTCCGCACATAGGTCGTCGTCGCCGACGACCGGGAGCCGCAGCCGGCCGCCGCCGGCCGCCCAGTCGATGTCGAAGGCACCGGCGTAGGGCGAGTCGGGGCCGTTGGTGAGCACCTGCCACCACCACTCGTTCTCCCAGGGCTGGGCGATGCCGACGTGATTGGGGACGATGTCGACCAGCACCCCCATGCCCAGCCGCTTGGCCTCGCTGGCCAGCGCCGCGAGGCCGGACGAGCGTCCGCGGGCTGGGTCGATCGCGCGGTGATCGGCGACGTCGTAGCCGTGCTCGCTACCCGATTCGGACGCCAGCAGCGGCGAGAGATAGACCCAGTCGACGCCCAACTCGTGGAGGTAGGACAGCGTGCGCGCAGCAGCCACGAGGTCGAAGTCCTCGGTGATCTGCAGGCGGTAGGTGCTGGCGGGGACGGGTCGCACAAAGTCTCCTCAAGCTAGGTTCGTCACGCTAGGTTCGCAGGCGGCTTACCCAATAGCACCGTATGCAACCCGGCTGACAACGACAACGACGGGCCTCGTGCGAGCCAACGCCATGTCCTCGTCGCCGCGGTCACCGCACGATGCGCAGGCTGAACTTCGCCGTGCCGAGAGCCCCCATGAGCCGGAGCCAGAGCGGCAGCCACATCTCTACGCCACGGGCAGCGGTGATGTCGCCGAGGTCGATCACGTCCCGGTGCCTGAGCTGGGCCAAGAGGGCGATCACGACGCGCTTCGCGTCCGCGTCGTTGCCGGCCACGAAGACTGTGGGCTCACCGTCCGCGAGTTCTTCGGGGTGGGCCATCAGGTCGGCGTTGAGCGTGTTCAGCGTCTTCACCACTCGTGTTTCGGGGAAGGCCGACTTAAGCTGCTCGCCGAGGCTGTCGGTGTCCTTGACGAAGAGGGGACGGGGGGGACCCGGCCGAGAAGTCAAGCGGATTTGAGACATCGATCAACACCTTGCCGGCCAGGTGCTCGGCGCCCACCGCGTCCAGCAAAGTCGCGCGACAGCGGCCGCGTCCGGCATCGGCCGAATTGCTTCCCCGGATGGTCGAAGCCCCGTCTAGCGGACCACGGCCACCGGACACTCTGCATGGGCGAGGACGCCGCGGATCGGGCCGCCCAGGCCGACGCTGCGACGCTCCAGGCCGAGGACCAGCAGGTCCACCGACCGGCTCAGGTCGACCAACTGGTCGGCCGCCGAGCCGAGCAGCACCTCGACATCGATGGCGACATCGGCGTGCGCGGCGCGATCGGACGCGAGTTGGTCGTCCAGCGCCTTGCTCGCGGCGAGCACGTAGTTGGCGCTCTCGACACCGAGGGTATCCGGCACTACGTGCACCACCCGGAGCCGGGCATTGCGCAGCGCGGCCTCCTGCAGCGCCCAGTCCAACGCAGAGCGGTGCAGCGGCCAGGAACTCACCGCGAGCGCGATCGTCCCCAGGCCCCCGGTCTGCTGCGGGGTGGCCGCAGCGGAGATCACGATCACCGGGCAGTTGGCGCGTCCGACCACGGAAACGCTGGTTGAGCCGACGAACATGCGTTCCAGGCCGCTGATCGAGCGGCGTCCGACCACCAGCAGCCGGGCCTTGTCGCTCAAGTCAGCCAGCACGTCTCCCGGACGGCCGATCAGCACCTCGGAAATCACCCGATCGGACGGAAAACCGTCCGCTTCGAGCTGGTCCGCAGCTACTTTCAGCTTGTCCGCCCCGGCCTGCCGAAGCACGTCGATGGTGGACAGCAGGTCCCACAGACCGGTGACCATCGCCTGGTCGTCGACCACATTCACCAGCCAGAGGTCCGACCCGCTCGCGTTGGCCTCTCGCATCGCGTACTTGACGGCCCGCAGGCCGTCCGCCGAGCCGTCCACGCCCACCAGCACCCGGGCGTGTGCGGCCCCAATGGGCTCGCTCTCGCTCATGCTTCGACCATTCCCTCTTTGGGGCGGTAGGTCAAGCCCTTGAGCATGAGGATCGGCCGGCGACCTATGATCGGCTCGACCGATTGACCCGCAAGCCAATGAGATGAAGGAACCGTGAGCGAGAAGCAGTCCCGAGAGGCGTACATCCTCGACCTCCTCGCGAAGGACGGATCGCTATCGGTGGCAGCACTCTCGCGTGACCTGGGTGTCTCCGAGGTGACGATCCGCACCAACCTGCGCGACCTGGAGGCTCGCGGCCTGCTTCTGCGCACCCACGGCGGCGCCCAGGCGAGCAGCTTTCAGACCGTGCTGGAGCGGCAGCGTCACCACATGGCCGAGAAGGAGCGGATCGCGGCGGTCGCGGCGAGCCTCGTCGAGGACGGCGACAGCCTGATGGTCGAAGCCGGCACCACGACGGCACTGCTGCTGAAGAGCCTGCTGGGACGCCAGGGGCTGCAGGTGGTGACGAACTCCACGCTGACGATTCCGGCGGCGCGGCTGAACCCCGGCCTGCGGCTGATCGTCACCGGCGGGCTGTTCCACCACGAGACCGAGTCGTTCACCGGCTCCGGCGCGTTGGCGACGATCCGCGACTACAACGTGCGGCTCGCGTTCATCGGCACCGACGGGTTCACCGCAGAACGCGGCCTGACTACGCAGTTCGCCGAAGGGGCGGACGCGATCCGCGCCATGCACTCCCGCGCGGAGGAGACCTGGCTGCTCGCGGATTCGTCCAAGTACGGCCGCGCGGGCTTCGTGAACGTGCTACCGCTGCACGACGTCGCCGGCGTCATCACCGATGCCGGTATCGGCGAGGAGTCGGTGTCGGCGCTGCGCGAGCTCGGCGTCCGGGTGCTGATCGCCTGAGCCGCGCCGTCAAGGTGGACGGTTCCTCGCTGTGACGCCGCCAAACCGTCCACTCTGGCGATCGGACACGCGCTGAAGCCGCCACCGCCAAATGGAGTGGACCGTTGCTCGGCGACACACCGCGCCAAACCGTCCACTCTGGCGATCGGACACGCGCTGAAGCCGCCACCGCCCAAATGGAGTGGACCGCTTCTCGGCAACACCGCGCCAAACCGTCCACTCTGGTGGAGCCCGGCTGGGATGCAAACAGGCAGCGCGGGAATCGGCATGCGCAGCGCGGCGACTGGGTAGAAGAGAGCCATGGACTTCACTGGGAAGGTTGCGCTGGTGACCGGCGCGGGCTCGGGCATCGGCGAGGCTTGTGCCGTCCGGCTGGCCGAACTGGGCGCGGAGGTGGCGGTAGTCGGGCACAGCCTCGACAGTGCCGCCGCGGTGGTTGAGCAGATCCGGACGCGAGGTGGCGCGGCTGAGCCGTTCGCCGCCGAAGTGAGCGATGCGGACGCCGTCGAGCGCCTCTTCGAGCAGGTCGGACGCCGCTGGAACAAACTGCACGTAGTTGTGGCCAACGCCGGCATCAACGGCGTCTGGGCGCCTCTCGAAGAGCTGAGCGTCGAGGAGTGGTCCCGCACCATCGAGGTGAACCTGACCGGCACTTTCCTCACCGTGAAGTATGCGCTGCCGCTGCTCAAGGTCGTGGTCACAGCTTCGGTGAACGGCACCCGAATGTTCTCCAACAGCGGCGCATCCGCGTACGCCACCAGCAAGGCCGGTCAGGTTGCGTTCGCGAAGATGGCCGCGGTCGAACTGGCCCGCCACCGCGTTCGGGTGAATGTCATCTGTCCCGGGGCAATCGAGACCGAAATCGATGACAACACCGAGCAGCGGAACACTGACGGCCTGCACGTTCCGGTGGAGTACCCGCATGGTCAGATTCCGCTCACCGGTTCGAGGCCCGGATCGGCAGCTCAGGTCGCCGAGCTCATCTGTTTCCTGGGCTCGGACGCAGCCGACCACGTCACTGGCACCGAGGTCTGGATCGACGGCGCCCAGTCGCTGCTGGCCGGCTGAACTGGACGGTCCGCGGAGGGTACGCAGAGCGCGAGCGGACTGGGCTCAGGGCATAGAAACGAGGGTTGTGAGCCCGAAAAGGCCACTCACAACCCTCATTTCGATGGGCAGTACTGCAGCAAATTCGTCAGGCTCAGCCGGCGTTGCCCTCCACGGCTGAACGAGCTTCGCGCTTCACGTCGTCGGCAGCCGACTTGGCGGTGCCAGCAACGTCGGACGCAGCTTCGCCGGCGACCTCCTTCACCTCCGCCACGGCGCTGGCGCCCTGTTCCTGGACGTGCTGGACGGCGCCGGTAGCCGACTCCTTCAGCGAATCCACCGCCTGCTGGACCGGCTCGGACAGGTTCTGCGCCACCTCTTGGCCGGCAGCCGCCAGCTGATCGGTCAACGGCTGGGCCTGCTCCTTCACGGCTTGGGCAAGCTCCTTCTCCTTGCGTGACGGCGGGAACGCGGCCGCGATCAACAGCCCGATCCCGAAGGCCACCACTCCGGCGGCCAACGGATTGCCCTGGGTCTGCTGGCGGGCGGCCCGCGGCACTCCGGCCACACTGTCACCGACCTCCGACGCCCGTCCGGCGACCCCGCTGGCCGCGTCGTGAACGCCTTCCACAGCGTGCTGCACGCCTCCGAGCGCTGCGTCCTTCACGTCCTCAGCGGTCCCAAGCAGCCGATCGAGGAAGCGTCCGCCGGCGGCCTTTACCTTCGACACCTGTCGGTGTGCGATGTGTGCAGGGTTCGCCTGGTCGGCCAGCGCGTCCACGTTGTCCGACAGGCTGCTCCTGGTGTGTTCGATCTGCGCCCGGATCTCGGACGGGTTGCTGGTCATCGGTTGTCCTCCTCGTTGCCCTTCAATGCGTTCGGAATCTTGCTGACGGTCTCCGCCGTCTTCGGTAGGCCGCGTACCCGGGTCAGCTCGGTGCGTCCGCTGGCGGCGAGGATCGCCGCGACGATCCCCCAGACCACGGCTACGACGACCGCTGACCAGGCGTTGCCGATCAGGTACCCGAGCCCCCACCACAGGGCGATCGATAAGAACAGCACGCTCAGGAATGCCCCGACGCCCGCGCCGGTGAGCAGGCCAGCGCCGCGTCCGGCCTGGCTGGCGGACTCACGCAACTCGGCCTTCGCCAACTCGACCTCCTGACGCATCAAAGTCGACAGGTCGCGGCTCACGTCCCCGAGCAGTTCACCGATCGAGCGTTCCTCGGGCACGACTGCCGGTACTGCAGCTGGCTGGCCCACTGGGTCCAGCGGTCCGCTCATCGCAGCACACCACCCGGAGCGCCGAGATCCGGCTCGACCGCAAGCTGGGGTTCGGTCACCCTGGTCGTCGTCGGCACGGCCCGGACGCCTGCGCTCGACCCCAGCTCGCTGTAGCCGCTTGCCCGGGCAACACTCGGCTGGCCCGGCCGGCTCTCATCGGCGGCCATCAGCCCCCGGCTCAGGCGTCCGACCACCATCCCGGCGACCGCAGCACCGGCCAGGAAGACGAACGGACGCCGTCGCGCGAACCGTTTGATCTCGACCAGCACATCGGCAGGTTCGGATTCCTGCAGCCAGTGCGAAAGTTCACCGCCGCGCGCTGCGGCCTGCTTGGCGAGGGCCGTCAACGGGCCGCCGTCGTCCGACTTCGACGCCATCTGACCCAGCTCCGCGGCCAGCGAGTGCAGGAGGTCGCCCAGTTGCTGCTTGCCGTTGCCGGCCTGCTCGCGCAACTGTCCGGACGCCTGCGACCAGAGCCCCTGCACCTGCGTCCGCGCGTCGCTGGCCAGCTTGGCCAGCTCGTCCTTGGCCACTCCGGCTACCTCGGCCGCGTCCGCCAAGACGGTGTCCTTGACCACGCCGGCCTGCTCTGCCCCGGTTTCGGCCAGGTGCTGTGCAGACTCGGCCACGCCCGGTTGGCGGTTGTAGTCGGGTACGCCCACGCTTCCGGTCTGGATGCCTTCGTTCAGCTTCACTCCTTCATCCGGTTGCCCGACGATTCGCCGGGCGCTTGGTGATTGGGGGTTACCCCTGCATCGGCGGCCTAATCGGGCCCGCTGCCACCTCGGCGGCCGCGCGGGTCGACGCGTTTCGGCCCGCCCAGCGCGGGGAACGACCTCTGCGCAGGCACCCGCGCGCCGATCGGCAGGAGACAGCATGGCGTTGACGCAAATCGTCCTGATCCGCCACGGCGAAAGCCTCGGGAACGTGGCCGCGGCGGCGGCGAACGCGGCCGGGTTGGAAGCGATCGAGGCGGGCGCACGCGACCCGGACGTCGCGCTCTCCCCCGCCGGGCTTGAGCAGGCAACGGCGCTCCGCCGCGGGCTGTCGCTCCTACTGTCGGACGGAGTCAGCACCGCCATCTGGTCCTCGCCGTACCGGCGGGCCGTGCAGACGGCAGAGGTCGCACTGGCCGCTGGTGTCGCACGGCCGGCGATCCGGATCGACGAGCGCCTGCGCGACCGCGAGCTGGGCGTCCTCGACCTGCTGACGACACTGGGGGTGGCCAACCGGTTCCCGCTGGAGGCCGCCAGGCGGCAGTGGTGGGGCAAGTTCTACCACCGTGCGCCCGGCGGGGAGTCGTGGGCGGACGTGGCCCTGCGACTCCGGTCGTTTCTGCGCGACCTGGCCGATTCACCCGCCGAACGGGCGGTGCTGTTCGTCCATGACGCGGTGGTGATGCTGGTGCGCTACATCCTGGAGAACCTGGACGAGCACGCGGTGCTGCGGATCCGCGCCACCGACCCGGTGCGCAACGTGTCGATCACGGTGCTCATCCGCGACGGTGTCGACTGGCGACTCGATCGCTACAACGACGTATCGCACCTGGTCAGCGCCGGTGCGCCGGTGACCGAGCACCCGGGAGAGCCCGATGTCGCCCGCTGAGCCGACGCAAGTGACCCCGCGCCTGCTGCGCGAGTGGCCGCTGCCGGAAGCGGGCAGCTCGAAGTACCTGCGCGGCCGCGTCCTGGTGATCGGTGGCGCGGTGCGAACGCCCGGCGCGGTGCAACTGGCCGGGATCGCTGCCTTGCGGGTGGGTGCGGGCCATCTGAGCCTTGCGGTCGCGAAACCGGCTGCGGTGGCGTTGGCCGTATCCACCCCGGAGTCAGGGGTGACCGGACTGGCCTGCGACCACGCCGGCTCGGTGCTCTCCGACGACCTGCCCAAGTTGGCCAAGGCCCTAGAAGTGACGGACGCGGTGGTGCTCGGCCCCGGCCTGGATCGCAGTCCGGCTACGGCCCAAGTGGTTGCGACCGTGCTTGCCATGCTGGGTTCGGAGACGCGCCTGGTGGTGGATGCGCTCGCCCTCCACCCACTGACCGGCATCGACGCCCTCACCGAGTCACTGGCCGCCCGGATGGTACTCACCCCGAACGACGACGAAGCGTCCGAGTTGCTGGGCAGACCGCTGAGCGACGACCTCCTGGCCGACATCGGCTCGCTCGCTGCCCGGTTCGGCACGGTGGTGGCCTGCCACGATCTGGTCGTGCAACCGGACGGCAAGGCCTGGCAGATCAGCGTCGGCGACAGCGGCTTGGCCACCTCGGGCAGCGGCGACGTGCTGGCCGGCGCGCTCGGCGGCCTGCTCGCCCGCGGCGCGGAACCCGCCCAAGCCGCCTGTTGGGCGAAGTATCTGCACGCCGCCGCCGGTGAACGCCTGGCCTCCCGGATCGGACGCCTCGGCTTCCTGGCCGGCGAGATCCGCGATGAACTGCCGATGGTCCTGGCCGAAATCGGCTGAGCCGGGGCGTCGGACTATGGCCCGAGACAACCCAGCGGAATGACATGCACTCCGTCCGCACGGGTGTAGGCCAGGGATGTCGCGGTCACCACAGCCAACGACTTCGGCGGTCGTGCGACTCGCTCAGCCAGCCGTAGCAGCGACCGCGCAGCGCCATCGACGTCGCGGTCGCCGAGCTTGACCTCAACCCCCACCCAGTCACCGTCCTGAGTCTCGAGGATGCAGTCCACCTCAAGCCGACCGTCCAACTCGCGATAGTGGTGAACGCTGGCTCGCTCGGCTGCCGCATAGACGCGAAGATCGTGCACGACGAGGCTCTCGAACAGATAGCCGGTGGTGTTCAAGTCGTTGAGCATACGGTCGGGGGTCATTCGAAGTAAGGACACGGCAAGCGATACGTCACCGAGGTGGCGCTTCGGCGTCGAAGTCAGGCGCTTGGACGATCGGACCGAGGGTTCCCAGGCGGTCACCTCGTCCACTAGCCGCATTCGCCGTAGGGCATCCAGATAATCGGTGGCGGCGTATCGACTCGGTCCATTGGAGTCTGCGTCCACGTCGTCGTGGGCACGTTTCAGGATGGAACTCAGATTCGCGGGGTGCGCGGTCATTTGGGCGTAGGCGTGCAGGAATCGACGCACGAGTCGCGGGTTTCTGGTGGCTTCAGACACTTCGTCGATGTCGTGATCGATGATGATGCTGAGATACCCATCCAGAAATGCGTCCGCTGTCTGCTCATCAGCGCCGACGAGGTACGGCCAACCGCCCATCACCAGGTGATGTAGGTAGTCGCGAAATGGCATCGGACAGTTCGCCGGCTCGGGAGCGACTCCTTCAAGCAGTCCTGCCACGGATACCGAGGGCGTGATTGCCTGCTTTTCGGCAAGGGTCATCGTCCGCATGTCCACGATGCCGAAGCGCCCGGCGCCAGAGTGGCGCTGCAAATTGTCGTTTGGCGTGGCCGAGCCGGTGAGGATGAACTGGCCTGGCATCCTCCGCTCGTCAACGGCGCGACGGACCGCGTCCCACACCCGGGGGACACGCTGCCATTCGTCAAGCAATCTGGGCGTTTCGCCGTCGAGGATGAGCCGTGGATCGAGCAAGGCCTTCTGCTCGGCGTTGTGATCGACTTCGAGCAGGATCTCGCTTGCCGCTACCTGCCTCGCCGTTTCGGTCTTGCCGCAGCCTTTGACGCCTTCGATGAGCACCGCCCCCATGGCCCGCAAGCGGGCGCGGAGAAGAGCGTCGGATACCCGTGGGAGATAGCCGTAGGCGCCCCCTGCAGCCATGCCACCCCCTCAACCAACTGATTACACGCTCTCAAACCAACAGCTTACACATTCTTCAAGCCACAACCCACACGCCATTCAGTGGATCAGTGCCTTGAGCACGATCAGCACGACTCCGAGCAGCGCGGTCGCGCCGGCGCCGACCAGGCGCGGCCAGAGCCGTCGGCTCCAGGTGGCGACGCCGAGGTAGCCGAGCACCGCGAGGATCGCCACGTCCACCCACAGCGTGCCCCAGACCGCATGTTCGTGGCTCACCACGCCGAGCACGCTCAGCCCAAGGATCAGTCCGGGGATCAGCGCCGCGCCGAGCATCCCCCAGGAGTGGCCGAACGAGTAGGCCACCGCCCGGCGCACCCGTACCGCGGTGGAGCAATCATCCTCGTGGT
>Ga0208693_1001560_pt1 | contig 16253 bp, 16 predicted proteins | sample AD_UKC071_MetaG_FD_184438 | JGI IMG/M metagenome (GOLD analysis project Ga0208693, IMG submission 184438) | Active sludge microbial communities of municipal wastewater-treating anaerobic digesters from USA - AD_UKC071_MetaG (SPAdes) (version 2) | ecosystem: Engineered > Bioreactor > Anaerobic >... | reverse complement strand
CCCATCGCGACCAGCCCGCCCACGACGTTGCGCGCCATCGACTTGCCCACGGGCGTGCCGCCCCAGCGGGCCCCGAAGTAGCCGGTGAGGGTCAGGGCCGCCACCACGGCGGCGATCGTCACGTAGAGCTTGGACGCCGTCGGCGCGAGCAGCATGGCGGCCAGCGGCAGCATCGACCCGGCGGCGAAGGCCAGGGCCGACGAGATCGCGGCGTGCGTGGGGTTGGCCAGCTCGTTGGGGTCGATGCCCAGTTCGGCCTCGGCGTGCGCGGCGAGGGCGTCGTGGTCGTGGAGCTGCCGGGCAACCTGAGCGGCCAGCTCCGGGGTGAGTCCCTTGTCGACGTAGAGCGACGTCAGCTCGGCCAGCTCCTCCTCGGGCATCTCTTCCAACTCGCGCCGTTCCTTTGCCAGGAGCGCCGACTCCGAGTCGCGCTGGGCGCTGACCGACACGTACTCGCCGACAGCCATCGACAGGGCGCCGGCCGTCACGCCCGCGACGCCCGCGGTGAGCAGCGCGGCGAACTCCATGGTGGCGCCGGCGACGCCGGTCAGGATGCCGGCCGTGGACACGATCCCGTCGTTGGCGCCCAGCACCGCCGCGCGGAGCGCGTTGATCCGGGGTGCGTGCGAGCCGGCGGACGCCTCCTTGGCCTGGTAGGCCTGGGGGTCTTCCGCCAACGGTTTGGTGTCCGGCATGGGTCCTCCTGTCCGACGGTCAGCATCTCATTGTGGTGGACGCCGCCGCACGGCGTGGCTGCCCCGGGCGGTGAGGCCCCGTCGCGATGGGTCGCTGCACGAGTCGACCGACGACCCGGTGAGGCCTGCGCACGGTGCCCGGCGCGGCGGCGTCCCACAGGACCCTGTGCCGATGATCGGGCGCGGCTAGCCTGGAAGGCGGTTCGGCGGGAGGGAAAGCGATCGCTACGAGGCGTCCAGCTTCTCCGTGGTCTTCGGCGTGCTGACCGCGCTCATGGTGGGGATCAGCGTGCTGTCGCGCTTCCCGCGGGTGTTCAACGACTCGGTGGCCGTGACCGAAGGGAACGCCCAACGGGTGTATCGGGCGGGGGAGCGGCTCATGGTGTGGCGGCTGGGGGCGCTGGGGATCATCGTCCTCGGGGCTGACCTCGGCCTCGATCGAGCCTGACGGCATCGGCATGCCCATCGTGTGGGGGGTGGTGGCGTTGACGATCCTCGCCACCGTCGCGGGGGTCGTCGGGACGGTCCGCGCTGGCCTCGCTGGTGGTCTGTGGGTGATGCCGCAGCACTTGCCGGTCCGTCCGGGCCAGTGCGGGCGATCTCTTGCCCAGGAGTGAGGCGAGGCGTCTGGGCGGCGTCCAAGACTCAATGTGGGCACGATCAGGGTGCTTCTCAGGCCGCTCTAGGCGTGATCTCAACGTGGGTCGCTAGTCTTTCCGCGGAACCAACCAGCCCACCACCCACGAAACGGCAGGTACTTCATGCTCCACAGGCGCGCCCTCATGGGCCTCGGCCTCGCCACCAGCGCTGCGGGCCTTGCGGCGTGCACCGCCCCAGGGGCCCCCGTTGTCACGACGCCCTCGACCGCGTCGGGCTCGACGAGCGCGGCCGCGTCCTCAACCTCGACCTCGGCCAAGCCGAGCCAGACCACGCCGGCGGCGACGGCGTCCGATGGTGCTTGGGGGGAACCGGACGTCAAGCTCGGCGACCCGATCGGGGACGGCTCCCAGGCGCCGTCGCCAGACCCGCAGCCCTTCCAGCGAGAGATCAAGAAGCTGGCCAAGGGCGAGAAGCCGCCGCAGTTCGTGGTGTTCAGCTGGGACGGCGTGTCCGGCGACGAGAACCGGGTGCAGGCCTACATCAAGGCGGCGCACGAGGTGCAGGGCACCCAGACGATGTTCCTGTCGGGCCTGTACTTCCTGCCGCAGTCCAAGAAGACCGAGTACCACCCGCCCAAGCGCAAGCCGGGGGCGTCCGACATTCCGTACATGTCCGACCTGACCGTGCGCCGGACCATCGAGAACGCAGCGATGGCGTGGAAGTACGGCAACGAGATGGGCACGCATTTCAACGGGCACTTCGACGGCGGCGCCAAGACGTGGACCAGCGACGACTGGGAAGTCGAGCTCAACGAGGCCATCAAGCTCGTGACCCACTGGCGCACCAACACCGGCTGGACCGACATCGATCCGCTGCCCTTCGACTACACGAAGGAACTCGTCGGTGCCCGGACGCCCCTCCTGGCAGGTGCCGCCACCCTGATGCCCATCGCGAAGAAGCACGGGTTCCGGTACGACTCGTCCGGCGTCCGCAAGAAGGGCTGGCCGGTCAAGAACAGCTACGGCATCTACGACATGTCGATGTTCGCCGTGCCGTTCCGGACCGGCTCGAGCCTGCCCATGGACTACAACTACTACTTCACCCAGGCGGGCGGTAAGAACACCGGCACCCCGGCCCAGCGTGCGACCTGGCAGGCGGAGCACCTCGACTCGCTGCGAGCCGGGCTCAAGATGTGCATGTCCACGAACCGCGCGCCGCTGATCATCGGCAACCACCTCTCGCCCTGGCTCGGCGGTATCTACCAGCAGAACCTGCTCAAGCTGATGACCGAGTTCGGCAAGACGCCCGGCGTCCAGTTGGTGTCGTTCCGCTGGCTCTGCGACTGGTTGGACGCCCAGGATCCTGAGGTGCTGGCGGATCTACAGAAGTCGTAACTCGCCGATCGCCCTCGAGTTCCGGATGCCGGCTAAAGGCCTGCGCGAGCGTTTGATGCAGCACGTCGTAGCCTGAGGCCATGGCAAAAGAACCCCCACGATTCGAGGTCGTCCATTCTGAGGGCGCGATCTACAAGACCCAGATCCTCCGTGATACCGAGACTGGCGTGAACTACCTGTGGCGCACCGAGGGCTACGGCGCGGGGCTGACCCCCTTGCTCAACGCCGTCGGCGGCGTCGTGATTACGGGACTTCCAGAGCGCCGCTGACGCCCGTGCGGTCCCGCGGGCGCGCCCCGCTTCGATCTCCTGGGCCGAGTGATCCCGGGTGGGACGAACTCGCCGCACGCGCCCTTGGGCCGGGTGCCTGCCTGCCCTCGACGCCGAACGGCGCCGTCAGTACAGGGACGCCTCGCGCAGCAGCTTGAGCGCCTCATCGCGGGGCGTGAGCTTCATGATCAGCAGGGCGCGGCCGAGGCGTCCGGCTAGCTCGGCGTAGAGGTACTCGATGCTGACGCTCGAGCCTTCGAAGACGTCCAGCAGCTCGGCCAGCCCGCCCGCGTGGTCTGGCACCTCGACGCCCACGACGTCGGTCAGCTTGGTCCGGAACCCGGCGGACTCGAGGGCCGCGACGGCGGCGGCCGGGGAATCGGTGATGACCCGCAGGATGCCGAACCGCTCCGTCTCGGCGATCATCGCCGCCCGCAGGTTGACCTCCGCGGACGCCAGCGTGCGGGTGGCGTCGGCCAGCACGCCCGGACGGTTCTCGAGGAAGACCGAGACCTGGCGAAGCTCGAAAACGTGCTCGTCCTCAAACATGGGTGGTGACCTTTCGTCGATCGAACACGCGCTTGGCCTTGCCCTCTGAGCGCTCGATGGTTTGTGGGTTGACCAGGACGCACCGCGCCTGGATGCCGGTCTCCGCGTGCAGTTCCCGCTCGATCTCGCGTTCCAGCGCCAGCACGTCGCCGAGGTCGTCGCTGAACAGCGACTCGCTCATCTCGACCTCGACGGTGAGGGTGTCCATGCTGCCGTCGCGGTCGACGATGATCCGGTAGTGCGGCTCGACGTCGGCCACGCGCAGCAGCACCTGCTCGATCTGCTGCGGGAACACGTTGACCCCGCGGACGATCAGCATGTCGTCGGTGCGTCCCATCAGCCGGTGGATGCGCCGAGACGTCCGCCCGCACGCGCAGGGCTCCGGCATCAGGTAGGTGATGTCGCGCGTCCGGTAGCGCAGCACCGGCGTCCCCTCGCGGGTCAGCGTCGTCAGCACCAGCTCGCCTCGTTCGCCGTCCGGCAGCGGACGCCCCGAGTCCGGGTCCACGATCTCGGGGTAGAAGTGGTCTTCGAAGATGTGCAGGCCGTCCTGACCAGGGCATTCGGCGCCGACGCCGGGGCCGATGATCTCGGTCAGCCCGTAGATGTCGAACGCCTTGATGCCCAGCCGGCGCTCGATGTCGGCGCGCATCTCGAGGCTCCAGGGCTCGGCGCCGAAGAAGCCGACCCGCAGGGGCAGCGCGGCGGCGTCCACCCCGTGCTTGGCGGCGTACTCGGCGATGTAGAGGGCATACGAGGGCGTGCAGCAGAGCGCCGTCGTGCCGAAATCGACCAGCGTGTCGAGCTGGCGGTGCGTGTTGCCGGACGAGACCGGCAGCACCATGGCCCCCAACGCCTGCCCGCCGTAGTGGGCGCCGAAGCCGCCCGTGAAGAGTCCGTAGCCGTACGCCACCTGAACGATGTCGGATGCCCCGACGCCGCCCATGTCGAGGGTGCGTCCCATGACGTCGCCCCACAGCTCGAGGTCGCCGCGCGTGTAGGCGTCCACGACCGGCTTGCCCGTCGTGCCGGACGACATGTGCGCCTCGACGATCTCGGACCGGTCGACTGCGAGCAGCCCGAACGGGAACACCTCCCGCATGTCGCCCTTCGACGTGAACGGCAGCCGCGCGATGTCGTCGAGTGTCTCGATGTCGTCGGGCCGGACGCCCGCGGCGTCCAGTCGCTGGGTGTAGAACGGCACCCGCTCGTACAGCCGCCGCACCTGCGCTCGCAGGCGCTCGGCCTGCAGCCGCCGCAGCTCCGCGACCGGCAGCGTCTGGACCCCGTCGTTCCACATGGCTACACGGTGCCGGACGCCGGGGTGTCGCTTAGCTCGTCTCAGACTCCAAGCGGACGCCGAGGGCGGAGGCCGCCACGCGGCGTCCGACCTCGAAGCCCTTCAGGTTCGCCTCGGCCGTGCCGGGCGGCACCAACTCGGTGATGGCTTGGGCATAGGCGTCCAGGGGCAGGTCGGTCAGCATCGAGACCGCGCCGAGCAGGACCGTGTTCTTGGCCTTCGGGTTGATCTGGCTGCGGAGCTCCCGCATGTCGAACCGGACGACCCGTCCGAACCGGGACGCGATCTCGTCGTCGATGTCGGCCGGGTAGGCGGCGATGCCCGTCGGCAGCATGTCGGTGTCCGCGTAGATCGCCGCCGCCCCGGGACGCGCCCACGGCGCCCAGCGCAGCAGCTCCATGCGCTCCAGCGCGTAGACCACGTCGGCCTCGCCGCGGCCGATGACGGGGGAGTGCACCTCCGGCCCGAACCGGACGTGGCTGAACACCGGTCCGCCGCGCTGGCTCATGCCGTGCACCTCGGACTTCTTGGCGTCCAGACCGGCGAGCATCGCAGCCTCGGCGAGGATGTCGGACGCCAGGATGATGCCCTGGCCGCCGACGCCGACCATCAAGACGTTGGTGACGTTCTCAGCCACGGTCGGCCCCCTTGCAGACCGCGCTGAGTTCGAGCGCGCGCCAGGCCTTCTTCTCTTCGAGCTTGCCGGACTTCGACAGGTCCTTGGCCTCCATGATGCAGAGGCCGACGGCCGCGAGGAGTTTCACGCCCGGCTTGGCGGCGAGTTCGTCGATGGTCTGGGCGATGAGCGCCTTGTTGTTGCCGTCCACCACCGCGACGTTCTCCTCGGGCATCCCGAGGGCCCGGCACAGCAGGGTGTAGTCGACGTGGGTCGAGTTCTCGTGGCCCATCCGTTCGCCGGACATCGGGTTCTCCTGGGCGCCGGTCATCGCGGTCGTGCCGTTGTCGAGGACGACGAACAGGCCGTCGCGCTTGTTCCAGATGGCGTTGAGCAGGCCGGTGATGCCGGAGTGCGCGAACGTCGAGTCCCCGATGACGGCCGAGACGTGGGCGCGCTCGGTGTGGCTCTGCCCGGCCTGGGCCAGCACGATGTCCATGCCGTGGGCCATCGTGAACGACGCACCCATGTCGACGAGAGTGTCCATGATCCGGTAGGGCGGCAGGACACCGAGGCTGTAGCAGCCGATGTCGCCCGACACGTAGAGCCCGCGCTCGCGCAGCACGTCGAAGACGTGGCCGTGCGGGCAGCCGGTGCACAGGCCGGGCAGCCGCGGGGGCACCTCGATGTGGCCGTCCGGCACGGACGCCGGCACGCTCAGTCCGAGCGAGGCGCGCAGCACCTCGGGCGAGAACTCGCCGATGGTCGGGAAGGTGTCCTTGCCGTGGCAGGTGATGCCCCACGCGCGAACCTGGGTCTCGATGATCGGGTCCAGCTCCTCGACGACGTACAGCGTCTCGACGGACGCCGCGAAGTCGCGGATCAACTGCTCGGGCAGCGGATTGACGATGCCCAGCTTGAGCACGGACGCGTCCGGCAGCACTTCACGGACGTAGCTGTACGGGACGCCGGAGGTGATCACGCCGACGCTGCCGCGGCGCTCGAGGATGTTCGCCGGATGCGTCTCGACGACCCGGGCGAGCTCGCCCATGCGGGCCTCGACGGCGAGGCGGCGTCCGCGGGCGTGGCCGGGGATCATCACGTACTTGGCGGGGTTCTGGTCGACGCCGACCGGGTGCTTGGCCGGCTTGATGGTCAGGTCGACGTCGTCCACGACGCCCTTGCTGTGCGAGAGGCGGGTCGTGGTCCGGACGAAGCACGGCGTGTCGTGCCCCTCGCTCAGCTCGAAGGCCCAGCGGGTGAACTGCCGTGCGTCGGCGGGGGTCGAGGGCTCGAACATCGGCAGCTTCGCGGCGATCGCGTAGTGCCGGTTGTCCTGCTCGTTCTGCGAGCTGTGCATGGACGGGTCGTCCGCGGTCACGACGACCAAGCCCGCGTTGACGCCGGTGTAGGCGGCCGTGAACAGGGGGTCGGCGGCGACGTTGACGCCGACGTGCTTCATCGTCACCAGGGCCCGCCCACCGGCGATGCAGGCGCCGAGGCCCACTTCGAGGGCGACCTTCTCGTTGACCGACCACTCGGTGTAGAGGTCGGGGTAATGGATCAACGCCTCGAGGATCTCGGTGGACGGCGTCCCCGGGTAGCCGCAGCCGACGGCCACCCCCGCCTCCCAAGCCCCCAGCGCGATGGCTTCGTTGCCACTCAACATCTTGCGCACGGTTTCGACCTTTCTTGCGACCGCCTGCGAGCCTACGCGGGCGTCGGTGCCCGGTTCGGGAATTCCTATCGCCATTCGCTACGGCGGCGGCTAATGCTCGTGATCGTGCCCGCAGGAACCATCGCATTCGTGGTCCTCGGCGTCGACCAGCGGGGTGTCGACGACGATCGGTTCGACCACGATCGGGGCGTCCGCTTCGCCCGACCAGGACGCCTTCAGCCCGTTCTTGGTGAGGATCCGGACGGCCTCGGCCGCGACCGCCGGCACGGCCGCACTGTCGGCGTCGAACGTGCCGAAGGCGATCTCGAGGCGTCCGTGCAGCACCATCTCGTCCAGGTCGCCGATGAGCGAGTAGAGGTAGCCGCGTAGGCGTCCGCCGCCGGCCTCGATCTGCGCCAGGGCGTCCTCGAGGTCCTCCATCGCATCGGACGCCTCAAAGGCGTCCCCGTAGCTGAACAGGATGCCCGCCTCGAAGAGTTCGTCGAGGGACGCCATGAGCGCGGCCGCGTCCGGTGAGAGCTCGGTGACGACCTCGTTGTAGGCGTCCACGACCTCGTCCACGACCGCCGGCACGTCGGCCGGGGCGACGGGGGCGTCCTCGGGGAAGAACTCGGCGAAGTTCTGGGCGAATTCGGTGAACTCGTCGACGAGCTCCTCCACGTCCGCCCCGCCGGACGCCAGCCGCATCGTGATGGCCCCCCGGAACGTGGTCTCGGACGGCGGGTACTTGCTGGAGAAGGCGGCACCGGTCATGCCCGTTACGTTATCCCTCGGGCGCGGACGCGTCCGGCCGTTCGGTGCGCAGGCGCCGCCCCTGGGTGACGAACTTCTCCTCGGCGGCCACCACCGCCTTGATCATCGAGACGTCCCGGGGCGGGAGCTGGATCGACCGTTCGGCCTCGATACCCGCCAGCAGCTCGCGAACGCGCTCGAGCTCGGCGTCCACCTCGCCGCCGAAGAGCAGGGCGACGTTGATGATCCAGAGGCCGAGGAGCAGGACGATGAACGATCCGACCACGCCGTAGGTCTCGTTGAAGGTCGAGAAGCGATCGACGTAGAAGTTGAAGCCCAAGACGGCCGAGACCATGCCGGCGATCGCCAGGACCGAGCCCGGTGTGACCCAGCGGAAGCGGCCCTGCTTGACGTTCGGGGTGAGGTGGTAGAGCGCGGTGGTGTAGATCACGGCGGTCAGCAGCAGCACCGGCCAGCGGGCGGCGTCCCACTGTTCCAGCAGGGTCCGCGGGCTGCCGCCCGTGGCGCCGGGCGTCGGGAACGCGCTCGGCCGGGGCGTCCCGGGCGTGCCGCCTGAGCGGGGCGTGACGCCGTTGAGCATCAGGATCAGCTTGTTCGACGTCACCATCGCCAGCAGCGTCACGCCCCCGATGGCCAGGGTGCCGGCGGTCAGCATCAGGTTGTAGGGGATGATTTTCCAGATTGGACGCCCCTCGGCGACGTCGAAGACGCGGTTCATGGCGCGTCCGAATGCGCTGACGTAGCCGTTGGCGCCCCAGAGGGCCAGCAGCAGCGACACCACCAGTACCCAGCCCGCGTGCTGCGCCTGCGTCAGACGCGTGATCGGGTCGCGCAGGAGTTCGACGACGTCGGCGCTGAGGTACTTGGTCGCCATCTCCAACAGCCAGCGGGCCGTGGCCTGCTGTTCGCCGACCAGGCTGAGCAGCGTCAGCAGGGCCAGCAGCGCCGGGAAGATCGACAAGACGGCGCAGTAGGTGAGGTTGCCGGCGGCGTCCAGATGGAGGTCGACGACGAAGTTGTGCAGCGCGCGCCGGAAGGCGTACCGCCACGCCGAGGCCGGCAGCGCCGCAGCGGCGGCTTGCGCGGGTCCGTGGGGGACGGCGCCGTGACCTGCTTGGTGAGGGTCTCGACCTGCTCGGGCTCCATCCGTCCTCCTTGGCCGGCAGGCTAGTGCGCGCTGCCGCCGGTCGCGTCCGGTGTGGACGCCCGCGTCCCGCTCAGCGCCTCGCGCAGGTAGACGGCCGAGCCGATCCAGACCAGGACCAAGCCCAGCCAGTAGGTGGGCGTGACGTGCTGGCCGACGACGAGGACGCCGATCATGAACTGGATGGTCGGCGCCAGGTACTGCAGGATCCCGACCACGCCCAGCGGCAGCCGGGGGGCGGCGATGGCGAAGAGCCACAGCGGAATCGCGGTGATGGGTCCGGTCAGCATCAGCAGCGCGTCGGCCGGGACGGACGTCCCGAACTGGCCGGTGCCCGTGGCCGCCAGGACGATCAGGAAGGCCGCGCAGGGCACGACCAGCAGGCCCGATTCGACCAGGAGCCCCTGCAACGCGGGCAGGTGCGCCTTCTTCTTGGCGACGCCGTACAGCCCGAACGAGAGGGCGAGCGTCAGCGAGACCCACAGGGTCTCGAAGCTGCCCCAGGCGATGACGACGACCCCAGCGACCGCGAGCAGTCCGCCTAGGCGACCGCCGCGTCCGAGCCGTTCGCCGAAGAACAGGACGCCGAACAGCACGTTGGCGAGTGGGTTGATGAAGTAGCCCAGGGACGCCTCGACGACGTGCCCCGAGTTGACGGCGAAGATGTAGGTGACCCAGTTCAGCGCGATCAGCAGGGTGGCGGCCAGCAGTCGGGGGAAGTTGGCCCGGGTGAAGACGCCAGCCACCCACCGCCACGACTGGCGCAACACCAGCAGCACCAGGAGGACCGACACGAACGACCACACGATCCGGTGCGCCAGGATCTCGAACGCCCCGGCCGGCTTCAGCAGCGGCCAGTAGAGGGGAAACAGGCCCCACAGGAAGTAGGCGGTGACACCGGCGAGCAGTCCGGTTCGCTGGGCGTCGGAGGAGCGGGTCACGAAGAACTACTCAATCACCAACCGTTGACGGCGCCCAATCCCGTCCGGACGCAGGCGACGGGTGTGCACTGTCTCGTAGGCGGGGCACCCAGAAGATTCGCAGTCTCCAGCGGCCAGGCGCTGTGGACCGCACCACACCGACGTGAAGGCCGCCCGGAATCGGGAGCTGGATCGTGGTGGATGAGCTCCCGACTACGGTGTCGAAGTCACCACCATCGGTGAACCCGGTGGGCGCGGTGCGGAGTGATCCACAGGTTTGAAACCCGCCGCCCCTATTGTTGGCGTGCATCAGACAGTGTCGTTGACCCCGGACATTCGGGCGCTCCTGACTACCGCCGCGACAACATCCACGCATCCTCGCTGCTGACGACCTTGCGCTAGGGCGGCTACGACGTGCGGAGTGATCCCTGTTCCGTGGCCCACCACGTGGGCTCGGCCTTGAGGGTGCGGGGGTGGGCCGAGGGTCCGGCGGTTTGCCTCAGTTGCCGGTCTCGCTCGTCCCTCCGCGGATCGTGGTGGAATCTCCACCGACTACGGTGGCGCACCCACCGCCATCTCCGCAGAGCCCGGACAGCGCAATAGGGTGAGCCACGTGCTGCTCTGCGATCGCGACATCTTGGCCCGGGTGGACGCCGGCGACATCGGCCTGGACCCGTTCGACCCCGTGTTGGTCCAGCCCTCCAGCGTGGACGTCCGCCTGGACCGCTACTTCCGCCTCTTCGACAACCACCGGTACCCGGCGATCGATCCGGCCGAGGAGCAGCCGGAGCTGACCAGGCTCGTCGAGGTGGACGCCGCCGAGGCGTTCGTCCTGCACCCGGGTGAGTTCGTGCTGGCCTCGACGCTGGAGGTCGTGACGCTGGCGTCCGATCTGGCAGCCCGGGTGGAGGGTAAGAGTTCGCTCGGACGCCTCGGCCTGCTCACCCACGCGACCGCCGGCTTCGTGGACCCGGGGTTCTCGGGGCACGTGACGCTGGAGCTGTCCAACGTGGCGACCCTGCCGATCAAGCTGTGGCCCGGCATGAAGATCGGGCAGCTGTGCTTTTTCCAGTTGAGCTCGGCGGCGGAGCATCCCTACGGGACGGGCGTCCGGGGCTCGCACTACCAAGGGCAGCGCGGGCCTACGGCGTCCCGAAGCTGGGAGAACTTCACCGTCAGCGGGCTCTGAGCGACGCCTGGGCCGCGCGGGTCGCGTCCGAGGCGGCGCCGGTCATGAAGGTATCGAGGTGCAGTTGGAACACCTGGTTGGGCAACCTTTCGGCGCCGCCGGTGATCTCCAACATCACCCAGCCGTGCACCGCGGCCCACATCGAACGGGCCAGGAGCCGGGCGTCCGAGGGGCGCAACGTGCCGGCTTCGATGAGATGCGAGACGGCGTTCAGCAGGGGCTCGAACGACTGGAAGGCGATGTCCGGCGGGGGCGCCTCGGGGGGGCAGCCGAACATCACCAGGTAGAGCGAGGAGTGGTCTAGGGCCCAGCGGCGATAGGCCATGCCCAGGCGCTGCAGGCACTCCAACGAGTCGCCGGCGCCGAGGGCCTCGCGCTGCGCTGCGCTGAAGCTGTCATGAGCCTCGCGGACGATGGCCTCGATCAGCTCCGCCTTGCCGCCGAAGATCGTGTAGATGGCGCTCGTCGACGTGCCCTGGGATTGCGCCAATTCGCGCAGCGACAAGGCGTTCGGGCCGTGGTGGGCCAGACGGTCGGCGGCCGCCGAGACCAGTCGCTGTCTCAGGTCGGAGGGGTAACTCTTCGGACGCGCCACGGGTAGCAGGGTAGCCCCTACAGCGCGGTGAGATCGGGACTGTGACTAGGAATTTCGTCCTTGCTCAGGTGTTTCATCGCCTCTCGCCTACTCAGCGGCGACAGCCCCGAGGAGTGCGAGAAGACGAATGAGCGCACCCAGTCGGCGTCCGTATACGCGTACTGGCGCAGCGCCCACCCGATGCCCTTGCGGATGAAGAACTCGCGTCCGAACGTGCTGTCGGTCAGATTGAGCAGGACGACGTCCCGCAGCAGCGCGGTGTCGGTGGCCGCTTTGGACCCCAGCTGGCACACGATGGCCGCGCGGCGCAGCCATAGGTCGTCCTCGTCGGCCCACGATCGCATCCGCGCGCCCTCGGTGACGGGATGGGTCCGCAGGATTCCTCCGATGAGGTGCGGTGCGACCCAGTCGACGAGATCCCACCAGGCGCCGGTCACGACGAGGTGGCGGTACAGGCCCATCGCGTCCGGGGTCTGGTGGGCGCGGTAGAGGCGGTGGCCGGCCAGCTCGAGCGCCGCGTAGCGCTCTTCCCTCTGGGACGCCTCGTCCCAGAGTCGCCGGACGGCTGCCTCCCAGGCCAGTGCGGACGCGAGCGGGTGGGCCTTGATGATCGGCCGGACGATCCGGCGCATGTCGGGGTTCGACACGCCGTAGAAGGGCAGCGCCGACTTCATGTAGCGCTGCATCGCCGGTGCGCGCTCGGGGTCGGCGGCTGCCGCGAGCGCAACGCGGAGCTGCTGGACGAGGTCGGGCATGACCCCAGTCTGGCGGCTCAGCGGCCGCCGAGGTACTCCTCAAGGGCCAGCGTTGAGTTCGGCCCGAACGCGGCTGCGGCGTCCGGCCCGATGTCACGGCCGACCAGGGTACGCGATGGGCCGGTGGGTACTGGACGCAGGCCGCTTGAGGAGGCAGACCATCTCAGCCTCGGTCGATCGGGCTCGCGACCGACTCCGTACCAGCGACGGTGATCAGGCGCTCACGTAGTCCAGGCCGATGTCGAGCACGCGGGCGCTGTGGGTCAGCGCGCCGGACGAGATCAGGTCGACGCCCGCCTCGGCCAGCGGCACCGCGGTCTCGGCGGTGATGCGTCCGGACGCCTCGGTGATGAGGCGTCCGTCGACGATCGCCACCGCCTCGCGCAGCAGCTCGGGGCCCATGTTGTCGAGCAGGACGGCGTCCACCTTGAGCGTCAGCAGCTCGCGGAGCTGGTCGAGCGAGTCGACCTCGACCTCGATCTTCACTAGGTGGCCGCAGTTGGCCCGCGCCGCCTCGACCGCCTGCCGGACGCCGCCGGCCACGGCGATGTGGTTGTCCTTGATGAGCACCGCGTCGTCCAGGCCAAAGCGGTGGTTGGCGCCGCCACCGCAGCGGACGGCGTACTTCTGCAGCGCCCGCAGCCCCGGCACGGTCTTGCGGGTGTCGGCGATCTTGGCACCTGTGTGCGCGATGGCGTCCGCAATCTTCGCGGTGCCGGTGGCGACGCCGGACAGCTGGCCCAGGAAGTTCAGGGCAACGCGCTCGCCCGTGAGGAGTCCGCGCGCCGGACCGGACGCCGTGGCGATGATGCTGCCCGGCTCGACGCGCGAGCCGTCGGAAAGGTGCACGGTGACTTCGATGCGCGGGTCCACCAGCTGCCAGGCCAGGATCGCGCAGCGGATGCCCGCCGTGACGCCGTGCTCGCGCGAGGCGATCTGGACCGTCGCGTGGGCGTCCGCCGGAATGAGGGAATCGGTCGTGACGTCCCCGGCGCGGCCGAGGTCCTCGATGAGGGCGGCCCGGACGGCAGGCTCGATGACGAAGTCGGGCAGTTCGCGCAGCATGGTGTGGCTCCTAGCGGGGGTCGTCGAGGACGTCGGCGAGGTCGATGAGCGTGTGCTCGGCGTGGGGGTCGAGCTGGGCGTAGTCGGTGCGCGTGTGGCCGCCTCGCGACTCGCGCCGGGTCAGCGCTGACGACGCCAGCATGTACCCCACGAGACCCTCGTCGGTGTCGACGTGGTCGCGTAGTTCACGCAGAGCGGCCTTCAGCCCGGCCTCGTCGCGCAGGACGCCGCAGTAGCGGCTCATGACCGCGCGGACGGCGTCCACGTCGGCCTTGGGGGTCTGCGTGCGGGCGGGTCCGATGTTGACGGTGTGGGTGATGACCGGCATCGGGTGCGGGTGCTGGGGGTGGCCCTTGGCGAGATCCGCGGCGACCCAGCGAGCACAGACGATCGCCTCCAGCAGCGAGTTGGACGCCAGCCGGTTGGCCCCGTGCAGGCCCGTCGAGCTCACCTCGCCGACGGCGTACAGGCCCCGGACGGTGGAGCGTCCGGCCTCGTCAACCAGCACTCCACCCATGTGGTAGTGGGCGGCCGGACGCACCTTGAGCAGGTCGACGGCCGGGTTCAGGCCTGCATCGCTCAGGATCTTGCTGATGCCCGGGAAGCGCGCGGCGAAGCCCGGACCTGGGTGCGTGCGGGCGTCCAGGTAGACGGTGTGGCCGGCCTGCAGGGCGGCCCACTCGGCGCGAGAGACGACGTCGCGGGCGCTCAGCGGGTTCTCGATGACCCGGTCGCCGTTCTCGTCGATCAGGATGGCTCCCTCGCCGCGGACCGCCTCGCTGACCAGCGGCATCGGGTCCAGTCCGACGTCCAGTCCGGTCGGGTGGAACTGCACCATTTCGACGTCGCGTAGCACGGCTCCGACGCGCGCAGCCAGCGCCAGGCCGCCGCCCCGGGAGCTCAGGGGGTTGGTGGTGTGTTGGAACAGGCTGCCGATGCCGCCCGTGGCCAGCACGACGCGATCGGTCTGGACGACCACGGTCCGTCCGCCGGTGCGGTTGCGGCCCGGACCCGAGGCGTCCATGAGGGTGTCGAAAGACGACTCACCGCCCAACTCGACCCGGAGGCCGACGACGGCGCCGTTCTCGGTCAGGATCTCCGAGCCCCACGCGTTGTCCCAGAGCTGGATGCTCGGCAGGGTCCGGGCCTTCTCGACGCACGAGCGCAGCAGCTCGGCGCCCGTCATGTCGCCCTGGGCGTGGACGATCCGGCGGCGGCAGTGGGCGCCCTCGAGCCCCAGGATGTAGCTGCCGTCCGGGTTGCGGTCGAAGCGCGTGCCGATCTCGGCCATCCGCTCGATGGCGTCCGGGGCGGCCTGGGTGATGCGCTCCACGGCGTCCGTCTCGCAGAGCCCTGCGCCGGCGGCGAGGGTGTCTTGGGTGTGCAACTCGGGGGAGTCGTCCGGGCCGACCGCCGCGGAGACGCCGCCCTGGGCCCAGCCGGTCGACGTGCCGGTGGTGATCGGTCCGGCCGAGAGCACGATGCACGGGATGGGGCTCAGTTCGATTGCCGTCATCAGGCCGGCCAGGCCGGCCCCCACGATGACGGGGCCGTCGCTGACGACGACGTCCGCGATGACCTTCGCGCTCACGTGCCGGCCTTCTTCGTCTCGTACGCCGTCGGCGCGGCCTTGGGCGGTGGCCCGACCTGCAGCATCCGGTCGACGGCGGCGCGGGCACGCTCGGCCACCTCGGGGTCGATCTCGACCTGGGTCGTCATGGTCTCCAGGCTGTGGCGGATCTTCGCCAGCGTGTTCATCTTCATGTACGGGCAGAGGTTGCACGGGCGCACGAAGTCGACGTCGGGGTTGGACTGCGCCACGTTGTCGCTCATCGAGCACTCGGTCATCAGCGCGACCTTGAGCGGCTTGCGCCTCTCGACGTAGTCCTGCATCTGGGCGGTCGAGCCGGCGAAGTCGGCGGCCTCCACCACGGGACGCGGGCACTCGGGGTGCGCCAGCACCTCGACGCCCGGGTAGTCGATGCGCATCTGCGCGATGTCGGCTGGGGTGAACCGTTCGTGCACGATGCAGGATCCGGGGTGGGTGATCATCTGGACGCCCGTCTGGGCGGCGATGTTCGCGGCCAGGTACTGGTCGGGGATCATGATGACCTCGGGTACGCCCAGGCTCTCGATGATGTGCACCGCGTTGCCGGAGGTGCAGCAGATGTCCGATTCGGCCTTCACCGCGGCGCTCGTGTTCACGTACGTCACGACTGGGACGCCGGGGTGCTTGGCGCGCAGCGCGCGGACGTCCTCGGGGGTGATCGACTCGGCCAGCGAGCAGCCAGAGTTGATGTCGGGGATCAGCACCGTCTTGGCCGGGTTCAGCAGCTTGGCCGTCTCGGCCATGAAATGGACGCCGGCGAGGACGATGACGTCGGCGTCCACCGTGGTCGCCTCGCGAGCCAAGGCGAGGGAGTCGCCGACGATGTCGGCGACGCCGTGGTAGATCTCGGGCGTCATGTAGTTGTGGGCCAGGATGACGGCGTTGCGCTCGCGCTTGAGGCGCAGGATCGCGTCCACGTCGTCGGTCATGGTCGCCCACTCGACGGACGGGATCACGTGGTCGACCTTGCTGTACAGCTCGGCTGCGGTGGGGCGCATCGTGCCTCCTGTGACATTTGCTCAACTTGAGCACAAGCACTGTACAACGGCGGACGCCCCTGTGAAAAGTCGGCTAGCGCGCGAGCACCTCGACGCGGCAACGCAGCCCGGACGCCCGAGCCAG
>Ga0208693_1001533_pt1 | contig 16401 bp, 20 predicted proteins | sample AD_UKC071_MetaG_FD_184438 | JGI IMG/M metagenome (GOLD analysis project Ga0208693, IMG submission 184438) | Active sludge microbial communities of municipal wastewater-treating anaerobic digesters from USA - AD_UKC071_MetaG (SPAdes) (version 2) | ecosystem: Engineered > Bioreactor > Anaerobic >... | reverse complement strand
CACTCTGTTACGATTCGGAGATTTCTATTAATATTGTACCAAAACACATGAATAAAGTCAATTAGTTTAAACATAAATAAAACGCCGGTTAAAGGAGGAAATATGAGCATCGGAGCGTTTTCGGTAAATTTGGCAGCAAAAGCCATTTACATAATTAAGAATTTTTACGAAAAGCCGGGTTTTAAGGAATTCGTCGGAAATATCGCGGGAAAACGGTTGATTATGAAAAACGGCGGCCGCGAGTTCAACCCGATTAAAAACGTCGGGGGGCGGCGATGATCGTCTGCCTCGTAAGACACGGCGAAACCTCCTGGAACAAAGCCCGCCTCGTCCAGGGATTGACCGATAACCCGCTAAACGACGCCGGACGCCGCCAAGCCGAGAGCGTCGGCGCCTACCTTAAAACGCATGACCGCGAATGGGACCTGATCGTCACAAGTCCGCTTAAACGGGCCCGGGAAACCGCGGAAATCATCGCCCGGGCGATCGGGTACGATAAGCCGTTGCTCGTCGACGGGAACTTCCGCGAGCGCAGTTTCGGCGCGCTCGAGGGCAGGATTTTGGACGACGAGACCTACCGGGTAATCTTCGCGGAGGAAGCGCCCGGTTTGGAAAAACTTTGCGACCTGCGGGAAAGGGCGATTAGCGCGCTACTTGCTTTGGAAGGCAAAGCCGAGAAGGTTTTGATTTGCGCTCACGCCCAGGTGATAAAGGGAATTATCACGGCGATTGACCCCGAATTTGATTTCCGTTTCCCCTTGAAAAATTCCTCCATGAATTATTTCGAAGTCCTAAACGGCAAAATAAAAATCATTGATTATAATATCACTCCGGAAAAGTAAAAATCCCGCGATAATCGCGGGATTTTATTATTGTTCAACATTGCCTTGCTATTTCAACCACGAATAACGGGCGCGAGCGTCGGCCAGGTTGTCCTCGATCGTTTTGTATACCCGGTCGCCGATTTCGTTCGTGTGCATGTCCTTGACGTCCTCATAACGCAAGACCTCGCAAACACGGATCAATACTTTGGTCCGACGGAAAGGGAATCTCTTTCGGACTTTATAGAAGTTATCGATGGCGAGAACGACGGCGTCGCATTTCGCTTTCTCGATAATCCGAAAAATCCCGTTCCGAAATTGGTTTAATTCCGGGCCCTTGCTCCGGGTTCCTTCCGGGTATACCGCGAGGGTAAAGCCTTGTTTCAGCCGGTCGATTCCCTGAATGATTACTTCCATCGCCTTGCGGTTATTGCGTCGGTCGAGGGGGAGAAACCCGGAAACGTAAAGCCAGGTGCCGACTATCGGAACCTTCATAATATTGTTTTTCATAATAAACGTCACGGGTTTTCCCTTAAAGGCGCTGATAATCATCAGAGGGTCGAGATTCGACTGGTGATTGGACACGATCAAGATATTGTTTTTCTCGGGGATAAGTTCTTTTCCCTCGACGATTACTTTCATATTGAAAAAACCGCGCAAGAAAATCGTCATGTGATAAATAAACCAATTGTAAAAAGGCTTTGGGGTCGTTATCTTTTGCTTTTTGCTTTGCAAAGACGTGCAAATCCCAAAAAATATCACGAGAAGCAAAAAGCCCGCGATCCAGGAGGCGATCAGGATAATCGGGATGCTCCACCAAATGATCACACCGGGAACGATTTGCGTGAAGTAAAAATAAATCGTAGCGATTATTAGAGCGGCAACAGACACGATCAAGGCAATCATGATCTCATCCTTTCATAAACGCGGAATGACAACTCGCCGATATCTTCGCGGGATATCAAGCGGAAATCCCCGGCCCGGTACGCGGGGAAAAAGATATCGCCGGGATAAGTTTTATTAATATGCGTCAAATACAGCCGGCCCGCGTAAGGCAAGGCCGCTTTGTATATTTCATGACCGCCGATAACGAACACCTCGTCCGCATGCTCTTCTTGTAAGAACCCCTCGAGATCTCGGATAATCGTAACGCCGGGGTATCTAAAACCGGGGTCGCGGCTCGCCACAAGATTATCGCGGCCCGGAAGCGGCTTGCCGAGGCGAGCCAATATCGACGTAAACGTCTTTCTTCCCATCAGGACCCGGTGATTCATCGTCACCCGGCGAAAATATTTCAAATCCTCCGGGTAATGCCAGGGCAAGGCGTCGCCCTTGCCGATACAGCCGTTCGCGGCGACCGCGGCAATCAGGGATATCATACCGACACCTTGGCGCGAATCGCCGGATGGGGATTATAATCTATAAGACGAAAATCCTCGTAGCGGAAATCGTCAATCGACTCTACCTTTCTCGCAATCTCCATCTTCGGAAGCGGCCGGGGTTCGCGCGCAAGCTGCAGCGCGACCTGCTCGCGGTGGTCGTTATAAATATGCGCGTCGCCGAAGGTATGAACAAAATCACCCGGTTCCAGCCCCGCGACATGGGCGACCATCATCGTTAAGAGACTGTAGGACGCGATATTAAAGGGGACGCCCAAAAACGCGTCGGCCGAACGCTGATAAAGCTGACAGGAGAGCGTGTTATCGCGGACATAAAACTGATAAAGCAAGTGACACGGCGGCAAGGCCATCTCGTCGACATACGCCGCGTGCCAACTCGAGACGATTAGACGGCGGGAATCGGGACGCGTCTTTATTTCCCCGATCACCCGCGCGAGTTGGTCGACGGTTCGCTCGCGGCCCGCGAAAGCCCGCCATTGGCGGCCGTAAACAGGCCCCAGGTCTCCCCAGCGACGGGCGAAATCATCGTCTTCTTTGATCTTATTCGCAAACTCATCAAGCGTCTCGCCCCGGTATTCGGCCGAGGCCCGGTATTTTTCATACGGCCACTCGTTCCAAATCCGGACGCCGTTATCCACCAAATATTTAATGTTGGTTTCGCCCTTAATAAACCAAAGCAACTCGTGAATAATGGATTTTAAATGCACTTTCTTGGTCGTAAGCAAAGGAAAACCTTCTTTAAGGTTGTGCCGGAACTGGTAACCGAAAACGGAGATCGTCCCCGTTCCGGTGCGGTCGCTTTTTTCTTGTCCGTTTTCGAGAATGTGTCGTAAAAAATCCAAATATTGCTTCATTATATCCCTCGTTTTTACTAATTATATCATATCCCGATACCGAATGTTAAGAAAGCGTTATAAAAAAAATAAACAGTTCATAAAGAACTGTTTATAATATAGAATGTCGTTACTGCCAATGACGGGGTTTTGCGGCGTGATCGCCCGCGTTATCGGTATTTTGATCGCCCGCCAAGGCCTGATCCGTGTTTTGATTATTTTGCGGCGCCGCTTTGCCCTGTCCTTGGTTCTGCCGGTTTAACCGCTCGTAATCGCGATTAAACATTTCTTCAGAAAATTCGTTCTCGTATTGGTTATAATAATTAGGCTCGAATTGGTTGTCGTTGTAATGACGGCCGAAATTATTAAAGAGCGAGAACTTTTTTCTTTTGCGCATTTATCATGTCCTCCATTCTACAATCATATTATAAACCGATTAATATCGATTATAATTTATTCACGGAGGTAATTACTGCCTTTGAAACAAGCCGGTTCGCGCCGGGAAAGGTTGGGATAACCCTGTTGTCTCAACGCCTCGAACAAGACGATCGCGACGGTGTTGCTTAAATTTAAAGCCCGGACTTTATCGGACATCGGCAGGCGGATGCAACGGTCAAGACGCGGTTTTAGGATTTCTTTGGGAATTCCCGTCGATTCCTTTCCGAAAATAAAATAATAATTTTTCTCAAGATTGGCCAGCTCGCCATCGCTAAAAGCGCGCTCGCCGTAACGCGTCAGGAAATAATACTCCCCGGCGTTCTCCCGGAAAAACTCGTCAAGATTAGGATAGAGACGGTATTCAACTTTGTCGATATAATCGACGCCGCTGCGACGGAGATAGCGGCTCGCGAGACTGAATCCCAATGGCTCGATCAAGTGCAGGAAGGCGTCGCCTGCGAGGACGGTGCGCATGATATTACCGACGTTTTGAGGGATTTCCGGCTGGTAGAGAACGATATTATTGCGCGCCATTTTTCAACCTCTTTTTTAAATATTCCATATGTCGGTAAAACCACGGCGCGTCGGCGTGCAGTTTTTGAAAATATTCGATTTTTTCAATATTAATATTATTATTATTTGCTTCCAAAACAATTATATTTCTTAACATTTTTAAGTAACCAATCCAGGCGAAATTTTTATTTTTAAATTTTTCTTGGAATGTTTTTCTATTTAACGACTCCATTTCCGCAAGAGTCAACACGGAATCTTCGGAAAAGTCAAATTCCCGCAAATACTCGTCTTTACCGCGGTTATGGGGGCAGACTTCCTGGCAGATGTCGCAGCCGTAATAGGCGTCTTTTAAAAGATCGTAACGGGGAAAATCTTCCGAAGCGACCTGCGTCAGAAAAGATAGACAGGACTCGCGGTTAAAGCCGCCCGCCAAGGCTGATGACGGACATTTTTTGACGCATAGATCGCACTCCCCGCACGAGGCTTCAAGGGGGCGGGAGTATTCCGGAAAAACATGATCGGTAAGAATCGTCCCAATCACGACGTAGGAGCCGAATTCCGGGGTAATAAGAAGAGTGTTCCTGCCGAGAAACCCGAGCCCGGCAAGCCACGCCAATAGTTTCTCGTCAAACGCGCTCCGATCGACTAAAATCTCGTAGCGGGATAATCCGCGCGTCCGGGCGACTTCTTCTAATTTGGCGGATAGAACCGCGTGATAATCGCTCCCGTAACCGAACCGGGCCGGCAAATACCGGCCTTGAGCTTTCGCCTGACGGTAGGGGAAAGCGCAGACAATGATGCTTTTCACCCAGTCATAACCGGGCGCTTTCCGGCGCTCGCGGTAAGCATCCGCGGGGACGATGCCGAGACGAAACGGTTCTTTTTTCATGCTATTTGCTCCTTATGAATCTTCGGTCGGAACCGGCACAAACGATAAAGGATTATCCCCAAATAAAGGGCCGCGAAGTTGCTTACCGCCATCGCGTACCAGATGCTTGAGGCCGGCAAATGCAAAACGTTTTTAAAAAAGAGAACGAGCGGGATGCGAAGCAGCCACAGCCGGAAGGTCGCCAAAATCAGGCTGAAATGCGTCTCGCCGCTTCCCTGGTATGCGCCCATATATACTTGATATATGCCCATCAGAGGCAGGGAAGTAAAAACAAAAAACATATATTCGACGCTTAATTCCAAAGCCTCGGGAACGCGGTTTAAAAACAGTTTAGCCAGTTCCTTGCGGAATGGCATCAAAAGCAAGCAGCCGATAACGCTGATGATGATGACCAAAACCATCGCCTTTCGGACCGCTTCCCGAGCGCGGTTTTCATTCCCGGCGCCGACGTTCTGGCCGACGAAAGTGGCGGTAACGGCGCCGATCCCCATCGCCGGGTTTAAAACAAGCGAGTTTATTTTATTACCGACCTGAAAAGCGTTAACGGTCGCGTTGCCATACGATAAGACCACGGAGTTTAAAATCAAAAATCCGAGCGACGTGAACGCCTGGCTCACGCCGACCGGCCAGGACAGGCGGAAGATCTTCCCGACCAGCTCGCTGTCATAGACGATGTCTTTCGCCCGCAAATAGATGTGACTGGGATTTTTCCAGAAAAGCATGACCATAAAAATCGGCGCGATAATAACGTTCGCCGCGAGCGTTCCGTACGCCGCGCCCGCAACCCCCAAATCATACCGCGTTATTAAAAACCAAGTCATGAAAATATTAAACAAAATCATTATCATGTTGACGATAAAAGGGGTGACAGTGTCGCCGCTCGCCTGGCGGCTGGCATGAAAAGCGAAATAAATGAAGAGCGGCACCATCTCAAATGACCTGATCTGCACGTATTGGATCATTAGCTCGCGCTCTTTGCCCTTTGCTCCCATCCAACTCACGATCGTTGGCGAAGCGAAATAGAGAACGGCGTTCATGACGACGCCTAAAACCGCGGTAAGCAAGAGCAATTGCGCGGTGATTTTCGTCGCCATGTCTTTACGGCCGGCTCCCAACGCCTGGGAGATGAGAGCGATACCCGCGGCCATGACCCCGTAGGCAAAAGCTTGGGAAATGGCGAAAATCGGGAAAGTGATAGAAATCGCCGTGATTGATTCCGAAACAATATCCTCCGGAACTAGGTTTGAAACAAAATACATGTCGATAAAACTGTTCAAGGCCTTCATCAGGTTAGACAGGAATATCGGCAACGACAACACCAGGATGCTTAAGTATAAATTTTTACTTTCTAACAAATGTTTCCGGCGCGACGCCGAGCGACTATGATACATGACCTTAACCTCTTGCTGGTTTTTTTAAAATAAGTAACTTTTACAATTGTCGGGTATAAAAATGCCGTCATCTTCCAATAATAATTGACGACAGGAGGTTTTTTATGAGCGAAAAAGAATTGTTGTATGTGGAAGATTGTCTTAACCAGACAAAACATCTTTATCAGAAATGCGGCAATACCGCCGACGCCCTCCAAGATCGCGAGTTAAAGGCGTTCGCGCAAGGCTTGCAGGAACGCTACCAATCGGTCTTCAATCAAATCTATAAGGTATTACAATAAGGAGGTGTCAGGATGAACGATCAAAACTTAATGCAAGACTTGTTGATCGCGGTTAAGGAAACTTGCGATCTCTTCCTTCACGCAACCGTCGAGTCCTCGACGCCCGAGGTCCGTTCCGCATTCAACAACTCCCTCTTCGAGTGTTTACGGGTCCAAAACGAAGTGTACGCCAAAATGGAGGAAAAGGGCTGGTATCCGGCGACGCAGGTGCCGCCGGCTAAAATCACCCAAGTCGAGCGCAAGTTCGCCCAACAGCAATAAGGAAGAAAGATTTCTTCCTTTTTTTTTATTTAACGGCGGCGTCAAGAACCAGGTCGACGGAATCGTATATCACGAGGTCGGCGTGCCGGTCAAAATCGGTCGGCGATTTATTGATGATAACGAAATGATTTCCGGAAAAATAACGGATCAGCCCCGCGGCCGGGTACACGACGAGCGACGTCCCCGCGACAATCAACGCGTCCGCCTTGCTTATGCAGTCGATCGCGCTCGCCAACGCCTTCGCGTTAAGCTGTTCCTGATACAAAACAACGTCGGGACGGACAATCCCGCCGCAGTCACAGCGGGGAACGCCGGCGCCGTTCGCGATAAAACCGAAATCGTATTTTTTCTTGCAGCTCATGCAGTAGTTGCGGTAAACCGAACCGTGCAGTTCAATGACCGATTGGCTGCCCGCGGCCTGATGCAAATTGTCTATGTTTTGCGTTATCACCGCTTTAAGCTTGCCTTGTTTTTCAAGCCTGGCCAAGGCGTGATGAGCCCTGTTCGGTTTGGCGGCGGGAAAGAGGAGTTTTTCGCGATACACGGCGTAGAAGGTCTCGGGATTGGCGAGAAAATAATCGCGGCTTAGAATAATCTCGAACGGAATATTTTGTTTTTCCAATCCGCCGGAACCGCGAAAATCGGGTATTCCCGACGGCACGGAAACGCCGGCGCCGCCGAAAAACACGATATTTGAACTGCGTTCAATAATTTCCCGCAATTTCGCAATCTTATCCATCTCAATACTCCTTTATTTTGTATTTGAAATCAACCCGACAACCTTTTTCCCGGAAAACCCGGGCCGGAACGCTCGTCTTCACGATCCTCTCGCCCCGGCGCCTTTTCCCTTCCTCCGGCAAGAGCGCCGTGAGCTTGTTCGCGATAATCATCCCGACGTCGGTGATCATCTGGTATTTGATATACTCGCGGATTTCCGTCTGTAAATCTATCAAACAGGGCGACCCGGTAACGATTAAATCGACTTCCTTTTTCATGACCGGGCGGAACGCTTCCTTCACGGCCGTAAACGACCGCGCCGTCTTCGTCTGCTTCTCCTCGATAATCCGTTCCAGCTCGTCGCTCGGGATATTATATAGATGGTTATAGTTAAAACGCTTTTGATACAAATTGGCCTCGATCGTTTCCTTCCGGGCCAAAAGGACAATATTCTTCTGCTCGTAATTGCGGTTAGCATACTCGACGAGCGCGTCGTCAATCTTAATGACCGGGATATCGAGCGTTTTCAGTTTTTCCGCGCCGTACTCGATGACGGTGTCGGAAACAATAATTAAAACAGCCGGATTTTCCCGCATGACGCCGTCGATGTCGGCATCGACCAACTCTTTGATTTCCGCCTCCGACCGTTCCGAATAAGGATGATATTTTAAATTGTTTTGATATAAAAACCGTTCTCTCGGGAAAGTCTTGGCCAAGGTTGAAAAAACATTAATACCGCCAAGCCCGACGTCTAAAACGGCGATCGTTCCTTTCATATTTTTATTCATCTCCTTTTTATATTTTATCACATTTGGCGGCGACTTTCAAATAAAAATCGCTTATCGAAATTATCCGGCATCGTAAAGCGATTGACAAATATGAAGCAATAAAAAAACCGATAAATCTGAACTAGATTTACCGGCGCGCATACCAAATAAGCGTGATTTACGAATACATGGAAAAATATTTTTATTCCGCGAGAACGATCACTCGCTCGTCGATCGGCTGGAATGATTTCTCGCCGTCGGGCGCGTCAAAAGCCCCGAACGGCATTTGAGCGACCAACGCCCAATTTTCCGGTATTTCGAAACGTTTTCTTACCGCTTCGTCTATCACGGGGTCGTAATGCTGAAGGGAAGCGCCGAGGCCGTTTTCCGCTAGCGCCGTCCAGACGCCGATCTGTAGCATCGCCGAGCCATGAGCGCTCCAAACCCGGAACTTCTCTTTATAAAGGGGAAATTTTTCCTCCAGACCGCGGACGACCGAATAGTCTTCGTAGAACAAGACGGTCCCGAAGGCGTCCTTAAAGGCCTGCATTTTCTTCTCCGTCGGCGCGAAAGACTGCCCGGCGGGAATCACTTTCCTGATTTCTTCTTTCGTTAAGTCCCAAAAATCCTCGTGGGCTTTATCAAACAACGCGACGAGCCGACCCGATTGCGAGTTAAACGCCGACGGGGTATGCTTCGTAACCTCTTCAATCAAACTTATAATTTCTTCTTTGGAGAGCGGCGATTCCTTTTTCAAAGCGTAACGCGAGCGCCGCCCTTTTAAGAGTTCAATGTATTGCTTTTTCATGATTTTGCCTCCTTTGCCTATATTTTACCACAAATCAATTGTTACTATCACATATTTGCTTGCACTTTTACCGATTAATGATATAATAAAAAAAACGGAGGTTATCATGCGCGTAATAGATTTAGTCACGGTAAGCGACGCCGTCCGCGCCCTGCTTCTCGAATGCGCCTTTAGAGCCGGACCGGATTTAAAGGCAAAAATTAAGGAAGCTCTCGATAAGGAAGAGAGCGCGCTCGGGAAAGACGTCCTTTCACAAATCATAAACAACCACGAAATCGCCGAAAACGAGGAGATCCCCCTTTGTCAGGATACCGGCCAGGTCGTGGTATTCCTCGAAGTCGGCGGCGAGGTCGTCTTTAAGGGCGACATCGAGGCCGCCGTCAACGATGGCGTTCGTCGGGCTTACGCGGAAGGGTATTTGCGGAAATCGGTCGTCGGATGCCCGATTTTGCGGGAAAACACCGGCGATAACGCGCCGGCGATTATTCACGCGAAAATAACAAACGGGGATAAGCTTAAGATCACGGTCGTCCCGAAAGGCGGCGGCGCCGAGAACATGAGCGCCGTCAAAATGCTAACCCCCGCCGCCGGCGAGGAAGGAATTCTCAATTTCGTTCTTGAGACGGTCCGAAACGCCGGAGGAAAAGCCTGCCCGCCCCTTATCGTCGGCGTCGGCATTGGCGGGAATCTGGAAAAAGCGCCGCTTTTGGCAAAAGAAGCATTGCTCCGCGACCTTTACGATAGTTCCCCGCTTCCGCAGATCCGCGCCCTTGAGGAAAAGATTCTCGCGAAGATTAATGAGACCGGGATCGGCCCGATGGGCTACGGCGGGCGCGTTACCGCCCTGGCGGTGAAAATCAACACCTTCCCCTGTCATATCGCGAGTCTCCCGGTCGCCGTGAACCTCCAATGTCACGTCGCGCGTCATAAAACGATAATTTTGTAGGTAAAGATATGAAAAGAATAAAATTGCCGATAGATGATAAGACAATCGAAAGTTTAAAAAGCGGGGACGCCGCGCTCTTGAGCGGAATCCTTTATACCGCCCGCGACGCCGCGCACAAGCGCCTGACCCGCGCTCTTTCGGCCGGAGACGCGCTTCCTTTCGACTTGAAGACATCGACCGTCTATTACGTCGGGCCCTCCCCGGCAAAACCGGACCGTCCGGTCGGCGCCGCCGGGCCGACGACTGCGGCGCGGATGGATTCGTACGCGGAGATTTTAATCCCGGCCGGATTAAAAATCATGATCGGGAAAGGACCAAGGTCAGAGCGAATCAAGGAATTGATCGCGAGACATAAAGGCCTCTACCTGACCGCCACCGGTGGTGTCGCCGCCCTATTGGCGAAGGCGATTAAAAGCTGCGAGCTTATCGCTTACCCCGACCTTGGTCCGGAAGCCATTTACCGGCTTGAGGTCGAGGATTTTCCCGTCGTCGTCGCCTATGACTGCCGCGGCAACGATATCTTTAACTGGTGAGAGACCGTCAATCCTAAAAAAGAATGAAACAATTACAAATCAAAACCGTTCTCACGGAAAGGGATTCGGTCGGGGACTTAACCTAAGCTACTATTAATCATCAAGAATATAAAAAGCCAAGGAATTCCGGCAAAAACGCCGCGTTCCTTGGCTTTTTTAAATTCAGCGCTGTTTATTATTTAAGATGCTATCTTACGTATCTTCTTCTTTTCCATACCGTCAAGGCGAGGCCGAGGCCCGCGAACCCAAACATTATGCCCGTCGAGGCGAAGCAGCCTTTCTTGGTGACGGTGACCTTAATCTCCGCCTTAATGTCCGGCCGGTCGGCGGCGGTCACGGTAATCGTGCAGGTCCCCGGTCCGACAGCCGTTATCTCGCCGGTTTCGCTAACGGTCGCGACTTTTTCGTCGCTGGAAGTAAAGATCAGGTTCAGCTCGACTTCCGGATTGACCGTATAGGCGGGCGCGCTCTTCTTACCGGCTTTCAGGGTTATTTCCTCGTCTTCAAACGCGAGGTTGATGCTTTCCACGGTAATCGTAATTTTGGTTTCGACGTCCCATCTTTTAACGACATACGCCGTGATCACGCATTCCCCCGGAGCGACTGCGGTGATGACGCCGTTTTCGTCAACCGTCGCGACGGTCGGGTCGCTCGAAATAAACTCAAAGGCGAGTTCCTGCTCCGGGTTTGCCGTCACCGACGGCTCGTATCGATCGCCGACATATATCGTTTTACTTGTTTCCTCAAACGAGATCGTAACCGGGTCGGCTTCCGTTCCGTACTCGATCGTCTCCTCGATCACTACCTCGTCATCATAATTTACCGCCTGCAGCTTGATATCGTTTTTGTGATAGGGGCTGACGCGATCCAGTTGGATCATGTTTTCGTCGGGCGAAATGCTGCCCTTGTGTTCGCCGTTTACGTATAATTCGAGACTTTTGACCTTGCCGGGAATCAAAGCGCTGTCCCAGTACAGTCCGATATTTTTTTCGTCAATATCCTCGACCCGCAGGTTGGAAATCTTTCCGTAATAATTTTCGGGGATTTGCGGGGTAAGGCTTTTCCCGATTCTCTCGCCGTTCCTGAGCGTTATCACGACTTGAAGCGAATACGGCGCGCCCGCGTCCGGAAGGCCCGTTAACTCCAGGCTGTTCGCAAGCGGGTAAACGGAAGAAGCGACTTCGTTTTCCCCTACCAATACGCCGATCTTGTTGATTCTTCCGAGTCCGAGATCATCGAACTTAAGCGTTCCCGCGGAGATATCATCTTCATCCAACTCGACCGACAGGGATTTTAAAAATTCGGTTTTGTCAATGGTCGACGATTTCGATATTATCTCGTACGTGCTGAGAATCTTCCCGCTTGTGTCGTAGGTTTTAAGTTTGATTTTACCGTCGCCGACGGTAACGATGGTCGCGCCGTCGACTTTCCCGCCCTCGGTAAAGGCGATTTCGGAGGGCGGCGTTCCCGGATCGACGGCGCGGTCGCCGATTTGCGGGCCGACGATATATACCGTCCCGTGCTCCGGATCGTTGGTATTTTGCCCGTTGATTAAGGGATGGGTCCGGGCGAGAATATGATTATCGCCCGTTAGCACCAAATCGACGCCGTAGCGGTCAAAAAGATCAACGAAATTCTGGCGCATGAACTTGGTAAGCGTGCCGCTTCCGCCGTTGCCGGTGTAAAACGGCTTATGACAAAAAACGATAATATACTCGGCCGGGTTCGCGCGCACGACTTCCTCGAACCACTTCTTGGTGTTCGGAAGATATTTCGACTGGTTATGATAAATGGCCTCGGAATCAATCGAGATAAACAAAGCGGGTCCGTATTTAAAGTAATATGACGAGCCCTTAACTTCCTCCGCCCCGTTATCGGGGTTGTTCGTCATCGCGTTGAAATAATCGATGCTCGTAATCTGGACGCTGTCGTTATCTTTATCATAATAATCGTGATTGCCGGGAGTGATGGCGTACATCATTTCCCGGGCGGTATCCATCTGGTAAAGCGCCTCCCATTGATCATAATAAGTGCCGTAAGCCGTTACGTCGCCGGAGAACAAGATAAATTCCAAATCGTCGACGTGCGTCTTGGCCTTGTTCAAAACGTCGTTCGCGGTATTAACGCGGGCCGGGATCGGCGTATAGGAATGTATGTCGGTAATGTGGACGAAACTGAAAGTTCCTGTGCCGGCCGTTTTGAACAGGTAATCGGACGACCAGGTATTTCCCATTCCAACCTGCAAGCGGTATTGCGATCCGGGCGTAAGTCCGGTAATACTCGCTTTACATTGCTTAACGCCTTGCTTGCCCTCAAACGGCACCGGTTTGCACTCGGCTACCGCGAATCTTTTGTTGGCATATGCTGTGTCGGACGCCAAAGTATACCTGACCATCGTTCCTTCCGTCGTTGTATGCCACGAGACGTTTACTTCTCTTGACATATCGGCGCCGGGATTAACGATTATCAGCGACGCGTCCGCCGTGGCGGCGTTTGCGCGAAGGGTAAAACCGACAAACAACGCGAGCAAAAGAATAATAATACGCAAAGTTTTCTTCATAAGAACCTCCCTTTTCTCTATTATATCTAACGCGCTAACTGACAAACTCTCTCTTCCTTGAAAAAAGCCCGGAGGCTTTTGGAGAATTCTTCAGTCGCTAAAGGTCAATATGATGAACGCCGCGATATTCGCGCCGGAACCAGGCGATTTGTTGTTTTAACGTCTCGGCATCCCCGGTCGTCATAATCGTGACCGTTCCCGGTCGCGCCGCGTCCTTAAGCAGCTCTTTTTCCCGCAAAACGCCTTCAAGCCGCCCGGCGGTCGGGTCGGCCGCGCTTATCAGGCGGGCGCCGGGAAGCGCCGCGGCGATTTCCCGCCGGTAAAGGTCAAAATGAGTGCACCCCAGTATCACGGCGGCGATCCCCCTACCGGCATAAGGCGAGAGTTTCGCGGCGACCCGCCGGTAGGAAGACGCGGTCCCGATATCCCCGCTCTCGATGGCCGAGGCGAACTCGCTGCAGCCGACGGGAATTACCGTCGCCCCCGGGGCGAGTTCGTTAATGTATTTCTGATAAATCCCCGACTTGACGGTAGCGTTTGTTGCGAGAACGGCGATAACGGCATCGCTTCCCGCGGCCAGGGCTGCGCGGGCCGTCGGCTCAATGACGCCGATAATCGGAATATCGACGACTGCGCGCAGGTGACCGCTATGGGCGGTCGCCGTGTTGCAGGCGATGACCAGCGCCTTAACGTTTTGCTTTAAAATGTAGCGGGTCACGGCGGTAACGATACCGGCGATCTCTGCCGGCGGCCGCGTCCCGTAGGGGAAATTTTTACTGTCGGCGACATAGATAAAATCCTCGCCCGGAAGCGCCTCGATTAACCGGTCGAGAACGTACAGTCCGCCGATACCGGAATCGAAAACGCCGATGGGGTTATCTTTCATAACAATACTTGAACTTCTCCTCCGTTTTTTTTATAAATAGCGCCGCGACGAGCAAATCGGCGGCGCCGCCGAAACTGAGGTTGCGGGAAACGCAATAGTCGGTCAAAGCGCGGGCCTTCTCGGGGTCATACGACCCGAAGTTCGCGAACATCCGGCGGTAACGCAGGTATTCGCGCAAGCCGCCGGCCCGCTTAAGCAAGACGGTGTCGTCGCAATTGGCGATTAAAAAAGCCAAAGCCTCGGTTAAAGACGCCGGCGAGTAATCCCTAAGCAAGGGCAGGACCTTGACGACATTGGGCAGGCCGGAGCGCGCCTCGCCCCGAGCGCCCGTAATGCCGTAACGTCGATAGGCGAGCTTGCCGAAGGTCGCGGTGTCGGTGAATTCGCTCAATAGATCCGCGCCAAAATATTTAATCTTTTCAAACAGGTCAAATGAAAATTCCCGGAAACAACTCCCGAGCGCGAGCAAAACGAATCCCAAAATAAATATCAAGCCCTTATAAGCGTTGACTCCTCCCGTCGCCTCATACATCGTCTCCTCCGCGCGCAGACCGGCCGCGCGAGCCGCGGTCAGCGCCTCGCCCGCTTCCCGGTAATAACCGGAAGCGAAAATCTCCAAAAGCGGCTCAATTATCGCTTCCTTCGCCTTCATCATAAGTTGATAATCCATATCGGGATGAGAACCGCTGCTCGACGGCGTCACAAGGCCGAACTTCGGGTCAAGCGACGCCTCGGTTGTAATCGCAAAATCAATATTTTCGGCTACCGCGGTTTTTAGAAACGAAAACACCGTCTCGCTGATTTTTTCGCTAATATCCCGATAATCATGGGCGCGGGAGCGCGCGCAAAGTGCGGCTTCGCGCGGACATAGCAGGCAAGCTCGCGGCCGAAGGCCGAGATCGCGGCGCGAAACGGGTTTCCCCGCAATATATAAATCCAAATCTACGAGGCGTCCCAAAGGATGCCCGTTTTCAATCTTCACGAGTTCTTCTTTTAGCCGCGCCCCCGGCGCAATTTCGATTATAAAAAAAGGACCGTCGGCGCTTTCGCGATTGGTAACTCTCCCTTTCGGGAAGCGCTCAGCGCATAGTTTCCCGAAATAATCGACGATAAAACGCGCCGCGCCGGTGTTTTTGTCGGGACCGGGAATATTGGCGGTGCCGGCGATAACCGCGCCTTTTCGGCTCAAGGCGCCGATAAACGCCGCCCGTTCTTCCCGGGCGTTTAATATCTTCATCTTGTTTTTAAATACTCCAATGTTGTTTCCGGTACCAGCCGCGAGAGTCCGGCGAAATCTTTCTCCTCGTAAAGCCGGCGAACGAGCGAGGCGCTGACCGCCTTGCCCTCAATCTCAAGGCGCGGTATAACCGTTGCCGCGTCTTTTAGGCATTCGATCAAAGCCCGGTTATATTTGAGCGTCACGGGATCGGTTTCGCTTCCCAAATACCTTTTCTCAATATTAAATACGGGAACAAAGTATTTCGCGAAGATCAAGGCGTCTAGTTTCGCTTGCTCTTCCGTCGCCTCCGTTATCTCTTTGAAAAAATAATCGGGAAAAGTGAACGAAGACACCACATAATCGGTCGACGGAAGGACAATAACGTTATTTAAGTCGCCAATCCCGCGCTTTACGAGCATAAACCGTTCGGAAAATGAAAAATATGATTTATCAGTCTCGACCACGAAAACCAATACCGTCCGGTGTTTCTTCGCGGCTTGGGCGATTAGATAGCGGTGGCCGAGGGTGAACGGGTTACAATTGACGACGAGCGCGGCCGCGGGACCATCGGGAACGCGGTGTTTGCTTTTTAACGCCGAAAGTTCCGCCTCGATTCCGCCGTTTCTCGATTCCAAAAGCGCCGTCGTAGGCGTCGCGGCGAGCAGCCGAAAATTAAGACTCTCGAAAACGTCGATATATTCCGCTTTCGTGTAAAGTTTGTAACGGAAAATATTTTTCCTTCGAAAATACGCGATCATATGGGAGACAAGCCTGCCGGTTAAATTCTCGCCCCGCCAGTCGGGACTCACTGCCACGGCTTTGATAATGTCGCCCGACGCCGATGCCGTGGCGACGATCCGTCCTTCCGCGATAAGGCAGACGGTATAATCGATGTCGGCGTCATAACGTAGCCCGAAAGCGGAGAGAAACTCGCGGACCGCTTCTTTTTCCAAATCCAGGACCGCTTCCCGGAGTTCGGGCGTCATCTCCGGCCCCCGGTTTCATAAATTGCGTCGACGACCGAAAGGTCGCGGTGACGGACGACGCCGACGACTCTTTTTCCGAGCGGGACCCGCTCCGGGCGACCGGCGATTTTAATCGCCTTATCCCTCAGTTCCTCGATCGTGACAAGCGGGAG